>CXWF01006384.1_pt1 | contig 354597 bp, 328 predicted proteins | sample 468421 | NCBI WGS metagenome assembly CXWF01 (sample SAMEA2620812, study PRJEB7988) | marine metagenome | biome: marine biome (ENVO:00000447); feature: surface water layer (ENVO:00002042); material: "saline water (ENVO:00002010), including plankton (ENVO:xxxxxxxx)" | depth 5 m
TCTCGGCCGGCTGATCGCCGACAGCCAGTCCGCCGTCGGCAATCTCCAGGTCGCGCAGGCGGGAAACCAGATCGAGGCCCTGCAGACTGAGCAGCTGATGCAGATGGAAGCCATGATGGCCGCCCATTACCGCGCCGAGGCGCTGGAACGCGCGCGCCAGCTGGCCGAGGCCGAACGCGGCCGCGCCCGCACCCGGGCCTTCCTCGCAGAGTAGCGCCCCATGGACGTGATCGACACATTTCTCGCGACCTTTATCGCCTACATTGACAGCGGGTTCGGCCTGCTGGCGGGCGATGTCGCATACCTGTCGACCACGCTCATCGCTATCGACATTACGCTGGCAGGCCTGTTCTGGGCGCTCTCCCAGAACACGGACGTGATCGCCGGGCTCCTCAAGAAGGTGCTCTATGTCGGCTTCTTCGCCTTCATCATTGGCAATTTCTCTCTTCTCGCAGGGATCGTCTTTGACAGTTTCGCGGAGCTTGGCGTGACCGCTGGCGGCGGGACCATGACCGCCGATGATCTCCTGCGCCCCGGCTTCATCGCCAGTGTCGGTCTCGACGCCGGTCAGCCGCTCTTGGAAGAGATCAGCGACATGCTGGGGCCAATCTCCTTCTTCCATAACTTCATCATGATCGCGGTGATGTTCATCGCCTGGGCGATCATCATGGTCGCCTTCTTCGTGCTGGCCGTGCAGCTCTTCATCACGATCCTGGAGTTCAAGCTGACGACGCTCGCCGGGTTCGTGCTCGTGCCGTTTGCGCTCTGGAACAAGACGACGTTCCTGGCTGAACGCGTCCTCGGCAATGTCATCACCTCGGGCATCAAGCTGATGGTGCTTGCCGTCATTATTGGCATCGGCTCGACGCTCTTCTCATCCGTGACCGATGCGTTCCGTACCGGCGATGATGTGACGCTCGCGCAAGTCATGGGCACGGTGCTCGCCGCGATCGTCTTCTTCTGGATGGGCATCTTTGCGCCCGGCATCGCCTCCGGCCTGATCACCGGTGCGCCGCAACTCGGCGCGGGTTCCGCCGCAGGCGCGGCCGCCGGTGTCACAGCCGGAACCTATGTCGCCGGGATGGGCGGCCGCGCTGCCGTCGGCGCCGTCGCGGGCGGGGCGTCCTCCGCCGTCAAGGCCGGCGCCAGCATGGCCGGCGCGGCGCGCACTTCTTATACGCTGGGATCGGTCGCCTCTGGCGCATCCGGCGCAGCGGGCGTCGCCGCAGGCCTTGCCGGTGTCGCCCGTGCAGGCGGCGACGCTATGCGTCGCACAGCATCGCGCCCGGCTCAAGCCCTCAGAGACGCCTACCAACGCGGCAGTCAGGGCGCCTGGCGCGCCACCGGCGGGTCTGAGGCCGCGTCCATGCAAAACTCTGCCTCCGGATCATCATCAAGCCAAAGCCCCGGCTGGGCGCGGCGCATGCAGGCGAGCCAGCGCATGGGACAGGCAGGCCAGATGGCCGCGCACTCCCTGCGCGACGGTGATCGCGGCGCTTCGGGCGCAAACCCCACCCTCAGAGACAAGGACGACTAGACGATGGCTTTCAGGCGATCCTCCTCCAGCTATGGACCAAGCCCGTTTCCCGAAACGCCTTACCAGAAGGCGGGCCAGATCTGGGAGTTCGCAGCCGGTTTGCCGCAGGCAAAACAATCCATCCGGGGGATGGATTGTAGGCGAAGAACGCCGCGGCAGCGGCCCGCAGGCTCCCGCTTCAACCCAACAAGACAGGAGGTCTGATCTATGGCGTTCAAGCGTTCATCTTCAAGCTACGGCCGCAGCCCGTTCCCCGAGACGCCATATCAGAAGGCCGGACAGGTCTGGGATGAAAGAATAGGCTCCGCCCGCGTGCAGGCGAAGAACTGGCGGCTCATGGCGCTCGGCTGTCTCGGGCTCTGCTTCGTCACCTCCGGCGCGCTGGTCTGGCGCTCGATGCAATCCACCGTCACGCCCTATGTGGTCGAAGTCGATGAGACGGGTGCGGCCCGCGCTGTGGCTCCGGCCACGACAAGCTACACGCCGACCGATGCCCAGATCGCCCATCACCTTGCGAACTTCATAGAACATGTCCGGGGGCTTTCCGTTGACCCTGTCGTCGTCCGCGAGAACTGGCTGCGCGCCTATGACTTCGTGACCGACCGCGCCGCCACCACGCTCAACGAATACGCCTCCGCCAATGATCCTTTCGCCGATGTCGGGCGCAAATCCCGCACCGTGGACGTGGTCAGCGTGGTTCGCGTCTCGGAGGACAGCTTCCAGGCCCGCTGGATCGAGAAGACCTATGAGAATGGTGCGCTCGTCAGCGCCCAAAGGTTCACCGGCAATTTCACAATCATCACCCAGCCGCCGACGGATGCAGAGACCCTGCGCGCCAATCCGCTCGGCCTTTATGTCCATGCCCTGAACTGGGGTCAGGACCTCGTTACAGGAGAATGATCCCCATGCTTCGTATTCTGCTTGCCACTTCGGCCCTCGCACTTACCACGGCCTGCGCCACGACCGAGCTTGAACCTATCGATGCGAGCGCCTTTGTCGCGGCCAAGCCCGTCGAGGATAGGACCGACTATCCGGTGGAGATCGTCGAAACCGCCGTCGCGCTGCCGCTGCCCGGCCAGATGATGCCCATCGGCGCGCGTGTCACCACCAATGCCGATGGCAGCGTGACGCGGACCTACACAAGGACGATATCGCGTCCCTCAGTGTCACCGGCTGAAGCCATCAGACAGGGCCGCACCGGCGCGCTTATCGAACCTTCGGTCGATGGCTATGTGAACGCGATCCAGGTCTATCCCTATACAGAAGGCGCGCTCTACCGGCTCTATGCCAGCCCCGGACAGGTTTCGGACATTGCCCTGCAGCCGGGCGAGGAACTGGTCTCGGTCTCGGCAGGCGACACGGTCCGCTGGGTCGTGGGCGATACGATCTCCGGCTCTGGAAACACTTCCCGCGCGCATGTGCTGGTCAAACCGATTTCCTCCGGCATTCGCACCAATCTGATGATCGCCACGGACCGGCGCACCTATCATCTGGAACTTGAAAGCACGGACGGCGGCTATATGGCCGCTCTGTCCTGGCGCTACCCCGCGGATGAACTCGCAGGCCTCACTGCCCGCAATGAGCGCGCGATCGCACGGGACGCGGGAAGCATTGAGCGCGGCCTGACGCTGGAAGGCCTGAACTTCGACTATCGCCTCTCCGGCGACAGTCCGGACTGGAAGCCTGTCCGCGTCTTTGATGATGGCCGTCAGGTCTTCATCCAGATGCCGGAGGACATCGCCACAACCGACATGCCGCCGCTTTTCGTGCTCGGCACGGACGGTGATGCGGAACTGGTGAACTACCGTGTGCGCGGCAATTATTATGTCGTGGACCGGCTGTTCCGTGCGGCCGAGTTGCGCCTCGGCGAGCGGAACCAGACCGTGGTGCGAATCTCACGCAACGAGCGGCGCTCGCCGCTGGCTGGCCTGTTCGGGAACTGAGCCGATGTCCGAGCCCATTCCCTTCGACGAACATGCCGAGCGGCTGAAGATCCGCTCCAGCCCGAAGCCGGTGACGCGGATCAATCGCAAAGTATTGATGGTCGGCGCAGGCCTCGGCGTGCTCGCCCTGTTCGCAGCCATGAGCGTTGCCCTCAAACCGCCAACCGCTATCGATCCGGATGCCCGTCGCGAGCTCTACAACACGACGAACACGCGCAAGCCCGAAGGTCTCTCAACGCTTCCGACCAGCTATAGCGACATCACATCCGTCGAGGACCGCGTCACGCGTCTTGGCCCACCGCTTTCGGGCGATCTCGGCGCGACCATGCTGCGCGCCGAACGCGAGCTCGGTATCGAACCGGAATATGTGACCCGGTTCGAGGATGACTTTCGCCCGAACCCAGCCGACGAGGCCGAACGTGCAAGGCGCATGCGCGAGGCCGCCCTTGCCGATGAAGCCGCCCGCGCACCGGTCTTTTTCCGACTCGATTCTCAGAGCGGCACGGCAAGCACCACCGACACCCGTCCTGCTTATCGAGACCCCGCGCTTGATCTGGGTTCTGAGCTTCTGGCGCTCGCCGCTCTGCCGCAAGGCGCACGGTCCGCTTTCGGACAGCCTATCGATACAAATCTCCAGTCCCGCAAGCTCGCCTTTACGAGCGAAGGACCAGCAAGCGACATCTACAATCCACACGGCGTGGAAGACCCTGCCTCGCCGTATCAGGTCATGGCTGGCACGCTCATTCCGGCTTCAATGGTCACGGGCATCAACTCAGACCTGCCGGGCACGATCGTCGCGCAGCTCACCCAGCCCGTCTATGACACCGTCACCGGCCAATACCTCCTCATCCCGCAGGGCTCGCGCCTGATCGGGCGCTACCAGTCGGAAGTCTCTTTCGGGCAGGACCGCGCACTCGTGACCTGGGACCGGATCATCTTCCCGGACGGGTCGTCGATTGTGATTTCCGCGCCAGGCGCTGATGCGCAAGGCTTTGCGGGTCTCTCGGATCGAACCGATCATCATTGGGACCGCGTGTTCATCGCAGCAGGCCTCGCCACCATTCTCGGCGTCGGCGCAGAACTCGGTGCAGACGGTGACGGCGATCTCGAACGCGCGATCCGACGCGGCACGACCGACACCGTCAACCAGGCCGGCCAGCGCGTCGTCGAACGCAACCTTGGCATTCAGCCGACGGTCCGTGTGCGGCCGGGCTGGCCCGTGCGCGTGGTCGTCACCCGCGACCTCATCCTCAGACCCCATCCACAAGGAACAAGCAGATGACCCTACGCCTTGGACAGTTACCCGATCGCACCCCGGTGCGTATGAGCCTCTCGGTCGATCCCGACCTCGCCAGCGCCCTCAGCGACTATGCCGAAATCTACCGGCAAACCTATGGCGCGGAGGAAAAGCCCGAAGCGCTCATCCCCGCCATGATCGAAAGCTTCCTGGCGTCAGATGCCGGGTTCAAACGGGCGCGCCGCGCCCTTCATTCCAACGCCAGCAAAGGAGACTAACCCATGGCGCAGATCGGCACGTTCACCCTGAAAGATGGCAGCTATACCGGCACCATCCGTACCATGACCATCAACGTCAAAGCACAGCTTGTCCCGAACAGTGACAAGGCATCAGATGGCGCACCCGACTTCCGGCTCTATGCCGGCGGGGCCGAACTCGGTGCGGCCTGGCGTCAGGAAAGCAAGGACGGCGAAACCCCGTACCTCGCCGTCAAGCTCGACGATCCAAGCTTTGCCAGCCCCGTGCGCGCCGCCTTCTTCGAGAATGAAAAGGACGGCACCGGCGTCATGGTCTGGAACCGGACGAAGACCAACTAGCAAAGGGTCTGGCGCCCCAATGAGCCTCAGCCTGCATGATCTTGAAAAAGGCCGCCGCATTGCGGCGCTCGTCGTGCGCCATTGCGGTGAGAAGTATTTTCCCCTGTTCGACCGGTTCGACCGGGAAGTCCGCGAGCGGGCCTCGGCGGCCGACCGGATCGAGGACGCCATCGGCGCGAACATGCCCGCTCGGCCGAGAAAGCGAGGGCGCTCTTGATTTCCTCAGAAAGAACCGCTATATATCCCTTCAGTGGAAAGGATCGCTCAATGTCCCAAACAGCAGCCATCGACGCACAGGAACGGGCACGGGTGATGACCATGGCCGTGGTCCGGGCCGCTGAAAAGCTTGGTCTTTCCGGGAAGGACATGGCCCTGATTTTGGGGGTTTCGGAACCGACCGTGTCGCGGATGCGCAAGGATGAGTTCCGGCTGGAGGAAGGCACCAAGCCGTTTGAACTGGGAGCGCTGTTCGTTCGCCTGTTCCGGTCGCTTGATGCGATCACCGGCGGCGACGGCAAGGTGGCCAACGCCTGGCTACGCAATGAAAACCGGGCGCTTGGCGGTCGTCCACTCGATCAGATCAAGACGATTACAGGACTGACCCATGGCCTTGCCTATCTGGATTCCAGACGCGCTCCGCTCTGAGCGGCAAGGCGTATCCCGCGTTTTCTGGCGCTGCGTGGAGGCGCAACACATCGTCTCCACGCTTCAGCTTGTTGATACGCTGGATGAGCAGCGTATTCTCGAAGACATGCTCGAAGAAACAAAGCCGCCTGTACCCCCCGACTGCGCAGGGCTCCACTATCTCTACATGACGCCGTTCCGCTACGGCCTCTATCCGAACGGCTCGCGGTTCCGCCGCGCCGGACCGACGCCCGGCGTCTATTATGTGTCCGAAGAACCGGCGACAGCGATCATCGAAACCGCGTTTCATTTGCTGCTCTTCTACGCAGACTCTCCGGGCACGCCATTTCCGGCGCAGCCGAGCGAGCACACCGCATTCGACGTGCCGGTCCGCACCGACGCAGCCATAGATCTCATGTCAAAGCCATTTAGCGACGCTGCCAACCTCTGGACGCATCCAAACGACTACGAAGCGTGCCAGCAACTCGAAGAAGCTGCGCGTGCGGAGAGTATCGGGCTGATCCGCTATGCGTCAGTGCGCGATCCCGAGCACCGGCCAAATGCGGCTATTCTCTCCTGCGCCGCCTTCGCCGCCGCAACCCCGACACAAAACCAGACCTGGCGGCTATGGTTCAACAAGACAGGCGTGCACACGATATGTGAGTTTCGGGGAGAAAGATTTGGTATTCCAGCGCTTGCATGGGAAACCGACGAAAGACTCAAGCGACTGTTTTCTGCAGATACCACGCAGAAAACTCCATAAAATTGAATTACATAAATAGTCGGATCCCACTGAATCGAATGCTCCATGGAAAAAACACAGAATGAGCGCACTGTCCTCTTCGTCACAAAAGCGACGCCAGAGGATAATGAATTCACAGAGTGGCTCGCCCCGCGCCTTGAGGCTGCAGGATACCAGGTTTTCGCCGACATTCTGAATCTCGAAGGAGGTGAACGCTGGCGAAAAACATTGACCCGTACTTTGCAGGACCGGGCGGTAAAGCAATTGCTGATTTGCGCCGGAGATGGCTTGCATAAAAACGGCGTGCAGGAAGAAATTGGCATTGCAGCCGACGTCTCCCGCACGACCGGTGATGAAAAATTCACGATACCGCTTCGCGTTAGGAGCTTCCGCAAAGTCTTCGGCATGGGAGAACTACAATATCTGAACTTCGAGGATAGCTATGCGGATGGTCTCGCTGATCTGTTAGAGACGCTCGAAAAGCAGAACGTCCCAAAACTCAATGAACCTTTGATTCAGCCGCAATGGGAGCAGCACCGAAGGCGAAATGAGATCAGACTGGAAAACCGCGCCGAAACCCTGACCAGCAATTGGGTCGCGATCGAAAACGCGCCAGACGAGATCGCTTATGTCGCGCCGACTGGACCTTGCGATCGCGACAAGCTGAAAAGGCGCGCGAACAGCTTCGCTTTTCCCACTTATCCTCACTTATCTGGTTTCATCACCTTCGCTTCCCCCTTGGAAATGGCCGAGCATTTCGAGGGGTTCGGACCGATCAAGACGATTGCTACGAGTCGCCTTTCATCTTTCATGGAAAAGGGGTGGTCGGAACTCGACATAAAGAGTCGTGAAGCCAAAAATATTTTAGTCGCGCTATTCCGTCAGGCCTGGGAGCGACGTCTCTCTTCGATCGGGTTTCAAGAATATGGGTGGGCGAGCGGTCTCGGGCATCATGCCGCCCCCGCGCAGATTCGCATCAACGAACGCGTGGCATGGGGGCCAAAGGAAGGCAAGCGTAGGTCGGTTCTGCGGAACGTCGCAAAGGGGCGGGTTTGGTCCTACGGCGTGAGCGCAATTCCCAATCTCTATCCCTTCCCCCATTTCCGGCTCAAGGCTCGGGTTCTGTTTTCGGATATCAAGGAAAACGCTAAAGGAGATGAGGACCGTCAGGGCAGCATCATCGACGATAAGGAGAGGCAGCACCGTCATCGGCGCAGCGACTGCAAGGGCTGGAGGAACAAGTCCTGGCACGGTCGCATGATGGCGTTTCTGGAGCTTGTGGCGGGAGGCGATTCCTATATCTCACTTCCCATCGGCGCGGGCGGCAATCTCGTCCTCAACGTAATGCCTATACAGATGATTTCACCGGTGACGACACCGATCGTCCATGACGACGAGGACGCCGAAGAAACTGATCCCTCGACTCTGGCTGGCGATTTTGACCCCGAGGATGGGGATACCTCCGATGAAGAGGAGGCGCAGAAATGAAATTTGACGTCGTTACGCCGAGACTTATTCACCTCCCGGAACCAGCTCTCTCATTCGGTTTCGGTCAATCGACGGACCATCCCAAAGACGGGCTATATCTCTACGGACCCCACAAAGCGGATGATCGCAACAAGGTCATCACCATAGGCGTCATCGGCACAACAGAGGGACTGGAATATTTCCGGCGCTGGGGGCGCAGCGTGCTCGGCGATGTGCTCGTGCCGCCCCCAAAAAAGACGGACAAGGAACATCGTCTCCATCTCAGCAATTTTCCGGGGATGCCTGCGGCCTTTGGTGTTAGCTTCGACCCCCGAGACTTCATTGAATACGTGGTCGACGGCGACAAGATTGAGACAACCACAGCCCTGCAAAACCACCATGAAGCGGTCGCCCAGACAGTTGAAGTTTTTCTCGAACGCGTTCGCCATCATGACGAAAACGAAGAAAGACGTCCCGACGTCTGGGCGTTTGTCCTGCCAGAAATTATCTATACGCGTTGCACACGCCAGGCTCGGCGCAGCGGCGTGACTCTATCTCCTGGCGAATATGTGAAGCGTCAGAAGCAGCGCAGCAACTTGCCGCTTCTGGAAGATGTAATCGATCTTACGAAAGAAGACATCTTCGATGACGTTCCGGACTTCCATCGTCAGGCAAAAGCCAAGCTTCTGAAGCTGGGCTACACTTCGCAGCTCGTGCGGGAAACAACGCTTGCGCCGGAAGCATTCACAAATGCCCACGGCTATCCTATCCGCGGTGTCCAGGATGCAGCCACAATTGCCTGGAATCTGGCTACTGGTCTCTACTACAAAACGCAGGCCGAACCGCCGTGGAAGATCGCTAATATGCGCGATGGCGTCTGCTATGTTGGGCTCGTCTTCAAGAACCTCCCAAATGACAGGAACAATCATGCATGCTGCGCGGCACAGATGTTTTTGTCAGAAGGCGACGGGATCGTCTTCCGTGGAGCAAATGGCCCTTGGCAAACGGAAAACGGCGAGTTCCACTTGAAGAGCACCGCCGCCCGGGATCTCATCGGCAAAGTCCTTGAGACGTATGAGGAGAAATTCGGCGCACCCCCAAAGGAACTCTTCATCCACGGGCGCGCTGGATTTTCGAGCGAAGAATGGCGCGCCTTTGAGGCAGCCGCTCCCAAGGAAACGAATATCGTCGGTGTTCGAATTAAGACGACGACCGGCCAGGTGAAGCTGTTCCGGGACGGAAAGTATCCAACCTTGCGCGGCACGGCCATGATCCTCGATCAGAATAACGCCTTCCTCTGGACATCCGGCTACGCACCGAGATTGGACACATACATTGGTCCAGAAACGCCAAACCCTCTGAACGTGACTGTACTAAAGTCATCCGGCGAAAGACCGGATATTGAAACGGTGCTGTCCGACATCTTGGCGTTGACGAAAATCAACTACAACGCCTGCAACTACTCGGACGGCCTGCCCGTCACCATCCGATTCGCGAATAAAGTCGGTGACGTTCTGATTATGGGTAGCGCGAGAGGCGGCGGAAAGCAGCCGTTCAAATTCTATATCTGACGGAGAACATGAATGGTCTATGTAAATGGAACCGCACATATCCGTCACGCTCAGAGCGGTCAGGTCTATGAGATTGATGCCGACATGCTCGACTTCGAAAGCGTCTCCAGTGAAGAACGCAGCATGGGACCGGAAACAGCCTATTCGGCAGTCGTTGAACATCCGGAGCTTGGGCAGCTCACCTGGTCGATTTGGGAATATCCAATAGGCGCAGAAAATTATCGCGAGACCGATGTCGGCCCGCATGAATTGCTGAACAACCTTGAGTTTGGACTGGAACACGAACCGCCAGACCCGGACGAAGACGGCGACGAAAGAATAGACGAAGAAGACCGACAGGCGCAGATAGACGCGCTGGTTGAATGGTTCTTTGAGCGTTATGAAGATCCGGCCCAGCGGCTACCCTATATCAGCGCCGAAGGCGGCTACCAATGGATTTATGGCGGCCCTTACGATGCACGCGAGGAACTGGCTGAGAACTTCCCAGACTTGCCCGACGACGTCATCGAAGCTGCTGTCGATGAAATCGAATCTGACGGATTGACGGATTGGGCACCCGTCGCAAGTGCCGAGGACTATGATCAGTATGAGGACAACGAGCCGGATGATTTAGAAGTTTCCGCAATCGCGCGCGACCTTGAAGATTTAATTCAAGGCCTTCCAGAGGCCGTTGCTGAGCCAGCGTTTGAGGTCGGCGGTGATGGCCTGATCCATATGGCGATCCCTCCTGATGCGACGACGCCGGATGCGAACAACCCTTTGCTCGATGAGTTACGTGAGGCAACGCAGGATTTACTACACGAACTCAATGGAACGAATGCGCATACGGATCTTCTGAATGCCGTGCAGCGCTATCACGCTACCATCAGCGCTGATTCGATTTCTATTTCGCAGGTTTATTCTCGCGGCATACGGCTGGCGAACGTCGGTGAGGCAACCGAAAAAGCGATCGCGCGGGACTATCTTCCGTCATTCCCGTTGAGTGTTGAGGCGCATCTGTCCTCTGTGCTGGACCTGAACCGCGCTTACATTATGGCCCACCCGGAAGGACGCAGGATCGCCGAGAATTCTGCCGCCTATCAACGGACGCCATCAGATACAGAAGCAATGCGAAGGGCCGCGGATGATTTTGCCGATGCCGTTGCCAGTGCACGAAGCCTGTTTGCCGATGACGTCCGCGAACTCGTTGTACAGGCATCGTCGCAGATAGGGCACGGCCCCCAGCCAGGCCGGTCGAATCAGAACGCCGCACACACGTTCGGCAACCTGACTCGGTTCATTCTAAAGCAAGTTGGGACCGCAGCCTTGTTCACAGGCGCCGCTCTCGGCGGCGCGGCAATCACGGGAAGTATTCCGGGCGGGGCGTTGGCTGCAACCGGAACCGAGTACATCAATTTATGTTGGAGCTTTTTGGTCGCAAACGCATCCGCCCTTCACGCGATTGCCGCCTCCTTTGGCGCAGACTTGTCCTGGATGTCGTCTGCTGCGCACATTCTCGAGCGACACAAAGCGCAAAAGCCTGACTCATGATTTTGCGGAGCCGCCGACTGCCCAGAGTACATTTTCGCGATCAAACAACTCCATCACCCGAGGATCAAACGGGTGGATGATCTTGAGCAGTTCGTCACGCCGATACTCAAGCGAGCCACCGTCGCCATAGACGGGTCTTGTCGTCTTGTGGCCCATGAGCAGGCATCGCAGGCCGTAGTCGATATTGGCTTCCTGCATGCGTTTCTCGAAGGCGTGGCGGAATGAGTAGATCTTGTGGTCGGGCGACTCCAGCAGGCCGCGATTGCGGAAGTTCTTCATCATGTTGGCGGAGAAAAGCTCGCCCTTGTCGTAGTAGTGGGCAAAGGCTTTCGGCGCCGCGCGCTTTGCCGCTTCGAGTGCGATGCCGACCAGCGGAATGTCCCTCTCGGAGGTGTCGGTCTTCACTTCGCGGTCCGTCCGTGCGCGGATGGAGATGTAGGGCACCGGCTCATCAATGTGAAAATCTTCAACGCGTAGGTTGATGATCTCACTCGGTCGGCATCCTGTCTCGATCAGCATCAGCGTAATGAGCTGCAGTTCCGGCCGCCATTTACGGGTAGCACCCGGCGCAAGAATCTTCTCCCGCACCCAGTTGGATGAGAATGGCGGCACTTCGGTTCTCGCCTTCGCCTTGAAGTGCATATTGCGGAAGGGGTTCGGACGTTCCTCTTCGCCAATGTGCTTGAAGTAATCGGCATAGAGCGAACGGATATTGCCGATGTGACGGTTAGCGGTGTTAGGCGCGACCGGCTTTGCGTTCTGATCCTTGGGTCTGACCTGTTTGGCCCAGTGCTTCTGGTAATTGAGCGCGAGGTCACGGGTGATCTCCTCAAGGGCAATGTCACCGGCAAAGTCGATAAAATACTGAACTGAGGTTCGCTTAGTTTTCTCCCACGATGCGCGTTGGTTCGGCGATTTGTACAGCTGCGCGTTGTACGCGATCTCGTTCACATAGACTTCGAAAGCCTCGGACACGCTGACAGTCGGTTTCGGCGCGCCGCCAAGCAGCGCTTCGGCGTCCCGCACTTTGGGGATTTCGGCGGGCCCTGCGTTCTGATGAACCGCAAGCAGCCGTGCCAGCGCCTCTTCAAGCGGCGCAACAGTCGCGAGATGGTCGATGGGCTGATAGGTGAAGCCGCTCGCCAGCGCCTTGACGGTCGCCATGCGATAGCGGCGACGAACGGCCTCCGAAGTTTCCCGACTGGATGAGGGCCCGACCTCTTCGGCGATCTTCAACGATGCCCAGTAATGGTCATCGGCTTCGGCCAGCAAGTCGCGCTTGTAGCGAGCCTGGTCGATTGAAGTGGTCCCCAGCGATTCCTTGATCCGCTTGCGCGAATCAAGGTGCGCGAACTTACTCGGCACACGGCGGTTATACCACCAGACGCGGCCTCGCTGTTCGAGGTAGGAATTGTCGTCGACGCGCTTCATGACGCCGACCATTGGTCCACAATCTGGTCCCATTTTGGTCCACAGATTCCGGCCATTTTATGCAAAGCGAAGCAAACGAGATCAAAAATATCGTTTAACTTCAATGCTTTACACGGAAACCATTTCGAGAGAAATGGCGCGAGTGACGGGGCTCGAACCCGCGACCTCCGGCGTGACAGGCCGGCACTCTAACCAGCTGAGCTACACCCGCGCATTTCCTTGCCGAAACTCGGCGAAGCGCTTCTCTATTAAACCCGGCATGGCGGGTCAAGCGGGGAACTTCACGCGAATTTGCACTTTTCTGTATAAAGCTGTCATTCCCAAGCCATATTCCCATATCAGGTTAGACTCCCAGTCCTGAGGTTATTCCATGAAGCGCGTTCTCCTAATTGTTTCCGGCATCGCGGCACTGCTGATTATCGCAGCCTTTTCAGTGCCCTTCTTCATTCCGAAATCGGTTTACAAGAACCAGATTGAGAATGCGGCGACCAACGCGTTGCAACGTGACGTGACGCTCGCAGGCGATGTGAAAATATCCGTGTTTCCGCGCATCTCGGCCTCGGTCGAACAGGTGAGCGTTGCCAATCCCGACGGATTTGCCACACCGAACATGATTGAGGCAGGTGCGTTGCGCGGCTCGGTCAAATGGATGCCGCTGCTGTCGCGGCGCGTGGATGTGCAGGAAATCGCTTTCGTGGATGCAGATGTGTTCCTTCAGCGCAAAGCCGATGGGAATACGAACTGGGAATTCGCCTCTTCAAAGGAAGCATCGCCACCACCTGAAGGGACAAATGGTTCATTCGATGCGGGAATCGAATCGGCAATCCTCAAGAACGCTTCGCTCACTTTTCAGGACGACCAATCTGGCGAAACATACAAATTGTCCGAACTTGACCTGGAAGCATCTCTGCGAGGCATGGACCAGCCTCTCAGTGCGACAGCCAGCGGCCGGTTTCAGGAGCAAGCCTTCACCATTGACGTCTGGCTGGATGCGCCCGAAGCGCTCACCCGTAATTTGCCCGCTCAGGCCCGGCTGGATCTGGCATCCGACCTGGCAAATATCAAATATGATGGCAGCGTCCAACTTGGTGACGCGCCGAGTTTGAACGGCACGTTCGAAACCGTGGTGGCAGATCTGGCCGCGCTCACACAGCAATTCGAGTTGGATGTGCCGGCACGGTCAGCCTTGGGTCGTCTACAAGTCGCGGGCAAGGCATCCGGCGCGCTCGACTCACCATCTCTTACAGAACTCAAATTGACCCATGACAGTGACTTGTTGAGCGCGTCATATGAGGGATCCGTTTCGCTCAATGGTGATGGGACTGTTGCCGGCACCCTCTCCATCGCCAGCGACAGAATGCGTGACTTGCTGAGCGCTGCGGCAATTGAACTGGCCCCGGGTGATACACTCCAGACCTTCGCCGTCTCCGGTGCGGCAAACGGCACATTCAAGTCCGTCATGGTCAACAATTTGAACCTGTCGCTAGATGCGTTGAGGGGCACCGGACAGGCGGGGATTGATGTGTCGGCGACAACACCGCGCATTATCGGCGATCTCAGCGTACCCGCTCTCGACCTCACACCCTTTATGGGAGAGCCGGATCCGGAAAAGACCAATCAAGGAATTCAGCCTTGGAGTGATGAAACACTCGAATTGTCCGGGCTGAAATCCGTGAACGCAAACCTCAGTCTTGAGGTCGGATCACTCACCATTGGTGATGTCGAATTGACCGATGCAGTCATGGACGTCGATCTGACCGATGGATTGTTGACAGCAGATTTGTCGCAATTCAAAGCCTTCAGCGGACTTTGGTTGGGCAAGCTGACCGTGGATGCCCGACCTGCCACACCGAAAGTCGGCTTCGACATGCAGGGCCAGAATGTTGCCGTCGCAAATCTGCTCGGAACGTTGGCCGGATTCGACAGCCTCACGGGAACAGGACAATTCAAGGTTTCTGCGCAGTCGTCTGGTACATCCATTGACGCAATCATGCAGGCAATTGACGGAGAGGTCTCGACGAGCCTTTCGGATGGTGTGGTCAAAGGCTTGAATGTTGCAGCCTTGGTACGAAGCGCCTCCTCTCTGAAGCAGGCCATAGCGACAGGCTCAATTCAGGAACTCAATTTTGGCGAAGCTTTATCGCAGAATGCCGAAACCGATTTTTCAAGCTTCAACACTGTGTTGAAAGTCAATAACGGCGTTGCGAATGTGGATGTGATGAAACTGCTGAGTCCCATTCTGGGCGTAGATGGGACTGGACAGATCAATCTGGCGGGACAGTCCATGGACCTGCGCCTTGCGACCAGTGTGGACAAATCGGCCCAAGGTCAGGGCAGCGTGGTGCAATTGAACGGCATTCCAGTCCCGATCCGTATATCGGGCGCGTGGACGAATCCGAAAGTCACACCAGATCTGAGCGGCGTAAGTTCTGCGTTCAAGGCAGAGTTGGGCTCCCGCGTGTTGGAAGAGCTTGGTGTCTCCAACTCAGCAGGCTCCGGCAGCACCGAAGATGTTATCGGCGGACTCCTTGGCATCAAGAAGCCTGACCCAGAAGCTCCGACGGACGACGCGCCTGCCGAGACATCTGCTGAAGATGTAGCGATCAAAGCGCTCGGCGGCTTGTTGAACAATCGCAAGAAAAAAGAGGCCGACACTTCAAACGAAAACTGAAATCCAGGGATCAGGCTTGGGCGGACTTCGCCGCTGGAAACTGGATAGTATTATCGGCTGCGGTCGCGACTTCCGACTCCCGATTGGGTGATGCAAAATCGGCAGGTAGAAGGTCGATAATATGGTGAAGTTTGTCGAGCGGCTTGGCCCGGCTGATGAAGAAACCCTGCAATTCCTGGCATCCAATGTCACGCAGGAACTCTGCTTGAAAATGCGTCTCGACACCCTCCGCTGTGCACCGCATGCCCAGTGAGTGCGCCAGTGCGATGGTGGCTTGCGTGATAGAACGGCTGTCTGATCGGCTTTCAATGTCTCGCACGAAGCTCTTGTCGATCTTGATCTTGTCGAACGGAAAGCTCCGCAAATAAGACAGAGAAGAATAGCCTGTGCCGAAATCATCAAGCGCAATGCCGACGCCGATCTCCTTCAGTTTGTGAAGGCGCTTGAGCGTGAAATTTGTGTCCGACATCAGGACCGTTTCCGTGATCTCAAGCTCGAGCCGTCGCGGATCAATCTTGTTGGCGGCAATCGCATTCACGATGGTCGTCATCAAATTGGATGAGTGTATTTGCAACGGCGAGATATTCACCGAAACTTTGACATGATTGGGCAGACGACGCGCCTCTGCCAAAGCCGCCCGAATGACCCAGTCTCCGATCCGGGTAATCAGACCATTGTCTTCTGCGTGCTCAATGAAGTCGCCGGGATAAACCAGGCCCCGCTCAGGGTGGTTCCATCGCAGCAAGGCTTCGCATCCCACCACATCATGTGTGTGAGCATCAACTTGGGGCTGGAAATGAAGTTCGAACTCGCTGTGCTCCAGCGCGGAATGCAAATCGGCCTCGACTTGCAAATGGGCTCGCGCGCGTTCGTCGAGTGCGGGTGTGAACATGCACCAAGTGGACTTTCCGAGCTTCTTGGCCTGATAGAGCGCCAAGTCAGCATGCTTCAGCATGGTGCGGGCATCTTTCGTGTACGGATCGAACATCCTGACACCTACCGACGCGGAGCAATTGGCGGTCGACCCCCACAGGTCATAGGGCTCGCTCAGGCGTTCGGTTATCTCGTCGAAAAAGAGTTCGAGGTCGCCCATCGTCGGACGCTGAACGATCATGGCGAACTCGTCACCACTGATCCGCGCCACCATGTCATGATCGCCGCTCAATTCGTTCAGGCGACCGGAGACATGCTGCAAGAGCTCATCACCCGCCGGATGGCCCAGCGTATCGTTCACCCATTTGAAATTATCCAGATCGAGCCAAACCAACGCTCTTTGGACTGTTTCAACATCCGGTTTGCGGAGCGCCTTTTCCAGTCGTTCCTGCATGTTCATCCGGTTTGGCAGACCCGTCAGCCCGTCATAATGCGCCATAAAGGCAATACGATCTTCTATTTCCTTGGACTGGGTGATGTCCGATGCCACCCCGCGGAAGCCTCGGAACTTGCCATCATTGAAGATTGGCTTTCCGGTAAGGGACAACCAGCGTTCGGTCTCTGAACCTTTGAGCCTCATGGCGATATCGCGAAAGCCCTGGCGGCGCATGAGGCTGGTATTGAGCACTCTGGTAGAATCGTCCGCCTCGAACTGATCGACCAACAGATTGCCAAGCGTTAGGTAACCATTGTCATGCTCAGCGCCCTCAAACACGAGAGGAATGTCTACGAGCACGCCTCTGGCGTCAGTTTGCCAGAGCCAATCGGACGTACTTTCCTCAAAATCCCTCAACAGCAACCCAATCAGATGCGACTGCTCTCTAACCGCCGTTTCGTTGATGCTTTTGAGCACGAACTGGCGATGTGACCAGCGAATGGCGAGGATGAGTATCGCGACATAAGCCAACGTCAAAATAGATGTATACTGATATTTTGGATTTTGCTGAAACTGCATTTCCGCAACCAGTCCCAGTCCGATCGGAACTATAAAGGCAAAGGCTGCCTTGGGCAGACGCGACATCAGGAGCGCACCGGTGAACATGACTCCAGCCAGAACGACGCCCACAATCATCTGGCCATAGCTATCCGTGACATTCATCACAATGATAGGTACCGACGCCCAAAGAAGTCCGGCAATCGCCGCAACAAACGTATATTCCCTCATCACCTTGCGCGCGATCGCAAGATCGCTGGGCCGGTAGGTTCGAACCTTGTTCGTAACAAAAGCCGCTGCGCATATGGCGGCGATACAGACGAGCCATACAGACAAGGCAAAGTCCGCTGGCGTCTCCTTGAAGGACAGCCAGACAACCGACGCATTGATCAGGTTGGCCAGAACCAGAGGAATCGTGATCGTGCCCACGATTTCCAGCTGGCTTTCTCGCCAAGCCGCCTCATGCTTTCGTTCGTCGTCCGAGTCCCTAACGATCTCGGACAGCGGCCCATCGCCGCTATCCTTCATAGCCAACAGTTTCATGCGTCCACCCCGGAATTCATCCGACTTCTCGGAATCACCATTGTCAGCATGTCTAAGCGACGGAGGTGAAAATCAGTGTAGTGTGACGTCGAAAATTCTCTGAAACCGGTAACGATGCGTAAGTCATCAATCTTTGGTTGGATAAATATTCAAGGATTTCAACACGGTTCTGGCTCGCCGCTGTATCAGATCACGTTCACGATCCGGCATTTTTATCGCATTTTTCATGAGCAATGACATGCGGGGATTACCCTGCAATCGTTGGGAATGGCGGATCAGGAAGTCCCAATAAAGCGTATTGAAGGGACACGAGTCCTCATCGGTCCGGGTTTTGGAATTGTAACGACACCCGGCGCAATAATCTGACATCTTGTTTATATAGTTTGCACTGGCAGCGTAAGGCTTTGACGCAATCACACCCCCGTCTGCAAAGAGCGCCATTCCATGCGTATTCGGCAGCTCCACCCATTCGTACGCGTCGGCATAAACACTCATGTACCAATCATTGACGTGGTCCGGATGGATGCCCGCGAGCAGCGCAAAATTTCCCGTGATCATGAGGCGTTGAATATGATGGGCATAAGCATGCCGAATGGTCTGCCCCAGCGCATCGGCCAGACAGGCCATATCGATTTCGCCGGTCCAGTAGAAATCGGGAAGCGCGTTCTGCGCATTCAGAAAGTTGCTCTTTGCGTACTTAGGGCCGCTCCACCAGTAGAGCCCCCGCACGTATTCGCGCCAGCCAAGGATTTGCCGAATGAAGCCTTCCACAGCATTGAGCGGCGCACGGCCGGATTTCCATTCCGCCTCAGCGCGTTCACACAAATCCAACGGATCCAACAAACCGACATTCAGATAAATCGAGAGGATTGAATGCCACATCCACGGCTCATCCTTTGCCATGGCATCTTGGTAGTCTCCAAAGCCAGGCAGGATCTCCGCCATGAAAGCATCACGAGCGGCCTCGGCATCGTGACGTGTGACTCCGAACACGAAGGGTTCCAAATCTCCGAAATTGTCTGGAAACCTGTGCGTGATCATATCGAGCACGTCTTGCGTAACCTGATCTGGCTGGCAGAACCATCGTTGAGGAGTAACCGCGGATTTCGGCAACCGTTTGCGGTTGTCCTGATCATAATTCCACTTGCCGCCAGCGGGGCTGTCTCCCTCCATGAGCAGGCCTGTCTTCTGTCTCATCTCGCGATAGAAATACTTCATCCGCAACTGCTTGCGATGGGCAGCCCAGGTCGAGAATTCACTCAGTGTCGCGATGAACCGCGTGTCGTCGCGAAGTTCCACCTCTACATCGAAGATGTTGGCCCACACCTCCATATCGCTCAACAGGCGCCATTCGCCGGGTTTCGTGATGATCAAGGTGTCGATGCCGGGATCGGCATCCAACGCACGCGCCACTTCACCGCGCAATGAGCCTTCATTTTCAGGATCCGTTAATTTGACATAGCGCACCGCAACACCCGTTGCTTCCAACTCCTCAGCGAAGTGGCGCATGGCAGAGAATACAAATGCGAGCTTCTTCTTGTGGTGGCCCACATAGGTCGCCTCTTCCATGACTTCGGCCATCAAGACAGTATCTGTGGACGGATTGAAATCAGAAAGAGATGACAGGTCGGGCGTTAGCTGATCGCCAAGAATGAGTGTCAGAGCCGACATTCGGTAGCGAAATCAGTATGGCTTCGCCAAAACGTATTCAATGTCCTGACCACGCGCTTCGAAAGCCAACTTCATCCAACGTCCGGCTTGGTCATACCAAAGCATAACATCAATATCAGAATCCATCAGATACCGCGTGGTCTCGATCTCTTCACCCGCCACACGTATGGTCTCATTCCCTTGTTCAGATACGGTGACCTCCAATATTTCTCCATTGCCGGTCGACAGCAGCTTTGAGGAATTCGTGGCGGCTAAGTTCCAATGACTTGAAGGCACGATTGAGCCTGCAACAACACCGTCATACTCTGTGCCTTCGACCTCCAACCCATCACCGCTGCGCGCTGCCTTCACCGACCCTTCATCGCCATCATCGTCAACCTGACCGGTGAGAGACACGAGTTGTCCATCCTCCCACACTTCAGTGGCGTCGAGCTCATACTTGAAAACGGTGATAGGCCCCAGGCCGGCTTTGAGGTTCACGTCAGTCGTTGCAGTCAGACGTCCCTGGCTATCCTGCCCAAACGTGACGGAGTGGGAGCCGAATGGCTTGCCCTTGCGCAGCACATCAAACTCGATCACGTCGCCCGGGCTTGGTGCCCAACTCGCATCCGACGTCTTTCCGCTTGCGGGTGCGCTAAACAGCGCGGCCGATACCAGAATGGCTCCCAGAAAACGCTTCATTGGAAAATACTCCAGAACCTGTTGGGCCGATGGGCAACAAAGCAGATACAACTTTCGTCTCCCACAGCAGCGGGCTTGTGACGCATGCCGGGTTCACCGAGCACAAGGTCACCGCGAGAATATGTGCCATATCCATCTGTAAAACGCCCGGACAGGACAACGGTTGCCTCAAGGCCACCATGACCATGCATCGGCGCGCTTTGACCGGGCTCCAGTTTCATGAACTTTGTCCCCGGCGTGCCTGCAGATGCATATTGAACGCCGGAGAAACCGCGCCGCCAGCTCAAATCGCCAGATGATTGGAACAGGACCTCATCAGCTGAGAGACCTGACCATCGGGCGCGACCAGTTCTCGAACTCTGCTGGGCCGGGTCGGCAAGTATCGGGTCAGATCGTTCCAGCATCACACCGCCGATCATTGACCAGAGATGCGCGGTCTCAGCCCCCCTCTCACTCAGTGAAATGTGCAGGTCCCCCGCCACAGCAAAGGACTCCGGATGGTTCCCGGCGGCATGGTCCATCATGAAAGCAATATAGGTGTCGGTGTGGGTCAAGCAGGCGGTCCTGTCTCGGTTGGTCTATTCATGCTTCTTACGCAGACCGGCACGAATTGGATCACACGGGCCCTGTGGGACTCACAACGGTTGTGAAAACCTCTGCGCCGCACTAGCTTCGTCCCAAAGAAAATTGACCAGAATCGGACCTAATCTGATGAAGTTTCATCGCTCGGTGATCGACCTTATCGGCAACACCCCCCTGCTTCGCCTGAACCAGGCATCTGACGAAACCGGCTGCGAAATTCTCGGCAAATGCGAATTCCTCAATCCGGGGCAGTCTGTGAAAGACCGACCGGCACTGGGCATTGTTCGCGACGCTGAAGCGGCTGGAGAGCTGAAACCCGGTGGCACCATTGTCGAAGGAACGGCTGGAAACACCGGCATCGGGCTCGCATTGGTCGGCGCAGCACTCGGCTACCGCGTGGTCATCGTTATGCCACGCACGCAAAGCCAGGAGAAAAAGGATGCAATCCGCCTACTCGGCGCAGAGCTGATCGAGGTCGATGCGGTCCCCTACAAGAACCCAAACAACTACCAGCACTTCTCGAAGCGCCTGGCCGAAGACCTTGCCAAGTCGGAACCAAACGGCGCGATCTGGGCAAACCAGTTCGACAATATCTCGAACCGCAAGGCCCACTACGACACCACTGGTCAGGAAATCTGGACCCAAACCGATGGCAAGCTTGACGCTTTCATCTGCGCGGTCGGATCTGGCGGCACGCTCGGCGGTGTATCGCTCGCACTAAAGGAAAAGAACAAGGACATTCAGATCGGTGTCGCAGATCCCGGCGGGGCTGCGATGTATGAATACTACAAGAACGGTGAGTTGAAATCCGAAGGCACCTCAATCACTGAAGGCATCGGACAAGGTCGCATCACAGCCAATCTTGAAGGTATTGAAGTGGATCGCGCTTATCGCTGTACGGATGAGGAAGCGCTCAACATCCTTTTCGGCCTCGTTCAGAATGAAGGTCTGTGTCTTGGCGGCTCCGCGGGAATAAATGTCGCCGGGGCCGTTCAGATGGCGAAGGATCTGGGGCCCGGGCACACAATCGTCACGGTGCTCTGCGACTATGGCAACCGATACCAGTCGAAACTCTACAATCCCGATTTCCTGAGATCGAAGGATCTGCCGGTTCCCGCATGGATGGAGGCTTGAATTATGGAATCCGGAGACCCGCTTGTCACAGCCGAATGGCTGAAAGAACATATCTCTGCGCCAGACGTCCGGGTCGTGGACGCAACCTGGTTCCCTCCCTTCCTCAATCCCGAGAAGACGGGGCGCCAGGCATGGGCTGAAGGGCACATCCCGGGGGCCGTCTATTTCGACATCGACGCCATCAAGGCAGGCGGAACCGATCTGCCGCACATGCTGCCCGATCCCGTCATGTTCTCGTCGCGTGCGCGCAAGCTCGGCCTGGGAGACGGCAACCGGATCATCGTCTATGACCAGTTCAACTTCTTCGCCTCGGCTCGCGTATGGTGGATGTTGCGCGTAATGGGCCAACGCGACGTAAAAGTACTTGATGGTGGGCTCAAGGCCTGGACGGATGCTGGTGGCGAGACCGAGGACCTGCCACCGGTGGCCGTCGAACGCCATTTCACAGCGCGCGTCCGGTCCGATCTGCTGAAGGATTCAGACCAAATGCTTGCAGCATCTGCGAACAGCTCCCACAACATCATAGACTCCCGCTCGGCCGAGCGTTTCTCCGGCGAGGCTCCCGAACCGAGAGAGGGGCTTCCCTCCGGCCACATCCCTGGCAGCATTTGCCTGCCCTCCGGCGAACTCCGCACGGAAGACGGCAGGATGAAATCCGCCGAGGAACTTGGCAAACTGTTTCCAAATCCCCTCGCGCCCACAATCGCGACCTGCGGGTCTGGCGTGTCTGCCGCTGTCACGGCACTCGCGCTGGCCCGACTCGGTAATTGGGACGTCGCGGTCTATGATGGATCGTGGGCGGAATGGGCGTCTGACGCATCCCGTCCCGTCGCCACTGGCACAGCATGACAAAGGACACTGCGACACGTCTCATCCATACGCGTGGCCGCCGGTTGGCCCAGAAGACAGTCAATCCGCCAATCGAGCGGGCGTCCACACTCCTGTTTGATACATCCTCAGACCTCTATGGCGCGAAGCCCGGCTACGGCCGTATGGGCCTGGCGGTTCATCGTGAACTTGAAGACGCACTTTGCGTACTTGAGAATGCGACCTTCGCAAAACTGACCTCGAACGGATTACAGGCCTGCGCGCTTGCCATCGGCAGCCAGGTAAAAGCCGGGGATCACATCCTTTTCACCGACTCCGCCTATGGCCCCACCGCGCGCTATCTTGATCGTCGATTGGAAAAAATGGGGGTAGAGGCGACGCGCTTCGATCCGCGATGTGGCGCAACCATTTCTAACCTGATCAAACCCAACACGCGCGCAATTTACCTGGAATCTCCGGGCTCACTCACTTTCGAGATCAGCGATACGCCTGCCATTGTGGACGTGGCGCAGCAGCGTGGTATTCGCACCATTCTCGATAATACATGGGGCGCTGGAATTCTGCACAAGCCACTGGACCTCGGCGTGGACATCTCTGTCCAGGCGTTGACAAAATATGCGGTTGGCCATGCGGACGTGTTTGGCGGCGCTGTCATGAGCCGCGACAAGCGCGTGGCGCAAGAAATTATCGACTGCGGAGATGATTGGGGCATCAGCCTGGGCCCGGACGATGCTTACACGGCCTTGCGCGGCTTGCGCAGCCTGAAGACGCGCATGGATGCGCACGAGGCCGCTGGTCTCAGGATCGCGAATTGGTTGTCTGAACGCCCGGAAGTCTCTCAAGTCCTGCACCCGGCACTCGAACAGCATCCGGACCATGCCATCTGGAGACGCGACTTCTCTGGCGCAAACGGCCTGTTTTCGGTCATTCTCAACGCGGTCAGCCCAGAAGGCCTGAAACGCTTCTTTGACGCATTGGAACTGTTTTCGATGGGCTTTTCCTGGGGTGGCTTTGAAAGCCTGATCATCCCGTGCGACCCGCAACTGAAACGATCAAAAGGCCACTGGATTGACCAAAAGGTCGGCCCTCTGCTCCGCATACATGTCGGTTTGGAGACCGTAGATGACCTGATTGCCGATCTCCGGGCAGGGTTTGAGGCTATGGGGGAATAAGAGCGTGGAATTGGGGGCTCGCAAAATCGGATTGATGCTGGGCCCTGCCCTGGCCGCGCTCATGTTGCTGTTCGGCCCACCGGAAGGCCTCAGCCATGCGGCCTGGGGCACGGGAGCCCTGATGGCGCTTATGGCGGTCTGGTGGGCCACCGAGGCTATTCCCATACCTGCCACGTCTCTGTTGCCGCTTTTTGTTCTGCCGCTCGTTGGAGCGGGCTCACCAGCCCAGACGGGCAGTGATTATGCCAACCATATTGTCATCCTGTTGCTCGGCGGCTTCATCGTTGCCCTCGGCATTGAACGCTGGAACCTGCACCAGCGGATTGCACTCAACGTCATCAGCCGGGTGGGCACGTCGCCCGGCGCTATTGTCTTCGGCTTCATGCTCGCAACGGCCGTCCTGTCGATGTGGATATCCAATACGGCCTCGACATTGATGATGGTCCCCATCGCCATCTCAGCCAGCGCTGTGCTTGGGAGTGTTTCGAAACACTTCACCACGGCACTCCTGCTCGGTGTTTGCTACGCAGCTTCCATCGGTGGGGTCGCCACCCCGATCGGCACGCCGACCAATCTGATTGCAATCAGCTGGTTGCAGACCGAAGCGGGTGCTCATATCGGGTTCGCACAATGGATGGCCTTTGGCCTGCCGGCCATGGCGCTATTATTGCCGGTCGCATGGTGGAATGTCACACGCGGTATGCCGGTCCGCTCCGAAAATGCAGAAGCTGTGTCAGCTCACGTCAAATCCCAGCTTATCGGCATTGGCAAAATGACCGTCCAAGAAACCCGCGTCGCAATCGTTTTCGGGATCACAGCCACCCTATGGCTGCTCAGACTGCCACTTCAGCTATTCCTCGAAGCGTCTGGAATAGAGTTGCTCGCGAATTATGGTGGCGCGGAAGTCGACATGATGATCGCGATCTTCGGCGGGGTACTCATGTTTCTGGTCCCGGCGGGCGGCGGTGAAGATCGTGGCCTGCTCAACTGGCAGGAAGCTGAACAAATTCCGTGGGGCGTGTTGCTCCTGTTTGGTGGCGGCATCGCAATGGGCAAGGCCATTTCGCGCACCGGACTGTCGGAATGGATCGGCGAGAATCTGCGTGTTCTGGACGTGCTCCCGCCGCTAATCTTCATCGTTATTGTGGTTGCTCTGGTCATCTTCCTGACGGAAGTCACCTCAAACGTGGCCACAATGACCACGCTTGCACCCGTACTGGGTTCGCTCGCTGTTGCGCTCGGCACAGCTCCGGAAAGCCTGCTCGGCCCGGCCGCCGTGGCAGCGTCCTGTGCCTTCATGCTGCCGGTTGCCACCGCACCAAACGCCATCGTCTATGGCACGGGCCACATCACCATCCAGCAGATGATCCGCAAGGGCTTCTACATCAATCTGGCAGGTATCGTGATCATCGCCGCGGTAGGCTACTGGATCGCTCCGCTGGTCCTGTAGAGGAATCCAGCGACACGCGCCGAATTCCTCCTACACCCGACAAGCCTGCGTCCCTCAATCCCAGCCCCGTCTGCAGCAAGGCATACAGGGGCAAGCTGAACGCCACCTGAACTTAGGTTAACTCAGGCAGCTGGTGGCTCGCTGACCTGGACCATCAGTTTGCCTAGATTCTTGCCTTCGAAGAGACGCGACAAGCTGGCTGGTGCATTTTCCAGACCATCGACAATGTCCGCCTCGAACTTGATCTTGCCGGCCATCAACCATTGCGCCATCTGCTGAATGCCTTCCGGAAACCGCGGGAAGTAATCGATCACGATGAACCCTTTCAGCAAAGTCCGGCGCATCAACAGGTTCGAGAAATTGTACGGCCCCGGCACGGGGTCAGTTGCATTATAGGTGCTGATCAGTCCGCATAGCGGCATGCGCGAGAAATCATTCAGACGCGCAATCACTTCATCCATGATTTTGCCGCCCACATTCTCGAAATTGACGTCGATTCCCTTCGGACAGTGCTTGTCGAGCGCTGCCCCAACGTCTTCCGTCTTGTAGTTTATCGCAGCATCGAAGCCGGCCACCTCGGTCAGCCATTTGCATTTCTCGTCACTGCCCGCGATGCCAACAACCCGGCAGCCTTGGATCTTTGCAATCTGTCCCACCATGGAGCCGACTGCGCCGGCCGCCGCAGAGACGACCACCGTCTCGCCAGCCTTTGGCTTCGCAATATCCATCAGTCCGAAATAGGCCGTCATGCCAGTTGCGCCGAGCGGCCCCATATAGGCGGTCAGCGGCACACCTGGCAGGCGCGGCAGTGCGTTCAGCGAACTTCCGGGCAGATTCGAATAGAGCGACCAGGTGCCGAGACCCGTGTTTACGATGTCTCCTTCCTTCAGCCCGTCAAAACGGCTTTCGGTGACCACGGCCAGACCGCCGCCACGCATGGCATCCCCGATGCCGACGGGCGGCAGATAACCATCCACATCGCTCATCCAGATGCGATTGGTCGGGTCGAGGGACAGGTAAATCAGGCGGGTTCGCACTTCACCATCTTCCAACGGCACAAGCGGAGACTCGACCAGTTCGAGGTCTCCCTCCTTCAGGTCACCTACAGGCCGCTGACGCAAAACCCAGCTCTTGTTCATCTCAGTCATTTTTATCCTCCCATGTCTTGACCGGGAGGCTAGGTCGAATTCCGGCTAGCGCAAGACTCCGCGTCGCGTCATCCGCCACGCATATGCAAGCAACAAGGCACCAATCAGGATGATGACTGCCGCAAACGCGGGATTTGAAGCTCCTTCCGGAACATCTTTCAGCGACATCCCATGAACCATGGATGCGAGCGCGGCCAGCAGCGATATCAAGAACGCCCAAACGGCAAACCGGCTGCGCAACAGGAGCAGAATGGATCCGATCAACGCGCCCCAGACGCCGAATGCCCAGATGACATACTGCCAGACTGGAAACGAATAGAAAAAGGCTCGCTGCTCTTCCGTGAAGTTCGACATATACGGCGCCCAATGGGTCACTGTGGCGGTGTAATCAAACGCGCCAAATCCGTTCCACAGTACCGCAAGAATACCCACGACCCAGAGATGCCAAGGCGTACCGGCGGCTTGTGGTTCCAGTGTTTCACTCATGCTTCCCTCCCAGAATTGTACGCGCAAGTTTACGCTGCGACGGCGCATTCGGCAAATCCCTATAGGTGAGGGTGCAATACCCCCTTCCGGATGGGTGACGTCGCGCATGACACGGGCTACACATTCGGCCAGCAAAGGATTCCCGAACCATGGCCACTGCCCCCGTCAACAAGGACAGCCACCTCTACCTGGTAGATGCCAGCGCATACATTTTTCGCGCTTTCCACGCCCTTCCCCCTCTGACCCGGGCCAGCGATGATTTGCCAATCGGCGCCGTGAGCGGGTTCTGCAACATGTTGTTCAAGCTGCTGGAAGATCTGAAGGGCGACGAGCGGCCCACCCATTTCGCCTGCATCTTCGACAAATCCTCCATCACGTTTCGCAATGAACTGTACGACCAGTACAAAGCGAACCGCTCGGAACCCCCGGAAGAACTGCGCCCCCAATTCCCGCTCGTGCGCCGCGCCGCCGAAGCCTTCGCGGCCCATGCCATCGAGAAGGAAGGATTCGAAGCCGACGATCTGATCGCCACCTATGCGCGTCAGGCCGAGGCGAAAGGCGCTCGCGTCACCATCGTCTCATCTGACAAGGACTTGATGCAACTTGTTTCCGATACCGTCCTCATGCTCGACACGATGAAGAACAAGACAATGGGTCGTGAACAGGTCTTTGAGAAGTTCGGCGTCGGCCCGGAAAAGGTCGTCGACATCCAGTCACTTGCCGGAGACAGCGTCGACAATGTACCCGGGGCCCCCGGAATCGGCGTGAAAACTGCGGCTCAGCTGCTGGATGAATATGGCGACCTCGACACGTTGCTCGCCCGCGCTGAAGAAATCAAACAGCCAAAACGCCGCCAGACCCTGATCGACAATGCCGATCTCATCCGCATTTCCAAGCAATTGGTGACGCTCAAAGACGACGTGCCGCTCGACGTACCGCTCGAAGACCTCGCCGTGCAGGATCCGGACCCAGACACGCTGATCAATTTCCTGGAAGAAATGGAATTCCGCACCATCACGCGGCGCGTGCGGGAAATGATGGAACTCGAAGGTACCTTGGAGTCCGCCCAGCCCGCAGAAGATCCGATCGACCGCAGCAAATACATCTGCATCCGCGATTTCGAAGAGCTGGAAGAGTGGATCACACGCGCCACCAAACAGGGCTATGTTGCGGTTGACACCGAGACCGACAGTCTCGATTCCATCGCGGCTAACCTAGTCGGCGTATCCTTGGCGCTCGCACCGAATGAAGCCTGCTACATCCCGCTCGCGCATGTCGATCCAGACAATGCGGGCGACGGAGACATGTTTGGCGCAGATCCGCCACGGCAGATCCGCATGCAGGATGCACTGCGCGCTCTGAAACCGATGCTCGAAGATCCGGCGGTCCTGAAGATCGGGCAGAATATCAAGTACGACCTCTCGGTCTTCGCCACGCACAACATCAATGTCGCGCCGATTGATGACACGATGTTGCTGTCTTACGTATTGAATGCAGGCAAGCACAATCACGGCATGGACACGCTGTCGGAGCGATACCTGCAGCACAACACTATTCCGTTCAAGGAGATTGCCGGAACGGGCAAGTCGCAGGTGACGTTCGATCGGATCGCGCTGGACAAGGCGACAGAATACGCCGCCGAGGATGCCGACATCACCCTGCGCCTGTGGCAGGTTTTCAAGCCCCAGCTGCGCACGGAAAAGGTCATGACGGTTTACGAAACGCTGGAACGCCCGCTCGTCCCCGTCCTCGCCCGTATGGAGCAGGAGGGGATCAAGGTCGACCGCGATCACCTCTCGCGCCTGTCATCCGATTTTTCCCAACGCATGGCTGCGCTTGAGGCCGAAGCGTATGAACAGGCTGGCCGCGAATTCAATATCGGCAGCCCGAAACAGCTCGGGGAAATCCTGTTCGACGAAATGGGTCTTGAGGGCGGCAAGAAGACCAAGACTGGCGCATGGCAGACGGACGCCGACGTGCTCGAAGGGCTCGCTGCAGAAGGCCATGGCCTGCCCCGCACGATCGTCGACTGGCGAACCCTCTCCAAGCTCCGGTCGACCTATACCGAAGCACTGCAAGCGGCGATCAATCCCGACACAGGGCGCGTGCATACCAGTTACTCGATGGCGGTTGCCCAAACTGGTCGCCTGTCCTCCACAGATCCGAACCTTCAAAACATTCCCGTTCGCACCGAGGAGGGCCGCAAGATCCGCGAAGCCTTTGTCGCCGAAAAGGGCAATGTTCTGGTCAGCGCGGACTACAGCCAGATCGAGTTACGTATCCTGGCGCATATAGCCGATATTGATGCGCTGAAGGACGCCTTCAAGGAAGGCCTCGACATCCATGCCATGACGGCCAGCGAAATGTTTGGTGTGCCTATCGAAGGCATGGACCCCATGGTCCGCCGTCAGGCAAAGGCGATCAATTTTGGTATCATATACGGCATTTCCGGCTTCGGCCTCGCACGCCAGCTGGGCATTCCCCAGAGCGAAGCCAGCGAGTACATAAAAACCTATTTCAAACGCTTCCCCGGAATCCGCGCATACATGGACGAGACCAAAGCTTTCGCCAAGGAGCATGGATACGTTACCACCGCCTACGGACGGAAAATCAATCTCTCTGGTATCAAGTCCAAAGGACCACAGCGCTCCTTTGCTGAGCGCCAGGCCATCAACGCGCCCATTCAGGGATCCGCTGCCGACATCATCAAACGCGCCATGATCCGCATGCCAGACGTACTGGCCAAAGCAGGCCTGTCTGCGCGTATGCTGCTTCAGGTACATGATGAACTCGTCTTTGAATGCCCGGAGGCCGAGGCCGACAAATTGATCGAAACCGTGAAGACCACCATGCAGGGAGCCGCCGGACCGTCACTTCAGCTATCTGTACCCTTGGTTGTCGACGCGCGCGCCGCCAGCAACTGGGCCGAGGCGCACTAAAGAACATAAACAAGTTTTCACACTTAGGGCCTCCCCTCTATGTTAGCATTCCCGTCAGACGGGAAGCAAAACATGGTTCGCAGGATCGTAGTCGGAATGATCGCAGCATGCATGGGGGGCGCAGCAACAGCGGAGGTGGATTTATCCAAACTCCGGGCTCAGATTGAGCGCGCAGTGGAAAGTGAGGACTTGTCCGCAATAACCACAGTGTTCGGACCTGAAGTCCAGATCATGCCGGAATACCAGAAGACAATGACCGGACCATGCGGCCCTGTACTACGAGACGCTGTTTGACGGCATCGACATCAATTTGTTTGACAAAACCCTCACCGAGACAATTCCGATCGACATGTTAAAAGTGGACATCGGCGCGTTCACTCTGAACTATACTGCAGCGCAGTCCGCTGAGGCGAAGGGAGTATCCGGGCACTACTTCGATGTCTGGGAAGAAAGTGCGGCTGGCGATTACGTGCTGATCGCACAAACTTGGAATTTCGACAGCGTGTACACGGAAATCCGGGAAACCACGATGTTCGACACTCTGCCTGGCATACATCTGGCCTTCACGCCATCAGTCCCAGTCGATTCCGGCGCGGCGTTCGATCACCTCGCCGTCAACCTGTACAATGATGCTGCGATGATAAGACAGCAATCCGACATTCTTTACCATGTCTACTCAGAAGATGCCGTTATGTACCCACATGACAGTGGACCGAGAGTTGGGCAGGAGGCCATCAAGGAATTCCTTGAAGACTATACGTCTGGCTGGCCCAGTTTTGACTATATAAAAACGGCGTCACACAGAATAGAAGGCACCGCACCTTACGCAATGTCACTGATATCCTACAATCTGCGCTGGGACTCATTGGATAATTCCGGCGTCTCCATCGGCAAGGGCATCCGCATCATGAAACGAAACGAGGATGGATCATTGCGAACCTACAGGCTTATATCAATGCACGACCAATAAAGTTGCGTCGCCGCCCCGGCGCGGGTGAGCAACCGGGACGGCGAACAGGTCAGACCTCCGTCAGAATATCCGGATATGGAAGGCGGGACTTCGGGAGCGAGGCGTTATAGTCCTGCTCAGGATCGTGATAGCCGAGCGGCACTACAACGAGCGAGGAGAAGCCCCTCTCGCGCAGGCCGAACTCGGCGTCGAGCACTGCCGTTTCAATGCCTTCCATCGGCGTGGAGTCTATGCCCAAGGTGGCTGCGCCCAACATGAACTGGCCAATATTCAGATAGACCTGCTTAACCATCCAATGCTGGACATCCTTCAAGTCCTGCTTATGGAGGTTCACGAACATTGACCGGCCACCGTGCATGGCGGGCTTGTGCGTGTCTTTGTCAACATCGAAGCGACCGTCTTTGTCTTCCTGTTCCAGCACATGCTGGAGATAGTCTTCATCCACGGCAAGGCGGCTGGCAAACACCACGACATGCGAAGCGTTCAGGATCGAGGGGCGGTTGAAGGGGTACTTCTCTGTTGCCTTGGCAACGCGCGCCTTGCCTTCCGGTGTTGAGGCGAGAATGAAATGCCAAGGCTGGATATTCGTGCTTGATGGACTGAACCGCAACAGCTCTTTCAGCTTTTCCACATTCTCGTCAGAGATACGACGTTTGGGGTCGTAGGCCTTCGTCGTGTAACGGGCCTTGGCGTAGTGAGTGATATCATGTTTCATGGGAGGGTCCTTTGATACTTGGAAAAATGGAAAGTTTCGGGAGGGGGATTGATCAGCTCTTTGCAGAGACGATTTCGAATTCGCCTTCGGACCGGACATAGAAAAGGCAATCCGCGTCCGCGCCGCAGGCGAGATTATCGCTTGTGTTGGCCTCAAGGCCGACATAGCCTCCCGGCGCAAGGGTCGCCGATTCCGCCTTGCCCTTCAGGTGCACTTCTGGCGCGCCAGAAATCGCCACAACCCGCAGGTCACTTTGATTACTGCGCAGGCGGGCGGACTGCCCAGCCGGCAGTTTGACCAGTGCGCCTTGTGCGCCATTGTTTTCCGGGGAGTTCCAAAGAAACGAAATTTTCGCGCCGCTGTCCCGGTCGATCCAGGTAATGTCTGAGGCATCAAGCCAAACGAGATTGGTGTGATCAAGGTTCACCGGGCGTTCGCCCGAATCGAAGGACTCATCCGCAGGTTTTACGAGATATGGACCGTCATCAATCTCGACATAGGCCATGTTGAACGCATCACCGGCCGACGTGACATGGGCCTCACCCGCCGGCTGGGTCCAGAATGAGCCGGCCGGCAGCCACATATCGGCCGCTCCCGGATCGTCATTGTGGATCACCCCTTCAATCACGACCCCGCGATATGTCACGTTGTGAATGTGGGGCGGAGACGAGAAACCTTCCTTGAACTGAACGAGGAAACCGGATTCACCGGCGGAGGTGCGATCCCCCCAAAGCGTTCCGGCCCGCGGACTTGCATCGCTCCGCGCCGGGTTGAGCGGGCCCCATTCAACCGCTGAGACCGGGACGATATCCGCCCCTGACACACCGCGAGAAACATCCGGCGCGCTGGCGCACCCAGCGCCAGCAGATACGAACAGTAGCGCGCCCAACGCGCCAAAGGGGATTTTGCGTAAGGTTTCAGTCAGGGACATGGCCATTCTTGGGTCTCTCGAAGGGTGATTGGGAAGCAGGTTGCGTTACGGGATGTGGGCTCAATTGGTTGACGCCCCCCGATTTATTCATACAAACCAATTTCACAAGTACGCGCAATTTTGGCCTATACGCACAGAAAGTATACTGTAGAATATGACCCGCTTTGAAAAGTATGACTGCTCCGGCGGCTGCCCCGTGGAAGCTGCATTGGAAGTGATTGGCGGCAAGTGGAAAGGCGTCACGCTGTTTCACCTGCTGGACGGCGTGAAACGGTTTAACGAGTTGCAACGTGATGTCGGCAACGTCACCCAACGCATGCTGACCAAGCAGCTACGCGAGCTTGAAGATGCCGGCCTCGTCAATCGTGAGGTCTATCCAGTGGTCCCGCCAAAGGTGGAGTACAGCCTGACCAAAAAGGGCGAAACCCTGCGTCCGATCCTCAACGCACTGAAAGACTGGGGCGAGACACATGTCATGACCAGCTAAGTATTCAAAGGCTGGCCATTTAAGTACGAGCAATTTGAAGCACTCCACCCCTCGTATAGTTTGAAGCAATTTGAAATTGCAATCCTGCATTCCTGACCTTAGCCTTGAGACGATTCACTAAAGAAGAAGGCCGGGAATGCATCCAATACTATTCAAGCTCTTAGTATGTTTTGTGCTTTCATTTGCTTGCAGCGCGAATGTTTTCGCTGACTATCCAGCTGCATATGTTGGAAAAGCGGAATTGCGCGACATTGCCGTCTCTCCGGACGGCACAGCGCTCGTTCTTTTGAAGACGGGCCACCAGGATGATATCGTCCAGAAGTTCGGGTGGGACGAGATCATGGTTGAGGACAGCGCCACCGGCGACACTCGATTAGAGATCAAGCAAACCTACACGTATTACAGTAAATCCGTGAACTGGCTATATGATTGGGTATCATGGCCATTCGATGACACTATTCTGTCGAGCGCCGTCGAGTTCACCGTTTCCGGAGACAAGTTCAAATCACGCTCAGTATTTCTGACCATCAACCCCGAAACGGGTGAAAAGAAAGTCCTCGCAGCCAGCAGAAAGAGAAACCTCGACAAGGAGCTCGATTCACCAAAGCTCATTGCGAGCGATGCAGAACGTCGCGAAGTCACTCTGGCCATACACAAAAAAGCATCTGTTGAGCTTGTTTCCATCAATGTGGACACAGGCAGGCAGCGTTTGCTGGATACAGCGAATTCGCGAACCCTGACGTGGCTTCTGGATGACTCGATGCGTCCCGTAATGCGGATAGAAAAAAGCAAATCCGGCGGACTTCACCAATACTATTCAAGCCAGGATGGCGGTCGGAACTGGACACTGAGATTTCAACACGATCCTCTCAATGAAGGATTCTATCCGGTTTCCTATTCCTCGAAGAACAACAAATTTATCGTCGTGTCCCGGCCCGCAGACGCAGAGCATGCCGGCCTCTACGAATTCGATCTCCACACTGGTCAATTCGGCAAACAACTCTTCAGCGATTCCGAGTACGATCTCAGCTCCGCGCGCAAAAGACGCGGGTCTGATGACCTGCTCTACTCCGCACTCTGGAAGGACAAGCTCGAAAAGCACTGGTTCACACCAGAAGATGCCAAACTGGGACGAGCAATCGACTCTGCGCTTCCTGATGAAGCCAACTGGTCCGTATTCGACATGAGTCTGCATGGGCAGGCTTGGGTGATATATGTCAGCTCCCCAATCAATCCGGGAGCATATTATGTTTTGCGCAATGACCTGAAAAGACTTCGCAAGATTTCAGACGCGCGGCCTCATATCGATCTCAGTACGACATCAATGCCGCGACGGGTTGATTACCAGACTTCTGAAGGCCTTGCATTGCGGGGATATTTCACACCCTCCACACGTTCACCAGGTCACGCTCCGCTAATCGTCATGCCTCACGGCGGTCCTGTGTCTCGAGACGTGATGGATTGGGACGGATGGGCCCAGTATTTTGCGCATCGCGGATACGCAGTCTTTCAACCCCAGTTTCGCGGCTCTGGTGGCTTCGGCCAAACATTTGAGCGTCTGGGGCACGGCGAGTGGGGTAGAGCGATGCAACAAGACATTGCGGACGGAGTACACGCCCTCGAACAAGCCGGGCTGGTGAGTCCAGACCAGCCAAGAAGCATCGTGGGCGCGTCCTATGGCGGCTACGCTGCACTGGCAGCCGCAACCATGACTCCCGATGCCTACCAATGCGCGATAAGTTATGCAGGGGTGAGTGATCTTCCGCGCATGCTACGTCAGTACGACCCCTCAGACGCAGTGGACGCTTTCGTTCGGAATATCTGGACACAACGCATGAACAATGGACGCGATGATGAGACCGAATTGTGGCATCGGTCTCCAATATCCTACATTGAATATCTCAAGGCACCCGTGTTCCTGATTCATGGGACGGATGACGAAATCGTTCACATGGATCAGACCACTGCGTTCTATGATGCTGCGGTACAGGCTGGGAAACAGGCTCAAATACTCTTGCTGGATCATACCGGCCACCAGATTTACAGCGATGATACAAACACAGATTTGCTCGTCGCGATGAACACCTTTCTGGTGCAATGCATGCCGCCCGCCCCAAAAACGCCGACAATCAATGGAGCCAATCTCCCTTAAAATGCCGTAATGTGAGCCTTCGCTCGCCTTGATCCCTTGATTTCATTGCAATTGCATTGAAGGAGGGCTTTTGCCGTGACGCGAACCATGTTTGAACACCGTAGTGCAAGAAGACCGGATCCCGTTCACGGATATGGGTTGGTTGAGAAGGATAGAGCGATGACGACATTGGCGCTGGTGGATGATGACGAGAATATCGTTGCGTCCCTGAAGATCTTCTTCGAGGCCGAGGGCTATGATGTGCGCACCTACCATGATGGTGAGACGGCTCTCCCGGCATTAACGGAGACGCCGCCCGACATCGCTATACTGGACGTGAAAATGCCCCGTATGGACGGTATGGAATTGCTGCGTCGCCTGCGCCAGACCTCCGAATTGCCAGTCATCTTCCTGACGTCAAAAGACGAGGAAATCGACGAAGTTATCGGCTTCAATATTGGCGCCGACGATTTCGTGCGCAAACCCTGCTCCAATCGCCTGCTGGCGGAACGCGTCAAGGCCGTGCTCCGGCGTGCCCGCGGCGGCGTGGCCGGATCTGAAGAAGGTGACCAGAAGCCAATCGTGCGTGGCAAGTTGACGCTTGATCCGAACCGTCACGCCTGTACGTGGGATGGACATCCGGTCCGCCTGACCGTCACCGAATTTCTGATCCTGCAAGCGCTCGCCCAGCGCCCTGGCTATGTCAAAAGCCGCGACCAACTGATGGACGCCGCCTATGATGATCAGATCTACGTCGACGATCGCACCATCGACAGCCACATCAAGCGGCTTCGCAAGAAGTTCCGCGAAGTGACCGACGAATTCGATGCGATCGAGACCCTGTATGGCGTCGGCTACCGCTACACTGAATAGGCGCGGCACTTCGGAGATCTATATCGGCGGGGCGGGCGATACCCGCACCCGTCTCGTGGCCGCTTATGCGGAAGCGCGGCAACGTGACTTTGCGCATGAGGCCCATCATGATGCGCACTATTTTCCGCATTACGCGTTGCGGCGTATTCTCAATCTGGCCCGTCAGCACGCCGATGCCGGCCGCACGTTGATACTGGTCGGGCATAGTTGGGGCGGCGATACAGCGCTTCGTGTATTGAAGGCGCTCCAACCGCGCCGGGTAGATTTGCTTGTCTGCGTTGATCCAGTTCCCAAATCCCGGCTGAATCCCCCTCCGACTCCACGCAACGCCCGTCGGATCATCCATGTTGATGCAAGGCCAAGTCATCCGAATCGATCGGACCAGGTGAAGGAGATGGGGCAATGGTTCGGCGGCACACTGCGCCGAAGATTGTCGTCCGCCGATACGCGCATCGTCGCCGATCTGAATCATTTCGCCTTCGCCCAAATGATGTTGGCGCCCGGTGAAGACGGCCTGTCCGCTGCCCACCATATCAACGAACTGGACAGTCCTAAGCGATCCCGAGGCGCCAGCTCCAATTCGGCAAGCTCAGGACAAGTAAAATGAATCCCAGCCCGATCAGGAAGCTCAACGGCGAATACACACGTCGGTTAAGTGTTAGAAAAGGCGATTCAGGCGACGAGCGCTCGAACGCTGGCAGGACGCCGATGATGCCCCGCCCAAGAAACACTGTTCCTGCTGCCAGTCCTGCGAGGACCAACACGCCTTTCTGGATGACAGACGGCAACGGCAGAGAAAAGTACCCGCCCAGCCAAGCTGCCAGGACGGCGGCCGCAAACAGGCAAAGCGCTACCATGACGCAGGAAAATGCTGACGGCATCTTGGTTATACCCCGACGGCCCACGACCGCGCGGGCAAGTGCCTGCTCATTTGCACACGGGAAATTGCTGCCAAACGCCCACAGCAGGTGCAGACAGCCGAGAACGAACAACACAGCCACCAGAATAGGTGAAATGAACGGTGCAATCATGCGGACACTCCTGCGGCAATGCGGGGCAGTAAAATGCGCCGCCCACTTGCCGTTCCCTCCATCATTCAATAGCCAGACACGAGACTAACACAAGCAATAGGATAACTTCATGGCAGACCCGGAAAATACGCTTCTCCTCGAAACCTCCAAAGGCTCGGTAAAAATCGACCTGCGTCCCGACCTGGCCCCCGGCCATGTCGAACGCATCAAGGAACTGGCCCGCGAAGGCTTTTACGACGGCATCGTCTTTCACCGCGTGATTGATGGATTCATGGCACAAGTCGGTTGTCCACAAGGCACCGGCATGGGCGGTTCTTCCAAGCCGGACCTGAAGGCAGAATTCAATGCCGAACCCCATGTCCGCGGCACATGTTCCATGGCCCGCACATCGGCCCCGAACTCGGCAAACAGCCAATTCTTCATCTGCTTTGACGATGCCAGCTTCCTGAACCGCCAATATACGGTCTGGGGTCAGGTCAGCGAGGGTATGGACGTAATCGACCAATTGGCCAAGGGAGAACCACCGCGGCACCCTGACAAGATTATCAGCATGAAAGTGGCTGCCGACGCCTGATCTCAGGCAGGCAGAATCTCGTATGACGGACAGGAAAATCAGGCGAAAGGCGATTGCGCGCCACGGGTCGAAGATCTTCGGCTCACGCATCGCGCGTCTGATTTTCGCGTCCAATCTTGCGGGACTGGCCATCCTCATTATCGGCGCGATGGTTCTGAACGAAATGCGCGCCGGTTTTGTTGTCTCCAAGAAGCAGGACCTTGTTGCGCAAGCTCAGATTTTTACCAGCTTGCTTGGCGACGATGCAACCACGCCTGCCCCCAAGCTCGATGATGAAGCCGCGCGCCAGACGATCGTGCGCCTTAACCTGCCCGAACGGGTTCGCGCACGTATCTATTCACCCGATGGCGAACTTGTTGGCGACAGCTTCTATCTTTCAGAGCGGGTCGACATTGACGCCCTGCCGCCGCTACAGGAGCCCAGCAGTTTTGCCAGGCTAGGTGCCAATCTGTCGGAATGGGCAAGCCGTACGCTCGGCCCGATCATGCCCCGGCGCAGTTCTGATGCGCTCGTCGCTCAGAGCTTTGAGGAAGAATTCGAGATCGCCGTGCGCGGTCAGGAAGCGGCCAGTCAGCGCTTTTCAGACCGGGGCCAGCGGATCATTTCCGTTTCCATGCCGATCCAGCGTGTGTCTGCTGTCGTGGGAGTCCTGACACTGGAATCGAATGATATTGATGAGATCATTCGCTCCGAACGCGCTGCACTCATCCCCTTCATCGGGGTCGCAGTTCTTGTCGCTTTCGTCACATCGGTCCTGCTGACTCTTGGTATTGCCCGCCCACTGCGCCGTCTATCGGTTGCAGCAGACCGTATCCGGGCCGGCGCATCCGATCGGATCGACATTCCGGCCCTGACCAATCGCAAGGACGAGATCGGCAACCTGGCCGCCTCCATGCAAAGCATGACCGAAGCATTGCTCGAACGGATTGAAGCAAATGAACAATTCGCTGCTGACGTGGCCCATGAGCTGAAGAACCCCCTCACCTCTATACGCTCGGCCGTCGAAACCGCTGACCGGGTGCAGGATGATCCGGTCGCGCTCGAACGCCTGCGGCAAGTCATCGCCCAGGATGTGAAGCGACTGGACCGTCTGATTACAGATATTTCAAACGCATCCCGTATCGAAGCGGAAATGACGCGGGTGCCGACGGAGCAAATGGACATTGCCGGATTCGTCCACGATGTCGTGCAGACCTATGAGGCCTTCAGCCGCGAGGAGCGATCAGTATCGGTTCATTTCCGAGATGATACGATGGGTGCACGCCTGCTTGTCCGCGGGCGTGATGGCCCGCTCGGCCAAGTTGTTCGCAATCTGGTAGACAATGCGCGCTCTTTCTCGCCCCCTGGCGCAGAGGTCAATGTGATTGTCGACCAATCGAATGATGGCCCGCAAACCATCGCGCGGATCATGATCGAGGATAGCGGCCCGGGTATACCTGAAGACAAACTGGAAAAGATCTTCAGCCGCTTCTATACGGACCGTCCGGCTGGAACAGCTTTTGGCAACAATTCCGGCCTGGGACTTTCAATCGTACAACAGATCGTCACGACCCATCGCGGCAAGGTCTGGGCTGAAAACCGCGCAGAAGGGGGCGCGCGGTTCATTGTTGATCTTCCCGCGATCTAGGTCGTTACCGGTTCTTTCGGTTATCGATCAGATCATCGACAACTTCCGGTTCTGCCAATGTCGATGTGTCGCCAAGATTTGAATACTCGTTCTCGGCAATCTTGCGCAGGATGCGGCGCATGATCTTGCCAGACCGTGTCTTGGGCAGACCGGGCGCGATCTGGATAAGGTCAGGGCTCGCAATCGGACCGATTTCCTGGCGGACATGCTGGATCAGATTCTTGACCAGCGCATCATCCACTTCGACGCCCTGACGCAATGTGACATAGGCATATATGCCCTGCCCCTTCACATCATGCGGATAGCCAACCACAGCGGCCTCTGCGACAGCATCATGGCTGACCAGTGCGCTTTCGACTTCAGCGGTACCCATGCGATGACCGGAGACATTGATCACGTCATCAACGCGGCCGGTGATCCAGTAGAAGCCATCCTCGTCGCGGCGGCAGCCATCGCCGGTAAAATACGTGCCGGGATAGGCCGTAAAATACGTGTCGATGAATCGCTGATGATCGCCGTAGACCGTTCTCATTTGTCCCGGCCAACTATCCGTGATCAGCAGATTGCCGTCGGCCGCGCCTTCCAATTCGTTACCGTCCGCGTCCACCAGCACTGGCTTCACGCCAAAGAAAGGATGACTGCCGGCGCCCGGCTTCATTTCGGTCGTGCCCGGCAACGGAACAATCATGGTACCGCCTGTCTCGGTCTGCCACCAAGTGTCGACGATCGGACACCGCGCTTCACCTACGACGTGGAAATACCATTCCCATGCTTCCGGATTGATCGGTTCGCCAACTGTGCCCAGCAAACGGATCGACTTGCGCGATGTCTTGTTCACTGGCTCTTCGCCTTCGCGCATCAGTGCGCGAATAGCGGTTGGCGCGGTGTAGAAGATGGTAACGTTCTGCTCGTCGCACACCTGCCAGAACCGCGAAGCATCCGGATAGGTCGGCACACCTTCAAAGACGAGACTTGTTGCGCCATTTGCCAGAGGTCCGTACACGATATATGTGTGCCCGGTTACCCAACCCACATCTGCCGAACACCAGAACACGTCATCTTCCTTGAGGTCAAATACATACTCGTGCGTCATTGACGCCCAGACAAGATAACCGCCAGTGGTGTGCATCACGCCTTTAGGCTGCCCCGTCGAGCCAGACGTGTAGAGGATGAAAAGAGGATCTTCGGCATTCATCGGTTCGGGCGGGCAGTCGGCGGAGATACCCTCGGCAGCCTCGTGCAGCCAATAGTCCCGCCCCGCCTCCATGTTGACCTCAGCGCCTGTGCGCTTCACGACCAACATCTTCTCAACCACACCTCCGGCAATCTCGGCGGCCTTGTCGGCGTTTACCTTCAACGGCACACGACGACCACCCCGCACGCCTTCATCGGCTGTGATGAGGAATTTCGAGTCGCAATCGGTAATTCGCCCTGACAATGCCTCGGGGCTGAAGCCCCCGAATACGATGGAATGTACTGCGCCAATTCGCGTGCACGCCAGCATCGCATATGTGGCTTCGAGAATCATCGGCATGTAGATCGTGACGCGATCGCCCTTTTTTACACCCATCTTCTTCAGCACGTTTGCGAACTTGCAGACCGCGGCGTGCAACTGGCGATAGGTCATCTTGTGGGTGTTGCCGGGCTCGTCGCCTTCCCAGATCAACGCGACCTTGTCACCACGCGTTTCCAAGTGGCGGTCCAGGCAGTTTGCCGACACATTAAGGACACCATCAGAATACCATTTCACATGTAGATCGCCGGTCTCCCAGGAGACATCCTTTACGACCGTGTAGGGTTTGATCCAGTCGAGCCGCTTGCCGTGCTCCCCCCAGAAAGCCTCCGGGTCTGAGATCGACGCGGCATACATCTCTCGATAGGTTTCCGGGCTCAGGTTCGCCTTTGCTGCAAACTCCGCCGGCACTGGATAGGTTTTCGCTGCGTCGCTCATGAAAGGCTCTCCGTCTGGCATGTTTTCTGTTCTCACCTCAGAATGCATACTTTGTCGAGAAGGTGAACCGGGTGATCGAGCCATCAGCTCCACTTTCGACCTCGCGGAGGCCGTGCATCAATTCGGTCCCCAGTGTCACATTCGGCGCAACGTCCCAGAGAATGGCCCCGAACACCGACTGGACAGACGATGTCACCGTGTCAGCCAGATAGTCCGGATTGTCGATGAACAGGCCGGAATAGCCGCCGCTAAACCGCGCCGTTTCCCCGAAAGCGTGGCGCCAGGCAATCAGCCCGCCATATGAGGGCACCGCTTCCAGCTCCCCGTTCGGGTCGAGGGCCGTCGAGCGGCTGGCGGCCAGCCCGACATAGCGGCCGATCCCGTCGCCTCCGACCAGGTTGAAGCGGATGTCATCGGTGTCCCCAACATTCAAGCGGCCCGAGACGCTGACGCCATATCCGAAGGTTTCGTCTTCGACCGTGCCGAAATCGGCCCGCAGCTGGCGCGCGATGCCGGCGATCGAGACATTGCCGAATTCACCGCTCATATTGTAGCGGGCCACGACGTCCGGGATGAGATTCTCGTCCCGCGCTCCCGAATTCAGGGTTGTCGTGTTCGGATTCTCGACGGCAAACATCCAGTTGCCATGCGTGTAACGTATCTGCGGCTGGCGCACGAACACCATGCCGTCCGACAGGATAAGGAAGCTTGCGCTTTCCGGAATGGCTGACGTGTTCTGGAAGGTCGACCATTCCTGCCCGACCAGCCAGTTGCCATATTTCATGAAGGCCCGACGCAAACGTGGCGAGTAGGAGTTCGAGACCAGTTCATTGCCCTGCCCCGATCCGAGGAAATCCATCTCGATATGCGCGCTCAGCGTCTTGTCGCCCACAGGCCGGGATGCGGCCAGGAAGAAACGAGTGGATTCAGCAGTAAAGTCCGTGGACGTTGTTCCGTCCCCACCGATGGGTGTCGCACCGGGAATGTAAAAGTCGCGCGCGATGGAACTGCCGGAGATGGCGCCATCGCTCAGCGAGGTGACATGCACGTCCGCATCCACAAAGCCGCCGAACTTCAGCGTCGTGTCACCGACCCTGAATCCATCTGTCGGAGGAGGAGGCGCGGCCTCCGGCTGGGCGGCGACCGGCTGGACGCGGACGATTTCTTCATGCCCGGCGCGCGTCGCGGCCAGTTCGGATTTGAGTTCGGAAACCATGGCCTCGAGCGCTGCGATCCGCGACTCAAGATCATCCGCTTCCGCAGCGGCGCCGAGACTTGTCGTCAGAGCTGCCGAAGACAACAGCAGGGCCTTGAAAGTACGAGACATGCATTCCTCCCTCATATTGATTATGAGAAGGAGTATCCGTTGCTTGTGCTCGGGCCGCCATTAGCCATTGGTGCTACGACAAAAGTCGTAGTGCGCTGCGGCGCGATCCATGACATACTACACAGGTTCTGGTTAAGTCCACAGACCGCAAAAGCGGCACGGATTCGGGGAGGAATATCGTGGTACAGGCACCGCGCGTGCTGATCGTGGACGACCATCCATTGTTTCGTGACGCGCTGGAAACCGCACTGGAATGCGCCTATCCCGCTGGCGCCGCCGCCTCGCATGCGTCCAGTCTTTCAGATGCCCTGGCCCGCCTGCAGGCCGATGACGTGGATTTGGTGCTGCTTGATCTCAATCTCGGCGACTCGGCAGAGTTCGAGGGCCTTACCCGGCTGCGGGCCGCCAGGCCGGACTGCCCCGTTGTGGTTGTATCCGCCACGGAAACGCCAGAAGCCTTTGAAACGGCCCGTATGCTCGGTGCGGCCGGATACCTCCCCAAGAGCATGTCCCTGGACGACCTGTCGGCGGCGCTCGCCACGACGCTGGATGGGGGGCAATGGTTTCCGGAATGTGTCGGAAAGTCCCTGCCAGCCAATTGTGCCGCCGAACGCATTGCCAGCCTCACCCCGGCCCAGAGACGCGTGCTCGCCCGATTGTCCGATGGCCTGCTCAACAAGCAGATCGCCTATGAAATGGATATTTCCGTGGCGACGGTGAAGGCGCACATGACAGCGATCTTCCGGAAGCTCGGGGCGAACAATCGCACACAGGCCTTGCTGATCTATCAGGACGCCACATCGCTGACCGATTGAGCCGCGCTTTCCGTCCCTCCGGCAGTGGCACAGTCTTTCAGAAATTTGCGGATGTCCGCCGGATTGCTCGGCTTGTGAAGGATGGCAATGCCGACCGTCCTGGCGGATGACGATTCGGCGGTGGACGTGGCTGCGGTCAGCAATAAAACATTGCCGGCATGGGCGAGCCGCTTGCGTAGTCCCAGGAGCAGATCCAGTCCATTCTGCCCGTCGCCGAGATTGAGGTCTGCAATCACTGCGTCAAATTGCGCTGACTGCATGGCAGCCAGCGCCTCTTCAGGTGTCCGGACACAGGTCGCCTGACACTCCCAGCCTTTCAGCAACCGGCTCATGCCGTCAACAATGGCAGGCTCGTCATCCACGAACAGGACGCGCAGGCCGACCAGATCCCGGTCAGCCGGCTCAACCGGCGCCGACTGCATCCGGCGCGGGCGTCTATGCAATTCAGCCATTGGCACGGTCACCGAAAAAACGCTGCCGCGACCCGGTGTCGACTGCACATCAATGGACGCCCCCATCAGACCAGCCAGACGGCGCACGACAGACAGGCCAAGCCCTGCTCCCCGAATGCCGGTATTGTCGGAATCCTCATACCGACGAAACTCCTCGAAGATCCGTTCCAGACGGTCTGCCGGTATGCCAGGCCCGGTATCGTGAACTTCGATCCTTACCGCATCCCCGCGTCGGCGTGCCCCGACAAGGACTCCGCCCGACTGTGTATATCGCCGGGCATTCGAGATGAGATTGCGCAGAATGCTCTTGAGAAAATCCGGATCGGCAAGCACTGCCAGCTGTGTGGGTGCCAGCCGCACGGAAAGCCCCGCCGCCTGCGCCATCGGAAGCGCCTCGTCGACCAGGTCCTCCATCAACGGGCCCAAGGGAAGGCGTACGGGGACTGCCTCGACCTGGCTATGGTCCAAACGGGATATGTCGAGCAATCCCTTGAGCAATTCATCTGCAGACTGAATGGATCGGTCCGCGCGTGCCGCCAGATCACATTCTGTGTCACTGGCCATGAGCGATCCAAGATACAGCCGCGCGGCGTTCAGCGGCTGCAACAGGTCATGACTCGCCGCAGCCAGGAAGCGCGTCTTGGACGCATTCGCGCCTTCCGCCTCTTTCCGGGCAAGGGTGAGATCTTCTGCCATTTGCTCAAGCTCACGGGTTCGCGTCTTGACCCGGCTTTCCAGCAACTCGTTTGCCTCAACCAGGGCGCGTTCACGCAGCTTGTCGTCGGTAATGTCAGCAAAAGTGGTGACATACCCGCCGCCCGGCATGGGGTTGCCGCTGATGCGCAGGTAGCGCCCGTCCGGATTTCGTCTTTCATAGGCATACGGACTGCCGGATCGCATATGTCCGACGCGCCTGCGCGCCTCCTCGACAGGATCCCCATCGATCCAGCCAGTGTGGATGTTGTGCTCGATCAGTTCAGCCACGGGAACACCGACGCCCACCTTGTCCGCCGGATAATCGAACAAATCCACATAGGCCGTATTCCAGGCTACCAATCTTTGATCGGAATCCACGACGCTGATCCCCTGCGGGACATTCTCGAGCATGGATTGCAGCATGTGGCGTTCAAACCGGGCCGCCTGCGTCTTGTGATCCAGCATGGACAGAACATCCGGCAGGGCCACATCGCTGCCACCGATCGCCGAGGAAAGGACGACCCGTGCCGAAGATGAACCGAGTGCGCTGGCGAGCAGTTTCTCGGTGCGCTGGACCAGTCTCCAGTCCGCAGGCGCATCTCCGGTTGCGACAATACCTGTTTCAGTCTCGAACTGGTCAAAGGCATGGTCCACCGCTTCCGGCGTGAGAAAGCGGGAAGCGAGTGTCTTCAGGCCATTGGGCGACACCTGGAAGGCGTGGCTCTCGACCGCGCCTTCCGCGATCTCGACCACTTCATCGCCGCTGACAAAGGCGGATGCCTGAACCCGGTCCCTCAACCGTTCCCGTGATCGCATCGATACGATTGCGAACAGGAACAGATTGGTGCCAAGGCTCCACAGGACGCCATGGGTCAGACTGTCATCGATCCGCAATCCGAACAGAGCATGCGGGTCCAGAACCCTCGGCACAAGCGCGGCCATCGCATCATACCCGAAAATTGCGGGCAGGAAGAGCGTGTAGGCCCACAACCCCATCCCCGCGACCAGACCTGCGAGGACACCGGACCGACGCCCACCTCGCCAAGTGACCGCCCCGATCAGCGCCGGAGAAAATTGCGCTGCCGCGGCAAAGGACAGGAGGCCGATCTGGGCCAGCGCACCTGTCCCCGCCACGCGGTAATAGGCATAGGCGAGAAGCAGCACGACCACGATCACGATGCGGCGGGCCGACACGATCCTTGATCCGGCATCTCCGCTAAGGCTGGCAAATCGTCCGGACTGCATAATGGCCGGCACGACCAGATCATTCGTGACCATGGTGGACAGGGCGACAGTGGAGATGATGACCATGCCGGTCGCAGCTGAAAAGCCGCCCAGAAAGACGAGGGTCGCCAGCAGGCCATTGCCTTGTTCGAGAGGCAGATCCAGGACGAACAGATCCGGCTGCGCTGCCGCGCCGAAGAGGCTCAGACCAGCCATCGCGATGGGCACCACGACCAGACTCGTGAGCAACATATAGAGTGGGAACACCCATCTGGCCGTATCAAGATCCTTCTGCCCCTGACGCTCGATCATGGCGACATGGAATTGGCGCGGCAGGCAGACAATGGCCGCCGTCGACAGAAGCGTCATGGTCAGGAATCGTTCCGACACGGAAAAGCGGTCAAAGGGCTGTGTGGCCAATTCACGATCCGGCAAGCCCCCCTGCACCAGAAGGAACACCGACAGGATCGCAACAGCCACCAGTGCGGCGAGCTTGAGCACGGCCTCCAACGCCAGCACGCGCATCAGGCCGGAATTGTGCCGCGTGGCGTCCGACTGTCGCGTGCCGAACAGGATGGCAAAAATCGCCAGCACAATAGCGGTCAGCAGAACTGTTTCATTGGTCGGTGTGTTGATCGCGCCGTCTGCGCCATATGCCAGTGCCTGAAAGCTCATGCCGATGGATTTCAGCTGCAGTGCAATATAGGGCAGACTTCCTGCGACGGCGGCCAGCGTTGCAGCGGCAGCAACCGCGCGGCTCTTGCCATACCTGGCCGACAGGAAATCAGACAAGGAAGAGATGCCCTCTCGCTGTGTGACATCGCCGATCCGGCGCACGATGCCGGGAAATGCCACGAAGACGAGCGTCGGGCCAAGATAGATGGTCAGATAGTCCCACCCGCTTTGCGCAGCCGTACCGACAGCGCCGAAATAGGTCCAGGAGGTACAATAGACTGCCAAGGCCAGCGCATAGACGAGCGGATGCTGGACGAAGCCCGGGCGTGTGGCCTGCCGGTCGCCTTGCCAGGCGATCAGGAACAATCCAAGCATGTAGAGCGTCGTTGCGCCCAGGATCAGCCAGACCGGCATGAACACCTCTCTATGCGTCTTCCCCCAGCATACACGTCCTGACGCCCCGGCAAATGCGCCCTTTGTCTAAAGCCTCTGCTGCAGGCATGAAAAAGCGGGCGGCCCGGAGAGGGAGGCCGCCCGCAGCAATCACCGGGAAGTGGCGCGCTACTCTGCCGGGATCGGCGCCATGTCCTGATCGGCGATGCCATGCGGCGAGCGCTGTCCGGGGACCCGGATGTCCTCGACCAGGTCCTGGATGTCCTGCGGAGGCGGGGCCGTGACAAGGGCCACCACGATCCCCACAGCCAGGGACAGGAACATGAACAGGAAGCCGATGCCTTCAGGCGACACACCGAACCACCAGTTCGCCGGATCCGTGTCGACGAACTTGAAGTAGTAGATGTAGCTGAAGGTCGAGACGAGCCCCGTCAGCATGGACGCAATCGCGCCTTCCCGGTTCATCCGCTTCCAGAAGATGCCCAGAACGATGACCGGGAACAGGGACGCTGCCGCCAGTCCGAAAGCGAAGGCCACCACCTGCGCCACGAAGCCCAGCTTGGCCGTGTTCATCCCCATGATTCCAGCCAGGATCACGGCTCCGGCGGCCGAGACCCGCGCCACTCGCAACTCGTCCCTGTCCGACATGCCGGTAAAGAAGGTACGTCGGCACAGATCGTGTGAGATCGATGACGATATGACCATGAGCAAGCCTGCCGCCGTGGACAGGGCCGCGGCAAGCCCGCCTGCCACCACGAGCCCGATCACCCAGGCCGGCAGATTGGCAATGGACGGATTGGCCATCACGAAGATGTCTCGATCCAGCTTGGTGACCTCATTTTCGTCCCCGGCGCGGTACTGGATGATGCCATCGCCATTCTTGTCCTCGACGCCGAGCAGGCCCGTCTTTTCCCAGTCCTTGAACCATTTCGGGGTCGGCTTGCCGCCGGCCGCAAGGATCGCCGCCGCTTCGGCGTCATAGTCGGCATCATCCGCGATATAGGTCGACTCGTTCACTGTATCGATGAAGTTCAGACGGGCGAATGAAGCCACCGCAGGTGCGGTCGTATAGAGCAGTGCGATGAAGACCAGCGCCCACCCCGCCGACACACGGGCCGCGCCCGGGCTTGATACGGTGAAGAAGCGGATGATCACGTGCGGCAGGCCGGCGGTGCCGAACATTAGCGCGCCGGTGATCGCAAAGACATCGATCATCGACTTGTTGGTCTGGGTGTATTCGAGGAAACCCAGATCCTGCACCACCGTGTTCAGCTTTTCGAGCATCGCCACATCCTCGCCGCGCACATTCGAGATGAACCCCAGCTGCGGGATCGGATTGCCCGTGATGATCAGGGAGATGAAGATCGCCGGAACCGTATAGGCAAAGATCAGCACGCAATATTGCGCCACCTGGGTGTAGGTGATGCCTTTCATGCCGCCCAGAACCGCATAAACGAACACAATCGCCATGCCGACCATGATGCCCGTATTGAACTCGACCCCCAGGAAGCCGGAAAAGGCCACGCCGACGCCCTTCATCTGGCCGGCAATATAGGTGAACGAGACGAACAGGGCACACATCACGGCGATCAATCGGGCCGTGGTCGAATAATACCGGTCCCCCACGAAATCCGGCACAGTGAACTTGCCGAACTCTCGCAGGAACGGCGCCAGCAAAAGCGCCAGAAGCACATAGCCGCCGGTCCAGCCCATAAGGTAGACCGAACCGCCATAGCCTAGGAAGGCGATCAGGCCCGCCATCGACAGGAAGGAGGCTGCCGACATCCAGTCGGCCGCCGTTGCCATGCCATTGACAGTGGGGTGAACATCATGGCCGGCCACATAGAAATCATCCGTAGACGAAGCCCGAGCCCACACGGCGATCGCGATATAGGTGCCGAACGTGCCGACAACCCAGAAATATGTCCAAAAGTCCTGTCCCATCGTCTCAGGCCTCCACGCCGTATTTCTTCTCGAGACGGTTCATGGCGCGGCAGTAGTAGAAGATCAGTCCGACGAAGACATAGATCGATCCATTCTGCGCAAACCAGAAACCGAGTGGCGCACCGCCAATCGAGAGATTGTCCAGCAGGTCGCGGAACAGGATGCCCGCCCCGTATGACACTACAAACCAGATGACGAGCAGGCTGAGGGTCAGGCGGATGACATCCCGCCAATACCCTTTCGCATCAATTTCCTTGCTTGGTTCCGACACTTTTTCCTCCCTGACATTTTTATCTGTGCGGGGTTCCGCAGCTTGCAGGCTGCCGGAATCGGACGGAATGGAAAAGATAAACTTTGGTCTAAGACGACGATCCGGGTCATCCGGTCCTGCGCCATCAATCCTCTGAGGATGGCTGCCGCACTTTGCCGGTTGCACGAGTATGGCGCCATTCCGCGACCCCTCCCAGCATCAGCCAAGCCGACAGGACAAGTCCACCCGCGAGATAGACTTCACGAAAGCCCAGCCCCGGCTGGAGTATGGCCAAGGCCAGCCGAACGGCGAAGACGAGCCCTAGCAGTATGCCGAGCGCCAGCATGATATGATGTTTCACGGGCAGAATCCTCCAGAACGGAGCATACACGCGCCACGCACTTCGGACAGGGGGGACTTTGGTCTAAGGGGGCTGCCGCCGTGCCCTTGCCATTCCGTACGGTATGGGCTATCCGCGCGCCTTCAGAAACGGCGGCGCAAGGCCGTTCGTGTCAGCTTCTTACCTCATCCCAAGATGGAGAGGCGGAGTCGAGGGCGAAAGGAAACCCCATGTCGAAATCCAAGATTAGTTTCAATGTCGAACTGCGTGAGCGCGTAGGCACCGGCGGATCCCGCGCAGCACGTCGTGAAGGCCTCGTGCCCGGCGTTCTTTATGGTGGTGGTGAAGACCCCGTCGCGATCTCCCTGAAGCGCAACGAAGTGCTCAAGGCCATCGAAACCGGTCACTTCCTGTCGTCGACTGCAACACTCGTTCACAAGGGCGAGAAGCAGATGGTGATCCCACAGGCGATCCAGATGCACCCGGTCTCCGATCAGCCCATGCACGTCGATCTGTTCCGCGTCAGCCGCGATCAGAAGATCAAGGTCGAAGTCCAGGTTCACTTCATCGGCGAAGAAGTTTCCCCTGGCCTCAAGAAGGGCGGCACGCTCAACGTGGTGCGTCACACGGTCGAACTTCTGGTTCCAGCCGGCAACATTCCGGAATCCCTGGAAGCAGACGTTTCCGAGTTGGAAGTCGGCGACAATGTGAAAATCTCCGACATCAAGTTGCCGGGCGATGCAGAGCCAACCATCACCGACCGCGACTTCACGATCGCCACAATCGCTGGCCGTACGGCAACCACCGAAACCACGACGGAAGAAGGTGAAGAGGCCGAAGGCGAAGAGCCAGCAGCCGAAGCTGACGCAGAGTCGGAAGACTGATCGGTACATTATGGTCTCGTGTGTCCAGCCTTTTGGGGCTGGGCACACAGCCAAACCCTGCTAATTCGGAAGAGGGAGGCCAAGTCGTGCTCATTCTTTCCGGTCAGGGTAATCCAGGCGAAAAATATGCGAAGAACCGGCACAATGCCGGTTTTCTTGTCTTGGACGAGATCCACGCCGCCCATGGTTTCCAACCCTGGCGCTCCAAATTCGAAAGCGAGATTGCGGAGGGCTTTATCGGCCCCGGCCGCATCAAGACCCTGCTGGTGAAGCCGCAGACTTTCTACAATGAGACCGGGCGTGCGCTCTCCAAAGTGGCTCAGTTCTACAAGCTCTCTCCGGAAGATATCGTTGTCCTGCATGACGAGATCGACCTTGCGCCTGGCCGCGTCCGCCTGAAACAGGGTGGCGGTCATTCCGGCAATAATGGCATTCGCTCGATGATTGCCCACCTCGGCGAGAACGTGCGCCGCGTGCGAATTGGTGTCGGCCACCCCGGCGACAAGTCGCGGGTCATGCCTTACGTGCTGTCCGATTTCTCAAAAGCCGATCATGACTGGTTCGATCCGCTGGTCAGGGCGATTTCCGACGCGCTGCCTTTCCTCGCCGACGGCAATGATGAACGCTTCCAAACCGAAGTGATGCGTCTTGCCCCAGCGCCAAAGCACGATCCCAAACAGAACCGATAGCGCCGTCGGTTAGTCGTCGAGTTTGGCCAGTACCGACTGTTCAGCGGCTTCTGCCATGGCAACAGCGCCGACCGTGCCATGCGCGGGAACAGGGCTGCGCCCCAAACCGAGGCAGGCTGCGTAGAAACCCTCATCAGCGGCTCCCAGAGGGTCCGGCAGATCCGCAGCGATCTCTACCCTCACATCATATGGCGTCGTATTGACCAGTTGCCGTGTCAGGAAGTCGATGGAGATCTCGCCCGACGGATAGACAACGTGCATGGAACGCTGGCGCGCTTCCGCTGCCCGGCTGGCCATCAGACGCGCCACGCCACCGCTCGCATAGGTGAACTGGGCGTTTGCTTCGTCGATATGATCAGAATGAACCCGCTTGCCACTCGCCATGACGCCGGTGAACTCATTCCCCATCATCATCGCAGCAAGGTCCAAATCGTGGATCATGAGATCCCAGATGACCGAGACATCGCCTGCACGATTGTCTGGCGCTGGCGGTCCGGCGCGGACGGATTCGATCAGCAGGGGTGTCTCTTCGATCGCCAGCACGCCCATTGCCCGCGCGACAAACCGCTCCTGATGCCCCACCTGCAGGATACGGCCGCGGGCCGCGGCCTCATCAGCGAGATCACGCGCAGCCTTGCCGGTCAGCGCCAGCGGTTTCTCGACGAGCACATGGCAGTGCGCCTCAATGGCCTGCCGCGCCAGCTTTTCATGCCAGATAGCCGGAACCGCAATGACGATTGCATCACACGCATCCAGAAATGCTTCGTAATTGTCAAAACCCTTGGCGCCGAACTGGCTGGCGATCCGCGTCGCGCGCTCAAGATCGATGTCGTAAACACCGATAAGCTCGGTTCGGGCAGACGCAGCGGCCTTCTGGGCGTGATAGTTTCCAAAAACTCCGGCGCCCGCGACGCCGACTTTTAGTGTGGTCATAACAGATTAGCCCTCTTCCCACCTTAAAGACACTGCATCGCCAAGTGCTGCAAGTCTTGGGCTCAGGCCTCACTCACACAGAGAATTACAGAATCTTTCCGCCGCCCCCCTTCACACGTCCGGTATGCCGGTCCACTTACGCCTCTACAAAATAGAGGAAGGAAACATCATGACTGCACTCACATCCACCGAATGGTCCCTTGCCGCCCGCCCGGTTGGCATGCCGAAATTGTCAGATTTCCAGATGAAAACCATCGACATCGCCCCACCCGGCGCTGGCGAAATCCAGGTCAAGAATGAGTGGATGTCGGTCGACCCTTATATGCGCGGCCGTATGCAGGACCGCGAAAGCTATGTTCCGCCGTTCCAGATCGGTGAAACCATGCAAGGTGGCGCTGTGGGCCGCGTGACGGTTTCCAACCACCCAGACTACAAGGAAGGCGATCTCGTCTCCTCCATGGCAGGCTGGCGCACGGCGTGGGTTGGCAAGCCCGAAATGGCTATGGCTCAGAAGCTTCCCGAAGTCGGCCTGCCGGAAAGCGCGTTTCTTGGCGTCGCAGGCATGCCGGGCCTGACGGCCTATGCAGGTCTGCTGCGGGTTGCCGAACTGAAAGAAGGCGACACGGTCTTCGTGTCCGGTGCAGCCGGTGCGGTCGGCTCAACCGTGGTCCAGATTGCCAAGATCAAAGGCTGCACTGTGATTGGTTCGGCGGGCGGCAAAGAGAAATGCGACGTCGTCAAATCGCTCGGCGCGGATCATGTCATCGACTACAAGGCCGCTGGCGGCTTCGACGGACTTGTCAAAGCGCTGCGCGAAGCAGCTCCCAAAGGCATTGATGTCTATTTCGACAATGTCGGCGGCGATCACCTGACCGCTGCTATCGAAGTTGCCCGGCCAATGGCGCGTTTCGCCGAATGCGGCATGATTGCGCAATACAATGAGACCGGCCAACCAACCGGCCCGCACAATGTTATTCAGATCGTCGGCAAACAGCTGAAGATCCAAGGTTTCATTGTATCTACGCATGCCGATATGCAGCCCGACTTTTTCCAGGACATGGCAAAGTGGATTCCGTCTGGTCAGATGAAATACGAAGAGACCGTCAAAGAGGGTATCGAAAAGGCACCCGAAGCATTCATCGGCCTGTTTGAAGGCGCCAATACCGGCAAGATGCTGGTCAAGCTGGGGTAGTTATGTCGCGTCTGTTTGATGCCTATATCATGGTGGACTGGAGTGCCGCGTCTAAACCTGTGACGGGCAAGAACTCCATCTGGATCGGAATTCTTGCAAAAGACGCCCGGCTCAAGCTGCAGTACCAGTCCGTCAATATTGATACGCGCCTCAAGGCGCGGACCTTCCTTGATGGCATCATCGCCAAGCTGACAGGGCGCGGAGACCGCGTCCTGATCGGCTTTGACTTCTCGCTAGGTTATCCGGCAGGCACCGCGGCTGCATTGGGCCTCGACACATCGACCAAGGCACCTTGGCAGGCCATGCATGCGCACCTGGCATCCAAGATGAAGGACAAGGCCGACAATTCCAATCCGCGCTACGCGATTGCGGCCGGCATGAATTATGCGATCTCGAAAGGACCTTTTCCTTTCTGGGGGGCTCCCGCACGCGATGTCGTCTCGACACTCTCCGACAAGAAGCCGGAATTCAGCGGTCAGACCCTACCTGAGTACCGTATCGTTGAAACCCATCTGAGAGACTCAAAGCGTGGACAGCCGAAATCGGTCTGGCAGTTGGCTTATACGGGTAGCGTGGGCAGCCAGTCGCTGACCGGAATTCCCCATGTGCACGCGCTCAGGCAGTCACTACCCTCCTCACGCATCTGGCCATTCGAATTCGAGGATGGCGAGATGACCGAGGAGACGCTTGAAGGCATTCAGGTCGTTATTGCCGAAGTCTACCCGTCACTCATTCCCTCAAAGCCTGAAAAGGGGGAAACGCCAGATGCTGCACAAGTCCGCCAGATCGCCCATTACTATTCGGAAATGGACGAAAAAGGCCGGTTGAATGGGCGAATTTCCACAAATAGTTCTCTTGACGAGGGAAAAATATCGCAAATTCAGTCAGAAGAGGGCTGGATTCTCGGCGCATAGCCCGTCTTTATTGGGCTTTCGTCATATTCACGCCTTACGAATCGTGGGTATGTCGCTGCAACGGCGGGGGATCGCCGTTTAACATTAGAGGAGAACCCCTATGAATAAGGGCGAACTTACAAAAGCTGTCGCAGGTGAATCCGGTCTGTCGCAAAGCGACGCCGGCAAGGCTGTAGACGCTGTTTTCGACGCAATTGCTGGTGCCGTGAAAGACCGTCAGCAAGTGGCGATCGCAGGCTTCGGCACATTCTCGGCCAAAACCCGGAATGCTCGCACAGGCCGCAACCCAGCCACCGGCGAAGAAATCAAGATCCCGGAAAAGACATCGGCTGCTTTCAAGCCGGCTTCGGCTCTGAAAGACCTCTAGGGTTCCTCAGGACTGATAGGTCCTGACCATGGAATTCAAGCGGCGCGTCGGCTCGGCTGGCGCGCCGTTTTCCATTCCAGCAACACGGTTTGCAGTATCCCAGCCGTAAACACGCCGACAAACACACCCTCCATCATGCCGCGTGCACCCCGGCCTTCGACAATGCCGAGCCAGTAGCAGGCTGGCAGCATCACCAGGAAGAACGAGCCGATATGGATAAGGCTTGGCGACCAGACGATATCCTGCGCCCTGAGCGCGAATGAGGCTGTCGCCTGCAGCCCGTCAAAAACCGTTACAAATGACACCATCACGAGCAGGGCAGCGATGCCCGATGCGAGATGAACACCGTTGATCACGGCATCATCCTTCACGAGGAAGCCGGCCAACGAATTGTTGAAAACGATCAGCACCACACCAAGCGCCACTCCCATCACAAGTGTGGCTGCCACGCCAAGACGCCCTGCATCCCGCATCTCCGTCAGGTTTCGTCGGCCATAGGCCTCCGCCACGCGGACGCTGGTGGCGGTCGCAATGCCCAGATAGAACATGAAGCAAAGCCCCATGATCTGAATTGCATAGCCATAGACAGAGTTGGCAGCGAGGCTGATCCATGTCGCGATCACATAGGTCAGGTTAAACCCGCCCCACTCGGCAACATTGCTGATGGCGGTGCCCGTGCCGACCGACAGCTGCCGTTTGGCCTCGTTTTCGGGACTGGTTGGTGACTTTCTGAAGGCGGGAGTCAGCAAGATCACGGCAACGAGCAACAGGATCGTGATCAACAGGCGAGAGCCTGTGGTCGCCCACGCCACACCTGCCGCACCCATGGGCTCGAACCCCCAAAATCCGCCGACCAATGCGAGGTCAATGATAACGTTGAGTAATACACCGAAATACATCACGGCCGAGACCAGCAAGGGCCGGCGCAGCGCTTCCAGATAGTAGCCGCAAACCGTGGAGATCATGAAGCCTACCATCCCGTAGGACAGGATGCGGGTTACGCCCGCCACGGATTCAGCGACCGTATGAGGGTCGACCGATGCCGCAACCTCGGTCGGAGGAGCAATATCGACAAAGAGCCATGTGAACAGCGCGCTGGCCGAAAAATAGACGACCGCCATCAATAGGATGCCAAGCCAGACGCTGGTCCACAGGCCGCGCCGGAAGATGCGGCCGCTTTCCTTCTCACGTCCAATACCGAGCAGTTCAGAGGTCAGCACCTGCACACCCAACAGAATGCCGAGTCCCAACCCGAGCGAAACGCCCATCGGCAGCCACGAGTTCAGAATATATGGCAGCTCACCGGGCGCATATTGCCCAAGCACAACGGCATCCGTCACAGCCATCAGCATTTGCGACATGCGCGTGAAGGCTATCGGTACCGATAGCCGCAACAGGTCTGCAATGTCGGCTGGCTGCGCCCAGGCAGGCCAGCCCAGGCGGTGCGTGCGCATGGAACTGTCTTTCTATCCCGCTTTGAGCTCGGCGGTGCCGGAGGCCCCGACGGACTGCAGCTTCTCTGCGATCATGAATGCTAGTTCAAGGGCCTGTTCGCCATTCAGGCGAGGATCGCAATGAGTGTGGTATCGAGACGACAGATCTTCTTCTGAAATCGCCTGAGCACCGCCGATGCATTCGGTCACGTCCTGGCCAGTCATTTCAAAATGTACGCCACCCGGATAGCAGCCTTCCGACGACAGCACGTCCACGAACTGGCGCACTTCCGACAGGATGCGATCCACGGGACGCGTCTTGAAGCCACTATCGGTCTTCAGCGTGTTTCCGTGCATCGGATCACATGACCAGACCACGGTCCGGCCACTTTTCTTCACGGCGCGCGCCAGTGGCGGCAGGCCTTGCGCCACACCGTCCGATCCGAAACGAGAGATCAGAGTGATCCGGCCCGGCTCGTCATTCGGGTTCAGCGTCTCGATCAGGCGCAGCAACTCGTCCGTTTCCAGTCCGGGTCCACATTTGATGCCAATCGGATTCCGCACGCCCTTGCAGAAATTGACATGAGCGTGGTCTATCTGGCGCGTACGATGGCCAATCCACAGCATGTGAGCTGACGTATCGTACCATTCGCCCGATGTGGAATCGATGCGTGTCATCGCTTCTTCGTAGCCGAGCAATAGTGCTTCATGACTGGTATAGAATTCGACCTGAGACATTTGCGGAACGCTATCGGGCGTCACACCACAAGCTTTCATGAAGTCCAGTGACTTCGAAATCTGGTCCGCCAATTGCTCATACCGCTCGCCCTGCGGGCTACGGTCAACAAAGCCGAGCATCCAGCGGTGGACGTTGGCGAGGTTCGCATAGCCGCCCTGGCTGAAGGCGCGCAACAGGTTCAGCGTGGCCGCTGATTGGGAGTAGGCCTGAGTCAGACGCTCGGGATCTGGAATGCGGCTCTCGGTCGTGAAGTCCATGCCATTGATATTGTCACCGCGATAAGAAGGCAGCGTCACCCCATCAATCGTCTCGATGGGCGACGACCGCGGCTTGCCGAACTGGCCAGCAATTCGGCCAACTTTGACTACGGGCTTCGATGCCGCAAAGGTCAGCACGACCGCCATCTGCAGGATCACGCGGAACGTGTCGCGAATATTGTCGGGATGGAACTCCTTGAAGCTCTCGGCGCAATCGCCGCCCTGCAGTAGAAATGCCTCTCCGGCCGCCACTTCGCCAAGGCGCTGCTTCAATCGACGAGCCTCGCCAGCAAAGACCAGCGGCGGAAAGCCTTTCAGCTTCTCCTCGACTGCAGCAAGCGCGGCAGAATCCGGATAGTCTTCCGGAATGTGCTTTGCTGGCAGTTGGCGCCAATCTGAGGGGGTCCAGGTCATCTCGGTTACTCCAATTATGAGCCGCATTAATCACATGGCAGGCACACGCTCAAGTTTCACTATAATTTCACAGCAGATTGGTGGAGGAATCATGATTTGGCCTTTTAGTAATTGCATAGGCCTTTTGTCGCTCGGAGAACCTCAAATCTAGTCATGTCGCACGTCTATATCAGCCACTCCGCCAAGGATTTCGATGCGCTTCTGGAGCTGCACGAAGCCCTCCGCACGGCGGCCATTCCTGACTGGTATGTGCCGAACGATGGGGCTTCCCGCGACATGGCAAACCAGTCGATTGACGACGCGTTTGCCATGATTGTTCTCGTGTCGGCATCCTCCGTCCGGTCCAAGGCCGTGCGCCAGGATGTCGAACGCGCCAAGGCACGCGGCCTCAAACTGATCCCGTATCAGATCGACAAAGCCCGCCTGAATGGCTTCTTCAAGCATGAAGTCCTGCCGCACCTTCGCCTGTCATCGACAACGCCAGACGGCATCAAGCAACTCGTGAACGAGACGCGGCAAGCCTACAAGAGCAAATGCCCCGTGCTGGCGGTGATGAACTTGAAGGGCGGCGTCGGCAAGACGACGATATCCAGCCAGGTCTTCGGCGCATGGCAAGGCGCGCTTGGTGGGCGCATCCTGCTGGTTGATCTCGATCCGCAATACAATCTCACTCAGACCTTTTTTGAAATGGATGTCGCAGATGCCAGCGCTGCCGCAGACAAGTCGGTCATCTCCCTGTTCGAGAAGTCGCGCCTGCATGCGCGGGATGCGACCAGTCCAGCAGAATCCTGGCTCACCCTCTCCACCGACCCGTTCGCGCCAGTTCCGAAAGAAAAACTCATCCATGAATTGATGGGCGAAGGCAGTCCGGGCGGGCGGCTCGACCTGATCTCCGGCCAGTTCGAAATATCGAAATACGCCTTCGCATCAGACCCGGCCTCACTCGCACTGATCAAGGAACACTTCCTTCAGTCGATTGAGCGCTATCGCAGCGATTATGATCTGATCGTGTTCGATACCAATCCCAACGCCACCTTCCTGACGCGATGCGCATTGGAGGCAGCCGACCGCGTGCTCGCCCCCATGCATGCCGACATCTACTCCCTGCGCGGTGTGCGCCTTCTGAACCAGGTCATCCGGGAACAGATTGCCCCCGAACACCGCCCGGACCTGTCTGTGCTGTTCAATGCGGTTGGCCGGTCGGAGCAATCCACCTTTGAAGCTGATGCTCGCAACGGCGCATACAATTCCAAAGCAGGCTTTGACCTGGCGGGGGCCTTGCTACGCTCAGCACTGCCCCGCTCTGGTCATTTGCAGGTCAAGGCGCCGCGTGAAGGCGAGCCCGCCTGGAAACAATTGGTCATTCATGCCGGTCGCGGCGGCGGGCTGAAACCCATCCGGGAGAGCCTCAAGACGGTCGCGTTGGAGCTGAAATCGCTCGTTGAAGCTTGATGGCTGGTGACACTCCGGACGTGTGCCCCTAGTATCAGCTCTGGTGGATATAGGGGACACGCACAATGTCGATGCTCAGATCGTTCTCGGCCTTGCTCGTTTGCCTGTTACTAGTGAGCCATGCGCGGGCTGACGAAAAACGCATTGCCCTGCTGATCGGAAACCAGGACTACCCGGCAGAAGTCGGCGCTCTGACCAACACGCACAAGGATGTGCGCACAATGGAAGAAGCGCTGGCCGCGGTCGGGTTCGAGACCCTGCCCCGGTTTGATCTTGACGAAGACGGGATGGAAGATGCGTTCGACGAGTTCGAGGCCCGCATCGGAGAAGAAGCCGATGCTGGCCATGAAGTGATCGCGTTCTTCTACTATTCCGGGCACGGCGCGGCCGCCTACGATGATCGCGAAGCGCGCAACTACCTGATCCCCGCCAAGGAAACCATCACCGCGGCAAGCCACATATTCCGCAAGGGGGTCGAACTCGAAGAAGTCCTCGCCAGCCTTCAGGCCTCCAGGGCAAAAGCGGTCTTCGTCGTGTCCGATGCCTGCCGCAACGAGCTGAAATTCGCCTTTTCGAAATCCATTGCCGACAAAGGCATGACGCGCGTATCGCAACGTCCCGGAATGCTGGTTGCCTTCGCCACAGCAGCAGGAGAGACCACGCCGGATGACGGCCTGTTCGCCGAGACGCTGGCAGAGGAAATTCGCCGCCCCGGACAGGACGCAGTCGTTGCGTTCTATCAGGCACTCGCTGAAGTTTCCGACAAGCGCAAATCTTCCAGCCGCCCTTTCATGGCGCCGGGAAAACTGCCACGTGGGCTTTGCTTTGCGGGCTGCACGGCCGGCCCCGCCGCGCCCGCTCAGCCTGAAGAGCCGACGCGCAAGGCGGAATACTGGTTTGAGCAGGAAGACGAATTCTCTTTCCTGCAGGAGAATGTCGTCCTGAAGGCAACCGTCAATGGCCTAGAATACACAATTCACGAATTTGGCTACGGCGCCCCAACGGTGGAATTACTCAAGGATTTCAATGCGGACGGCACGCTGGACGCCATCGTGTCCGTGCATGGCGGCGGCAATTGCTGTCCGGCTGAATACTTCTTCGTCGCCGACATGGGCAGCGGCCACTTCCTCGTCAGCAAGATTGAGGACATCTATGCTTGGGATCCACCGACCGCAGAACTCCATGAAGGGCGCTGGGTTGCCAAGTTCATTTCTTCCAATGAAGGCATGAACACGGACGATTTCAAACAGGATGTTCACCTGTACGCCCTGAAGGCTGACAAGCCGGAGCTTGTCCTCAAGACGTTCAAGCGCGAGGTCACAGCGCTCGTCGAGCTTCGGTCCAGCATGTTCGGCTTGGACACTGATGACGCCGCGGCTACCCAGTCGATCTCATTCGACATGGACGATGATGGCACAGCCGATACTTTGACCTGCGGATTTTGGTCCCGCTGGGGCAGGCTCAGCGATTGCAAGGTGACGCTCGCGACAGAACCTGCACCGATCCCGGTTGATACCGCCTGCAAGCGCCTCGGTATCGTGAATGCCCGACAGAACGGACTATCGCTGCTCGTCTGTGATTCCGACAATGTCCATGCCTTCAATGCCGCCTCCAACGCCTATCTCCCCGTGGAGAATTAGACGCCGGAGCACTGACCGGAGCGTCGGCTAGGTCGCCTGCACGTCCGGTACCCATTTCTGGCGCATGGTTACCAACTCCTCGGCGGAAGAGGGGTGCAGCGCGCAGGTCCGGTCGAAGTCCGGCTTTGTGGCGCCCATCTTCACGGCGATACCAACCATTTGGATCATTTCAGCGGCATCATCGCCAACAATATGAACACCCAGGACTTTTTCGTCGGATGCGCGCACAACCAGCTTCATCAGGATGCGTGTTTGGTCACCGTTCAGCGCATTCTTCATCGGCTTGAACCTGGTCTTGTAGATATCGATTTCGCCGAACTCTTTTCGAGCATCGGCCTCGGTCATTCCAACCGTGCCGACTTCTGGCTGAGTGAATACGGCCGTCGGAATGTCACTGTGATCAAAATGCCAAGGCTTGTCGTAGAATTCCGTCTCCGCAAATGCGTGGCCTTCGCGAATGGCCACAGGCGTCAACGCGACACGGTCGGTCACATCACCAACAGCCCATACCGTATCGACATTTGTCTTCGACCACTTATTGACCGGAATGGCACCCTTCTCATTTAATTCGACGCCGGCATTTTCGCAGCCTAGGCCTTCCGTGTTCGGACGGCGCCCAACGCCCATCATGATAACGTCGCAGTCGAGCGTATGGCCATTGGTCATGGTCAGGTGCAAGGGCAGATCCGCCCCGTCCCGCTTCTCGATTTTCTCAAACACCGTCCCGGTGATGACCTGCACGCCAGCTTCCTTCAGACCCTCATGCACTTCGGTGCGTACATCGGCATCAAAACCGCGCAGCACTTCCTCGCCGCGATAGACCAGGCAGGTCGGCACGCCGAGACCGGCAAACACGTGTGCGAACTCTACCGCAATGTATCCGCCCCCTGCGATAACGAGATGCTTCGGAAGTTCTTCCAGATGGAAAATCTCGTCAGAGGTAATTGTATGCTCAACACCCGGCAGCTCTTCCGGAGAGGGTCGCCACGGACGCCCGCCAACGGCCACCAGAATTTTCTTTGCCGTCACGGTCTTTCCGCTGTTCTTCAGGCGTAGCGTATTCTTGTCCACGAACTCGGCCCGATCTTCGAAAATCTCGACGCCAGCATTTTTCAGATTACGGAAATAGATGCCGGATAAACGGTCGACTTCAGCATGCATTGCCGTTGCGAACGCCGAATGATCGTAGCTGACCTCCCCCGTAGACCAGCCATAGCCAGCCGCTTTCTTGATGTCTTTGCCGTACTTGCTGGCGTAAACCATGAACTTCTTCGGTACGCACCCGCGGATCACGCATGTGCCGCCCATGCGATACTCTTCCGCCAGTCCAACCTTGGCACCAGACAATGCTGCCAGACGCGCCGCACGGACACCGCCCGACCCTCCGCCGATTACGAATAAGTCAAAGTCATGTGTCGCGTCGGTCATGGGAGGGTCCTTGAATCTTTACAGGTTTCGACCACCCATATGAGGCGGGATCAGGAGAATTCAAACACCGTAGCGCCATTCTCATTGCCGATGATGACAGTCCGCGCGAGACCAATGAACAGGCCATGCTCCACAACGCCCGGCACATTGGACAATCGCGCCGCCAACGCCTCAGCGTCTGGGATGCGCTCGCAATGACAGTCCAGGATATGGTTGCCGCCATCAGTGACCACGAGTTCACCATTGGTCAGCGACCGCAGCTGCACGCGTGGGCGGTCAATACCGGAAGCCGCCAACACGTCGTAAACAAGCTTCGCAGTGATTGTGTATCCGAACGGCGTAACTTCCACCGGCAGAGGAAACTTCCCGAGCCGTTCGACCTGTTTTGACGGGTCCGCGATCACCACCATGTGATCGCTGGCATTGGCGATAATCTTCTCGCGCAGCAAAGCGGCGCCGCCGCCCTTGATCAATTGCCCCTGCGGATCGACCTCATCCGCGCCGTCTACAGTCAAATGAATGCGCTCGACCTGTTCGAAGGGGATCAGCGGAACACCAAGGCTGCTGGCAAGACGGCGTGTCTGTTCGCTTGTCTCGATACACCGGACCACAAGTCCGTCAGCCACTTCCTCAGCCAACATCTCGACAAAATACTTCGCCGTCGAACCGGTGCCGAGGCCGATGGTCATGCCGTCCTCGACATATTCCATCGCCGCCATCGCGGCATTCTCTTTCTCGTGCTCGTTCGCCATCAGCCTTCAGCCCTTTTGCTTGTCTGCCTTTTCCGATGCCTTCCGGCTCCGGAATTCAATCGCCCAATCCTTGATTTCCGTCTGACGGGCGCGCCCCAATGCCAGGGCATCGGCAGAAACGTCGTCCGTAACGACACTGCCAGAGCCAACGACCGCTCCGCGCCCAATCCTGACCGGTGCCACGAGCGCACTGTTGGAACCGATAAACGCGCCATCTTCAATGCGGACCTGATACTTCAGGAAGCCATCATAATTGCAGAAGATCGTGCCCGCGCCGATATTCACATCCGCACCAACCTGGCCATCACCCAGATAGGAAAGATGACTCGCCTTGGCCCCTTCTCCCATCGTTGTACTCTTCACCTCAACGAAGTTTCCGATGAAGGCGTCCTTCTCCAGAACCGTACCGGGGCGAAGCCGGGCATAGGGACCGACGGAGCAACCCGGCCCAACCTGCGCACCTTCCAGATGGCTGAAGGCCCGGATCACCGCACCAGACCGCACGGTGACACCGGGTCCGAACACAACATTCGGCTCCACGGTCACATCGGCCTCAAGCAAAGTATCGTGGGAAAACCAGACCGTTTTCGGCGCAATCAGAGATACCCCATCCGCCATGGCTTGCATGCGGCGGCGATTTTGGAAAATGGATTCCGCCTCGGCAAGGTCAGCCTTGGAATCACACCCGATCAGATCGTCCTCATCGCAGCGCACGGCCTTGCAGGTCATGTCCTCGGCCCGCGCCAATGCGACAAGATCAGTCAGATAGTATTCGCCCTTGGCATTGTCGTTCGTCACCTTCTGCAAAAGGCTGAACATGGTGACCGCATCGCCCGCCATGACGCCGGAATTGCAGAGCGTTACATCCAGTTGCTCGGGGGTCGCCTCACGCGCTTCGACGATTGCTTCGAGGTCTCCATGACCGGAGGTGATGAGGCGGCCATACAGACCGGGCTCGGCCGCATCAAAGCCCAGCACCCCAATCGCCGCGCCGTCGCTCAGACTGTCGAACAGGCTCCCGATCGCAGAGGCCGGCACGAGCGGGCTGTCGCCATACAGGACAACAAGGTCGCCTTCGAAACCCGCAAGCGCTTCCTCGGCGCACCGCACAGCATGACCAGTTCCCATAGGCGGATCCTGATAGGCAAGAGAGTCGGCTCCCAGCAACGCGCCAACATGATCGATCAGAATCGTTTGCGATGGGTGTGCAACAACAACGATCCGGTCGCATCCGACGTCTCTGGCAAGCGCTATTGACCAGTCGATCATCGGCCTGCCAGCCACCTTGTGCATCACCTTGGGCAGATCGGACTTCATCCGCGTGCCCTTGCCAGCCGCAAGAATGACCGCTGCACGTTCTCTGGCCGGTTTTTCCACAGGTTCTGCCCTCTCGCTTTCCCTAGTCCTTTCGCCTAGACCAAAGGCCGATTCAAGGCGAGACCGAAAAGGAATTGCGGCGCATATGTCAAAACCCTTCGACGGATGGACAATTGTCTTCGACCTGGATGGTACGCTTGTGAACACGGCGCCCGATCTGCTGGAAGCGCTGAACCATGTGCTGACCAATGCCGATCTCACGCCGGTCACTTTGGACACAATCGCCACGATGATCGGTCACGGTGCCCGCGCGATGATCGTAAAAGGCCTGCTGGCGCACGGCATCACGCCGTCCGATTCGGACCTGGATGTCTTTCTTGAGCAGTTTCTGGACTATTACGCCGCAAACATCGCAGACCACTCGCATGCCTTTGATGGCGTAGTTGAAGCGATGACCACCCTGTCCGCCGGTGGCGCAACGCTGGCTGTCTGCACGAACAAGAAACAGGCCCTTACCGACCAGTTGCTGGCGGAACTGGACCTTACCCGTTACTTCGCCGCGATTGTGGGAGCAGACAGCGTACCCAACCGGAAACCGGATGGAGACCATATCCTGCGCACGATCGAGGCCGCCGGCGGTTCGCCCGAACGCGCTTTGATGATCGGAGACTCCCGCACAGATGAAAGGGCAGCCCGGAATGCCGGACTGCCCTTCATTTTCGTCCCATTCGGGTACGAAGAGGAATCACCACAACAGCTTGAACCTGCCATCGTGCTGGAGCACTATTCCAGGTTGGTCTCAGTTGTGGATGGATTTGTCAGCTAAGCCGAAAGTTCACGCTGTTCGCGTGGACGGTAGCTAGGACGGGCAGAGCCCGTTTCATTTGCAATACGGCGACGCGGCATGCCGTTCACCATGTTGCTGCGTACATCAGTGCGTGCAGACCGCATGGCAGGAACAAAGCCAGCATCGATCAGGTCGACATCAACTTCATAGCCACGCTCTGCCCAATAGGCACTAATTTTCTCACGAAGGCGCTTTGCGCCGTCTTCGTCACACCAGTCTTTCATTTTTCTCTCTCTCCAGGCTGTACTGTTATTAGGGCCTTAGGCCCCCGCCTGTCCTTCTTATATGTTTATGCAGTCCGTTCGTCGGGCTGTCTTGTGTGACCGGAACATGACCATTTTTTGTGGTTTTCTCAAGGCTAATTTCGAATGAAACTAGTGTAAGGTTCTCCGATGAACATCCGTTCATAATGAACGCCTGTTCATATTCATGTTATCGCAAACAAAAATCTGCTCGCAATCAGAAAAAATCTAAAGAACTACCAAATCCTTGTAACCAGATCATGGTACAGCGAGGTATTTCTACCCTTAGCGCGAGAAGTCGTCCCCCCAAGGGTGCATGCGCAAACGATTGTAATGCATGCGAGGAATGTGTTTCTGCATAGCTATAATCAGTCATTTTACGCGACTCAGCGCCAGCAGACATCCGGACTTGACCTCGACTCAGGCGCAGATTACGCCATCTGCTTCGCTGAATTGGGTGATTAGCTCAGTGGTAGAGCACTGCCTTCACACGGCAGGGGTCAGTGGTTCGAACCCACTATCGCCCACCATTCGCCCCGTTGCGCCCTGCTTCAACCTGTCATTCACTTATCCCGCGCATCTAATTCATGGTGAGCGCGCCGAAGCGCAGTATAAGGCGGTGCGATGAAATCCCTGTTCCGATCCAAGGTTATGACCTCCATACTCGGCGTTCTGATTTGGGGCTGGATGTCCCTCATTGCGCGTTCCGTCCGGTGGAAGGTCGAAGGGGAAGAGTCAGCGCGCAGCTTGTGGACCAACTATAACGGCGTCGTCCTTACGGGCTGGCATTCTCGTATCCTCCTCCTGCCCAGTGGCTGGATCCGCAACATGAAGCATTGGCCCGGACAGATACAGAACGGCGCGATGTTGGTTTCATTGTCCCCCGATGGGGAGGCCGTCACCCGCGCGATCGCCCATCTTGGGCTTCACCCCATTCGGGGCTCAGCCGGGAACAAGAAAAAGGCAAAGAAGGACAAGGGTGGCATCCGCGCGATTGCCGAAGCAGTCCGTTTGCTCAAATCGGGTACTGTGGTCTGTATCACGCCCGATGGCCCCCGCGGTCCGGCGGAAATCGTCAGCCCCGGTGCGGTCATGATTGCCCAGCGCGCGGGCGTGCCAATACTGCCCTACGCGCTCTCGGTAAAACCGGCCTCGCGCCTGTCGACCTGGGACCGCCTGATTATTCCCTATCCGTTCGCACGAGGTGCCATTGTATATGGCGAACCAATCCTCGTATCACGCGACAGCGATCCTCAGCAGATTCAGGCCGAATTGCAGAAACGGCTTGATGAGGCGACCCGGAGAGCCGACATGCTGGCGGGCTATCCTGCTGAGACGCAATCGGATTCAGACAAGACATGACAGCCGCGATCCATCTTTACCGGACCCTGACGCAGGCCGCCTCGCCTTTTCTGGGCGGCTTAATGAAACGTCGTGCCCGCGCCGGCAAGGAAGACTATGGCCGCATCAATGAGCGGCTCGCGCGCAACATGCCCCGCCGCATGCCGGGCGGCACGCTCGTCTGGCTACACGGTGCCAGTGTCGGTGAGAGCCAACTCCTGCTCGAACTGGGCCAGCGACTGCTCGAAAAGCGCCCGGACCTGCTGCTCCTCTTCACCAGCCAGACCCAGACATCGGCGCGCCTGCTCGGCCCCGCCCTGCCCGACCGTGCCATCCATCTCATGGCACCACTCGATACACCGGCGATTGCGCGCCGCTTCATCCAGCACTGGCAACCTGATCTTTGCATTTTTGGCGAAGGCGAATTCTGGCCCAACCTGATCCTCGAAGCGGAAAAGTCCGGCGCGAAACGCGCACTAGTGAACGGACGCATGACGGATTCGTCTGCCGAAGGCTGGCAGAAGCTCAGCCGAGCCTTCCAACGCCTGGTCGGTCGGTTTGATGTCGTCCTTGCCGCCGACACCGACACGGCCCGACGTTTGGAAACCCTGCTCGATCAGCCAGTCCAGTCCACCGGCAACATGAAGTCTGCCCTCCCGCCGCCTTCGGCCAGTGACGTGGAGATCCGCCGCCTGCGCGAGAACTTCCTTGGCGACCGGCGTTGTATCCTGGCCGCATCGACGCATGACGGCGAGGAAGCGATTTTCCTCGATGCCCTCAAAGGCAATGACGACACCGCGCTGATCATTGCCCCTCGACATCCGGACCGCGGCGACGCCATCGAAAGCCTGCTCAAGACGCGCGGCCTGCCGCTGGCGCGTCGGTCCCGCGGCGAGACGCCCACACCCCGTACCCGAATCCTGCTCGCTGATACTATGGGAGAAATGGGCCTCTGGTATCGCCTGGCAGATGCCGTCTTTCTTGGCGGCGGGCACACGGAAGGCGTCGGCGGACACAATCCGCTGGAACCTGTTCGCCTCGGTCGCCCTGTCGTGACGGGTCCCGATGTGTTCAACTTCGCCACAATGATGGATGATCTGGAAAAGCGCGGTCTAATCCGGCGCCTGAAGACGCCCAAGGCCATAGGCAAGGCACTGCTGACAATGGAACCGCCAGCTGCCGAAGCGCTCGCCGCCCTGAATGAACAGGCTGATGCGCCCATGACGGTGACTTTGGAAGCCCTGTTGCCGCTTCTTCCCGAACCAGGCCTGCTACAATGAAGGCGCCGTACTTCTGGTCGGCCGGGCTCGATCCGAAATCTCGGGAAGCTGCGCCCCTGACTCGCGCTCTGCTCAGCCCTCTTGCCGCTCTTTATACATGGGGCATCCGCCGCAAGCTGGCCAAGGCCACCCCGGCGCGCACATCAATCCCCGTCATTTGCGTCGGCAACCTGACGACCGGCGGCGTCGGCAAGACGCCCATCGTGCAGGCTATCCGCCATCATATCGAGCTGAAAGGCATTCACGCGTCCAGCCTGTCACGCGGCTATGGTGGCTCCGAAATCAGTCCACAGAAGATCTATCCAACCTGGCATACCGCAGACATGTGCGGCGATGAGCCTCTTCTGCTGTCCCAGACCGGCGAAAGCTGGATCGGCAAGGACAGGTTCGCCGGGGTCCAACTGATGGCCTTTTATGGCACCAAGGTCGCCATCATGGATGACGGCCATCAGAATCCCGGCATCGTGAAGGACCTGTCGTTCGTCGTGATTGATGCGGCTGCTCCTTTCGGCAATGGCTACGTCCTGCCCAAAGGCCCATTAAGGGAACCTGTTGAGGATGGACTCGCCCGCGCCGATGCGGTGATCCTGATGGGGGATGGCGATGTCCCTCAACGCGTGCAGCAGAGCGGCCTGCCCGTGCTGCGCGCCAGAATTGTCCCGTCGGGGCCAGCGCCGTCTGGCCCGCTGGTGGCATTCGCGGGCATCGGACGTCCGCAGAAATTCTTTGAGAGCCTGAAAGATCATGGCGGCGATATCAGCGAAGCGGTCGGCTATCCGGATCATCACGACTATTCCCCGAAGGAACTCGGCTTCCTCCACAAGCTCGCAAAATCCCGCGGCGCGCGCCTGATCACGACCAGCAAGGACTATGTCCGCATCCATCCTGATGATCGTGGCGGCATCCTGCAATTCCCGGTCACCGCAGAGTTTGATGACATCCGCCAACTTGACGCGCTGCTCAACCCGCTCCTCTATCCAGATAATTCATGACCCAGACCGCCCCGAAATATATTCGCCCAAAAGATATCGACAATCGTGCGACGTTTTGGCAGCGCGTTCAGTGGCGGCTGGAAACCATTGGCTGGGATCTACTCTATTGGGGGCCGATGAAGCTGTTCGGCCCAGATCGTGCCTCCAATTTTGGTGGCTGGCTGATGAAGAAGATCGGCCCGCGCCTTTCCCAGCACAAGACAGTGAAGCGCAATCTCCGGCTCGCTTTTCCGGATTGGACAGATGTACAGATCGAGCAGACCGCACTCGATGCATGGGAGAGTGCCGGCCGCGTCGCAGGCGAGCTGCCGCACCTGCCATCCATCGATCCGTACACGTCTGGAAGAGTAGACATTGTCGGTCTTGACGTGCTGGATCGCCTGAAGGCCAGCGACAAGGGTGCGGTCTTCATTTCCGGCCACTTCGCCAATTGGGAAATCATGCCTGCCACAATCACCCAGCGCCTGCCGGACGCGGTGATGACCTATCGCGCCTTGAACAACCCCCATATTGATCGACGCATTTCGGATCTCCGCGCGGCCTATGGCACCCAGATCAACGCACCCAAAGGCGTCGGCACCCGCGAATTGATGCGTGCTCTGGCCAAGGGCCAGACCATCGCGCTGATGAACGACCAGAAATTCAATGAGGGCATCGCCGTCCCTTTCTTTGGGCATGACGCCATGACCGCGCCGGGGCCGACACGGCTTGCCATGAAATACGGTGTGCCGATCGTGCCCGTCTCGACCGTGCGCACAGGCCCAGCCCGGTTCCGGATCACCTTCCATGAACCCTTCATGCCGGAAACGACCGGGGACGAGACCGCAGACATCCAGCGCAGCGTCCAGCGTATTACGGATTTCATTGAAGAACAGGTCCGCGCAAATCCGGGCCAATGGTTCTGGCAGCATCGCCGCTGGCCCAAGGAGGCCTGGAAGGCCGCCGGCATCACCTGATCCGAGCTAGCGCTCCGGTTCGCTCCAATCAGCAGGCCCCACATGCCGACGCCGCAGACGGATCGCGAGTCCCAGAGAAACACCTACGCCGATCGCGATTGTCAGATCAGCCACCACGGTCAGCACAAGCGTGATCAGCAACAGTGCGACATTCGCTTTCTCGTCCGACATATAAGCTCGCCATTTGTGCGGCTCACTCATGTTCCATGCCGTCAACATCAACAGTCCCGCCAGTGCGGGCATCGCCAGATAACCCGCCAGGGGCGCCGCAAACAAAACGGCCATCAGGATTGTGAACGCGTGAACGATACCAGCGACAGGCGTCTTTCCGCCCGCCCGCACATTGGTCGCGGTGCGCGCAATCGCGCCCGTCGCAGGCAGGCCACCGAACAATGCAGATCCCATGTTCGCTGCCCCCTGTGCCATCACTTCGGCATTGCGTCGGTACTGCCCGCCCGTCATGCGGTCCGCCACCATAGCGGACAAAAGGGATTCCACACCCGCCAGGAAGGCAATCACAAAAGCTGAAGGCAGGAGTTCCGTCACACGGTCCAGACTGAGCCCGGGCAGTTTCGGCATCGGCAACTGGCTCGGCAATGCCCCGAACCGGCTGCCAATTGTATCGACTGGCAGGTGAAACAAATACACGACCGCTGATGTCAGCCCCACGGCCACGATCAGGCCCGGGAATTTCGGTGCAACCCGCCTCAACCCGACAATCAAAACCATTGTCGCAGCCCCGATTCCCACGGATGCCCAATTTACCGTCCCGCGCGCCGCCCAGAGCACTTCCAGTTTGCTGAAGAATTCCGCCGGCAGGCCGGAAGTTGTCAGGCCGAACAAATCATTCAGCTGACTCGCCGCAATGATAATGGCGATACCGATGGTGAAACCGTTCACGACCGCTTCCGGAACGAAACTGATCAGGTTGCCTGCCCTCATCAGTCCGGCGACAATCAGAATGATCCCTGCCATGAACGTCGCCAGAACGAGTCCGTCATAGCCGTGCGCGACGATCACGCCGAACACGACCACGATGAATGCGCCAGTCGGCCCGCCGATCTGAACCCGGCTGCCGCCCAGGAATGAAATCAGGAACCCCGCGATGATTGCCGTGACAAGACCCGCCGCCGGGTCGGCTCCTGACGCAATGGCAATCGCCAGGCTAAGCGGGATGGCGACGAGCGCCACTGTCACACCTGCAAACAGGTCCGCCACAAAGAGCGGTCCCGAATAGGTCTGGATCGTTGTCAGAATCTTCGGCTTCATTCGTGCCCGGCCATGCCATGCCACCCCGTTACCCATACAAGTACGCCTACACCCGCACCACGCGCATCGAAAAGGGCCGAATTTGTCGCGATGGATAGATTTTCGATCTGGCAAATCGCCTTCGAAAATTCTTACGAAAGTCCGAAGAAAGAGTGTTGGGCTTCAATGAAGTGTGGAACGGAGTTTAAGGGACACTGGGATACGGTTGCCGCTGAAACTGGTTTTCTTTGCCAGTAAACCATTGCGAGTCTCAGGGGCTTGAACGAATGACCGGATTCTCACTTCCTTCAACGATTCCAGACGGACGTGAGGAAACATCCCGGCAGGCAATCAACTCTGCATTGACAGCCATTCGCCAACACCTAGGAATGCCGATCGCCTATATTTCGGAATTCGTAGATGGTGAGTCCGTGTTTAGATATGTAGACGCACCGGGCCTCGAAAACCTGATCAAGCCGGGAGACAGTAGAGACCTGACGGATGTCTATTGCCTTCACATACTGGAAGGTCGCCTACCCGAACTTATTCCGGATACCTCCAAAAACCCCCTCGCCCTGGCCATGCCGATCACGCGCGAAATTCCGATTGGGGCGCATATGAGCATTCCAATCCGGCTTGTGGACGGCACACCATACGGCATGTTCTGTTGCCTCAGCCCGGAAGCGAACACGAGTCTCAACGATCGCGATCTGGAAACCATGCGCTTGTTCGCAAACCTGGCCGCACAACAGATCGACAAGGATTACGAGGAACGCCGCATCCTTGAGGAGAAGCGCGAGCGTATCCTCGAGACCCTGAATACAAGCGCGTTCGCCATTGCCTACCAGCCAATTGTTGACCTCGGCCAGATGCACCCCAGCGGGTATGAAGCCCTCTGTCGCTTCTCGGCTGAACCTTATCGGTCACCGGATGTCTGGTTTGACGAGGCGGCTGCCGTCGGCTTGTCCGTGGAACTGGAACTGGCTTCAATCCGGCAGGCGGTGGAAAAGATCCGCGAGATCGCGCCCGACCAATACATTTCCGTCAATGCCTCACCTTCCACAGTGATCAGCGATCAATTCGCGAGCACCTTCCTGAATTTGCCGCTCGACCGCATCCTGCTGGAAATTACCGAGCACGCCGTCATCGACGACTATGAGAGCTTCACCAAGGTGCTGCGCCCATTACGCCATGCAGGCCTGCGGCTCGCCGTGGATGATGCTGGCGCCGGTCACTCCTCGCTGCGCCACATTGTCCAGCTCAATCCGGACTATGTGAAGGTCGACATGAGCCTGACCCGGAATGTGGATTCAGACTTGGCCCGTCGCGCACTGATCGGCGCATTGCTGTTTTATACGCGAGAAACGTCGGCTCACATCATTGCCGAAGGTATCGAGACCGAGGCAGAGCTGAATACACTGAAACTGTTGGGCGTTCGCAGGGGCCAGGGCTATCTGCTTGGCCGCCCGGAGCAGGATATCGCCAAGACGATCAATTTGTTCAGCAAGGCATCCTGACAGCATTCAGACCCTGTGCATTCCGCAAAATCGTTCTAGATTGAGCTGACAACCCCGGAGCACGCGCCTCATGAATATCGGTGAAATCATTTCAGTCGTCACCCTTCTGTTTGGGGCCGTTCTCGGCCTGTCCGCCATGTTTTCCCCGGCTTGGGCCAGCCGCATTGTCCGCCTCGTCGAGGATCCGGACCCGCTCCGCCCCGGTGGCTATTCGGAATTTCGCGCCACTTATGGCGGCCTGTTCCTGTTCGCACATCTGATGACGGCCATTCTGGTTGTGAATCTGTCGACGGGTTCCGAAGACATCCTGACGACGCTCGTTGTCCTGCCGCTCGCTGCAGGGTGGGTTGGCGCTGGCACCGGTCGCCTGATGTCCCTGGTCTTCGACCGAGCCAAGAACCGGGAGCCCGGTCTGATCCCGATCTGGATTCCGATGGAGATCATACTGGGCCTTGCTATTGCGGCGCCCTTCCTTCACTTCCTGCTCTAAAGCAACAGAAAGAATATCCCATGACGGAGCGTCGAGAGACGGGCCGCCCGCGCCGGAAACCTTCCAGCCCGAGCAAGCAACGCCCAGCCCCAAAATCCAAGCGTCCAGCCGAAGAGAAAGACTGGAGCGAAGGCGAACGGATCGCCAAATACCTCGCGCGCGCGGGCGTCGCCTCGCGCCGCGAAGTCGAACGCATGATCGAGGATGGCAAGATCACGATCGATGGCGTCAAGCTGACCTCTCCTGCCTTCAAGGTCACAGGCCGCGAACTGATCCGCGTGGGCCGCAAGACCATTCAGGCCCCTGATGCGACGCGCGTCTGGCGATATCACAAACCGGCTGGCCTCATCACCACCACTGTTGACCCGGAAGGTCGGCGCACGGTCTTTGACGAGTTGCCCAAATCCCTGCCACGCGTGGTCACCGTCGGCCGGCTAGACCTGAACACCGAAGGCCTGCTGCTACTGACCAATGATGGCGCGCTTGCCCGCGCCCTGGAGCTGCCGAAGAACGAGCTTGAACGCACCTATCGTGTGCGGGCCAAGGGCACTGTGACCGACTACAAGATTGCCGAATTGGCCGAAGGCATCACGGTCGATGGCGTCGACTACAAGCCGATCACCGCCGTTTTCGACCGGGAAACCGGCGCAAACAGCTGGCTAACCGTGACCCTCTCGGAAGGCAAGAAACGCGAAGTCCGTCGTGCACTGGAAGCGGTGAATCTCATGGTGAACCGCCTGATCCGCGTGCAGTACGGCCCGTTCCTGCTGGACGATCTTCGCCCGGGCGCGGTCGAGGAAGTGCCGACAGACCTGCTACAACAAGCCATCGGCCACTTGATGACGAATGAGCACGCTGCCCGGCCGGCCGAGCCGGCTCGCACCTCCAAAAAGCCTGCCCCTAAGTCACGCCTTGGCAGCAGGTCACCTTCAGGTAAGCTGACTTCCAGGAAACGCACAAAGCCTCGCTGAGACGGCCATTGATAGGTCTCCGGCGGCAAAGCCATACGGAGGTCCCTCATGCCACTTCAGAACGTTACCGAGACCTATCAGGTCGATACCGCGCCGCGGCCACCGAAGAACAAGCCTGTCTTCGATCTCGCGCCGCCAGTCGACCTGACGGACCCGACCGTCTTCTCTTCCCGCGGCGGCTACACTCATGAAGCCTTCGCGGAAATGCGCGAGAAGGCCCCGGTCATGTGGCACCCCGAACAGGTCGGCGCCGGTTTCTGGGCGGTGACTTCCTATGATCTCGTCAAGAAAGTCGAACTCGACCCGGTTATCTATTCCTCGCAGCGCGGTGGCATCCTAATGACCTATGGTCAGGAAGACACGCCCCGCCATCCGCTGCTACACTCATCCAGCCTGAACAGCCTGATCAATCTCGACCGTCCCTACCATACGACACTCCGTATGGAACATATGCAGTTCTTCCGGCCCGGATTCGTGGCGGAGTTGCGCAAACGCGTTGATGTACAGGTCAACCTCCTGCTCGACGCGATGGAGAAACAGGGCCCTGTGGTCGACATGGTGGAGCTGTTCTCCGCCGAATTGCCGCTATTCACGCTGTGCGAAATCCTTGGCGTACCACCAGAGGACCGGCCGAAACTTGTCCACTGGATGCACTTCCTGGAAAATTCGCAATACCAGGCCCAGCAGGAAGGCCTCGGCAATGTCACGCCCGAACAGATCATGGCCTTCATGTCAGAGATTCAGGCCATGTTCGATTACGGTCGACATATGCTGGCCAAGCGCCGCGCCGATCCGCAGAACGATCTTCTGTCCGCGATCGCCAATGTCGAGATCGACGGCGAGCCACTGAGCCCCGAATTCCTTGATGGTTCCTGGCTCCTGATCGTCTTTGCTGGCAATGACACGACCCGCAACTCGCTGTCGGGCACAATGCGCCTTCTGACCGAATTCGCCGACCAGAAGGAAAAGCTGATCGCGAACGAGGATCTGTTTCCCAATTTCGTCCATGAATCGATCCGCATGGTCAGTCCCGTCACTTATATGCGCCGCACAGCAACAGCGGAGGCGGACCTTGGCGGCCAGACCATCGCCGAGGGCGACAAAGTGGTCATGTACTATGCTGCGGCCAATCGAGACCCGTCCAAGTTTCCCGAACCGAACCGTTTCGACATCACCCGCGCCAATGCGAAGGAACATCTGGCGTTCGGCCATGGCCCGCATGTCTGCCTGGGCCAGCGCGTTGCCAACATGCAGCTGGACTCAGCCTATCGCAACATCCTCTCACGCTTCCCGAACATAAAGTGGACTGGCGAACAAACCCTCGCGCCCAGCAATTTCGTGCACGCCATTTCAAGCCTCATGGTGGACCTCGGCACATGAGCGAGCCGCTGGTCCTTCGTCAGGACAAAGACGGCCTTGCGACTCTTACCCTGAATCGGCCCGACAAACTCAATTCACTCACGGTCGGCATGTTCCGCGAACTTCGCCATCATGTGCTCGACCTCGAGACGGATGACAGTGTGAATTGCGTTATCCTGCGCGGGGCGGGCAAATGCTTCTCTGCCGGGCATGATCTTGGCGACATTGCCGAAGGTGAAAAAGTCCCGTCACCGGGGTGGCACTCTGAAACGCTCCGCCTGATGGAGCGCCTGCCCAAGCCGGTCATCGCGGCCGTCCACGGCCACTGCTATACAGGTGCGTTGGAAGTTGCCCTCGCGGCTGATTTCATCATCGCCGCGGAAAGCGCACGTTTCGGAGACACACATGCCAAATGGGCGCTTACCCCGATCTGGGGCATGAGCCAGCGCCTGCCACGCCGTGTAGGGATTGCCACGGCAAAACGCCTGATGTTCACCGCCGACATGATCAGTGCTGATGAGGCCTTCCGCATCGGCCTCGTCGAGCAAGTTGTGGCAGACGCCGACTTCGACAGCGCCTGTCAGGACTTGGCGGATCGCATACTCGCCAACTCGCCATTCTCCCATGCGGCAAACAAGCGTCTGCTGGAGGCGACCGACGCGCGAGACTTGGATAGTGGCCTGCAATGGGAGATACTCAATTGCGAAGGGGTTGGGCCTGACATGCAGGACCGAATCGCGGCCTTTACGGGCAAGAGCAAGAAAGCGAAGACATGAGTGATTTCCTGATCCGCCGTGATGATTTGCGCGACACGCGCTGGACCCCAGCCGACCTGCCTGCCCTGGCCGACGGCGCTGCCCGTCTCAAGGTCGATACGTTTGCCCTGACGGCCAACAATGTTACCTACGCCACTTTTGGCGACCAGATGCAGTATTGGAACTTCTTCCCCGCCGCAGATGCAAGCTTTGGCCGTGTGCCCGTCTGGGGGTTCGCGACCGTGGTTGAATCCAAGACTGAACATGTGAATGAGGGTGACCGCCTGTACGGATATCTCCCCATCTCCGAACATTTTGATGTTGAGCCGGTCAGCGTCGGCAAACATGGTTTTATGGATGGCGCCGCCCACCGCCAGGGCCTCGCGCCCATCTACAACACATACATCAACACTGCTGGCGACCCTTCCTACGATGCCGCGCTCGAAGACCAGCAAATGCTTTTCCGTCCACTCTTCACGACGGGTTGGATGATTGATGACTGCCTGATGGAAACCGGCGACCCGGTTCCGGAAACCGTTGTGATCTCCTCGGCCTCGTCCAAGACCGCCATGGCGCTGGCTCACTGCCTGAAGGTTCGCGGCGGTGTCGACACGGTTGCGCTGACCTCGCCCGGCAACAAGGACTTTCTGGAGAAGACCGGCCTGTACGGGCGTGTCCGCACCTATGATGACGCCGACCGCCTGCATGCGCGCGGCCTGACAGCCTTTGTCGATTTCCTCGGACGCCCCACACTGACGGCAGATGTCCATAATGCCCTGAAAGACCGGCTTGTTCGCAGTCTCGTCATCGGCGTGACCGATTGGGAAGGCGACCGTTCGCCCATCGCGCTGCCAGATCCTCAGCCGGAATTCTTCTTCGTGCCGACTTATGCCGCTGAACGCGCAGCCACGCTCGGCGGCGCTGAGATCAATCGTCGGCTCGGCTCTGCCTTGAAGAGTTTCTACACGGCCTCGAAGGACTTCGTCACGCCGCGCCACGCCAAAGGTGCAGACGCAATCACGAAAGCATGGACGCAGACCATCGACGCCCAGGTCAGCCCCTCCGAAGGACTGATCCTCTCAATCTCCTGATCGCAAAAACAAAAGCCCCCGCTGCGGCCAAACAGCGGGGGCAGGTCGCACACCTGGAGCGCTCTAGCGTCGCTCCGAGACCTTGAATTCCATGCGTCGGTTCTTTGCCCAGGCCTCGTAGGTTTCCGCCCTGTCCAGCGGACGGGACTCCCCGTACCCCATCGCCGTCAACGCTTCAGCCTCGACGCCGTGCTCGACCATATAGTCACGCACTGCTTCTGACCTCTGTTGGGAGATCACTTCATTATATTGATTGGAGCCGCGAGAATCCGTATGGCCGCCAATCTCGATGGTATACGCATCGCACAGCAACGCCACCCCGGTCAGCGCATCCAGCAATCGTTCGCTGGTCGGCGAGATGATGGCCAGATTGCTCTGGAACATGATCGTGCGGCCATCCATCGTGGCATTGAACGCAGATTGGCACCGCCCGGCATTGGCTTCGCCATCAGACAATGCCGCCAGCGCCTCGCCCACGCCCCGCTCGCCTTCTTCAACCGAGATGCCATCCACGACGAGGGTCACATCTGAGGCGACTTCGGCATTGTCCTCGAGGGCCGCCTGCCCGACCAGAAAGCCCTGCTCCTTGGCGGCCGGATCCGGTGCCAGGCCAGTCAGAACGGCAACCGGCCCACTGACATGCAGGCCCATCCACGGGAACCCGGCATCCGGGAATGTACGCTCTAGCGCGCCCACCCAGCCAACACTTGCTGGCCGCGTCTCGGTGGCGGCGGGTTGTGATGCCGGGGGTGTACTGGAGACAACAAACGCCGTCCCGTCCCAGAAATAGTCGCCTTCAGCGAGTTGAACACACTGAGGTCCGCTTTCGGCGGCCACTGCTTTCGGCGCATCTGCCGATTCCCCTCCACACGCCGCGACACTGAACAGCGCAGCCCCGGCAATCGCGCGGGCAAGGAAAAGATCTCGTTTCATGCAACTCACTCTAAATATCGCGGGGCTTGCGCCGCTTCCTCATCAATCGCCAAGTCTCTGGCGATTGATTGGGAAAGTCAAAACGCTTCGCGGCTGAGGCGAAGTTCGGACCGGTCATTGCGCCTGCTTGTAGACCGTTCCGCCTTTCATCACGAAATCAACATCCTGCAATTCAGTAATGTCTTTCAGGGGGTCTCCCATGACCGCAATGATGTCGGCATGCTTGCCCGCCGTGATCGTGCCGACGACATCGGACATCTCCACATGTTCTGACGCAATCACAGTCGCTGCGCGGATGGCCTCTTCCGGCGTGAACCCCGCCTCCACCATCAGCGCGAATTCCTGCGCATTATCGCCATGCTTGGACACGCCCGTATCCGTGCCGAACGCCACCTTGACCCCGCCTTCATGTGCGCGACGCAACATATCCAGCATCAACGGCCCGACAATTGCGGCCTTTTCCCGGCTCGGTGCCGGCAGCCAGGGCTCATTGACCCAACCCGTCACCGTCGCTCCGGCCAGCACCGTCGGAACCAGAACAGCGTCATGCTCCTTGAACAGGGCGATCGTTTCATCGTCGGTATAGGTGCCGTGCTCAATGGAATCGATGCCAGCCTTCAACGCAGACACGATGCCGCCCTTGCCATGCGCATGCCCGGTTACCTTCCGGCCCATCGAATGCGCCGTCTCGACAATCGCGACCAGTTCATCATCCGTAAACTGCTGTTCCAGTCCGGCCCGCGTATTTGACAGCACTCCGCCGGTCGCGGTGATTTTGATGACGTCTGCGCCTTCCTTGATCTGCTGGCGCACCGCCCGACGGCAATCATCGACGCCATTGCAGATATTCTTGCCGGTGAACATCGCCATGACTTCCGGAGAATAACCATTGATGTCGCCATGCCCGCCGGTCACGCTGATCGCCTGGCCTGCGGCCCGAATACGCGGCCCCGGTACGTTGCCATTCGCAATTGCGTCGCGCAGGCCGAAGATCGCCGCGTTCGAGGCCCCGACATCCTGAACCGTTGTGAAGCCGGTCAACAATGTCTTGTAGGCAAAGCCCGCGCCATCGAAAGCTGCATCCACATCCGTGTCCTCGAACGCCTTGATCCGCTCATTCGGCCCATTCTCGCCGGTGATGTGCACATGGCTGTCGATCAGGCCGGGCAGGACATAAGCCTCCTTGAGATCTATCAGGTCCGCCCCCCGCGGCGCGCGCTTGTAGCCCGCTTCAATCGAGACGATCTCGCCATCTTCCACCGTAATCGTCTGGCGGGTCAGGTAACCTTCGCCCGGCTCGGCCAGCACATGCCCGGCATGAATCAGGGTTGTCTCGGCCAGTGCTGCGCCGGTTATCACGGTCGCCAGCGCCGCGCTCGCAGCCAGTTTGCTCATCATCGAAGTCATCAGGTCAGCCCTCCCTCAAGGTGTCAGGATCATTTTCATCGCACCATTCTCGCGTGCGTCAAACATACGATACGCCTCTGCCCCTTCCGACAGCGGCATATGGTGGGTAATGGTGCGCTCGGGCGTAAGCTTGCCCGCCTGCACCAACGGAATCAATTCCGGCCAATGTTCAGGCACCGAGCAAGTGCCCGTCCGGAACGTCAAATTCTTGATAAAGGCCAGCGCCATCGGGAATTTGAAATCCATCGTTTGGTTCACACCGATGCAGGAAACCGTGCCCGCTGCCTTGGCGAGTTTCAGCGACAGATGGATCGCCGGGTCCGCGCCGACACATTCCACGACGCTGTCACACATCCGGCCTCTGGTCTGTTCCTCGATCACGGCCTTGGCTTCGCTCGCATCGAGCGCAATCGCGCCCATCGCCTCTGCCATGGCGCGCCGCTCCGCAACCAGATCGACCGCATAGACTTTCGCCGCGCCCATCAGGAATGCGCCTTCCACGGCCATCAGGCCAATCGGACCGCACCCGACCACGGCAACAGTCGCACCGGGATGAATGTCCGCGCCCTTCAGCCCATGCCAGGCCGTTGGCAAATTGTCCGTCAACAGAACGGCCTGGTCATCACTGATCCCGTCCGGAATGCGCGCCAGGCCAAAATCCGCGACCGGCACCATCGCATATTCGGCCTGCACGCCCTGCAGGCCGGGGCCGAGCCCATAGCAACGCCCGCCATGCGTGTCGCATTCATTCATATTGCCCGACATGCAAGGCACGCACGCGCCACAGCCCACAGCGGCCGAGATCATGACCCGGTCGCCTGTCCTGAATCGCGACACGCCGCTGCCAGTCTCGACAATCTCGCCCACGGCTTCGTGCCCGACGCAATAGCCAGTCTCCTCGCTGAAACCGTGGCCCTGATAGATATGTAGGTCCGACCCGCATATCCCGCAGGCGGTCATCTTGACGATGGCGCTACGCGTATCTTCCGGTTTCAATTCGGGCGCCTCGCCATAAGCGATGTCGCGCCTGCCCTGATACAGCAATCCCTTCATGCGATCCTCCTCAGGCCGGCAGCCGGTCGGCGGGATAGTGCGGATAGCTCGCTTTCATCACGCCATGATTCAGCAGCATCTCGGCGACCTGCTTTTCGCCCGCCGCATCGAAGAAGCGTGTGCGGATCCAGTAATTCTCGACCCGTCGGCTTTCCGACAGTGCCACGACCTCGCGACGCAACAGATAGGTCTCTCCCACCAGGAGCGGCCCATCAACCATGCGAATTTCCAGATCGGCAAACAGACCAATCGCAGGTTGCTTGACCGGGAATTTGGAATTCCGGTTGGAGTAGTTTCCCAGCACACTGACCATTTCCAGGGGCACAATCGGTTTGCCCCACGGCCCCGCAGCGCCATCAGAGTATACATCCATCGGCTCTGTGATGACCTTCAACTTGTCAGCCAGTGAGAAGGGATAGAGATTTCCCATATGCTGATCAGGGCCCATCGTAACCGTCTCGTCGGCTGCGCCGGTCATGCCAACTTTCATATCGGCGAGGATCACGAGGTCTCCCGCCGGGCGCAGCTTTGCCATGCGCGCTTCGAGCAATGTCTCACCATGATCCGGCCCAATCGACGCGCTGGCCTCCAGTACCGGCGTACCATCCTCCTTGAACGCCCGGCACTTTGTCCGCGTCGCCCCCGGCGCTGGGCGATCGACTTCGACACGCACCTTCTCACCCTCGAACACCATGTTCAGGAAATGACTGGAGAAACAGCCGCGCTCGAACCAGGCGTCGCCCCAGATTTCGGCAAGGTATGGCACGAATTGCGAGAAATGCGTCGGCCCTTCAATCGGCCCGGCCTTGATGCCGAGTCGCTCCGCTTCGCTGTCATCATGAAGGCTCTTGTGCCCATCATAAGATTGCTCTTGCAGCATCTGAGCGGGCGCGCGCAGTGGCCCCTTGATTGTCTCTGTCATGTTTCCTCCGTCCTTCATCGTCTTCTATCTGGGGTGTTCCGGCAAGGTTTATCGCGGCGGCAACAGGCCTGTCTGGCTGGCCGTTGTCAGCAAGGTGCCGTCTTCTCCGAACTGGTACAGCACGCCATGAGCGACGCCGGCAGCAAAGCCCGACATGCGCGTCACATTCAGCACCCAGTCTGTCTTCGGAAGCGCGTGGATGCGCACTGTGTTGTCGAGGCTTCGCCCGCCTCGCGTGCGGGTATGTGCGCCAAGGAAAAAGTCTGAGATCAGCGACAGTCGCGCGGCATCCGCGGGTCCGGTATCCTTCACCCGCACCCAGACCATTTCCTCCGCTGTCGCATCATCCTGATGCGCAGACCGGCGCTCGATCCGCCCGGCGAGATTGTCGTCGCGCGAGAAGGGAATCTCGTGACTTTCCGCACATTCCGCTGGCGGCGGCACAGGGGGCATGTTCAAAAACTGCCGCCCCTCGCTGTCATCCCATCCGCCCAAGGCGGCTGAAACGTGCAAGACCGAGCGACCGTCTTCCGTCAAATCGGCAACCGCTTGCACAACGGTCCTTCCCTCGGCCAGCTTGCGCACCGTGATGTCGATGCGCGAGTTCAGCGTCGCGCCGCCCGCAAACTGTGCCGTTGCCCATAGCAGAGGGCGCCCGATCGCAGTCTCCAATGCATGCACGCCTGCGGCCATGGACACGCCGCCCATCAGGAATTGCCGGTCTGGCGGTCCCGCACAGGCGCTCTGGCGCGCGACGAATTCAAACCGGTTGGGGTCCTCTGTCGATTGGGTTGGTATCCAGAAGGTCGGGCGTGGGCCCTCACTGTCAGCCATCTGCATCCTCCTCAGCATGTGTTTTCGACCGTTTTGGATCCAGCCGCACAGCGATCAATGCCAACACCAACAAGGTAGCTGACAAGCAAAGCGCCATCATCGCCGTGCCCGGCCAACCCCAGATTTCATAAACAGATGTGCCCGCCCAGCTGCCTAGCCCGCCTCCGATGAACATCAGCACAATATATGCGGTCATCAGGCGTGTGCGCACTTCCGGCGGCTGATTCAGGAACGTCATCCGCCCGGTCACATCAATCAGTGGCCCGACCACATTCATCAGCATCAATGGCACCAGCAACATCCACAGGCTGTGGCCGAACACGCCGAGCAGGCAGACGCCGGAAAACTGCACCAGCGCCACGAATGCTCTCAGCCGTCGGGGCCCGATCCGGTCGGCCCAACCACCAAAGAACGGCGTGGTGAACACATTGATCAGGGCAAGCGCCGCCAGATAGCCGACCGTATCAGCACCATAGCCCATTTCAGGACTGGTCAGGTAGAGGCCGAGCCCGAGCCACACCGCCAGGAAGACACCGAAGCCGAGCCCCTGCATCGCACCAGACAGCAGAACTTCCGGGTGTCGCCGCACAACCGGGAACACAGACATGACAAGTCCGACATAGCTTTGCTTTTCCTGCGCATCGCCGCGCCCCTGTCGCTCATCCATGATCTGCGGCAGCAACAGCGTCACCCCGCCCATCAATGTTGCAGCAACATAGTATACCGACCGCCAGCCATAATGCTCACCCAGCCAGCCGCCGCCCACGCGCGCAACGAGAATGCCGGAGATGACGCCCGTGGTCAGCATCGCCATGGTCTGTCCCAGCCGTTCGGGCGGCACGCGCTTCGACGCATAGGCCGGCAGCAAATAGGGCGTGATCGTTGAAAATCCGAGAAATGTCGAACCTGCAATGAACAGCCGGAAATCGGTTGCGAATGCCATGGCCAGCATGCCCGCGAACTGGCCTGCGGCAAACACGGTCGCCAGCCGCTTGTTGCTGAACCGGTCCCCCAGCGGCAGCAACAGGAAAATGCCGAGCGCCAGCGCAATCTGGTTGAACGCAGGCACCAACCCAATTTCCGACGGCGACGCGCCAAAATCGTCCGCCACCAGAGCGATGATCGGATGGATGTAATAGGCGTTGGCCGTCACCACCGCGCAGGCCAGCGTCAACAGCCAGATGTCACGTCGGCTCAGATACCGGTAATCAGACCCGCTGCCCGGCAGGCCGGGCGGGACGGAACTCACCCCGGCATCCCGGCCCGGCGCGCATACTCGGCCGCAAACTGCGCCAGCGGCACCACCCGCGCGGCGTTCGACTCGGCATTGGCACTGTTGGCCGTGCCATCGCGGACGCGCCCAATGATGCCCTGCAGGATTCCCGCAAGCCGGAAGCCATTATAGGCGAAGTAATAGTCGAGCTCTGGCAAGCCATCGCGGCCCGTATGCTTGCAATACATGTCGACATATTCGTCCATGCTCGGAATGCCCCAGGCCTCGAGGTCATCAATCGCCATGATCGATCCGCGCGAGGAATCCCCCGGTGGCATCACCCAGTTCATGAGGTGATAGGAGAAGTCCGCGAGCGGGTCGCCCAGCGTGCAAAGCTCCCAATCCAGCACCGCGATCACTCTTGGCTCGGTCGGATGCAGCACCATATTGTCGAGACGGTAGTCGCCATGCACGATCGTGGTCTTGTCGCCCGGTGGAATATTCTTGGGCAGCCATTCGATCAGTTGTTCCATTTCCGGGATATGCTGGGTTTCGGATGCCTTGTACTGTTTCGTCCAGCGATGGATCTGGCGGGCCACATAGTCGCCCTCCTTGCCAAAGCCTTCCAGGCCTGCGGCGCGCCAGTCGACATTGTGGAGATCGGCAAACGTCTTCACCTTTGCCTCATAGATGGCGCGACGTTCAGCAGGCTCATATTCCGGCAGCGTGCCATCCCACAGAATGCGGCCCTCGACCATGTCCATGACGTAAAACATCGTGCCCACGACGCTCTCATCGGTGCACAGGCCATAAGGCCGGGCGACGGGATATCCCAGCGGGTAAAGCGCGGAAATCACGCGGAATTCACGGTCCACGGCGTGCGCACTCGGCAACAGCTTGCCCGGCGGCTTGCGGCGCATGACATATTTCTTGTTGGGCGTGACCAACTGGTAGGTCGGGTTGGACTGTCCGCCCTTGAACTGGCGCACTTCCAGAGGGCCCTGATAACCCTCGACATTGGCCTCCATCCACGCGGCGAGCTTCGCCTCATCGAATTTGTGCGACTCGACCACAGGCTTGGTGCCCGTGAACAATTCTGCAGCGGTTTCTCCCTCGGCCATTTTCTGCCCTCTTTTCTACAAGTTTTGCTGTCACACCATACTCACGGCTTACGCGACGCCAAGGCCTTCCGCGACGTCCGCATTGGCCAGCTCACACGAAAGGTTCGCACTGTGCGAAAATTGGAGACCCTTGCCACGGCCCTCGCTTTGCTCAGTTTGGCCATGCTCACCCTGGCGGCAATTCTGGTCGTCATCCTTGTCCGCGAAATCGCCCTTGTCTTCCAGCATCTCAAGCGTACCCTTCATCCGTCCGACCGCCCGGCTCAAAGCCATCTTGTTCACACGCTCGAAAGCCCGATTGTCCATGTCCCGCTTCCTGATCCTGCTCTGCCTCTGTTTCCTGCCCTTCCAGGCCCGCGCGGCCGAGATTGACCCGGACCGCCTGATCCGGCCCGAATTGCTCGGCAAGGCCGTCAAGGCGATGAGCCGGCATGCCGATCTCACCCATTCGCGCCAGCTGGTCGTGGTCGATTACAGCCTCCATTCCGCCAAGGAACGGCTCTTCATTGTCGATCTCGATACCGGCCTCGTCTCCGCCTACCGGACCACGCACGGCCGGGGCTCGGACAAGGATCATGACGGCTTCCTCGATGCCTTCTCCGATGTGCCCGGCTCCTCGGCGAGTCCGCAAGGCGCCTATCTCACGGCCGAGGAATATTACGGCAAGCATGGCCGCTCGCTGCGTCTCGATGGCCTCGACAAGACCAATGCCAATGCCCGTCGTCGCGCCATCGTCATCCATTCTGCCGCCTATGCCGAACCTGCGATGATCGACAACTATGGCAAGCTGGGGCGCTCGAATGGCTGCATCGCCTTTTCGCGCACCGACCTCGACACCTTCATGACCCTCGTCCCGCAAGGCACGCTGATATATGTCGGGCGTTAAGCCTCCCCGGAAAATACTTGTCACCCCCCATTCCCGGCCTAAAGTGCGCGGCTGGGGGACGAAAACATGCTGGCGGACGACATGTCTGATCATCTTGGGACAAATTGTGCGAGGCCGGACGCCTCGTGAAACTTCCATCCGTCCTGTCCCGTCTGCGACGCAAGCAAGCGCGTGTTGATACACCGCCTCTACCGCCCGCCGCGACTTCCCCGACAGTGCCACCCGCGGCGCCGCGCCCAGCCCCGCTGGAGCGGCTCAATCGCTGGCTGACCCTTGCCGCGAATGTCGGCGTCCTGCTGGGCCTTGTCGTCCTGATCGTGGAAGTTCGCCAGAACGCGGCTCTGACGCGCGCGGCGATGGACCAGCAGAAGAATGATTTGCTGGCCCAGATCGAGTTCAACATCGCCAGGCCGGAGATGTCGGTCATCTGGGTCAAGGCGATCCGTACGCCGGAAGCCTTGAGCGACACCGAGAACCAGGCGGTTGGCAGCGTCCTCGTCGCGATCATGCTGCAATGGGACCAGATGTTCATGATGCGCGATGCCGGGCTGATCTCCGACGAGCGCGTGCGCCAGCATATCGCGAACACCGCCCCCTTCTATTTCGGATCGCGGTTCGCCAAACACTGGTGGGCGCTGCAGGCTCCCGGCTGGGAAGGCACGGCCATGCAAAGGGACGCTGGCCCGATCATCGCCGCCCTCGATGAGGATTTCCTCGTCGGGTACCTGGACGCACTGAAAGTGCCGGCAGAAGCGGCGGCCGACGAAACAGATGAGGGGGCGCAGGAATGACGCTGGAACAGCTCTATTTCGTTGCCGGGATTATCTCTTCGGTTGCGGTGATTGCGTCGCTGATCTTCGTCGGTTTCCAGCTCAGACACTCTGCCGACCAGCAGCGCATCGCGGCGGCGGTTGGCTATTATGACATCTTCCGCGACCATATGAAGATCCTCAGCGAAGGCGGGATGGTCGATCTGTTCCTGCGGGGGCTGGACACAGATCCACAGGAGTTTGAGGCCGCTGAAAGGACGCGGCTCAACGTGTTCTACACAATGGTCACACGCGGCTATCAGGTGATGCATTACCAGGCCCGCAAGAAGGTCTTCGAGGAAGACTTCTGGCTGCATTCGCAAAACCATTTTCGCGACCATCTGGCTTCCAAATATTATCAGGGCTTCTGGAAGGCGCGCCGCCATCACTTCCCGCCCGGCTTCCGCGAGCTTGTCGACGGGCTGATCAAGGCCGGGCCGACCGCCCCATTGCTGGAGATGGAGCCATGACGCTCGAACAGATCGCCCTTATTGCACAGATCATTGGCGTGGCCGTTGTGGCTGGAACGCTTATTTACCTTGCATTGCAGGTTCATCAGGGCGCGCAGCAGATGCGCTCCGAAAGTCGCCAGGCGCAGCTCACCTATGACCAGACCGGCGTCTACAAATTCGTCGACTTCCCCGAACTGGGCCGCATTTTTTCGCAAACCGAAACACCGAGCTTCGAGGAGAAGACCAAGCTGTTTTTCTGGATGATCGGCCAGATGCGGGCGCGCGAGTATGAATGGCTGCAATACCAGAACGGCGCGATCACGAAAGAATCGTGGGAGACGTATCAGGGCGTCATCTATTTCGTCCTTGGCACGCCGCGCGGACGGGCCCTGTGGCAGCTCTGCCGGGGCTATTTCAATGCGGGGTTCGCGGACATGGTCGACGGCATGGTGAATGATACGCCGCCGATTGATCTCTGGGACCAGCTGCAGGCTGTGGAGTAGACGGGCATGATCCTCCGCCGCCTGACCAAGCATGTAAAAGACCAGAACTGGTTCGCGGTGGGGCTGGATTTCGTCATTGTGGTGACGGGTGTGTTCATCGGCCTGCAGGCGTCGAACTGGAACGACGATCGCGAAACGCGCCAGCGCGCGGCCGTGTTCAGCGAGCGCCTGACGCAGGACCTGCGCTATGAAGCTTGGGCCTATGAATACCTGATCGCCTACAATCGGGACGTCCGCGCCGGAGCGAAGGCTGCGATCGACGCACTGTCGGGCACGGGGCCCTTGTCTGATGAGCAATTCCTGGTCAGCGCCTATCGCGCGACCCAGTACAAATACATGGACCGGAACCGTGCGACGTTTGACGAGCTGATCTCGACTGGCGATATCGGGCTGATCGCGAGTGATAAGCTTCGAGCGACGGCCGTCTCTATCTACACGACGACGCTGATCGATGTGATTGCCGACGAGGGGCGTGAGGCGCCCATAAGGACACTGTTCCGGCGCAGCGTGCCTGCCGATGTCCAGCAGGCGCTGCTTGAAAAGTGCGGCGACCGGTTCGCACCGACTGGCGACTATGATGCGATCATCGGCTCGCTGGCCTATCCATGCGAACTGGGGCTTGCGCCGGATGCCATCGCCGCTGCCGCCACGCTGTTACGCACTGACGCAGGAATTGTGGAAGCGCTGCAGATCCGCTTCGCCGACCTGGAAACCGCGATCACCGATCTCGAAACCGTCAATGCGGACACGCTAAAAAGTCTCCGCACCATCGCAGGCAGAAACCCATGATCCTCCGCCGCCTGACCAAACATGTAAAAGATCAGAACTGGTTCGCGGTGGCGCTCGATTTCCTCATCGTCGTGGTCGGGGTGTTCATCGGTATTCAGGTCGCAAACTGGAATGATGCGCGCGCAGACAGGGGACAGGCGGCTGATTTGATGACCCGGATAGTGTCTGAGGCCACCACAGCGCGCAGCGAAATGTCGCGTTATATAGAGGTCCATCAGGGGATCAGCGATGATGCTGCCCGGTTCGCCTTGGCGCTCAGGGACAAAGACTCCTGCATGGCCATGGGGAACGAACTGACGATCCTGATTATCAGTATCGCGGATTTTCCGCCGCCACGGTTTTCCCTGGCAAACGCTGAGCAAGCGCTGAATACAGGCAGTCTGTCGCTTATCCGGTCGACCAGTATCCGCGCCAATATTCAGACCATGGCGGATGAAATGGGTTTCGTCGATCGCCAGTGGCAACGCTATATCCGCGTAAAACAGGACGCCAATCGGGAAGCGCAAAGAGTGGCCGGGGTTTCGTTGACCGGGCGCAGCGAAATCGTGGTGGTCCCCATGGGTGGCTACGATCCCGACAGCTATGAATTGCTGACCCCCGGAAAGATTTGCGGGAATACCGAAATCATCGGTCTCGCCGCCAATGTGGCAGTCTTGCAGGCCATCTATGTTGACTATCTGGCACAGGTTGAGAGCGCACTCGACGACTATCTCGCGACTCTCAGTGAGGAGACCAGCACATGATCCTCCGCCGCCTGACAGACGCCCTGCGCAAGCAGGACTGGTTCACCGTTGTGATCGAAACGCTGATCGTGGTCCTCGGTGTCTTCCTCGGCCTTCAGGTCAATAACTGGAATGAGGCGCGCGGCGAGCGGTCCATGGAGCGCCAGTACATCTTGCGTCTGCATAGCGACATGCAGCGAAGCGCTGAAGCCATCCGGAGTTCGGGCTCGTTCCTGGCACGTCAGGTCGAGAATGAAGGTGTTCTTCTGTCCAGCCTCGCCACTTGCGAAATAGCCGAAACAGATCGGCAGGCGGTGGTCGCGGCGCTCGGTTCGCTGGGAAAGTACAATTTTGCGGTTGTCGACAGGGAGCTGGTGGACCAGCTGCGGGCATCCGGCCAGTTCGAAGTGATCTCAAACCCCGACGTCCGTGAGGCCATAAATCTGATGTCTCAGGAATCCGACGGCCAGCTACGCGTCGAACCCCAATGGCTCGAACACGCCGCACCGTGGACCAGTTATGCGCGGCGCTTCTACTATTTTGACAGTCCGGAAGGCGTCGATTCCGGGCGTTGGGAACGTTGGGAGAATCTGGAATTCGAGCTGGAACGTGCCTGTCAGGACTTCGAATTTCTTTCAGCCGTGGGCAATACACGCGAAGCCACGCGCAACCTCTACCACTGGAACAACGCCGTCCTTGACCGTGTCGACGAGGCCGAACAGGCGCTCGCGCAAGAAATCGGCGCGCGCGGATGGGACATAGCGAAATGATCCTCCGCCGCCTCTCCACCGCGCTACGCAAGCAGGACTGGTTCACCGTCGCGGTGGAGACGCTGATCGTCATGTTCGGTGTGTTTCTCGGCCTTCAGGTCAATAACTGGAATGGCGCGCGGGCAGACCGGGAGCTGGGTGACCAATACACAATTCGTCTGGTCGCCGACCTTGAACAGGACCTGGCCGACAATCTGGTTCTGCTCGCCTATTATGATCAGGTGCTCGCCAGTGTCGTGGAGGCCGATCGGCTGTTGGCCAGCCCTGATGCAAACCCGAAGGACCTCGTTGCCGCCGCTTACCGGGCGAGCGAGTTCAGCAACAATCCGACCGACCGGGCGACGTGGGATCAGATCGTCTCTTCCGGGCATCTCGGCCTGCTGCCAAGCCAGGAGGTGGCGGATGGATTGTCCGAATATTACAAGTTTCAGGATCTGAACGACGAGACCAATAGCCTGCTGCAGGGCACGCCCTACAGGTTTGCAGTCCGGGCACTCATTCCGCTGCCCCTCCAGCTGGCGATCAGGGAAGGGTGCAGTGACACGGTCGGCGAAGCCGGCACCATTACCGGCTTTGTGGAGGAGTGTCGTATAGATGTGGATGAGGCCCTGCTCGAGGCAACGGCGCATGAACTGAAATCTTCGCCGTCAATTCGGGAAGCCTTGCGCCACCAGTATTCCATGGTTGCCACCGTGCGCAACAATATTGGCGGAAACATCGCCAGCCTCGAAGTCGTGATCGACGGGCTTCGCAATGACGGGGTCGCCCCATGATCCTCCGCCGTCTCACCAATGCGATCCGCAGGCGGGACTGGTTCACGGTCGTCATCGAAACGCTGATCGTCGTGCTGGGTGTCTTCCTCGGTCTGCAGGTGAACAACTGGAACGTGGTGCGCGGCAACCGGGTCGCCGAGGCCGATTTCATGGAACGCCTGCACCCTGATATTGTCAGGGTTGAGCAATCGTCAGAGCGCGTTCGTGCGCGCAGGGTGTCTGTCGTTGATGATCTTCGCTCAGCGACCGAAGTCATTTTTGACGTTGTTGAGCGAGACCGGCTGACTCAAGCCGAATGCATGGCGATCGCCACATCTCATTACTACAATATCAATGTCCTCAGTTTGCCCTCGGTCACGGAGCTGACAAATGCCGGGCGGCTTTCCATTATCAGGGATCCGGCGCTACGCGCAGCACTTGTTGACTATGAGCAACGCGTTGAAGCGCTTCTAGCCTATATCGAGAAAGATCACGCCCTGGCGAATAATTTGCTGATGCTCAGACCAGAGCTTGTAAAGGTTCAACCGGTCTTTGACGCCGAGCTGGGCGAAATGCAGACACGACCCGACTGCGATTTGGAAGCTATGAGAGAGGATCGAGCCTTTCTGAATGCGGTGGCCGAAAACCTTGACGCCTATGACGCTTACCTGCGCGACGGTTTGCTGCCATGGGACGCCCAGCTCGCTGAGATTCATCGCCTGATCGACACCGCACTTGAGATAACACATGAGGCGGCGCAATAGACGCCAGCGCCGATGAATTGGCCGAAGGCGTTCGCGCGCTGCGAAGCGTTCCGGATAGTCTCAAGGCGCTGAAGCTTCGCAATGCGCAAGTCGACGGCCGAGTAACTGACCTTGTGACCACCGTTGAAACATTTGGCATGAACGAAATATTTGCCAGGGACATCGCCCCGTGACCCCGCGCCGGGGTGCTTGAGGGCTCTCCTCCAACATTACCCAAACTTCACGCTTCACGAAGGCGTGAGCCGCTTGGACCCGGCCAGCCTGCTACCTATATCTGGTTGGAGAGAGAGGTTTGCGTTCGCTGCGTTTGTCCCCCTCCCCCCCAGAGTAATGCAGCGAACCGCCCGTCATGCCATTTACAGTTCTCCCCCTACTGGTGGCATGGCGGGCATACTCTCTGATCTCTCCCGCCCGCAGATGCCCGCAATCTGCCCGGGATCGCCCGCATCATCCGATAGCGCACCCACGCCCTTGCTTTCACGGTAGTCTCTAGTAGACCGCCGCGCATGCTTACCATTTCAAATCTCGATTTTCAGGTCGAAGCCCGGCCCCTGTTTGAATCTGCCACGGCGCAGATCTCGGCCGGCTGGAAAGTCGGCCTTGTGGGCCGCAACGGCACGGGCAAATCCACCCTGCTGCGCCTGATCCGCGAGGATGTGGAAAACCCGCGCAATGACAGCGCCATCCGCCTGAATACCGGCGCCCGGCTCGGCTGGGTTGCGCAGGAGGTCGCCGCCAGCGACGAGACCATTCTCGACGTCGTGCTGGCCGCCGACACAGAGCGCCACGCCCTGATGCAGGAATCCGAGACCGCGACCGACCCGGACCGCATCGGCGAAATCCATGAGCGCCTGCTCGACATTGATGCCTGGACCGCCGAAGCGCGCGCCGCCGAAGTGCTGAACGGCCTCGGCTTCACCACTGAAGACCTTGGCCGCGCCACGAAAGAATTCTCCGGCGGCTGGCGTATGCGCGCGGCGATTGCCGGTGTCCTGTTCTCCCAGCCGGATTTCCTGCTGCTCGATGAGCCGACCAACTATCTCGACCTTGAAGGCGCGGCCTGGCTCGAAACCTATATCAAGAAATATCCGTACACCGTCCTGATCGTGTCGCACGACCGCGAGCTGCTGAACCGCTGTGTCACGCACACAATGGCGCTGGAGCATCGCAAGCTCTCAATCACGCCGGGCGGCTATGATGACTGGCTGAAACTGCGCGCGGCCAAGCTCGCCCAGCTGGAATCCCAGAAAGCCAAGCAGGACAAGGACCGCGAACATCTGCAGGCCTTCGTGGACAGGTTCCGCGCCAAGGCCTCCAAGGCCCGCCAGGCCCAGTCGCGCATCAAGATGCTGGAAAAGATGCAGGACATCTCCATCCCGGTGGGTGACCGCACGACGCCATTCCACTTTGCCCCGCCAAAGGACAAGCTCGCCCCACCCATGCTGGAGCTGCGCAATGCCACCCTCGGCTATGGCGAGGACGCAGTCATCCTCGACAAGGTCAACCTTCGTCTGGACCCGGACGACCGTATCGCGATTGTCGGCGCAAACGGACAAGGCAAGACGACGCTGGTCAAATCCATCGGCGAACGCCTCTCGCTGATTGGCGGCGACCGGGTCGTGCCCAAGGCCGTGCGCATCGGCTATTTCTCGCAGGACCAGCTCGACGAACTCTCCGAAGGTGACAGCGTTCTGATGCACGTCCAGCGCATCATGCCGCCCGGCACACCGCCAGCGCGAGTCCATGCAGCTGCCGCTGCGATGGGCTTCAGCCACGAGAAAGTGGAAACCAATGTCGAGAAGCTGTCGGGTGGCGAAAAGGTGCGCCTCCTGCTCGGCCTGATGTCATCGGCCGCGCCGCACATCCTGATCCTCGACGAGCCGACGTCCCACCTCGACATCGACAGCCGCGAAGCGCTGATCTACGCACTGAACGAATTCCCCGGCGCGGTCCTGCTCATCACCCACGATGTCTACCTTGCCGAGGCCACGGCCGACCGGCTCTGGCTGGTCAATAATGGCCGCGCCGCGCCCTATGATGGCGACCTTGCCGACTATCGCGCCCTCGTCATGAAGGCCGACCGCGACGACACCAAGGGGGCCAAGCCTGCCAAACAGGCCAAGCCGGCTGCTCCGAAGGAGATCACTCCCGAAGAGAAGAAACGCCTCAGCGCCCTCAAGAAAACAGCCCGCGACGCCGAAGACCGGCTCGAAAAGGCGAACACCGCCATTGCGAAGATCGACGCCAAGCTCGCCAGCGGCACACCTCCTGCGGACGAACTGGAAAAGCTCCTGAAAGACCGCGCAAAGCATGCCAGCGCAGCCGAAACCGCCGAAACCGAATGGATGGACGCTGCGGAAGAGCTTGAATTGGCGAGCTCATAAGGGACGGCCTCCTGAGTACGCGACCTGCAACAGCCGCATCAGTACCAGATATGACCGGCACGCAAAATACGCCGCCCTCTGACTATTTTTATTTGACTACGGACCGTCTTTTGCTTGCCTCGGACGTTAACCAACATTAACCTGTTGTCATGGTGGCGGTGGGGCCACTGACGAGCGCGCAGGCGCTCTTTCGTCTTGGAGACAGATAATGAACATCAAGGGACTACTTTTGTCAGCAGCGCTGACGGCTTTCGCGACTCCGGCACTGGCGCAATTGAACGCATACGAAGATTATACGATCAGCGATACCGTGTGGGAGATCGCGACAATCAAGGTCGATTCCAATATGGGGGACTATTACCTCGAAGGCATCAAATCCACATGGGTTGAATCCAATGACGTGGCCAAATCACTCGGCCATATTGAAGACTACACCATCATGGTCAGCGCCATGCCGGACAGTGGACACTTCAACATCCTCCTCGGCGTGAAGTATGCGAGCATGGCAGATATCGGCCCTTCGAGGGAAAAATATGATGCGTTCATGGCGGCCTGGGGTGAAGCCAATCAGGATAGTTCACGCGAGACATCGAAGACATATCCCGAACTCCGCAAGATTACGGGTCAATATCTGATGCATGAACTCACCATGCTGGACTCCAGCAGCGAGTAAATCCTGGTCTGAGGCCCGCTTGTCTTTCGGCAGCCGGGCCTCACCTGTCACAAAATCCGTCCCTGTCTCGTCTGACTCCTGAAACAGGGAGTTATGAACATGTGGAGACTGTGCCTGATCGCCATTGCGGCGTTTCATTTTGCCAATGGACTGGTGATGTGGTTTGCGCCGCATTTCTGGTACGAAGCCGTCCCCGGCGTTGCGATGATGGGGCCATTCAACCTCCACTTTATCCGCGACATCGCCCTGGTCTTCGGCATGAGCGCCGGGGCGCTCGCCTATGGCGCCTATGCGCGTAGCCGGGCCGCCGCCATCATCGGCGCGACATGGCCGGCCCTGCATGCGCTCTTCCATATCTGGATCTGGATCAGCCGCGGCTTTCCGCTGGATCATGTCGCTTCCTCCAATCTCACCGCCATCCAGCTGCCGGCCTGGCTCGCCCTCGCCGCCGCGCTCAATTTTGCCCGCAAGGAGGCCGCCCGATGATCCGCAAATTCTTCCATGCTCAGGCGCGCAAGATGCAGCGCGCTTTCAACTATGACACCAGCTATATGCACGAGATCATCGACATCTCGCCCGGCGCGGCCTGGGGCCTGTCCCGCTTGCCCGCCTTCTACAAATATCGCGGCGCGCCCGCCGGACAAATCCCGTGGACCGGCGCATTGCTCGCCTCCACGCTTGACGGCGATTGCGGGCCTTGCGCCCAACTGGTCGTCGACATGGCGCTGGCGGGGGGGGCAGATGCTGACGCCCTGCAGGCCTGCGCCGAAGGCCGCCCGCTGGAGGCTGGCGCGATGGGGCTCGGCTACCGCTTTGCCAAGGCCGCCATATCTGGTGATCCGGTGGCGGATGATCTGCGCGGCGAGATCATCTCCGAATTCGGGGAGCAGGCCGCCCTCTCCTGTGCCTTCGCCGCCGCCTCCGGCCGGATCTATCCCGTGCTCAAGCGCGGCATGGGCCATGGCAAGGCCTGCCAGAGGCTGGACTTTGCCGGCAAAGAAGTGATCCTCCCCGCATGAGCGCCGACACCGCCATTTTCGAGGCCGAACGACCCGGCCTGACTGCCCTGTGCTATCGCATGCTGGGCGAGCGGGCTGGCGCGGAAGACGCTGTACAGGACACATGGCTGCGCTGGCAGCGGACAGACCGCACGCGCATCGAGAACCCCCGCGCCTGGCTGCGTCGCACCGCCGCCCGCATAGCCATCGACGCGCTGCGCTCGGCTCGCGCACGCCGGGAAACCTATCCCGGCCCGTGGCTGCCCGAACCCATTGTCGAGTCTCCCTCGCTTGGCGTCGAGGAGAAATTCGCCCTCGCCCAGGAATGCGAGCTCGCCTTGCTGTGGGCGATGGAGCGATTGTCGGAAACCGAGCGCGCCGCCTTCATCCTGCGTGAAGCCTTCGACGCCGGCTATGACGAAATTGCCGCCGTCACAGGCAAGTCCGAAGCCGCCTGCCGCCAACTGGTCAGCCGCGCCCACAAACGCCTGCAGGAGAGCGGCCCGCGCTTTGACGCCGCCCCGTCTGAAGTCGCGGACCTCCTCCAGCGCTTCATGGCCGCCGCCGCTGCACAGGACCATGCCGCCGTGCTTGGCCTGCTCGCGCCAGAGGCCACCGCCTACACCGATGGCGGCCGCAAGGCCCGCGCCGCACTACGTCCGCTGCGCGGACCGGCTGACATTGTTCAGGTCTTGATGGCCGTGATGATGAAGGATGCCAAGTCTGACGCTACATGGACCATGGAGCCCGCTCTTGCCAATGGCGCCCCGGCGCTCCTCCGCAGACTGAACGGAAAGGTCGATCTCGTCCTCACCCTCGCCCCGGACACAACCGGCCGCATCGCCTGGCTCTACGCCATGCGCAACCCGGATAAACTGCCCGCTAATTGAGGCCGAGCGCCGAGATGTTCACGCCCTGCGCCGCCAGCCCGCCCAGCACGTTTTCCTGTGTGCGCTCCAGATTATGATTGCGGGCGCTGTCGCGCAGGGCCGTCAGATCCGCTTTATTCAGCCAGACTCCGGCTCGGATCAGGGCCTCAGGCGAGTGCAGGCAGGATATGTCCGCCAGCGGATCACAGGCATAAAGCACCAGGTCCGCCGCGCAGCCTTCAAGCGCGCAGCCGTCCAGACCTTTGCGTTCCAACACCTGAGCGGGCGCATCCGTCGCCGCCTTCAGCGCGTCAAACGGCGTCAGCCCCGCCGCCACCATCAGCTCCAATTCCTCGACCAGCGACAGGCCCGGCACATTGGTGAAGATCCCGGCATCGCTGCCTGCGACCAGCGTGACGCCCGCCGTGTTCAGCCATCTGGTCATGCGCAGGTGAAACGCATCCCGCTCTGCGGTGGGCCCTGTCGGTGCGCCTGACCAGTATTCGTACATGTCCGTTTCAGTGGCCTGCACCAACGGATTCAACAGGTCCGTCTCCGGACGGATCAGCGCCGCGCCTTGCGTGTCTGCCACACGCCAGAGATTGTGAAAGGCCAGCAGCGTCGGCGTGACCGGCACGCCAGCCTCGGCGATCTGACCGGCCAGCGCCTGCGCGGCAACCGCATCTTCCCGATCGCTCAACCCATGCCAGACAAGCGACTCCACATGCTCGATCGTCTCGAACCCATCATTCAGCACCTCATCGAACGCAATGTCGAACGGCGCTTCAAATGGCACGCCCGGCCCGCGCACGCCTTCCGGCGTATGGCCCGTCACGATCATCCCCCGCGCATCCGCCTCTTGCAGCACGGCGTCATAGGCTTCACGGGTCAAATTCGAATACACTTTCAACCGCGTGAAGCCCTGCTCGGCCTGCCACGCTACCGCTGCGCGCGCCTCCTCCTCGGTCTCGACCAATTGGTGGTTCACCTGCGCATTCGGGCCGGCGCTGTTGAGGATCGGCCCAGTGGTGACCAGGTGCGGCCCAAGCACACTCCTCGCCTCAATCTGTTCGGCCAAGGTCAGGTGAAAGGGCAGGCCCGACATGTTGCGCACCCGCGTCACGCCCCAGGAGAGATACGCGCCAAGCTCCGCCTCATCCCAGATATGGACATGCATGTCCGTCAGGCCGGGGATCATGGTTAGCCCGCTGGCATCCTGCTCAGCGTCCGCAATCAGGCCCTCCCGCGTATCAGCCACGGCGATAATCGCGCCCTCATCCACCAGCACGAATACATCTTCGCGTACGTCTGGCGCCTCGCCCGAAAAGTCGACCACTCTTACATGCGAGATCAGCAGATCGCCGTCCAGCGTCGGGGTGGCAGGCTGGGTGGCACAGGCCGTCAACAGTGCGCCAAACACCAAGCTTGCCCGGCCTGCCCATTTGCGCGCGTTTGATCGGAACACCTCGGACACAGATTTGCGCATGATCCGGGCTCCAATCTCCTACTTCAGGGCGCGCCAGCCAATGTCCCGGCGGCAGAAGCCTTCCGGCCAGTCAATAGCATCGACGCCAGCATAGGCCCGTGTGACAGCTTCCTGCAAATCGTCACCGCTCGCCGTCACGGCCAGCACCCGCCCGCCATTGGCCACCAGTGCGCCGCCCTCGTCCATGTCCGTGCCCGCCTGGAACACGGTCACGCCGGGCAAGTCATTGGCAGACTTCACGCCGCGAATGACAGAGCCCTTGGCGTAGCTCCCCGGATAACCTTCCGTGGCCAGAACAATCGTCGCCGTCGGTTCGAACCGGTCCAGCTCCAGCAGCGCCTCAAACGCTTCTTCATTGCCCTCAAGGCCGCCCGTCGCCGCACCAAGGATCGCCGGCACGATATCGCCCGCGAGGCCCTTCATCAGAACCTGGCATTCGGGGTCACCGAAGCGCGCATTGAACTCAACCACTTTCGGCCCGTCCGTTGTCACCATGATGCCGACATAGAGCACACCCTGATACGGCATGCCGTCCGCCTTCATGCCTTTCAGCATGGGCTGGACGATCTCGGCCTTCACGCGGGCAAGAATCTCATCCGTTACGACCGGCGCCGGCGCATAGGCGCCCATGCCGCCTGTATTCGGCCCGGTATCGCCATCGCCCGCGCGCTTGTGGTCCTGTGCGGCGGGCAGATAGATCGCCCCCGTGCCGTCGGTGATGACGAAAATGCTGGCTTCCTCGCCATGCATGAATTCCTCGATCACCAGCGTGGCGGAGGCATCGCCGAACTTGCCCGACAGCATCTCGTCGATCTCGGCATCGGCCTGGTCCAGCGTCTCGGCAATCACGACGCCCTTGCCGGCGGCGAGGCCATCGGCCTTCAGCACATAGGGCGCTTCCAGCGTCCGCAGATAGGATTTCGCCAGCACCGGATCGGTGAACTCGCCATAGGCCGCGGTCGGCACGCCATACTGAACCATGCGCGCCTTGGAGAAGGCTTTCGAGCTTTCCAGCTGCGCCGCCTGCTGGCTCGGCCCGAACACGTCAAAGCCGCGCGCCCGCAAAATGTCCGACAGGCCCTCGGCCAGCGGCGCTTCCGGCCCGATCACGATCAGGTCCGGCTCAACCTGCAGGGTCAGCTGTACCAGTTTCTGAATGTCGGTGACGGCCACGTCAAAACACGGGCCTTCCTCATCCATGCCGGGATTGCCCGGAGTCGAGTGCACCATGTCCACCAATGGCGACTGCGCCATTTTCCACGCCAGGGCATGTTCACGCCCGCCAGATCCGATCAGAAGTATGTTCATGACTGCGCTCAATGCGCAGGTTGGCGGCGGGAATCAAGCCCTCAGCGGCGGCCAGCGCTCAGGCGGACCGCCATCTGCGCCGCTGCTGACGGCGCACTACGGGGTCGCGGCGTGTGCGGATGCCGCGGCTCAAGCGGATCAGCGCCTCCAGGCGACGCCAGAACCGGACCCGCTCCAAAACCGGATTGGTCCAATCCGTCAACGTACAGAAATTCACATTCTTCAACGCCCGATGGTGCGCGGCATGGTGCAAGGGTGACTGAATCACGCCGGCGCGCTGCAGGCGGCGTACCCAGCCCGGCAACTCGCTCGGGCGCGCATGGGCGGCCGCGTGCACTTCATTCGAAACGAATATGCCAAGTGCGAGTGCCGCCGTGAACGCAATTGGCGCGCCGATCAGCAGGGCAGCAGTTCCAACCGCCACAGCAAAGCCAAACATGCGCCCGCTGCGCGCCAAGACGCCTTTGGAGAGGAAGCCCCGTGGCTTGCGATGGTGCCGGATCGTGTCGCGAACAATCGGCCCCACCAATGGCCAACGCGGTGAGCCGTACCGATCCTGCGCCCAATGGATCACGCCGCTGCCAAGATCGGCGACCAGCCAGCCCGCGACGAACTGTGCGGCTGTCCATGCAATCACTATCAGCCATCCGGCCAGCCCCTCCCACGGCGCAAGCGACATCACTGTGTTCAATATATCAGGAAAATACAAAACAGCGCTCCAAGTTTGTGATCACTCACTTCTCTCGCAAGAAATGGCCCGCCTTTCAAGCGGGAAACGATGAATTCCCTCGGGGCAAGCAGAGGAGCGGCACGCCCCTATCCCCGTCACAAAGCTGGACGGCTTCCAAATTTCGGCATCTTTTCAATGATATAGATATTCGAGATCGCTCTATCGGCCGACCCACTTCGTCGTACTGCCGAAGAGGCGACGCTAAAGGCATGAAATCGCCATTTCCCCTCGCCGTTCACAGCCTCACCCGTTTCTGGTGGGATGCCGCCGATTATCTCGCGTCAGTGGCCCAGAAGCGGCTGGGACTCTGGCCGGTGCCCGCCAAACCCTTCCTGCCGCGCGCAGAACTTGAGGAACTGGCCGGGCGCGTAAGCTTCCTCGAAGCCATCCTGAGACGCCTGTTCTGCCTTGCGGCGCTTGAGCTCGGCCCCCTGCCGCCCCCCACCGAGACGGCTCGGGTAGAGCCGGATACCGCAAAGCCCACCTCCCGCGCCGGCACCGCTCATGTCTCTGAACCGGCACGCCCTTCCACCCGTCGCGCCATTCCCCGCTTCCGCCTCATCGAAGCGACGAAAGCTACCCCTGCCACACCGCCAAGAGCCCGGTTTCGTACCGGTCCCCGCATCCGGTTCCTTGACGAAGAGACGCCCGTAGACTTGCGGGATTATCCTGCAAGCCCAACTGACATTTTACCGGCCGGAAAGCTCGTGCGACGCTTGCTGGCTGTTAACCACGCGCTGGATCACGCGGCCGACTACGTCGCCAGAATGCGCCAGATAATGGTGTCAGCAGGCCCGGTGCTGAAGCGTGCTGTGCCGCCCGTCTTCAAGACGCGAAAACTGAGGCATTTACAACAGGATAGCGCCTGCCAATTGCACGCGGCCACTTGGGATTTCCTGTCGCCGGACACGTCGTGAAATTTGCTGAAAACATGAGCTTTCCCGCGCGGTGCCACAAGGCATTCGCGGCGCTGGTCGTGGTTAAGCAAACCTTTCCGTCAGCGGAGAAATCCTGACCCCTGATTTTACCGAGAAGTTATCCAGTTCTGGCAATGTGCAAACCAGAACCTTTGGGCCAGGTGCGGCCAAAACCGGGGTGGGTAATGATGACGAACACGAATTTGATCAAGAGGACCGTCGAAACAATTCGCCGGTTCAAGGACGAAACACAGGGCAACATCGCGATCATTTTCGCGCTGATGACCATTCCGCTCTTCCTTCTCATGGGCTTTGCGATTGACCTGCAACAGGTCAACACCGCAAAAAACCGCGTCCAGTTCATCCTGGACAGCGCGGTTATCGCGGGTGCCCGCGAAATGCAGGAAGGCAAGAACGACACCGAAATCAAGACGTATATCGAGAACTATTTCAAATCGGCAATGAAGGCCCAGGGCAAAGGCACCGATTGTGCCGAACCCGTTGCGTCTATTGCCGCCGAGTCTCAGGATCTTTCGGTGAAGGTGCGCTGTGCGCAGCCGACATCGATCATGCAGATGACCGGCACGAAGGAATTGAACTTCTCCGTCACCTCCGCTTCGACCTACGGTATCGGTAAAGTCGACATCGCTTTCGTGTTCGACATCTCCGGGTCGATGGGCGGCACCAAGATGTCCGCTCTGAAAAGCGCGGCCGACACGGCGATCAATGTACTCGTGCCCGCAGACGATGACGGTACGACCGGCGAAGTCCGTATCGGAATGGCCTCCTATTCCTCCATGGTGGACGCAGGCGAGGACTATTTCTTCAAGGCAACCGGACAATTGCCAATTCGCACATACACCTTCTCGTACGATGAAACCTACGAGTCTGGCGGCGACTGGGAAGAAGTCTGCAAATGGAAAAAGAAAAGAGGAAGATGGTATTGGACCTGTGACGACGAGTGGGTGCCTAACTACGCCACCCGTACAGTCACCGAAACCAAGACGATCAACAATACTTGCGTCAAGGAACGTGTGGGTGACGAGCAATTCACCGACGAAGACCCAGGTCCATTCCAGTGGATCGAAGCCGCCGAAGCGTATGGCAGCGTCAACTGGAGAGGCGATGTCAGCTGGTACACAGAATCCTGCAACCCGATCGGTCCACTGCCCATGACCAGCAATCGCGACAAGCTGTTCGATTATATTGATGGCCTTAACGCCAGCGGCGGTACGGCGGGTCACCTCGGCATCGCCTGGGGCTGGTATCTGATTGCACCGGATTGGGATGTCGTCTGGCCCGCCGGCTCTGACCCATATCCCTATGATGAGCCGGATTCGGCCAAGGCCATGATCATCATGACCGATGGTGAGTTCAACCAGGAATACGACACGTCCAACGGTGACTCCTTCGATCAGGCTGAAACGATGTGTGACGCCATCAAGGATCAGGGCATCAAAGTCTACACCGTCGCCTTCCAGGCCCCGCCTTCGGGTCAGGCCATCCTCAATTATTGCGCGTCGGGCGACGACTTCGCGTTTACCCCGGAAAGCTCCGAGGAACTGACCGAAGCCTATACCAAGATCGCCCAGTCCATTTCGGACCTGCGCATCCGGTATTGATCTCTCACTCTGGCAGCGGTGCGGGCGCATCGCTGCCAGTTTCTTCATCCAGATTTTTTTGCTTACATTACAATGTAATGACCCGAGGATCACAAGGGCACACCCTTCCTGGGGGGGCGGCTCGACCGCCTGATCTGGGTTATGGACAAATGCCTCTGATTCACAGTAAAAAAGATGTTGATAACAGCGCATTGTGCGTTGGACATTTTTTTCGGGAGCCCCGTCATGAAGCGGGATCGTCTGTCTAGCGCTCCCTCTCCGGTTGCGCCTGCCCCTGCCCCTGCCTTGTCAGCAGCGGAGAGCTCTTGGCTTAGCGCCATCATCACATCGTCATCCGATGCGATCATTTCAAAAAACCTGGACGGTATCATTGCCAGCTGGAACCCTGCCGCCGAGCGCGTGTTCGGTTACCCACCTCAGGAGATCATAGGCCAGTCGATCCGCGTATTGATCCCGGAAGATCGCCAGAGTGAAGAGGATGAAATCCTCGCTACGATCCAGGCCGGCCGCACCGTGGCGGATTTCGAGACAATCCGTCTTCACAAGGACGGCACCGCAATCCCCATCATGGTCACGGTCTCTCCCGTTCATGATAAAAGCGGCACGATTGTTGGCGCCTCGAAAATCGTGCGTGACATCTCTCGCGAGCACGAAAATCAAGAACGCCTCCGCCAGAGCGAAGCCCAGTTCAAGGCGCTCGCAGACAACATCCCTCAGCTGGCTTGGATGTCGGACCCTGAAGGTCAAATCTTCTGGTACAACAAGCGCTGGTATGAATATACCGGGGCCGACGAAGAAACGACTCGCGGACATGGCTGGCGCTCCGTGCACCATCCCGAACATGAAGCGCGCGCCACCGAACATTTCTTGAATTCGCTGAAGACCGGACAAGTCTGGGAAGACACATTTCCCCTGCGCGGCAAGAATGGAAAATTCCGCTGGTTCCTGTCTCGCGCGCTGCCCATCCACGACAAGGATGGCCAGATCGAGATGTGGTTCGGCACCAATACTGACGTGACCGAACAGAAACAACGCGAGGAGCAGATCCAGCTTCTTCTGGGCGAGGTAAACCACCGCGCCAAGAACATGTTGACCCTTGTTCAGGCGATTGCGCGCCAGACCATGGCCAGCGGCGACAATTTCATGGATCGCTTTGCTGAGCGTATGCGCTCGCTGGCCTCCAGTCAGGACTTGCTGGTCAGTTCCGGCTGGCGCGGCGCGCGGGTCGAAGACATCATGAATTCCCAGCTTGCGCACCTGGAAGACTTCATCGGCACCCGGATCAAGCTGGAAGGCCCTCATGTTCGCCTGACTTCCGCAGCGGCGCAGTCGCTCGGCATGGCTCTCCACGAGCTTGCCACCAATGCTGGCAAGTATGGCGCCTTGTCCAATGATACCGGCCAAGTCGATATTCGTTGGAACATCCGTCAGGAAGAAGGTACGAACCGATTTGAAATCAGCTGGACGGAAAGCGGCGGCCCACCCGTCATTGCCCCCGACCGGCGCGGCTTCGGCTCAACGGTCATCGAGCGGATGACGCGCATCGCCTTTGGATATCCAGTCAAGCTAGACTTTGCCCCTGAAGGCTTGCACTGGCACCTCATCAGCGTTGATGACCGCGTTTTCGAAGCCGACTTCGTTGCAGAAGTGAAAGACTCGTCTGTAGACCTGTCCCGTTCTCCCCGTTCGCCTGCGACGGCTCAATCATCCACTGCCGGACGACGCGTACTCGTCGTCGAAGATGAAGCAATCATCGCCATCGACATGGCAGCCGCCCTGGAAGATGCCGGTTTCTGCGTGGTCGGTCCGGTGGGATCTGTTTACGAGGCGATGAAACTCCTGGACGAGCAAGTGTGCGATTGCGCCGTTCTGGACATCAACCTTGCAGGCGAAACCTCAGCGCCCCTGGCAAGTCGCCTGCTCACAAGCGAAATTCCTTTTGTGACCGTGTCTGGCAACACACAAGAATCGATAACTGAAGAATTCAGTCAGTCACCTTTCCTGTCAAAACCAATTGTGACGAGCAAGCTGTTGTCGAAACTGTCGACAATCCTGCGCGAGCCTGACCACGTGGTCAGTTAAGAAAAATCACACCACGAAAGAATCAAATTCCGTTTTCAGCAGAGGCGCTTCAACGGTTATCTGAAGGCCATCCTCCGTGATCGTGCGAGTTGAAACCAACTTTGGAAACATATCGAACAACCGCGTTCCGAAGCCCACCCGTTTCGGGGGCTGAATGCCGGGGACGCCGGTTTCGGTCCACGTAACATACAACGTATCGCCCTTCAGGGTCCACTCTACGGTCAGATGCCCGGTCGGCGTGCTGAAGCAACCGAACTTTCGCGCATTCGCCGCCAGTTCGTGCACGATCAGTGCCGCGTCCTTGCTGCCTTTCACCGACAGGATCGTATCGTTGCCTTTCAGCGTGTAGCGCTCGCTGCCCCGGCCCAGCATCCCGTCGAGTTCCTCGATCATGATCTTGCGCAGGCTGAGACCCGTCCAGTCATTTCGGGTGAGGTTGGAATAGACCCGGCTCATGGAGACAAGCCGCTCATTGAAGTCATCGACAAATGTGTCGACGCTTTCAGCGCTCTCTCCTGAAATACGGGAGGTCGCCATGATGACCGAAAACATGTTCCGGATCCGATGAGCCAGTTCATTTTGCATGAAGTCATTCTGGCGCTGCAACTCCATTTGGGCGGTAATATCCTCGGCCCGCTGGATCATGTGGGTCACGACACCATCATCATTCCGGTAGGGGTCCTGAACGGCCTGCCACATTCTGGTTTGAACCGTGCCATCCGGCTGTTTCAGGTCGTAGGGCTGTGCTTCCAAACGGGTCTGCACGCCCTCAAACACCCGACGAAACTTCGCCTCAACGGGATCTTGACGTTCTTCGACATCCGGGAAAATCTCAAAGATGTATTTCTGCCGAATACTTGCCCATTCCGTATTGGTCGCAGTCAAATATGCCTTGTTCGCATACACAAAGCACAGGTCCCGATCGAGCACCATCAACGGAACCGTCCACCTGTCAGCGACCTCACGGAAACTCAAATCTCCGGTGATTTCCTGCGTCTGGGAATCCTGATCCATGACATCCTCACTGGACTGCGTAGAAGGTCTGCACCCTCGCGCACTTCCGTTAACCTTGAATGACCAAATAGGGCCAATGTCAGCGCACTTGCCCTTGCCGCTGCGAGGTTTATGACTGTCGGAATGCCTTCTGAATCGCCCCCCTCCAATGATGTCGCCCTGTCCGTATCTGATCTCGCCGCAAGCCTGAAACGGACTGTGGAGACCAATTACGATCATGTCGTCGTGCGCGGTGAGCTCGGCCGGGTCACAATTGCGCGTTCCGGCCACATGTATTGTGACCTGAAGGATGAACGGGCAGTCCTGAACACTGTAATGTGGAAAGGCCAAGTGAGCCGCCTGCCCTTCAAGCCCGAAGAAGGACTTGAAGTCATCGCTACTGGCCGACTCTCCATTTATGAGGGGCGCTCAAATTACCAGATGATCGCCGCCTCCATGCGCCCGGCTGGCGCGGGGGCGCTCATGGCGCTGCTGGAGGAGCGGAAGAAGAAATTCGCTGCCGAAGGCCTGTTTGCCCCGGAACACAAGAAGCCTTTGCCCTATCTGCCTCGCACAATCGGCGTGGTCACCAGCCCGACCGGCGCAGTCATCCGGGATATTCTGCACCGCATCGGGGACCGCTTCCCGGTTCGCGTCATCGTCTGGCCGGCGCTGGTTCAGGGCGACAACGCCGCAGGCCAGATCACGGCAGGTATCCAGGGCTTCAACGCCATGACTGGCGCCGACCGACCCGACGTGCTGATCGTTGCGCGCGGCGGGGGCTCGATCGAGGACCTCTGGCCGTTCAACGAGGAAAATGTCGTCCGCGCGGCCTTCAACAGTGAGATCCCGCTGATCTCTGCCGTCGGTCACGAGACCGACACGACCCTGATCGACTATGTATCTGATGCACGCGCGCCCACTCCGACCGGCGCGGCAGAAATCGCGGTACCGGTTCGCTCCGAGCTGCTGCTGACAACCGGCGAACAGGGTGAACGCCTCAAGCGCGCCCTGGCCCGCCGCACCGGGCAGGCCAGGGACAAGCTGGCTGCGGCCCGCCTACCCCGACCAGAAGCCTTGCTTCAACCCAAACGCCAACGCCTGGACTATGCCAGCGCCAGCTTGCCCAAGGCCGCGCTCGCCCTCGTCCAGACGGCCCGCCTTCGGCTGTCTCGGCTCGCGATTAGTCCGGCCAGCCTGAAATCGGACATACGCGCGTCGAAACAGCGCCTGCGCGACACAGCTGTTCGCGCCCGCCCGGCACTGGCCCGGTTGATCGAAACCCGACGCACCGCCCTCGCCTCTCAGGGAAAGTTGCTTGAGACCCTGTCGTACCAGTCTACACTGAAGCGCGGTTACACTATTGTGCGCGACACGAACGGAAACCTGATCCGTTCGGCCAGTTCTGCTGCGGCGAGCGACGCCTTCAAGATCAGCTTTGGCGATGGTGACGTAATCGCTCACCCGGATGGATCCAGCCCCCCAACGGCCGCAAAGCCTGCCAAAGCGAAGCCCAAGGGCGATCAAGGCTCCCTGTTCTAGCTTTCCGGCGCTGAATGCCTCCTCACAACTTCCGCGGTGATTCCCTCACTGCGCTGCCAGATTGTTAAGCAAACGTGCACGGTGTGACAAAATGGCTTCACTTGATCGCCTGCGCCATAGTTGGAAATTGTTCATCCGTATACCTCTTGCACGTATCAACAATCTAACTTTCCAGAAGTTTTCGTGACAATCTCGTTGAATTTATCGCGCTCCGCGCGAACGCCTGTTCTGCAGTATTTGCTGTAGCAAAACTTTCATTTGAGCCCATTCACCCTGCTGAGTACCCAGCGCGCGACAGCGCACGGGGCGCCTTCACAATGGGTTCAATCATGAAACATGCATACCTTTCCGCGACGGCCGTGGCCGCGCTCAGCCTTTCCGGGCAATTGTCCGCTCACGCACAGGAATCGGGAGCCGAACAGACTCGCCACCTACAGGTCGTCACCGTCACCACACAAAAGCAGCAGCAATCCTTGATTGATGTGCCAATTAACGTCTCGGTCGCCGACCAGGACTTGATCGACCTGCTGGCCGCAGACGACTTCGAAGATCTCGGAAACTTTGTTCCGGGCTTGCAGGTTCAGGCCCAGAGCCTCAACGCGCCGAGCTATTCCCTGCGCGGCGTCGTCTCAGATGGCGGCACGCCTCGCGTTGCCATGTTCCAGAACGGTGTTGCCATCGGTAATGTGTCGTTCGCCACCAACCTTGCCATTTATGACATGGAACGGGTCGAAATCGTCAAAGGCCCACAAGCGACCCTGTTCGGCCAGGGCGCCCTGGTCGGCGGTGTGAACTTCATCCAGAACCGCGCCTCTCTTGACGGAAATTCCGGCAAGGTCAGCCTCGAAGGTGGCGATTACAGCTCGGTGCGCGCGGAAGGTCACTACAACTATGTGCTCAGCGACACACTGGCACTGCGCGTAGCTGGACAGGTCAAGAATATGGACGGCTATGTGCCGAACACAGCCAACTCACCCGACCTGATGGGTCAGGACACGCTGGCCTTGCGCTCCGCATTGCACTGGGAGCCGACCGAAAAGCTCCGCGCCGACCTGTTCGTCAACTATCAGGATGACGACTCCACCGGCACGCAGTTCACCTCCGGCTTCTTTGAAGTGAACGGGAAAGTCGACCCGTTCGGCGCCACCGCCATGAACGTCAATGACGATCAGGTCCGCGGCAAGCTCGGCAATGACCGCGAGCTGTTTTATGTCACCGCCAATGTGGAATACGATCTCAATGATGCCTGGTCGCTGACCTCGCTCACTGACTATCGCAACCTGTTCTCGAACGAAGCCTGGGATTCCGACGGCGCCGCCTTCAATCTTCTGCAATTCTACCAGGGGCGCCAAGCGAATACGTTCAGCCAGGAACTGCGCCTGAACTATGATGATGGTGGCAAACTGTCCGCCTTCTTCGGAGGCAATTACTTTACGGTCAGCGGCAAGGACGAATTGATCTTCTCAACCGACGAAGCCTATGCGCAGTCCCTGTTTGCGCCGTCTCTCGCTGCCGCTGTGGCCCCCGGCGCGTCTGTCGAGCAACTGGGTGCGCAGCTGGCCTTTCTTGGCCTGCGCGGCGGTGAAAACCTCGGCAGCTTTGATACGCCGCTTCAGTATTCCATGCTCGCCTTCCTGCTGGGGGGCAGCATTGTTCCGCTCTATGACGAACACCTCGAGCAACAGGTCGCGACCTATGGACGTGACACATATGATCTCTTCGGCGACGTGACCTATCAATTGACCGACCGGCTCGAAGTCACCGGTGGTCTTCGCTACACGCAAGAGGAATTGTCGGCCAGCACGCGCGCAGCGATCCTGAAGTCCAACCCATATCTTGGTGGCCTGAACGGCGTGACGATGGGCCCGAGCATGCTGCTCAGCGCAGCGACGTTGAATAACGAAGCCTTCGGGTCCGCTGATACGGATGGCGCTTTCACCTGGCGCCTGAACGCGGCCTACCGTGTCTCTGAAAACGTGAACGCCTGGGTTGCCTATGGTCGTGGCCGCCGCCCGGAAGTGCTGTCAGCCTCTGGCGCGGACTATAATGTCATCGACGCGGAAACGCTGGACAATATCGAGGCTGGCTTCTTTGGTCGTTTCTGGGACAACCGCTTCCAGATGACCAGCTCGGTCTATTATGGTGAGTACAAGGACTTCCAGACCACACGCTTCGACCCTATCCAGGGTATCTTCATCACCGAGAATTCGGGCAATGCCACCCAGTATGGCCTCGAATTCGATGGTCAGGCCCTGATCACCGACAATATCCGCCTGCTCGGCACCTATGCCTACACGCATTCGGAATATGACGACGAAGATGACAATGGAAACCCGCTGCAGTTTGCCGGCAACAGCTTCCGCATCAGCCCGGAGCACAGCTTCTCCCTCGCAGCCGACATCACCATCCCGGCTGGCGAGCGCGGCGACTTCTCGATCGTACCGAGCTATGTCTGGAAAGATCATCACTATTTCGAAGATGACAATGGCTACGACTATGCGGCGGACGGCGCGGGCGGCTTTGCTCGTGTGCGTGAATCCTATCCGGACGGAACCTTTGTGGAAGAAGAGCAGGACGCCTATGGCGTCGCCAATCTCCGTCTCGGTTTTGACAGCGCAGATGACGCATGGGGCGTCTATGTTCTCGGCGAGAACATCTTCGATGAGGAATACCTGATCGACGTTGGCAATACCGGCGGTGCGTTCGGCCTGCACACGATCATCCGTGGCAAGCCGCAAATGTTGAAAGCTGGCGCCTACATCAAGTTCTAGGCGATTGACCCACCGGGGCGGACCCGTGTTCGCCCCGGATTTCCCACACAGGAATCATTCCATGAGAAAATACCTGATCCTTGCCAGCCTGTTTCTGGCCGCCTGCAACCAGGCGGCAGATACGGTAGCGCCTGCCGAATCTCCGGCGGAGACAGACACAAATGGCGCCGCCGAGACTGAAGCGTCCGCTGCTTACAAGACGCTCGACGGCACGCCGCCAATCATTATTGCGCATCGCGGGGCCAGCGGCCTGTATCCCGAACACACGCTGAAAGCCTATCAAACGGCCATTGATCAGGGAGCTGACTTCATAGAGCCGGACCTGGTGATGACAAAGGACGGCGTGCTTGTTGCCAATCATGATGGGTATCTGTCTGACACGACAAATGTCTCCGAACATGCGGAATTTGCCGATCGCAAAACCGTTCGCAAGACTCCGATGGGGGATCTTGATGACTGGTGGTCGGATGATTTCACACTGGCAGAACTGAAAACGCTGAAAGCCATCCAGCGCGTCGAAGGCCGCTCGCATGAGCATGACGGCCAGTATGACATCGCGACCTTTGACGAAATCATTGATCTGGTTCTCGAAAATGCTGAAGCAGGCCGCCCGGTCGGCCTGCACATCGAAGCCAAATGGCCCGCGAACTTCTCCGCTGCCGGGCTCGACATGGTCGACCCAATCCTCAACACGATCAGGGAACGCGGCCTGGTCGAAGCAGGCATTCCGATCTTCATACAATGCTTCGAGCCGACCTTCCTCGCCCAAGTCGCTGCCAAGAGTGACCTGCCTTTGATCCAGAACCTTGTCGGCCCGCCCTATGCCGCACTGCTGGGCCTCGACATGAAGCTGGAAGATATCCCCACAATGGGCGTCGGCGCTCACAAGGCGATGATTCTCACGCCGGAGGGCGGCACGACCGATTATGTCGCCCGTGCCCATGAACTCGGGAAAATCGTGCACGTCTACACCGTCCGCGACGATGAGCCCGCTGAAGGCTTCGACTCTGCGGAACAGGAACTGAAAGTCCTGATCGAGGCGGGTGTTGACGGCATCTGGACTGACTATCCCGAGACGGCAATCAATGTTCGCGACGAGGCTGAGTAGTCGCTGAAGAAACAAGCACGGCAGAAGCCGGGCCTACTCCCTGACGGGGCTGGCGATCCAGAAGGGTCGTCAGCCTCCGCCTACGGATAAGTACGCACTTGCCAGATTCCGCAAGATTCGGTATCCCGTCCGCATGCACAAGACCGCGACACGCTTCCAACAGCAGATTCAGCTTTCCAAGCTGGCGCATGCTTGTGCCTGGCGAATGCCCTGCTGACGACCTATCGTTACAGGGTGATCGACCGACAAGCCCCGCCACCCGGCGGGGCTTTCGTTTGGGTCCCGCCAAACTTTGAAGGAACTGGACCATGAGTTTTGAAACCGATGCCCATATCAAGGCGCTGACCAAGGCGTTCCGCGCTTGCACGCTGCCCAAGGAAAGATGGACCCACGCCGCCCATTGGGCCGGCGCGCTCTGCCTGCTGTCCGAGGATGAACACGCCGCTTTCCGTGACATGCCGGGAATGATCCGCGCCTTCAACGAATCTGTCGGCGGCCAGAACACCGACTGTGAAGGCTATCACGAGACCATTACCATCGCCTCACTGCGCGTGGCGGCCCATGCCCTGACAAGCGCGCCCGACGGCATGCCCCTGCATGAAATCCTGTCGCGCCTTCTGGCCGGTCCCTATGGAAAGCCCGACTGGCTGCTGGAATACTGGCGAAAGGATACGTTGTTCAACAAAAAGGCCCGGCGCGAATGGATCGAGCCGGACCTCAAGGATTTGCCATTCCCAAACGCACCCGCATAGCGCGGGTGCCGTCAGGGGCATTTATTTGATGTCTTCTTCCAGCACCGTCATCTGGAACTGGTAAGAGGTCTCGCCCTCGTCCACATCCTTGTAAACAACGGCCAGAAATTCGGCGCCGAGATAGCATTCGACGGAATCATCGGTCTTGTCGCGGGCGACCAGGCGCAGGCCCGGATGCAGTTTTTCCTTGAGATAGGCTTCAAGGCGCAGCGTTTCTTCGCGCTCCATAATCGGGCTCCTTCAGGTCTTTTGGTTCGCGGCGCAACGTAGAGGTTTTCGATACGGTTGCAACCGCCATGCCTGTAAATCAGCTGCGCTCTGCTTCCAGCGCGCAATGGGCCGAAAGGCTTTCCAGCACAGTCTCGAACCGGCTCGGAAGCAAGCGCTGAAGTTCCGGCTTGTCGATCTGGTTGCACTCCATCAGGGACAGCACCATCGCGGTCTCATCCTGGATCATTTCCATATTTTCCAAAGCTTCCCGGCTCGCACCGGCCTGACGCAGGGCGATACCATTCTCGCGCGCAGCAATATGGCGAACCGTCAAATTCCAGGCGAGCGGAAGGATGTCGTCGATCCGCTTGGTATGGTCCAGCGCCGCAGGCCAATCCTCATCCAGAATGTGAATGAAACCGATATTCTCTTCAGTATAGGCAACGCCAACTTGTGTCGCGCCCCGCTCGGCCCGGATACGCGCGGCGATGCGAAGTTCCGACAAGGCTTCCTGCAGGGCTTCTTCATAGAGGCGCCCTTCCGGCAGCTGGCGCTGGGCAGCAAGGGCCACCAGAGTTGTCCCGACGCCGTGATGCGCCATCTGTTCCTGTTCCAGCGTGATGTCTTCAGGATCGGCCAGGATCAAATGCGCCGCCTCGCTGAAGGCCCGATAGGCCAGCAACGCATCCCCACGCTTGCGCAGGCACTGGCCTTTCCAGAGAAGCAGCATCGGCTCATCCAGATCACGGGCACTCGCCTGGTTCACATAGTCCACGACGGTGGAGCAGCCACCATTCCAGACAAGGGACGCATCATTGGCATCGCGGTATTCCAGCATGGCGAGCCCCGCCGCTCCGATCGCCTGATCGGACAATTGCTCGGCATCCATGAGTTGCTGAAAGGCTGCGCGAACATCGCTCGACTCAACCTCACCGCCCCAGTCGTTCAATGCAGCTTGCAGCAGCAGGTGCTCTTCATCCTTCAGCAGGCGAACTTCCCCATCATCGGCGCGCAGCACCATGCTGACCACTTGGGACGTCACATCATTCATCGTCTTCCCAAGCACATGGCTGCGCGCGATAGAGATGGCGCGGTCCTTGTAAGCCGCAATCTGGCGGGCAGATCCGGCCTGTTGGAGTTCGCGGGAAAGCTCGCCCTGACGACGGGCAGACTCATTCTCTTCGCGGATGGCCACCAGCTGCGCCTGCGTCGATTCCCGCTGGCGGCTGGCTTCCCCTGCCACAATGCGCAGGTTTATCTCGTTGAGGCGCGCTTGATAGGCATATTCGGATTTCAGCCCCTGTAGCGCCACATAGAAATAGATCACGCTGCCGACCGCGATCGCCGCCGCCGTCACCAGCAGAACCGCCAGTGCCCGGATCAGGAAGCGAAAGGCTTTCTGCTCGCCTTGCAACTCACGAAGCAGGTCCAGTGACGTAACCGGGGTCTTGCCGATATCTGATTGCGGGCTCATGCCGGGCTCCTGTGAGCGAGAATGGGCGTGTCGGCTCCGTCCCAGACAGTTGGTCCGAATACGGGCTCCAACAGCAGACGAAGGCCGGTGTCCGCATCATCCTCCCGAATGAACGCCTCGGCGATCAGGAGTTTGATCCGCATCTGCCGTTTGCGCCACATGCGCAGCGCCGCGCCAATGGCGGTCGCCACGAAAAAATTGGACGCGCCAATCATGCGTTCCGGATTCTCCGCAAACAAATCCTCACCGAATGGCAGGGGATAATGCCCGAGCAGAGTGGAGATGAAGACACTGAAAGATACGAGTGCAATGAAGATCGCCCCGAGCAAGAGATAGCGGTTGAGCCGCGCCTCTGCCTTCAATTCAGCCCGGTGGTGGCTGATCAGGGGGCTGATCGTTTTCATCCGCTAGTCCCCGTCCCTCGCCACTCGGAAGCCGATCCCGTCATCGCGCCCAGTGTCCGGAAACCCGTCACGAAACGCCGAGCGCACATAGGAGGGCACCTTCTCCCAACTGCCACCCCGTACCGCTCGGGTGCGGCATCCCGGTTCGTCATAAATGGTCGCCGTGCCGAACCGCCCCAGATAAGACCGCACGCTGCAATCGGCGATCCATTCGGCGACATTGCCATGCATCTCGTGCAGGCCGAAAGCATTCGGGGGATAATAGCCCGCAGGCATCGGACGGCGTGGCCATGTGCCTTTGGGGCTGCCATTATAGACCCGTGATGCGTTGAAATTTGCTTGTGAGTCGCTGAGCGTCTCGCCGGTATGGAAAGGCGTGGTTGTGCCCGCCCGCGCCGCATATTCCCACTCGGCCTCGCTCAACAGGCGATAAGGCTCGCCCTCCACGCGAGTGTTCAGCCAGTCGATATAGGCCATCGCCTCAACCCAGGTGATATTGATCACCGGGATTGCTGGTTGCTGCCACTGATCGCTGCGTGTTTCGTCGCTCGCTTCATTGCCAACGCACCCTCCGGCCGCGATGCACGTATTGATCTGCCCCCAGGTGATCTCGGTTGCGGAAGCCGCAAAGGGTTCAATCGTGGCGCGCCATTGTGGGCCTTCATTATCCTTGCGCTCTTTCTCTCCGTCAGGTGAGCCCATCAGGAATTCGCCACCCGGAATGGCCACCATTTCCGGACAATCGGGGCAGTCCCGGAACTTGCGTTCGGAAATGTCCCCGCCCAGTGTGGCCGCATTGAAAGCCGCTGCGCGAAGCAGGCTGGAAACTTCCGTGAAGGCGGGCGTTGAAGCGCCGCCGCCTGTCTCTGCCGTGGCACCGCCTGCGCTACGCGCGGACGAGTTGCGCGCGCCATGCGGTGGCAGGCGGGGCGAGTTGCTGATCGGCGCCGGCTCGGGCGCTGCGCCGCCATCACATCCAGCAAAGCAGAAATCAGCGCCTGTAAGGCCGGAATTGTAGAAAGGAGTCTGCAGGCCGTTGGTGGACTGGTTCACGCGATCCGCAACGCGTTTGAAAACCTGTTCAGCGATCAGATTCTGCTGACCAATCGTCTCGGCCAGCGCCAGGGCAAAGGTCGAATTTCCGCCCTCGCCATCATAGGCGACATAGCCGGGCGCCGTGGAATAGGAAATGAGCAGGCCGCGCGCAGGCTTCACCTCGGCCAGTCCGCCGGCAGCGCTGCGCGTTGCGCTGGGCAACGGATTGTCGCGACAGGCATCGAGAATGACAAAATTCACCGCATTGCCGGCGTGTTCGACGTAGCGCAACGCATCGCCGAGACGCGGGGCCTGACGCCATATGTCCTGCTCTGAACGGGCATTGGCGTCCACCGGGACGAGATAGTTCAGCCCCTGCGACTGCACGCCATGCCCGGCATAATAGATCAGGCCGACGGAGGCCGGTCCGCCAGCTTTGAGCCGCGCGCCATGACTGGCAAAGGCCTGCTCCATTTCTTCTTCACTGCCATCCAGCACCAGATCGACAGAAAAGCCGACCTTGCCGAGCGTGTCCGCCATGAGCCGGGCGTCTCTTGACGGATTGGCGAGCTGCCAGCCGGTCTGCTGGTAGCCTGAATTCCCTATGATCAGGGCGTATCGAGGGGGATCGCCGCTTTCGGCCAAGGCAAATGGGCCCAGTATCAGGCATAGGAAAGCTGTCAGTACGGTCCGAAGCATTGCGGGCGTCCCCTTCCGCTGGTCGCTACATCGTCCCCCGAGCGCGCAGTGTTAACTAACCCCAATTCCCGGTTTGAGAAAAGGGGTCAGCTGGACCGATTTGCCAAAAGCCGGATCAGGCCTTGCCGGGACGTTGGGCAGCTTCCGGCTGTACCGCCAGCAATCTTGCCTGTCCGACCCAGTCATCGCGCTGGATACGGCCCTTGAAATGCTCGAGCTTGTCATCGACCCACTTGATCTCGTCCGGGCCCCATTCGGCAATCTGCCAGAAATAGAACACGCCGATTTCATTGAGCAATTCGGCCAGCATCGGGCCAATCCCGTTGATGCGCTCAAGATCGTCATCCTGACCGAAAGCGGCGCTGACCAGCAAGTTCGCCTTGTCATCCGGCCGACGGGCCGCCGCGATGGGATCGACGCCTCGGCGAACCTCAACTGTGCGGACGGTTTCGGCTGCAGCCGGAGGAGGAGGGGGTGGAGGAGGCGGTGGTGGCGCAGCCGGAGGCGTTTCGGCTTTTGGCGTGAAATGCGCCTGAGACAGCGGCACGCGCTGGCTATAGTCGATTTCGGTGCGGGAATAGGCCGTTTCCTGCAGGGTGCGCACCATATGGTGCATCGCGGCCATGCCATATTCGATGGAGGTCAACCGATCCTCGACGGCGCCCATGTTCAAGCGGGCCTCCATCTTGCGCAGCGAATTGGTGACGCTGGACAGGTCAGGATCCTGCAAGTTGAGGACAGATTCCTGAAGCGCAGCGAGACGACGTTCCAGCGGCGCAACATCGGGAAGCGACTGCATGTCGATGCGGAGCGCTGCCATCGACGATTCGAAGTTGGCGAGACGCGCTTGGATTGGCGTCAGGTCTACGGGCGTACGGTCCATCACCGACACATGGGCTTCGAGCGCCGCCAGTTTCGAATGCAGCGCTGCGGTGCCCCCCTCAAGATCGGCAAGTTTGTTATGGGTGATCCGCACATGGTCAGGTGCGCTCTTCATGTCACGCTCGATCTGGCGAAGCGTTTCAGTAACCGGACCCAGGTCAATTTCGGTCTGGGACAGCTCACCAATGGCGGTTTCAAGACGGGCCAACCGGTCACGCAGGCTGTCGACATCCGGCACGCGCAGCGACGCGAGCGACGACGACAAGGTCTGCAGACGGATGGTCATGCTTTCATTGTCTGCCTTGCGCTGGGCATCCAGCCCTTCCGCAAATTCGGCGAGGCGCGCTTCCATCTGGCCAAAATCACTGCGAATCGGCTCAAGATCCGTCATCGGCACGTCGAGATTTTCGAGTGCCAGTTCAAGCCGGGCAAGACCGCTATGGATCGGTCCCAGATCAACTTCCGGCACTTCAGGAAATGCCGGCATTTCCTGTGGCTCTGAATTGACCAGAACGTTCACATTGTCCTCGATCCTCGACAGGCGCGCCTCCAGGCTTTCGAGGTCAGTGTTCTTCAACTGCCCCACAGCCATGTCGAGATCCGCCAGCCGCGAAATGACGGGGTCAAAGCTGGACCCGCTAGCGGTGAGCCGGGTCTCAATAGATTCAAGGCGGGAATTGATCGGAGATACGTCAGGGATGGGCAAAGCCGTCAGACGGTCACCAAGACTGTGAATATTGGCGTGGAACTCATCTCGCGTGACAGGCGCGGGCAAACTTGAAAGGCGCTCCTCGATAGCCGCAAAATGCGCGAGCAGATCATCGCGGGTCACACCTGACCGCATTTCCGAAAGCGCGCTGGTCTCCATCAGCTCTTCATAGCTCTCGGTGACATCCTCATAGCGATTGCGCATCCACCAATAGGCCAGCATTGCGCCCGCCAATGCGGCGAACAACATGAGCAGCAAGATCTGGATGAGAAGAAACCACATGATGTTTACTTTCGACGTATCAGGAGGAAATCATTCGGAAACACGGATCACCCGTATCTCTATTCGGCGGTTCAGGGCGCGACCCTGAGCGGTCGTGTTCGGCGCGACGGGGCTGGCATCGCCATAGCCGGTCGCGACCAGCCGGTTCTGCGGTACTCCCCGCGCGATCAGCGCGTTGCGGACTGCCTCGGCACGCGCCTGGCTCAACTGGCGGTTGGTTTCAGGCAGACCCGTGCTGTCCGTGTAGCCCGCAATGCGGAGCGAACCGGGACATGCTCGAACGGCTTCCGCCACATCATCCAGCAGACTGGCGCTTCCGGCTCCGATGACTGCGCTGGAGGATTGGAACTCGATCCGCGCATCACCCAGCAAGTCGGACAGCGAGGACTCGCAGGAATCCACGGCCTCACGTGAAATGATATCGACCGCCCCGACTTCGCCCATGGGGACGGGCGCCAGCGCAATGTCGCGGACCGTCGCCGCATCCGCAGCAGGCAGTTCACAGCTGAGCGAGAAGCGGTTTGTGTTGAAGCCCGACACACCGCGATCGCAACGCGAAACCGTGTCCACGCCGCGCAGGGCAATTTCGAGGAAGCCGTCGGGTGACGGGTCATTGGTGATAGACAAGCTGTCCTGCACGGACACGATGCGCGGCGGATCGATTTCCGTACGGGCCGCCGCGACTACCTGCTCCCGAACCGTATTGTTTGGCATGTCGCCGTCCAGCGTCAGCACTCCATTCGCGACCCGGAACGACCAGTTGATGCTGCTGGCGGAGGCCGTCTCGCCCAAACCAGCCCAGTCGAATCCGTCGCGCACGCGTGTGACGGGCCTTGCCATTCCGAGCAGGGTCGAAGCACGCGCCTCGCGCACCGCGGCGAGGGCTCCTTCGGCGGCCTGCCGACTTGGCGGGCGGCCTTCCAATGTCACCCACTGGCCGGACACACGCGGCCGGGCCCAGGCCGCATCAATATCAGCAAGTGCCTGAGCAGCAGCGCGTTCGGTTGAAAGCTGAATGACACCAAACGCAAATGGCCAGAGTGCAAACGCCATGAGCAAGCCCAACGCGATGATTGGCGCGCCACCATACGGGACAAATGGCAGCCGGTCGCTCTGTGCCCGACGCACCTTGCGCGTGCGCAGAAGCCGGCCTTCGGTGCTGGTGTTCTCACTCAAACTGCCGCCCTCGATTCACATGCAATCAACGCCCCACCCGATACCGGGCATTGCGCTAAACATTATCTGAAACAGAGGCGTGCAACAACATTCCGATCCCGAAATGAAACGCTGGTAGAGACAATAAAGCTGCCAAAACTTGCTACAATTCAGCCGTGACGAGAGTTGTATTCACCGCGAACGCCTGTCAGGCGAAACTTGGGATTACTTGCCCATCTCGTCGGGAATCGTCTGGTCCATGGTCTGGGCCGGATGACAGCAGGATGGACCGCTGACAATCCGGGCCGGAACGCCCGCAACGGTGCACTTGGCGGGCACATCTTTCAGCACGACACTGCCGGCCGCAACCTTGGCTTCGTCACCGATATGGATGTTGCCCAGAACCTTGGCGCCGACCGAAAGCAAGACACCCTTGCCGATCTTCGGATGGCGGTCGCCGACTTCCTTGCCTGTACCGCCCAATGTCACACCGTGCAGGAGCGAACAGTCGTCGCCAACAATCGCTGTTTCACCAATCGTGATGCCGGACGCATGGTCCAGCATGACGCCGGTACCGATGCGGGCGGCGGGGTGAATGTCGACGCCGAACAGTTCCGAAGCGCGGCTCTGGAAATGGAAGGCCAGCGTTTCACGGCCTTCGCGCCAAAGATGATTGGCGACGCGATAGGTCTGAAGCGCGAGGAACCCCTTGAAGTAGAGGAAGGGTTGAAGCATGCCCCGGCAAGCCGGATCACGCTCGAGAACGGCCTGCATGTCGGCTTCCGCCGCAGTCACCAGAGAGCGGTGGGTATCATAGGTATCGCTGAGGATATGGCGCACCTGCTGGGTGCTCATGACCGGGCTCTTGAGCTTTTCAGCCAGATGAAATGACAGCGCCTGACACAAGGTTGAATGCGCCAGGATCGCGGAGTTCAGATAGCTCGACAGGGTCGGCTCATCCGCAGCAGCAGCGCGCGCTTCAAAACGCAGGCGGTTCCAGGCGGGCGCCGGGGCGCCGATATCCGGGTTCTCTGGCATGTCTCTTCCTTCCAGTCCCTGACTAAACGAGATGGGCGATTTTTGCCCGAGTGCAAGTGTTGGCAGCCAATTACTCAGCCGGCATTTCCGAGCGGTTAAACACATGACGCATCGCGGTGCGAACGGGTTTTGCTGTCGTGATGCGGAATATTGCGGGCGTGAAATACAGCGCCAGCAGCGCCGACCCACCAACTCCGCCTGAAATTCCCGCTGCCAGCGGCATCCAGAAAGAGTCCCCAGTCAGCAGGATCGGCACAAAACCACCCATGGTCGTCAGCGTCGTTGCCACGATGTGCCGGGTGGCATCCACGACCACTTCGCGCTGGGCAATCACATCGTCGGCCATCGCTGCGGGATTGGCTCTCAACAGGGACAAGACCACAATCGAGCCGTTGATCGCGATCCCGAACAAGCCAAGCCCGCCAATGATGGCGTTGAAACCAAATGGCAGATTGAACAGCCAGACGCCGAAGAAGGCGAAACCGAGCGACAAGAAACCGGAGGCAAGCACAAGCAGCATCATGCGGAACGAGTTGAACACAAGCATGATCGCGCCCGCCATCACCATGACAAGCGGCACACCTACGGCGGCAAGATTGCCAACCGCATCGCTGGAGTTTTCTGCCTCGCCACCGACGACGACTTCATACCCTGCTGGCACATGAAAGCCGGTTTCCGCGAAACGGGCCTGATAGTCTTCCAGCACCGGTGCCGGCAGTGTGTAGGGGTCCAGATAGGCCAGGATCTGATTCATCCGCTGGCCGTTCCGGCGCGTGATGACCGCTGTCTCCGGAACGAGCGTCACCTCGCCCAATGCGGAGATCGGTGTGCCTGAACCATTGCCAACCGTTGCCGAGCGCAAATCTGACATGCCGGACCGGCGCGACATCGGCGCGATGACTTTCACGGGCAATTCCTCGGTGCCTTCAAGGACCGATCCAGCCCGGACACCTTCGAGCTCTGCGCTAAGGTCTGCCGCAATATCAGTCAGGCGCTCGCCCGCCATTGCAGAGGCGGCTTCATCGGCCTGCAAGCGCATGGTCGGCGCGCCAAGCTCCAGCGAAGCCACGGTGTAGGTAACTCCGGGGGTTTGTCCGAGCACGGCGCGTGTCTGGTCCCCAATCATGTTCAACGTGTCAAAGTCATTCCCCATGATGCGGAACTCAATCGGCGCATCCGCAGGCGGGCCCTGTTCGAATGGCAGTGCCAGGAAACGGGCGCTCGGAAATTCTTCGCGCACCCTGCGCTGGACTTCTCCGACGATTTCATGCGTCCGCTCATTCGAATCCAGCTGGACCCAGCCAGACGCAAAGCCTTCAACGCCTTCGGTATTGTTGATGATATTGTAATAGACGCGCGGAGAGGGCTGGCCGAGCACCCATGTCACATCCTCGACCCCCTCGATGCCACTGATCATCTCGGTCGCGCGATGGACCAAATCAACCGTATCGTGGATGTCGGCCTCGGGCGAGAGTTGCAGCGACACTTGAAACTGGTCACGTTCCGTTTGCGGAAAGAATTGTGATGGCAATTGACCAACGAGCCAGAAGCCGAACACCGCAGGGGCGACACCGGCCAGAATACCAAGCGGCGGATAGCGCAGCACCATCTCAATAGAGGCGCGATAACCATCGGAAATGAAATCATTGGTGAAGCCGTCGCGCCACCATCGACGCGGCCGCTTTGCATGCCCCGTCTCCCAGCCCCGCTTGCGGTCAAACCAACCGGCCATGGCCGGGATGACGGTAATGGATACCACGAAGGAGGCTGTAATCGAGAACACGACTGACAGGCCGATCATGCCGACGAACTCTCCTGCCCCGCCGGGCAGCATGGCGATGGGCGCGAAAGCAAGCGCCGTTGTCAGGGTGGAGGCCGCGAGCGGTGCTGCCAGATGATTCAGGCTCTTGCGGATCGCTTCGAAACGGTTCTGCCCCTTGGCGCGCAACTGGTCGAATTCGTCCACCACAACGATCGCATTGTCGATCAACAGGCCAAGTGAAATGACAAGCCCCGTCACCGACATCTGGTGCAGCGGGTGACCAAAAAGACTGAACAGGATCAGCACGAGGCTAACCGTCAACGGGATGGCCATGCCGACCACGATGGCCGAACGCCACCCCATCGTGACGAACAGGACGAGGACGACGATGAAGGCGGAAAACAACAGGCTCTGCGCAAGACCGTTAAGGCGGTCATTGGTGTAGAGACTCTGGTCGAAGATTGTCTCGACCTTGAGTCCTGGCGGCGCGGATGCCGCAAAATTTTCAGATATCTCACGCGCACCTTCAGCCCATTTATCGACGCGCTGGCCGGGCGAAATATAGACGCCGACCATGACCGTGCGGAGATTGTTCTCATAGGCCTGCTGAGTGGACGGATCGGCAAAGCCCTTCTCAACCCGGGCCACATCGGCCACGCGAACAGCCGATCCGTCGGCACGTTGCAAGAGCGGAACCTGGCGAACACGGGATATGCCATCGAATTCACCCCCGACCTCAAAGCCGATCGTGCCGCCTTCACCGCGCAAGCGGCCCGCTGGTGTCTTGCTGTCAGCCGAGGCGATTAATGCCGCGGCCCGCCGGAAAGACAGGCCGGATGCCGAAAGCGCTTGTGGGTCGACGACAACGCGCACTTCCTCGACGGGCATGCCATAGGTTTCGGTTTCTTCTGTTCCGGGCAGGCGTTGAAACTGGTCTTCGAGATCAAGCGCGAGACGCCGCATGACAGTGATCGGCGGATCTCCCTCGCCGGTCCATGTCAGGCCCACCACAAGCGTCGCGGCGCCGACATAGAGGCGTTCGACTTCGGGCGTGCCGACGCCTGAGGGGAACTGCGCACGGGCCTCCTCAACCTGCCCTCGGATCAGAGTCCAGGTATCATCGACTTCGGCTTCGGACAGGTCTTCCCGAATTTCGACCCGGACCTGCGAGAAGCCCGACCTGCTGGTCGAGGTCACGTCTTCGATTTCGGGCAATTCCATCAGCGCCGCTTCAACCGGTTCTGTTATCAGCGCCTCGATCCGCTCAGCGTCTGCGCCGGGGAATGGCGTCAGCACATAGCCATAGCGTTCAATCAGGGTCGGGTCTTCTTGACGCCCCAAAGTAAGCATCGCGCCCAGTCCGCCAATCAGGACTACGAGAATGGCCAGGATCGCCAGGCGCGGTAATTTGAAGAAGAGTGTCGACATCGGGTCTAGCCACCATTCACGGTGGAGGCGCGGTGAACATCCCGCGGCTCAACCGGCAAGCCAGGCACAATACGCTGCAGGCCATTGGTGATGACGCGCTCGCCATCCGTCACCGCGCCGCGCACGAAAGCGCGGTCACCATCAGTATGCACCATTTCGACCGGGCGCGTTGCAACCTGCCAGCCTGAGCCGACCGGCTCCGCCACATAGATAGTCCAGAGGCCGCGAGAGGCCGTCGACAATGCTTTCACCGGAACCCAGAAGCCCGGCTCGTCTATATCCCGCTCCATGGTCAGACGGACCACAGCGCCGGAAGCGACGATTTCGGCATCATTGATCTCGAACACAGCTGCGACCGTGCGCTGCGCCGGGTCGATCACGCCGGTCACGCTACGCAAGACGGCCTCAACCGCCCCTGTATCGGCCTGCAAAGTATACGCATCTCCAGGTATCAGACGCGCCGCGCTGTTGGCGGGTAGCCCGATGCGCGCTTCAAGATGCGCCGCTTCGACCAAGTCCAGAATCGGCTGGCCCGCGCCGGCAATCGCGCCTTCATCTGACCTGCGCGCCGTGACCACGCCATCGAACGGCGCCGGGATGCGGGACAGGTCAATCTGGACACGGAAAATATCGGCTTGCGCCTTGGCCGCTTCGACTCGGGCCAGCGCAGTATTCGCCTGGGCTTCGGCTTCATCGACCGCCTGCTGGGATACATGGCCTTGCATCTTGAGGGTACGTTGTCGCTCGACCGTGCTCAGGGCGAGAGAGTGCGCAGCGCGCGCCTCTTCGACCACAGCGGTGGCAGACGCGAGCTGGGCGCGCAGGCCGCGCGTGTCGAGGCTTGCCAGAATGCTGCCCCGCTTGACGCGGTCGCCCACATCAACGGCAATGGTCTCGATACGGCCACCAGTGGAAAAGCCCAGCGCAGAATTGCGTCGCGCTTCGGCAAGGCCGGAATAGGTTTCGTTCAGCGTGAAGGCCGTGGTCAACTCGACTGGCGCGACCTGCACCGCCATTGGCTCAGGCGCGACCGTAGCCACTTTGGGCCCCTCCTTGCTGCGCAACTGCGTCGCAGCCAGCACAAGGCCGCCGCAAACGAGCAACAGGATAATGAAGAAGAACAGCCCCTTCAGGGCCGTCGGCCGTTTGTCACGTGCGGTATCTCCGGCGGTGTGATCAATGTCGGTCATGGGTTTTGTCCTGACAGGCGGCCACTTCCAGTCCCGGCAGCAGGCTTTAGCAGCCCACGGATCTGAAGATCGGCATGGAATTCAATGAAGTCTGTTGCGGTCATCGGCTGTTGGTTCGGGACGAGCTGATGGAATTGCGGCATGTGGATGAGCAATTGCGCGAGCCCGTGAGAGGCGGCCCAGATTGATTTGGCCGCCATGACGGGATCAAGCGAGGGATCAAAAACCTCAAGCTCCTGCCCTTCAGTGACCATACTGATCAGCACACCAAAGGCCTGTCCTTTCTGAGACGCCACAAATCCGTCCCAGGATAATGGTGCGGCACAGCCTTCCGGGACGGTGCTCTGGATACTGGAAAAGGCTGCGGCGTAGTGGAAGGGGCGAGTTACTGCCGTCTCCACATAAGTTGCCACGCACGCCTTGGCGCGTTGCAGGAAAGGACGGTCTGCACTGGAGCTGCGATCAACCTTCTGAAGGAGCCGCTCGAAAAACGCCTCCTTCAACTCATCAATCAATTCGTCCTTCGAGCCGAAATACTTGTAGATTGCGGAGGGTGAGTAATCGATCTCATCGGCGAGCCGTCGAATTGACAAGCCGTTTTCGCCTTCCCTGGCGAAAACGCGCTCTGCAGCGGAAATAATCGATTCCCGCACGCGCAAGCGACGACGATCGGCTGGCGTCGCTTCGGAAGCGTTATCTGTCTGCATATGGCACATTACTCGCGCAAACCGTTCAGAAAGTGAACACTGTTCACTCTTGTACGCCTCCCCACGCAAATGCTCAAGCCTGCAATCGTTAAAGACCGCCTTTAAGAACGAGTCTCACCCTCCTATGTTGCCGCAATGACAAAGCGATTCCCTCCCGCCCCAGCCATTGCGACACCCATGCTGGCAACACGTCCAAGCGCCGAGGCGCGGCAGCTGCTCGCCTTGCGGCGCTCTGCCGGAAAACATTTCATTGGTGAGCCGGGGCCGTCTCCTGAGGCGCTGGATGAATTGCTCGAAATTGCCGCGCGGGTACCAGACCACCGCCGGATGACCCCTTGGCGGTTCATCGTATTTGAAGGAAAATCCCGCGAAGATTTCGGACAGGAGCTGGCGCGCATTCGGGGGGAAACGCTTGAAGGCGCTGAATCCCGGGATTTGCTGGAAGCCGCCGGTCTTTTTCTGCGCGCGCCCGTGGTTGTCGCAGTGATATCTGCTCCAACGGATGACGGTCGCACGCCCGTCTGGGAACAGGAACTCTCCGCCGGAGCGGTTTGCTACAATCTGCTGCTCGCTGCGAATGCGAGCGGATGGGCCGGGGCCTGGCTAAGCGAATGGCCAGCCTTCGATAAGCAGGTTGCGGGACGTCTTGGCCTGTCCGAGACCGAACGGGTCGCCGGCTTCATCTATCTCGGAACCTCAAAAATATCCCCACCAGAACGCGGACGGGCGGATATGTCCAAACTCGTGACCCGCTGGACGCGCTAACCGCGACCACGATAGGACGCAACGCCTGTATCCGGAACGTGAAGTCCGGCAGGCACCTCGCCGGACTGCCAGAACACGTCGATCGGGATGCCACCGCGCGGGTACCAGTATCCCGAAATACGCAACCAGGTCGCTTCCGTGAAATCGAAGATCTTCTTGCCGATGGAGACGGTGCAATCCTCATGGAAAGCGCCATGATTGCGGAAACTGGTAAGGTAGAGCTTCAGGCTCTTGGATTCCACCAGCCATTCGCCGGGCGCATAGTCGATTACAAGATGTGCGAAATCCGGCTGACCTGTCACCGGGCAAAGCGAGGTGAATTCGGGGGCCACGAAACGTGTCAGATAGAGCGTGCCAGCATGCGGGTTGGGCACGCGCTCCAGCTGGGCGTCTTCCGGGTTTTGCGGTTGGTGGGTCTGCTGGCCGAGTTGGTCCAGGCCCTGATAGATCGGATTGTCAGCCATATTATAGGATCGCCGGTACGGGAATGAGATTGAAGGTCAATCCCATATAGAGCGCATAGCCCAAAAGGAGAACTGCTCCTTCCCAGCGGGCGATCAGCTTGCCCGTGATGGCAAACAGCGCCATCAACGCAACCGACAGGACGAGCGCGGACATGTCGCCGACACTGATCAGGCTGTGGCCCGCGCCAGAGGCCAATGCATCCGTTGTCACATCTCCACTCGGCATACTGCGCACGCTGAACGGGTGGACGAGAGCCGTCAGGCCGAGAATACCCAATATATTGAATATGTTGGAACCAATGATGTTGCCGAGCGCGACATCGGCCTTGCCGCGGAAAGCCGCGATGGCAGACGTGGCAAGCTCTGGCAGACTGGTCCCGACCGCCACGATAGAGAGCCCGATGACCGTCTCGCTGATGCCAAACTCTCGTGCAATGACTACGCCGCCGTCGACAAGCAGCTTCGCGCCGAACACCACGCCCACCAGGCCCGCCAGGGCAATGAATACCCCCTTCACCACGCCGTAATTGGCCTCAACCGTTTCGCCTTCCCCGGCGTGCATTTCAGCCACTTCGTCGCCAGCTGCCTGGTCGGCAAACACGGAGAAGGCAATATAGCCCAGCAAACATGCGACCAGCACAAATCCTGCAAGGCGTGAAAACAGGTCGAACCAGATCAACACGCACAGAAGGGCGGTAACAATGACCATGATCGATGTATCGCGCATCAGGGCGCGTGGATTGGTAATGATGGGATGGATCAGGGCCGCCACACCGAGCACGAGAAGGATATTGGCGATGTTGGAACCAACGACATTGCCAACCGCTATGCCGACGGCGCCTTCATTTATCGCGCGCAAACTGGTCACAAGTTCAGGAACCGACGTACCGAAACCGACCAGAGTGAGGCCTATGACCAGTTCGGAAATGTTGAGCTTACGCGCAACACTGACCGATCCGCGAACCAGCCCCTCCCCTCCAATAAACAGGAGGACGAGGCCGCCCAGAACCATCAGATATGTCATGAAAATCCCCACGGGAAAGATTGAAGTTGTAAATATGGGGGACAGCCAGACATCGCGCAATCAGGCCAGTGAAGACTATTTTTGCGAGCTCGGGACGTATCGCCCATATGCAAAAAAACAGCTATCGGCTTGGAAGTGACAAATTTCAGCAAACTTGTTCACCGTACACTCAGCCAGAAGGCCCACATAACTCAATGAATAGGCAAGGATCGAGCACAGGATGGTAAACCGGGCAGAACGCCCAGCGGAGAGTCGTGCCCTGCCCTTTGGCAGGACTGCTGTCTGCTGTCTTGCGCTCAGCCTGATACCCGCCTGTGCCTATCTTCCTTTTACGGGCAACGACGAAACTCAAGCGTCCGACACGACCACAATTCCCGTCACGATCGAGGGGTTGCCGAGGGATCTGGAATCGGGTGCGCGCGACGCGGTGGAAATTCGCGCCGGAGCGCCGACCAGCCTTCTGGATGTGCGCCGCCGCGCCACGCAGGCCGCTGGCGCCCTTGAGGAATACCTCGCTTCCGAAGGCTATTTCACCGCCATTGTCAGCCCGGATCTCGTGGAAGACATGGACACGCGCCCGCGTCTTGATGTGGATTTGGGCGAACGGTTCACGATCGCATCGGTGGCCCTTTCCGGCGTGGATGACTTGCCCGCAGATGTCAGCAATCAGATCGACGCCGTTACAGATGAGCTGGGCATCGGCACATGGGCGGTCACCGAAGACATAGAGACGCTGGAGAAGCAGCTCGTCAGTCAGCTCCGCAATTTCGGCTACGCGTTTGCAGAAAGCGAGGGCATCGATGCGCTCGCATCCCGCGCCGACAAGACCCTGGAGCTAACCTACAAGCTGGTTCCAGGCCCTCGCGTGAAACTTGGCGAACTCGTTGTTCCAGACTCGCTGAAAACCAAAGACAGCGCCATCAACATCCTCCGCAACTGGCAGTCTGGCGACTATTATGCCCCGGAGAAGATGGAAACCTTGCGAACGCGCGTAAGGGGAACAAATCTCTTCGACGGCATCGGCGTGAACATCCATAAGACAGCCGACAGCGATGGGCTGCATCCCGTCGAACTCCAGCTATCTGAAGGCAAGCGTCGCTCCGTTGGCGCCGGTGTCAGCGTCTCGACATCTGATGGTGTTGGCACGACCGCCAGCTGGGAGAGACGCAATCTGACCGGCATTGGCGACACACTCGGTGTCGATGCCCAGATCGCAACGCGCACAAGCGAGCTGACGCTGAGTTATGAGCGGCCGAATATCGGTCGCTATGGGCGTGACTTCTCCGCTGAGACAGGCGTGCGCGCAGAAGAAACCGACGCCTACGACCTACAAGGCGCGAGCGTCTCGGCCAGCCTGTCCCAGCCTTTCAACGAACAATTTACGCTGTCCGCTGGGACGACGCTGGACGCGACCCGCTCCACCGACTACGAGCTGCGGGCGCAGGGCGAGGACGACTATGTCGAGCAGGTTACCCTCTCGTTTCCGCTCGGCGCGACTTACAATACGGTGAAGGCACCGCTGGACCCACAGGCTGGTAACCGCGTTTCTCTTGGTGTTGAGCCGGGTATTTCGTTCGGGGACGGAGAAGCGTCGTATACGCGAATTACCAGTTCCGCCTCGACGTATCGAAAAATCTCCGACCGCCTGGTCGCGGCTGTGCGTGCCGAAGCTGGCACGTTCCTGGGCGACGAAGGCGTGCCGGTCGACCGGAAATTCTTTGCGGGCGGTGGTGGGTCCGTACGAGGTTTCGAGTACCAGTCTCTTTCACCGACAGATTCCGACGGCAACATCATTGGCGGCGACGCCATGTTCGCCGCCTCGCTTGAACTGCGCTGGCGAAAGTCCGAGCGGTGGGGCTACGTCGCCTTTGTCGACTCCGGCTATGCAGCTGACTCCATCGACGAAGCCTTCGGCGAGATGCGGACATCGTTCGGACTTGGTGTGCGCTTTTACCCTGGCTTCGGACCAGTCCGGTTTGACATTGCCACCCCACTCGACCGCCGCGATGGGGAAGACCCGCTTCAAATCTATGTTTCCATCGGACAATCTTTCTGATGGCGGCGCTCACATCTCTCCTGGGCATGATCCGCAGACGGAAATGGTTGATGGCCATCCTGTCGGCACTCATTGCGCTGGTCGTCTTGCTCATTGCTGCACGCCTCTGGATTGCCTCAGACGGCGGGCGGGCTTTCGTGGAGTCTCAGATCGATGGCCGTGAAGCGGGGCCATTGGGCACAATCCAGATCGATGGCCTCAGCGGCGACCCTTTGGACCGGCTCGGCGCATCACGCGTCACGCTGACCGATTCTGAAGGCGTGTGGCTGACCATGGAAAATGTCGCCGTCGCCTGGTCACCTGCGCGGCTGATGTCGAAGACCGTGAAACTTGACCTTGTCAGCGCCGAGAAAATCGATGTGCGCCGCCGCCCCGTCCTGGAACGGGATGAGAATGAGAATTCGGAATCTTCCAGCAATTGGGCCGTGTCCCTCGATCAACTCAGTATCGCGGAGCTTTTGTTGCAGGAAGGCGTGGCCGGTCCACGCGCTGCTTTTGATATTGATGGCCAATTCCGTTTGCCGAAATCGCGCACGTTCGATCTATCCCTGACAGCGCTTCCGCTCGAAGGTGTCGGCGACCGGGTGGATGCCACATTGAAGCGCACAGCCTCAGGTGCCTACCGGCTAGACGCAGAAGTCGACGCTCCCGCTGGAGGTACCCTGGCCACACTCTCAAATCTCCCCGACGGCGATAGTGCGTCGCTCAGCGCCCGCGCCAGCGGAACGCTGGATGATGGCGATGGCTTTGCTCAGCTGAAGATCTCAGGAGCGACCGTCGCCGAATTGACGGGCAAGATCACGGCTGGCGGCTTGTTGGCCAGCGCGGACATCAACGCATCGCGCCTGCCGATCTCCGAACAGCTGCGAACACTAATAGGTCCCTCCGCCGCCCTGAAACTTGATGGAGATATTGAGAAGGCGAGCATTCCTTTCGAATTTTCCGGCACACTTGCATCCGGGTCCATGTCCGCAAACGGTGTATATCGCAGCCGCCAGCGCGACTTCGACGGTCCGATCAATCTAGATGTGACGTTTTCTGGTCTCAAGGAACTGGTCAACCTCGATACCGATCTGGTCTTTTCAGGCTCTCTGACTGATCCCCGCGAGGCTCCCGGACTGACTGGCAATGCTGCACTACGCGCCAATGCGGGTGCGGACCTGCCTTTCAAGAAAGTCGAAGGACCAGTGGAGATCGTATCTACCGGACGATATGTTAACTTCAAAGGGTCGCTGAAGGGCACCGGCATCATGGCATCGAATGCGACGGGTCGCCGGATCGCAGGCCAATCACCGAAGGTGGATGTCGCAGGCGACTACAACCGGGACACCGGGGTCGTCACCCTTGACCCTTCGACTGCACGTCTTGCCAAAGGACGCATAGCAGCAAGCGGTGCGATCAGTATACGCGAGAAGACACTTGACGTTCAGGCGCGGCTTCAACAGGTGTCTGGCCTCCTGTCATCCGCACCCGACTTATCCTCCACCGGAAGCGTCGCGGTGACGGGTCCGTTTGCCGCCCCATCAATCGTCGCAGACGTCAACGCGCACGGTATAAATGAGATGAATGCGACGGCCGCCAAAGCTTTCGGAAATATCGCGCGGCTGCGCGCCACAGTTCAAAAAGCAGACTCCTCTTATCGTGTACGGACCGCCAGAATAGATGGCGACAATATGAACCTGTCCCTATCGGGCACTTACGCACCTGGCGGGGCCGCGAACCTGTCGGGTCAATTCACACAGTCCGATGCCATCCCTATCTCGGGTTCGGTAATCGACCTCAGCACCGGCATCTTCCAACTCTCCGGCCCAAGAGGCGTGGATGCTATAAGCCTAGCATCCTCAGGCGGCGCGTTTAGCCGTGGCTCCATTGCTATCTCTGATTTGCAAACGTCCGTAGATCTCAGACGGTCGGGCGATGGCTGGGCGGGTCCGGTCGCCTTGCAAGGTATTGCCGGCGACCACCCTGTCGAGATCACCTCCATGGCATCCTGGTCTGACGGTGTGTTCGCACTGCGGGACATCCAATCCGACTATGAGACGGCCCAGCTTTCAGGGTCTCTCTTGTATGGCGGCGAGCGCGGGCTCGACCTCAAACTCAATATAGTCGGAGACCGATTTGATCTCGGCTCGCGGCATGTCGGTGCATTTGATGTCGAACTGAGCGTGGACCGGGCCCCGGATGAAGACATGTCGATCACCGCCTCTGGCCAGGTTCAGAATGTTTGGCTCTCGCCGTCGCTTCGCTTCGACTCAGTAGACGGACAAATTCGCAATGCCCCGGAAGGCTACAATTTCGCAATACAGGTCGAACGCGAACATACTGCCCGACCCACTTCGCTGAACATATTGGGTGAGGCGGATTTCGGGGCTGAGTATCCTAGCGGCCAGATAGAACTGGATGGCACCTTGCTTGGTGAGGCTGTCCGCTCCGTTCAGCCCGTCAGTTGGCGGTTGGGCGAAACTCCCTCGGTCGAGGCAAACATCGCCATCTTCGGCGGGAGTATCGAAGCGCGCATTGCTGAGCGAACCCGTACGCCCCGCATGACCCTGACGGTCGACAGTGTTGACCTGGCTCCGGTCCTGGCTTCAGCGGGTATAGCCACGCGCCGGGTGATGGTGAATGGCAATGGAGACTTCCTGTTATTCGGAGCAAATCCGGAAGGCCAGTTTGATATGAATGTCGAGGGTCCGATACCCGGGCTCGAGCGCGCCCTGGCCATTGATCTGGCAGGTCGACTGAGGAACGGAGCGCTGATCGTGGATGGCGCAGGCGATTATGGCGACTTGCGACTTGCGGGGTCGGCGACCCTGCCGGTCGCTGCCGATCCAGACGGTATCGCGCACCTGGACATGGAGCGCCCCGTGCAGGGAACGGCCAATCTTCAGGGCGACTTGTCGGATTTGAGATCGCTCGCCCTGGCATATGGACATGATATTGGCGGCGTCATAGACGCATCGGCCGACCTGACCGGAACACTCACAACACCCGCATTCAGCGCTGAAGCAAAGCTGACGGATGGCATTTATGAGTTCGGGGCAACAAGCCTCAGGCTCGTGAATTTGAATCTGGACACAGATTATGTCGACCAGGCCCTAACCTTGCGCGGAAGGGGCAAAGGGGCTGATGGCGGTACGGTGAGCGTGTCCGGTACACTCTCGGCAGACGACACCAAACTCACGACCGATTTTGCTGACCTGTTGGTCTATAATCGGGATGGCGACTCACTTCGCGTGGATGGCAAGGTCAATCTCGCTGGTGGCGCAGACAAGCGGACCGTTTCCGGAAATGTCGACGTACGATCGGCTCGGTTCAATCTCGACAACCTGCCATCATCCAAAGCACAGGCCATCGACGTGCGCTGGAAAGAGGATGGCGACGCAAGTGACGGCCAAAGCGCACTCAGGCATTCACTCGCGCTGGATATGCAGATCACAGCGGATCGCCGGGTCTTCATTGATGGTCGCGGACTGGAAAGCGAATGGGGAGCAGACCTGAAATTGACCGGGACGGCTGCCGATCCTCGCCTCAACGGCATAGCGACGATGCGCCGGGGAACACTGGACCTGGCCGGGCGCCCCTTCATATTCGACAGCGGTAACGTCTATTTTGACGGTCCTCTGCGGCGGGCCCGCCTGGAGGTAGAGGCAGACCGGACGGTGAACGGGTTTGAAGCGAATGTCGCCCTGACAGGCACACCCACGAGCCCCACGATTGAGCTAACAAGTTCTCCCGATTTGCCAGAGGATGAAATTCTGTCACGCCTGCTATTCGGGCGGTCCTCGGTGGACCTGTCAGCGCTGGAAGCAGCTCAACTGGCCAATTCAATTGCGCGACTCAGCGGTAACAGTTCCGGATTCGACCCCACATCCGGGCTTCAAGCCGCCCTTGGTGTGGACCGGCTATCATTCGGAACCAATGATGAAGGCTCGGCGCAAGTAGGAGTCGGACAATACATCGCAGACGATGTATATCTCGAGTTAAACTCGGCGGGCGCGGCAGGCAGCTCCGTTGAAGTTGAGTGGGAGCCAAGACCACAGGTCTCTGTTACTTCAGAAACTACTACAGATGGCGATGCCACGCTCTCAATAAAGTGGAAAAAAGATTATTAAAAATTGCAGAGGTTTAATCCATCTGAGGTAGGATCGGGGGCGATTTAACCTGGGTTAAGCAATAGCAGATGACGCTGCTTTTTATGGGTTTTTCAGTGTTTCAAACGGGTCCAATATTGGGGCAGCAATCAGGATGAAACGCAAAATTCAGTGTGCATTCCATTTTCTTGGGTAGTGGCATCCTTGCCATAACACCCTTTGCGGGAAAACTGGTTACCTCTGATGGATATATGGAGCGAGCAGGTCATGAAGCAATCTACTTCCAGAGCCCCTACGGCAGTCGATCAGATGGTTGGCGAAAAAATCCGAAAACTTCGTCTGGATCGAAACCTGACCCTCGCTGAACTTGGCTCTGAACTCGGCATCAGCCATCAACAGCTTCAGAAGTATGAGACCGGCACCAATCGATTGAGCGCCGGAATGCTTGCCAATGTCGCGGAAGTCCTACGCGTCTCAATCGCCAGCCTTTTCGAAGACGAAAACGCTGACGATGACAAGGACGCTGATCCGTCCGCAAAGGTTCGCGCAGAATGCCATTCCTGGATCGACCGTACGCCCTCCAAAGAGCGCCTTTCGATGATGGCAAAAGTCTTGCGGGTCATGTCGAGCGACTGATCCCAAAAGGATCTACGTGCCGGTGACTCTTGGCACCGACACGCTTTCGTGAAATTCGGCTTCAGCTTCGATCCGCTGCTTTGGGTGATAGAACTCGTCCGTGAACCAGGGCGAGACCTGCTTGTCAAATAGCGACTTGATCCATTCGATCATGAGGTTGCCAAGCGGTGACCGCCGCGTCTGCTCCGTATACGCTATCCAGAACTGGATCGGCGCCACTTCCGACATGTCCAATGCGACGAGATCCGGGTAGACATCCTGGTGGTATGTCGGCAGCAGCGCGATCCCTCCACCTCTCCGGCACAACGTGATCATGGCGCTTGCCGAATTCGTGACGAACGCAAAATCGATCATTTTCTTCAACTCATGCGCCTTGGGGGCCCATCGCTCAACTTGCTGAACATATGATTCGTGCAAAATGCACCTGTACTGATGATACTCGAACATGCTGGAAGGCTGACTCGTTTGCGCGTCGAGGTACTCTCTGGATGCGAAACCAATATAATGAAGTGTGCCCAGTTTGTGCGAGATAATCTCCGGGTCCCGAGGTTCGGTAAACTGGATCGAGATGTCCGCCTCGTCGTTCAGCAGGTCCGGCTCCTCTGCCTTAACGTGCATTCGAACTTGCGCCTTTGGATGCGCTGTCTGGAACTCGGCCAGGCGCGGGGCGATCCAGTACGGTCCGACACCGTCACCCGATCCAATCGTGATCCGGCCTTCGGTGCCATCGGTCTTGCCGATCGCCTTGCTGAGCACTTCATTGGCGGACTCTTCCATCTGCCGCGCATAGCGCAGCACCGTCTTCCCGGTCTCCGTCAGCTCCATGCCGCGAGTTGACCGGGTAAACAGTTTGCTGCTCAGAAATTCTTCGAGCTCATCAATCTTCCGACTTACTGTCGGAGGCGACTCCCTCAACCGCGCCGCGGCCGATGTCATGCTGCCCAGTTCAGCAACTACCTTGAAGACACGCAGTTTGTCCCAGTCGATCCGTTGGTTGGTCATACAGTTTCCAGAAGCCTCGAAGCTACTTGTTCAATCAATATGTTCGTCAGTCAAACGACTAGCCTGAACACAGATAGCTTCATGAATACTGAGAGAAATACTATCCTCAATACCAAGAAATACAACGGCGTGGCGTGACTTTAACTAGATTATGATCCGAGTTTGCTTATTTGACCGCGCCAGATTGCTATCAGGCAATCTGGAGGCCAAACGGATGCGCACCCTCGTCCACATGGAATTGGGAAATGCAATTCAGGGCCTACACCCCGTTCGCTTCATTCGGGCCGGGCCGAAGACCTACTTGGCAAGCCCATGCTGCAGCACATGGTTTTTCACGTTTGAGCGACCCCATGCAGGATTGCGGAATCAACGATCAAGCACCTATTTGCATTTCCACGTCACCTGAAATTGATCTGCTACACAACCAGATTCACAGGGCATGTCTCCAGGCCGTAATTGAGCAGACCGCCTCTTTGGCGCACACGTTCACCTGCTGATTCCAGGCGGCTGTAGCGGTTGAGCAGGCTGTTGATCATCTGGGCAGCTTCATTGCGAGCAATCCCTGCCCCCATGCAATGATGGATACCATGCCCGAATGTGGCCTGCTTGATCATGTTCGGTCGCTTCAGAATAAACTCATCCGGCCTTTCAAAGACAGCCGGGTCCCGATTGGCAGAGGCGTGGAAGATCGCCACCCAATCTCCTTCTCTGATCTGCGCTCCCCCAAGTTCGTAGTCCTGCGTGCATACCCGGTGGAGACGCTGAACCGGCCCGTCCCGGCGCAGGCTTTCTTCGATGAAGGCCCGCACGAGTGAACGATCGGTCCGGAGCGTCGCATACATCTCGGGATCATCGGCCAGCACATCAATCAGATTTCCCAGGAGATAGCCCGTGGTCTCTGCGCCAGCCACGACCAGCGTCAGGCAAAATCGCACCACTTCCTCACGCGTCAGGCGGCTTCCGTTCGACTCAGTCTGGATGAAGGCAGACATCAAGTCGTCGGGAACCGGTTTGCCTGTCTCGATATCGGCGTAGCGCTGGTCGACCGCTGACTGATAGTAATTCCAGAGCTCGATATTGCATTGCTGGCGCTCCGCCAGGGTGAAGTCAGAGGTCACCATGAAGGCATTGGCCCAGCGACGCAAAAGGACATAGTCCTCCTCCGGCGTACCGATCAGTTTGGTCATTACGAGCGCGGGCAAATTCGGCGCCAAGTCTTGCATGAAATCTACCGTCCCGCCGCCGACCATGTCGAGCTGCGCTTCAACCGTTGTCTCCATCCATGGCGCCACGTCGCTCATGACCCGTTTGGGCGAAAACGCCATTTGGGCAATCTTGCGAAGCTCCGCGTGGCGAGGATCGTCATGATTGACCAGCATCAGGGTCGGCGCTTCGGATTCTTCCTGCATGATATCGCGCGACGAGAAGACATCTGCGCGCCGGCAAACTTCCTGGACATCGGCATGCTTCAGCACGACCCACGCGGGATACGGCTTGTCCAAGCCGGGTATGGTGCCCGGCGGATAATCTTCAAGGCCAAACTGGATCGGCAAGTCGCGCAGATGCGCGTAATACGGATAGGGGTTCGCCATTACGTCCGGGTGATAAAGATCCCGCACGTGAAATTCATCAGGAATGTAAGGCTGGGTGGAGGCTTGTGTCATCTGGTCTTCTCCCGGGTGCAGCGGCCCAGCGCGGTGCTGGCAACCGGCATGATTGTTGAGGGTATGGATCGCGCTCGAATTTGCGTGCGCTGGTTTATTGTGTCCTTAGGACCTTTTTGTTACATGGCGCAGTTCCTTCTTGTCGGGCATTCTGGAGACTCGGTATTTGAAGGGAGATTCGACTTCGCTTATCGGCGAGGGCGCAGCAATGAACCGGAGACTGGATGGACCTTTCGAAGCGCAAACAATCGAGCAAGGATTTCCTCGACCTGTTTTTCCCGATCCACTATCTGGTGGGAATGCAGATTGAGGACGCCCTCAAATGCGGCGTGCTGACACGCCAGCAAGCCTGTCTCCTCTGGACCATCCATACGCGCGGCACTGATGGGAAGAAGATGCGTCGCAAGGACATCGCGCATGCGCTGGCGTCTTGGTACGAAGTAACGAGTTCGGCGATCTCGAAATCCCTCCGTGCGCTGTCCAAGCCGCCCCTCAACCTGATCACAATGGTCGAAGACCCCGAAAACGGACGCGAGAAGTTTGTCGTGTTGACGCCCCGCGGCGTTCAGTTTGTCGAAAGCATGATGCGCAACGGCACCGCCTTTGTGGAAACAATGGTCGAACGTCTCAGCGACGATGAAATCAGGTCCGGGATTCACTTCCTGGCCAGAGTAACCGAAATCCATCATGAGCTGGCCTCCGAGGCTGCCGCGAAGCAGAAACCGAAGCGCAACAGCGCGACAAAGCCCAAAGAGTTGAGCTGATAATCGAGGGCGGGACGCACGTTCATTCCTAGCGTTCCGGCGTCGTCAGGTCGAACGCGACATGCACAGCCTGAGCGCTATCCTGAAAATCCCGGAAGCGGATGACCTGTCCATCCCGAATGGTAAGGATGTGCGCATAATCAGCCGCGTAAAGGCGCCCCGTCGCCTTCAGCACCATGCGTAGATGCCCGGTCACCGCCACCTTGTCGCGTTCCGCTATGAACTCGTCCTGACGAAACGTCTCGATGTCCACATCATTGCCAACATGGCCGAAAAAGATCTTGCACTTCTCCTTGCCGCGAAAAATTCCTGCGAAGGGGATGACACTCGGACCGTAGAATTCGATCGTACAATCCTCGGCCATGACTCCGAACAATTTGTCGAAGTCACCTTCATGCACGCCGGCATACCAGGTCTGGGTGGTTTCCAATGGGGTCATCATCTTGTGAGGTTTCCTCTGGCTGAGCCTCTAGAACTGGGTGGAGAGTTCGATTCCGAACGTACGCGGCGCACCGAGGGAACCGACGAATTCGGCACCATAGGTTGTGCCCGTAAGAATCTGGTTGGTGAAATAGGTCTCGTCTGTCAGGTTTTCCCCAAACAACGCGACCTTGTATTGTCCGTGTCCCGGCGCATATGTCGCCCGCGCGCGCAGGACACCATGGCTATCCTGTGACGCCGCATTGATATTGAACACGGTAAAGAAGACCTGATCCTGCCAGGCATAGTCCGCCCGAAGGGTCAGATCGCCGCCAAATGCCGCAAAGTCTGCCTGAGCGCCGATATTCATTTTCCATTCCGGAGCCCGAGGCAGCCTCAAACCATCAAGATTGCGAAGAGTTGATCCCGGCTCATCCGTCAGCGGTGCGGGACGCAAGGGTTCAGTCAACTCGCCTTCGGTAAAAACCGCGTCGAGATAGGTTACCGACCCGTCGAGTTGAAACACATTGCCGAGCAAGGCCGCAAACTCGACTTCAGCCCCTCTGACTTCCGCCTTGCCGACGTTCCGGATGATGGGCTGGTTGGCGATCGAGTCCTGCGCCTGCAGGTTTGTGTAATCATATATGAATGTCGCCGCGTTGAGACGCAGTCGCTTGTCGAGCAGTCCAGCTTTGAGGCCGGCTTCATAGGCCCAGATTTCCTCAGGCTCGTATGGGGTTCGCTGGCTGGATCCAATATTGTATCCGCCACTCTTGAAGCCACGCTGGGCGCTCGCATAAAGAAGCAGGTCATCCGCAGCCGTCCATTCAAGGGCGAACTTCGGCGTGGTCGCATCAAAGGTCGCAGGGCCCTCGACTGGTGCAACCACGAACCCAAACGGGTCTGGCTGGACACCATCACGGCTTTCACTAACTGCGTTGGGGAAAAACAGAACTTCCGGTGCAAACCTAACAAGAGACCCGCCCGGTGCTGACGGGAGAAAGGCGAGGTCGAAATTCTGGAAGCCGTCACGCTCTTCCTCGGAATATCGCAGACCGGCCTTCAATGTCAGCCTGTCGGTCAGATCGAAACTCGTATCAATGAAGATATTGAATGCTTCGGTTTCCTGACGCCCGTTCAGGTGCAGCTCGCAACATAGCGTGCTTTCCGGAATGCTGACCTGAAAGGGTGGCAGGACACCCGCAGTCTGCAGATCAAGCAGGCCTTGCGTAAGGATCGGCTCCCAGAAGTCGCCAAAGATGTTGTTCTGGATATCATTCTCTTCAGAAAAGTATCCGCCCCCGGCAATCCAGCTGAAACGTCCTCCGGACGGGGAGGATAGCTGGAAATCGGCGTTCCATTGCTCATGATCTTCGGCGCGATGGATGTAGGTATTGAACGTGTCTCCGAGATCAAACGAGTTCTGGAAGTCAGGATTTGAATTCTTGTAGCCGGTGATGACCTGAACATCATAGTCGCCGAGGGCCCAGTCGAGCCGCCCTGTGAGACCCCACACGCTTGTTTCGTTGAAATAGTCGACTGCCGAAAAGATGGCGCGAGAGGAGGGTGCCGAGATACGGCCACTATTCTTGATGCCGAAATAGGGCAGCGTCTGGGAGCCCTCGCGAGTCCCGAGCCAGCCCGGCACTTCATCCTGGTACCCCAGGCTCGCAAAATGGAAGACGTTGGCGCGATCGTCCGCTTCGTAATAGTCCCCCGTCAAGGTGAGCATGGCGGTGGGCGTCAAATCGACCTCCACCGTGGCGCGGGCGGTGATGTCGTGCTTGTCCTCCGCATCGAATGTGCGATCGGGCTGGGATGCGGGGAGTGTCCCACGTGGCAGATGAACCGTCGTGTACCCGTCGCGATCCTCCTTCTGGACCGCCAGACGGGCCCGCACACGGTCATTGAGAGGGCCGCTCAGGGCGGCGAATGCGTGCGTGCGATCATAATTGCCAAGGATCAGTCGCGCTTCGCCGGCGAATTCATCGGTGGGGCGCTTGGTGATGATGTTGACGGCGCCACCGGTGGCGTTGCGCCCGTAGAGGGTTCCCTGTGGACCGCGCAAGACTTCCACGCGCTCTATGTCAAAGAAACCAGGACCAATTGCAGCCGCGCGCGACAAATAGACTCCGTCCAGATAGGTCGCCGTGGAACTGTCGGCACCGGCCACGATGACCGGCGTACCGATGCCACGAATAAAAATGGACGTGTCTCCCTGATAGTTGGAAACGTGAAGTCCCGGAACCATGTCTGCGACATCTTCGACGGACTGGACCGACCGGTCGAGCAATGCCTCGCTGTCGAGCGCCGAAACCGAAGCTCCCGTACTCTGAATATTTTCCTCTCGCCGCGTGGCCGTAACCGTGACCGTACTCAGAGTACGGGACTCCATCTCAGGCTCAGCCTCGCCTGAGACATCCTGCGCGGCGGCCGACTGCATGACCATGGCAAAAGCGCACACCGAAACGGTGGCGCCAAGAGCGCGTTTCAACATTGTTCCCTCCCTTACCCCCGCGGTGCGAGGGTTCTTTTTGTTATACCGCAAGATGTCCCTCGTTGATTGTTTCCGTCAAGACCCTTTTTGAAACCAAGATCACTCACCTTCACAAAATTGCGCGCCTGCGGATTACTCCGCCTCAATCACCCCTCAATTTACTGCGTTGTTTTATTTTTATTTTTTTATTACACATGCACCAGAGCGATTCCGGGCACCGAATCATTGTCAAAACTCGCACATTGAATAAAAGGGTCCTTAAGACCTCTTTAGCATGTAAAGGACCTGAAATATGCCTGGATTTACGATCGGACTGGACGCAGGAATCGCCCACCTCATATTGGAGCGCCCCCAGTCAGGGAATGCGTTGGGCGCCGGATTCTGGAATGGACTAGCACCCGATATCTCCGCGCTCGATCGCAGTGGGGAAGTACGCGCCATGGTTCTGTCATCAGGCGGACGAAATTTCTGCGCAGGAATGGATCTCGATGAATTTGCCGGCGGTATCCCCGAGCCTGACTCGCCCGGCGCCCGCGAGAGCTTCTACCATCTCGCTCTTTCCTTGCAGGAGACTTTCTCTTGCCTGGAGCGCGCACGCTTCCCCGTTTTTGCGGCAATACAGGGCGCTTGCCTCGGCGCCGGCCTGGAGCTGGCCGCAGCATGCGATCTCAGATACGCGACCCGCGACTCCTATTTCCGGATTGAGGAAATTAATACAGGTATCATGGCGGATGTCGGGGCATTGCAGCGCCTGCCGAAAATCCTGCCTGAGCCGGTTGTAAAAGAGATGGCATTTTTGGGCGAGACACTGCATGCGGACGAAGCGGCCCAGCATGGCTTTGTGACCCGCCTTGCGGATACGCCGGATGCGGCCATCAAACTGGCCATGGCCGCCGCAGATCAGGTGTGCAGGAAGGCACCTGTCGCCATCGCAGGGACAAAAGCCGCCTTGCGATGGGCACGTGACCATTCTGTTGCGGATTCCCTGGAATGGTCTGCCCGTACGCAGTCGGCATTGTGGAGCACGCATGATATTTCCGCCGCCCTACGTGCCAGAAAAGCGCGCACTGCTCCGTTATTTGAACCACTCCTGGCCAAGCCGGTTTTGGGTGGATCAACATCCAGTCCAGGGGGCGGCGACCCGCAACCTGACTGAATGCTAATCCTTATCCAGTGTGAGTGCCTCGTACCGGATAATCCTTCTTGCGAATAAAGGTAAGGCCATCCAGCAAGCCCTTCAGCGCAGGACGCGCAAACGGGGCATTCGATACGTCCACGATCTGCAACTTGCCATCATTCCTCACGACGAACGTCGCCGGCTCTGCAAAGGGGCGGTCAGTTTCCTCCGGGCTTCGGGGGTCAGAAACGAATAGGCCTAGCTCGGTCATCTGCGCAGTGCTGAGATCGTAACCGATCGTGCCCATGTAGCCGATATCGCTGGCAGAGGCTTTCGCCTTCTCTTCCGGATCAGCAGAAACCGCGATGACATCAACGTCGATCGCAGCAAAATCATCAAGCATGCCATTCAGCTCTGTCAGATAAGTCTTGCAGATGGGACAATGCTTCCCGCGATAGACTACAATCAGCCTCCAGTTCCCGTGCTCCCGGTTGGGGACGCCGAGCTTGGCGTCACCCCCACCCAGTGTGGCAACCTCGATGTCAGGAAACGATGCGGCGGGTGTCAGAGTATTGGGCATGAATTGTATCCTATGAGTATCTGCGGGCAGTTACACTAGCTCACAACTGAACAGCTTGTTCCGCTTCACGCGCGACGAAACACAGATTTGAGCTGCGCACACATCACGCAAGGTATCTGGAATTGCGCCACGGTCTTTCCAAATTCAACGGAGACAAGCAGGCATTCCGGATATGAAATGACGGTCCGACCGCCTTGCTCTGCTCGCCAGAAAAGATGGCCGGTGTGCGAAGTTGATGCCCGTGTCGGATAATCCAGCCTCACGCAGGCGACCAGCGCGATCAATCTCATTTTTACCGGTTGCGGGCTAATTCCACATCGCGTTTCCCGCGAAACAGGGGGTAGACCCTTGTTTTTGCTGGTGCCGGCTGAGGGACTCGAACCCCCGACCCTCTGATTACAAATCAGATGCTCTACCAGCTGAGCTAAGCCGGCCACGCTGGAATGGGTGTCACTACTTCGATCAGCGCGGCGGCGCAAGCGGGTGTTCCAGTCAAATTGTCATCAGTTCGCTCCGGAGCCGATTTCTTTCAATTTCCCCAACTCTGCCCCATTCGCCCTGATGGCCGCATATTTCCGCCTCAAAGGAAGTCTATCCAGTCCTTCAGGAGACCACACACCAAGATGTGGCGTTGATGGGTGTCAGACGACACGAGAGCCTGAAGGAATACTGGAAATGAAACGCGCACAGATACTGGCCGGCTTCAGCATCGCCGCAATCGCCTTGGCATTCCCTGCCATGTCGGACGCCCCGAAGGCTCCGCCCCTTGAGCCTGTTCATGTTCCTTACGAAAAGACCTGCCAGGATACTCAAATCACCGTCTATTTCTCAAAGCAGGAATCAGTCCTTTCCTCTTATGCGGTTCGCTCGCTCAACACGGCTGGCGACCAGCTTGCCGGATGCGCCGTATCGGACATCGAGGCTAGTGTCGTATCAGCCGATGCTATCGACGTCATGGCGGCCACCAGCCTGTCTGAAGCTCGCGCCGCCGTGGTGCTGGAAGCCCTGAACGCCCGTGGTATCCGCGCGCGTGACATTCGCACGGCCTTTGTGTCGGCCGCTGAAGCCAACCCGTCAGATGCCCTCACATTCCCAATGGCGCGCCGCGTCGATCTTACCGTGACAGCCGCCACCGGCTACGGCCTGTAGGCCTACAAATTTTCCTCCCGGAAAGTCCAGGATTCCTCACCGCGTCCCGGAACCCCTCGCCCCGAGCGCCTTGCAGCGTGTTCGGGGCGTTCTTTTTGACGGACTGCCCTGTTATTTAAGGCGTCACAATTCTTTCCTTTCCGGCGCGCATCGCTAAAAGGTGCAGGGCAACCGGGCACACGGCCCGACCTGCCCGCAACGCTATTTGGGAAAGACCGCATCTCCATGACGCAAACCCGGCGCATTCTCGTTACGTCCGCCCTGCCTTATATCAACGGCATCAAGCATCTCGGTAATCTGGCAGGCTCCATGCTGCCGGCGGATGTATATTCCCGCGTGATGCGACTGATGGGCCATGACGTGACCTATATCTGCGCCACAGACGAGCATGGCACGCCAGCTGAACTGGCCGCCCAGGCCGCCGAGATGAGCGTCCAGGCCTATTGCGACGAACAGTACGAGATACAGCGCGCCGCAGGCGAGGGTTTCAACCTGTCCTATGACTGGTTTGGACGCTCCTCCCGCCCTGCCAACAGCGCACTGACCCAGCATTTCGCGCAAGTCCTGGAACAAAACGGCCTGATCGAAGAGCGCACATCCAAACAGGTCTATTCTGTCGATGATGGCCGCTTCCTGCCCGACCGCTACGTCGAGGGCACCTGCCCGACCTGTGGCTTCGAAAAGGCGCGCGGCGACCAGTGCGACAATTGCGGACGGCTCCTGGACCCGGTCGACCTGATTGACCCGTATTCCTCGGTCTCCGGCAGCAAGAATATCGAAATCCGCGACACCAACCATCTCTACCTGCTGCAAACGCAGATGCAGGACAAGATTCGCGACTGGGTGAACAGCAAGGGCGCCCAATGGCCTGGCCTTGCCGTTTCCATCGCCAACAAATGGCTGGATGAGGGCCTGATCGCCCGCGCCATCACGCGCGATCTGAGCTGGGGCGTGCCGGTGCTGGACGCCGATGGCAATCCGCGTCCGGGCTATGAAGACAAGGTCTTCTATGTCTGGTTCGACGCGCCTATCGAATACATCGCGGCCACGCAGGAATGGGCCGAAGCGACCGGGAATGATTGGGAAGCCCTCTGGCGCACCGACAAGGGCGCCGATGATACTGAGTACGTCCAGTTCATGGGCAAGGACAATGTCGCCTTCCACACGGTCAGCTTCCCAGTGACGCTGCTCGGCTCCGGAGAACCATGGAAGACGGTCGACAAGCTGAAGGCCTTCAATTGGGTCACCTGGTATGGCGGCAAGTTCTCAACGTCGAACAAGCGCGGCGTATTCATGGACCAAGCGCTGGAATTGCTGCCAGCTGATTACTGGCGGTGGTATCTGATCGCCAATGCCCCAGAAGGCTCGGATGCTGCCTTCACCTGGGAAGGTTTCCAGTCTGCGGTGAATTCCGACCTCGCCAACGTACTCGGTAATTTCGTCAACCGGATCACCAAGTACACGGTGTCAAAGTTCGACGGCAAGGTTCCAAAGACGGGCGAAGCCGGCGACGCCGAAGCGTGGATGACGGCGGAACTGCAGGAGCGCCTGCCACGTCTGATCGAACATTATGAGGCGATGGAGTTCCGCAAGGCCGCCGCCGAGACCCGCGCAATCTGGGCCGCCGGCAATGAGTATCTTACCAAGGCCGAGCCGTGGGTGAAGTACAAGTCAGATGTGGACGCGGCTGCTGTCGGCGTACGCACGGGCCTGAACCTCGCGGCCCTGTTTGGTATTCTCGCACTGCCGATCATTCCTGACGCGGGCAAGAAAATTCTCGATGCGCTCGGTATTCCCGACGAGCATCGGAGCTTCAGGTTCCGCGACATTCCCGGCCTGTTGAACAGCCTGCCGCCGGGCATGGAGATATCTCCGCCGGACGTGTTGTTCCAGAAGATCGAAGACAGCCAGGTCGAAGAATGGACCGAACGTTTTGGCGGGAGTGATCAGGCCTGACGCTGGAATATGACGCTCAGATTGTTGGCCGGCATCTCGATGATTTTCGCGACGGACAGACCAACTTCTTCGGCCAGCGGGATGATCTGACGATCCAGGTCGCGGACTCCCCAAGCGGAATCTCGCGATTGCAGGCTCTCGGTGAATGCCGCGTTGGACGGTGCGATCTCGCCGTTCCGCGCAAAGGGTCCGTACAGGAACAGCTTTCCGCCGGGCTTCAAAAGTCTGCCAGCGCCCGCAATGAGGCCGAACGCAGCCTCGAAAGGCGCAATATGAATCATGTTGATTGAGACTATGGCGTCCCAATAGCCGGGCCGTTCCACGTCTCCCCACTGACCTTTGGAAGCGTCTACGACGACAGGCCCCGCCAGTCGATCATGCGAACTGGCGTCTCTCCATGCCTTCTGGCTGGCGCGGCTCTCCGCATCAATGTCGGAATAAGTCCAGTAGAGGTCGCCAAGCGCCTGGGTCAGGTAAGCCCCATGCTCGCCAGTGCCGGAAGCGACCTCGAGAACGTGCCCGCCTTTACAGACATGGTTACGAAACACGCTGAGGATCGGGTCGCGATTGCGCGCAACAGATGGCGAGTACCGCCGACCGTCTCCTTCGGTGCCACGCGCCTCCAGAGCGACTGGTTTGCCGCTTTCGGACTTTGGGTAGTCCCCATCAGTCCCATTTGTCATCGGGTTTGCTCGAAGGGATACATTTCCGTGGTTACGACCGCCTGCCCCAAACGGTTATAGCGTGGACCAACGGCTTTCTCCGGCAAGAAGAATGCATCCAGCCGCGCAACCATATCTTCTGACAATTGGACGCTGCCTGCCTGCCAGTTCTCTTCAAGATGAGCGAGGTTGGTCGTACCTGGGATCGGGAGAATGTTATCTCCCTTGGCGAGCGTCCAGGCGAGCGCCAATTGCGCTACTGAACAGTCCACTTCTTTTGCGCAGGCCCGTGCCTCGTCCAACAGGGGCAGGTTCCGGGCATAGTTTTCTGGCGTGAAGCGCGGGAAGATGGATCCCCGCAAATCCGACTCATGGAATTTCGCCGGATCAACCGGCGGATCGGCAAGGAAGCCGCGCCCCACGGGCGAGAAGGCCACGAGCGCCACGCCCAGTTCTTCACACGCCGCCTTGATGGCGATTTCCGGGTTGCGAACCCAGAGGGAGTACTCGCTCTGCATAGCGGCTATCGGATGCACGGCGTGCGCGCGGCGCAAATCGGCTTCGCCCATTTCCGACAATCCGATCATGCGGATTTTGCCTTCTTGTATCAGGTCAGACAATGCGCCAACCGAGTCCTCGATCGGCACATTCGGATCCGGTCGGTGCATGTAGTAGAGATCAATCACGTCTGTCTGCAGGCGCTTCAGGCTGGCCTCGCAGGCGGCCTTTATGCTTTCCGGCCGCGCGTCCAGCGTCCGCTGGCCACCATCAAACCCCAACACACATTTGCTGGCGAGGAAATAACTGTCCCTCCTATCCTTCAGGGCTTGCCCGATCAGCTCCTCGCTGCGCCCGAAGCCGTAGAGCGTTGCCGTGTCGAGAAAGTCGTAGCCGAGGTCCAGCGCGCGCACGAGCAAGCCCTTGGCTTCCGCCTCATCCATCGGCGGGCCATACGCATGCGTAATGTTCATGCAACCAAGGCCAACCGGGTAAACCTCCCGGTCTCCAATACGTCGTTTCGCAGTCATGCTTTGGGTCCTTATGAGACGAACTGTTCCCGAAGGACGGGCTTGAGGATCTTGCCATTCGCGTTGCGTGGCAGGGGCTCGGTCATGAAGAGGACCTTCACGGGTACCTTGAACGCAGCCAGGTGACTGGCGGCATGCGCTCTCAACTCATCTTCGGTAACATGCATGCCGGGTTTCAGTTGCACGACAGCGCCGACTTCCTCCCCAAGAATCTTGTGTGGGATGCCGACGACCGCCGCGTCCATCACAGCCGGGTGCTCATAAAGGGCATTCTCGACTTCGATACAGTAGACGTTCTCACCACCGCGGATCAGCATGTCCTTGGCCCGGTCAACGAGAAAGAGGAAGCCCTCTTCATCCAGACGCGCAAGGTCTCCTGTCACGACCCAGCCATCGCGGAAAGTCTCGGCAGTCGCTTCCGGTCGGTTCCAATAGGCCTTGCAGTTCATCGCGCCCTTACACCAGAGTTCACCAACTTCGCCCTGTGGCACAGGATTGCCATCAGGATCGCAGATTTTCAGCTCAACGGCTTTGGGCGGCGCCCCGGCACTGCCCGGACGGTTCACATAGTCTTCGCCGATGTTCAGCGTTGCCGTGGCACACGTTTCCGTCATGCCCCAGCCATTGCCAGGGGCCGCATCCGGGAAGCGCTTCTTGATGGTCGAGACAAGCTCCGGCGCCGACGGTGCGCCACCATAGGAAATAGCGGCGATAGAGGACAAATCATATTTGTCCCTGTCCGGATGTTCAAGCAATTGCCAGGCAATGGCAGGGACACCCCCGACAGCCGTAACCTTTTCTTCCTCGATGATCGGCAGGGCCTTACCCGCATCCCACTTGTACATGGAGACAATCTTGTCGCCGCGCAGCAGGGATGGGATCAGGATCGCGAAAGCCCCTGTGGCATGAAAAAACGGAATCGCCAGCAAGGTCGCGCGCTGTTCGTTTGGATCAGGCTCAGGTACAGGTTCGCCCTTGCGCAGGAACATACGGGCCTGGCAGGTCATGGAATTGAACATGTTGGAAACAACCGCGCGATGGGTGGCCAATGCGCCCTTTGGTTTCCCGGTCGTTCCCGACGTGTACATGATCGTTGCGTTGTCTTCCGGCTCCAGATCAATAGCTGGCCACGACACTGCTGGCAGATTGGCCCATTCATTGGCCCCGCCAACATATGTTTCCATCCGTGACACGCGCGGGTCGCCATACTCACCTTCTGGGTCGCGCGCGATGATGACGTTTTTCAGGTCCGGCAACTTTTCCCATTCCGTCCTGACACGCTCATAGATTTGTGGGTCAACGAAGGCGAGTTTCACGCCGGCGAAAGACAGACCGTATTCGAGCTCGTCACTCGTCCACCAGGAGTTCATTGGGGTGGCAATGGCGCCAAGCATGGAGGCAGCGAAGAAGGCGACGGGCCATTGCGGATAGTTACGCATGACGATGGCGACGCGGTCACCCTTCTCGATACCATACGTGTCGCGCATGACGGCAGCGAGTTTGATGACGGCTCGGGCGAGGGCATCAAATGTCACGCGCTCATCTTCATACACAATGAAGTCACGGTCGGCGTATTGCATGCTGGCGAGTTGAAGCACCAGTGGAATGGTCGGCGGCGCATTCTTGTAGATCTTCATTTCGACGCCATTGATGACAGCGTCCATGAGTTCTAGCGGGGAACCTTCGGCCGCGAGCATCTCATTCGCCTGAGCGATGGACATGGCGGGCCAGTTTGGCAAAGTGTCTGCAGGCATGGGTTTCCTCTGGATGTGTGTTTTGTCCACACAATCACGCCACCCCAAAGTATTGAAGGAAAAATTGACCGTTCATCCGACAATTTTTCGAGAGCGGGGGCAAAATCATGTCCCAAAGCGCAGTACGCCGCCGACACGCCCGTTCCGAAATAGAAACAGTCGTATCGACGGCGAAAAATTCTGGATCGATTAAGAGCGGTTACTTGCCGAAATCGCAAAAACGCAGCGCGTGGTTGGTGCCATCCGGCTCGACAGCATCGTAGCTGCGTCCGGTCAGCTCATCGCCCTCACAGAGATAGCCGATCTGGTACATGGCGATCAGTGTCTCATTGTCAGGCGTCAGATCGCTGGCAATCATGAGATCGATAGCATCCTCATGGCGGCCCAGTTGCATCAGTATATCGAACTTTTGCTGGCGAGTGGTTTCGGGCTGGTTCAACACCGTCATCAGCGAATCTGCCTTGCCACGCGCCGTCGCGAGCGCAGGCACTGCCTTGGCATACACCGCTGTATCGTCGAGCGTGTTCACGATTTCTTCGAAATCCTCGATCGCGCCCATGACATCATAGCCTGAATGGCTGGCACGCAGCTCGCCGCGGCGCAGGAGTGTCTCGGCAAGTTGCTCTCGCGACAGTTCTGGATCGCCTGAAAGCTGGGTCAGGCGGTCGATGGCGGTCTGAGTGTTGCCAGCCTCCTCCAGACCCTCAACCGTGGTCATCGCCAGCGCGTAGCTGGACATGGTTTCAGTCATTGGTGCGACTGTGGCACCCGTTGCCTCGGTCGAGCCGGACGTGGAAGAACAAGCTGCAAGTGCCAGAGCGGAAGCAGCAGCGATTAGGCCGGAACGAATCATGGGACATCTCCAACAGGGAACAGAAGAAATTCAGTGCCTAGTCGTAGTCGCTCAAGGCGTGCGCTGACAGGGCGGTAATGTGGATTTTATGTGACCTTTCAACTGGTCAGGTCTGCACACCATTCCAGCCCGATGAGATCATCCCGGTCTTCACCGAACTCGTGCAAGCGGACATCCGACTCGCCTGCCTCACAGATATAGCCTGCGGCGACCAGTGTTTCGACCTGCTCAGGGGTCGGCGGCAAGCCTGACGATCGATAGCGCGCAACGGCCTCTTCATGGCCACCCAAAGTCCAAGTTCCGTCAAACCATTGAGCGAGCGTAAGGAACCGGTTCATCGACACCTTGATTTGCTCTACATCGGTGCGGACATAATCGAGTTCCGTTCGTGCATTCGCCGCAAGGGCGTGATCCGGCGCGATCTCCAACAGGGCTTCGAAATCTTCAATCGCGCCCAGCCGATTATCTGCCGCCTGTCGGCGCAAGCTGCCCCGATGATACAAAGCCTGGACGCGTTGCTCGGCCGTCAGCGAGTTGCGAGCGAGCAATTCGCTTAACATCGCTTCGGCGTCGTACGGGTTAGAATCCGCCAATGCCTGCGCAATGACCGTTTCCGGTGGCGGCCCTGTATCGGCTGCTTCCGGCGCAGTGGCGCAGGCAGCCAGCAATAGCGCGGCGCTGATCGAAGTATAGAATGGAAAGCGTCTCATGCGCGGCACATAAGACCGGTTCGCCGTGCGCCGCAAATTGCTTTTCAGATAGATATCAGGCCCGGGCCAACCGGTTGATCTCGGCAATGTCACCGCGGCCCAGAGCTTCAATCGCCTTGGCGGCAATGTGACGGGCATTAAGGCCAGCCGTTTCATACATCTGGTATGGGCTATCCTGATCTTGGAAGACATCTGGCAGCGTCATTGGGCGGATTTTCAGGCCATTGTCGAGCGCGCCTACGCGGGCCAGGTGTTCCAGCACAAAGCTGCCGAAGCCGCCCGTCGCACCTTCTTCGATAGTGACCAGAACCTCATGCTCGCGCGCCAATCGTTCGACCAGTTCGGCGTCCAGCGGCTTGGCAAAGCGCGCATCCGCAACCGTGGCAGACAAGCCCTGCGCAGCCAGCATTTCAGCAGCCTTTTCAGCTTCGCCCAAGCGCGTGCCGTAAGACAGTATCGCAATCGTCGTGCCTTCGCGAACGATCCGTCCCTTGCCGATTTCGAGCGGCTCGGGGTTCTCCGGAACAGCCGCGCCGGTGCCTTCACCACGCGGATAGCGAAAGGTGGATGGGCCATCATCGATCTGCGCCGAGGTCACAACCATGCGAGCGAGTTCTGCTTCGTCTGCAGCTGCCATACATATCATGCCCGGCAATGCACCAAGATATCCGATATCAAAGCTGCCCGCATGCGTTGCGCCATCAGCGCCAACAAGGCCTGCGCGGTCGATCGCAAACCGGACCGGCAATTTCTGGATCGCCACATCATGCACGACCTGATCGTAGCCGCGCTGCAGGAAGGTAGAATAGATCGCCGCGAACGGTTTCATGCCGTCTGCCGCAAGGCCGGCGGCGAACGTCACAGCATGCTGTTCGGCAATGCCCACATCGAAATGGCGGTCCGGGAATTTCTTGGCGAAAATGTCGGTCGATGTGCCGGACGGCATGGCAGCCGTGATCGCGCAAATCTTGTCGTCAGTTTCTCCGAGTTTCGCCAAGGTCTGGCCAAACACTTTCTGGTAATTTGGCGCCTTGGGTTTTGGCTTCGATTGCTCGCCGGTGATTACGGAGAACTTCGAGACCCCGTGATATTTGTCCGCCGAATTTTCGGCCGGCGCATAGCCTTTGCCCTTTTGGGTAACGACGTGGATCAGGATCGGGCCGTCCTTCATCGCTTTCACATTCTCGAGAACCGGGAGAAGCGTATCGAGATCGTGACCATCGATCGGCCCGACATAATAGAAGCCGAGTTCCTCGAACAGCGTGCCGCCCATGGCAAAGCCGCGCAAATACTCCTCCGCGCGCCTGGCCGGACTTTCCAGCCCGATGGGCGTGACCACTTTTTTGGCGATCCGACGCAAACCGCGATAGGGCCGCGAAGATACGAGTTTAGACAAGTAATTGCTCATCGCGCCGACCGGAGGCGCAATCGACATGTCATTATCGTTCAGGATTACGATCAGGCGGGATTTGTCCGCGCCGGCATTGTTCATGGCCTCATAGGCCATGCCAGCAGACATGGATCCGTCACCAATCACGCAGACAACATGCGTGTCGCCGCCTTGCAGGTCGCGCGCCTTCGCAAAGCCATGTCCCGCAGAAATGGAGGTGGATGCGTGCGCAGCGCCAAACGGGTCGTATTCGCTCTCGGCACGTTTCGTGAAGCCTGACAGGCCGCCAGGCTGTCGCAGTGTGCGCATCTGGTCGCGACGCTCTGTCAGGATCTTGTGCGGATAGCATTGGTGGCCGACATCGAAGATCAGCTTGTCTGCCGGTGTATCGAAAACGGAATGGATCGCGAGCGTCAACTCCACGACACCCAGCCCCGACCCCAGGTGGCCACCCGTAACCGAAACCACATCGATGACTTCGTCGCGCACTTCATCTGCGAGTTGTTTCAATTCCGCCCGCGAGCGGCCTTTAAGGTCGGCAGGAGAATTGATTGCATCCAGCAAACGATTGGGGCGGGCGTCGGTCATTCCAGTTTAAGCTCGATCTTTGAATTGTTATTCTGACCAGACCTTAATGCGTTCTATCGAGCACAAAATCGACTGATTGCAGCAGTATATGGGCCTTTTCGCGGAAAATTGCGAGGTGTTCCTTCGCCTGTGCGGCGAGAATGCGCACCCGCTGGCGTGCGCCCTCAATGCCAAGAATGGTCACAAAATTCGCTTTTCCTGCCGCCTCGTCAGTGCGTAGGGGCTTTCCAGCGCTGTCCTCGCTGCCGGTCGCATCGAGCAAATCATCAGCAATCTGGTAGGCCAAGCCAAGATCATTGGAGAAGCCCGCCAGTGCGTTGCGTTCAGCTTCCCGGGCGCGACCGACAATCGCCGCCGCTTCTGTCGCGTAGGAAATCAGCGCGCCCGTTTTGAGGCGTTGCATGCGTGTGATTGTGTTCAAATCCCGCGGGCTGTCAGATTCCAACATGTCGATCATCTGGCCGCCGACCATGCCGCGCGCGCCGGATGCATCGGCAAGCCGCTCGATCAGCATGGCCCTTACGGATGCATCATCATGGGTCTCGGTTGATGCCAGGATCTTGAAGGCCAATGTCAGCAGCGCGTCTCCGGCCAACACCGCAGTCGCTTCATCAAAAGCCTTGTGAACAGTCGGCTGGCCACGCCGGAAATCATCATCATCCATGCAGGGAAGGTCATCATGGACGAGTGAATAGCAATGTACGCATTCAAGCGCCGCGGCAGCGCGCAGCAAGGTCTTCTCGGGCGCATCGAACATCGCGCCCGTTTCCAGCAGGAAGAAAGGCCGCATACGCTTGCCATTGGCCAGAGCGGCATGGCGCATCGCGCGCATCAAATTGGCTTCCGGGCCGCCTGCAGGCGGGATCAGCTGGTCAAGCGCAACGGTAATCCGGTCGGCCACCTCTTTCAGGCGCTGTTCGAACTCTTGGGCCTCGCCCATATCGAGGCCCCTTTAGTCGAAATTGGCGGACTCTGTGGTCGGCCCATTGGCCCCTTGGACAATCTGCTCAACCTTCAGCTCGGCGGATTTCAGACGGGATTCACAGTGCGCTTTCAGCGCCGCGCCGCGTTCATAAATCGCGATGGATTTCTCCAGCTCGACTTCGCCTGCTTCCAGTTGGCGGACGATGATTTCGAGTTCGGCCAATGCCTCCTCGAAGGTAAGCTTGTCGACTGGTTTCTCTTTCGCATCAGCCATTCTTCGGCCTCATCTTCCTTGAAATTTCCGTGACACTAGAGCGGCGACCTGAGGTCCACAACCACTTCCCGACCAGATTTACCGGTATTCGTAGATGCGGTAGCTCCAATATGCGTCGCCGCCGTCATACGAACACTTCCAGCCCAGCTTCTTCATTTCCGGACGCAGCATTCGATTGAACCAGCCATGGGCCGCCAGATAGACCTTGCCCTCACTGGACGCCTCGTCGAGCTTAGACGCGGCGGCAGCGGCGCGCTGACGCGCCTGCTTCACGCTTTCGCCATCCAGCGCATGTCCGTTCAGCCAAGCAGCACGGGCGAGAATATTCCACGTTTTCGGCAGATAACGCACACCCGGCAGAAGGGGAGGAGGCAATGGCGCCTCATTGAATACCGGGTCAAACAGTGCCTGCATGTGCGGCGCCGCACGTGCAGCGGTCTGCTGGGCACGCAGGCGCGCAGAAGCAAATACAATGTCAGCATCGGCCACCGATTTGACCAGGCCGTCCGGCGGCGTCTGGTCATCGGCCAGAGGGCCAATCTCGTAACGTTCCCACCAGTCGCGATACTGTTTCCAGTTCAGTCGCGGGCCCGCCGTGCGGTCGAGGGCCGGGCGACCGTGACGCGAAATGATGATGGGACCGCGCTTCCGGTCTGTCGATGTCGTGTCTGGCATCGCCATACAAATCATACTCGTTGTTGCTGGCCCCGTGACCATTGTTCCAAAATTGCCCTAACGGGGTTGCCCCCGCCCGGCAAGGCGCGTTTGTACACCCATTCACTTGTCAGGTTGTGAAATTCGAAGGGCTCAGAGCCCCTTCCAGACACGCTTGCGGCAGGGTTCTTCGTCCTGCAGCTTGCATTTGTGGAAGGTGACGAGGACCGTTTCTGCGCGACCAATCATGTGATCCATCGGCACGAAACCAATTGATGCCACATCCGCAGGCACGCGCGGCTGACAGCCCGCCCGGTCAATTACGCCCTCTATGGCCGGGCAGTGCCCACTTGGAAAGCGACTGTCGAGCGAATTGTCCCGATTATCACCCATCATGAAGACATGCCCTTCCGGCACGATGAACAGGTCGGTATTGTCGCCCCGTCCACCTTTTTCCTGCCGGTGAGTGATCCACGTCTTGTCGCCAATCGTTTCCTGCCATTCATGCGCGATATCGATCGCCACGGCATTGTGCGGAACGTAACGGATGGTGCGCAGGTATTCGCTCTCAACCGCTTCGCCATTCAGATAGAGCTGCTCGCCAATCAGCTGGATCTGATCGCCTGGCAGACCAATCAGACGCTTGATCATGACGCGGCCCGTATGCGGATGCTCGAACACAACCACATCGCCGCGCTTGGGTGTGCTGGCAAAAATCCGGCCCTCGGGCAACGGAATGAAGCGCCCCATCGAAAACGGCAGAGAATAGCGGTCATAGCCATAGGCGAATTTTGCCACAGCGACCCGGTCGGTCACCTGTAGCGTCGGGACCATGCTTTCAGAGGGAATCACGCGCTGCTCGTAGGCGAGCCCCGAGAACAGCAGAAACACGGGTACAAAGACGGCGAGCGTAGCGCCCCATTCACGAAGCTCTTGTTTGAGCTTGGCGCCAAGGCCTGGCGCCTCGGCGACTTCATCGTTCGCCGCAGTGTTACCATCTGATGCCATGGGGACCTCATCCATCGTCTTCGTGACGTTTGATCTGTTTAGACGAAAGAAGTCCTGATTGCGAAGACGAAAACGCCTCCGCTGCTGCAAAAGCCGGGAATGCCCGCCTTAGCTCAGGCTGTACAGGTCTATTCCGGTTTCATTCCGTGTCACAGACACATCACCCCGATAAATGAGATAGTTGAGATGCGCCAATGCCTCACCCGTGGCCATGCTGACCTCGTCGTCGGAAATCGCGCGGCCGAACAGCGTGGTGAACGTATCCACTGCCTTCATGGGCCCACGCTCCAACCTCTGAAGCAATCTTGCGAGCCCCACATGATGACCGTCAATCAAGTGCTGCAGCCGTTTGTGGGCTCCGGTAAAGGGCTCATTATGAGCTGGCAGGACAAGCACGTCTTCCGGCAGCCGCTGTTTCAACTTTTCACAGCTTTCGAGCCAGTCGAGCAATGGATTCGCCGCAGGCTCAGTCGGGTGGACGGATATGTTGGAAGAGATCCGCGGCAGAATCTGGTCACCTGAGATCAGAATATTGAGATCGCGACTATAAAGACATGCATGCTCGGGCGAATGCCCACTGCCGGTGATGACTTCCCATTCCTGACAGCCCATTTCGAAAGTATCGCCGTCAACAAGGCGGCGGTAGGAATCCGGCAACGGCATGACACCTTTTCCAAACCCGCCGAACTTTTCCTTGTACTGGTCGAGCTGGGTCTTGTTCCAGCCGGCACGCAAATAGAAGTCCAAACCAGCCTTTGGCGCACTGCGCCCGGTGTCAGATACCAGCATCCGGCACGTTGTATATTCCAGACGAGTCATCCACAGCTCAGCGCCCCATTTGTGACAGAGCCATCCAGCCGTTCCGATATGATCGGGGTGCATGTGGGTGACGATAACCCGCTTGAGAGGCTTCTGCTCACTGACCCGATCAGCCAACAATTTTCGCCAGACGTCACGCGTCTCATCATACGGAATCCCGGTGTCAACAATAGTCCAGCTATCGCCATCGTCGATCAGCCAGACATTGATGAATTTGAGAGAGAAATGCAGAGGCATAGCCAGCCAGAACAGGCCGGGCGCTATCTCCCTGATTTCGCCGGGAGCGGGCGCCGATTGTCCATGCGGATAATCAAGGCGCGGCCGTGTCGGCTTGCTGATTTCTGTACCATCCATGTCAGGAGGATACGCAGCTTCTTGCGTCCGTCGAGCCGTACCGCAAGGTCATGCCACAGCAAGACGCGTACGAATATCCTCAACCAGAGCGATTGGAGCTGCCATACCGTCGACCCGGATAACGTCTTCCGGCGGGACCAGCGCGGCCAGTTGGCTGTCGAGCAGGGAGACCGGCATGAAATGGTCGGCGCGCGAGGAAATCCGCTGCCCAAGCTCATCTTTGGGCACGTCTAGCAGGACGAACAGGCACGTCCGACCGCTCTGCTCGCGCAGACCTGTCTGGACAAAGGGCGTAAGCGCCGAACAGGCCAGGACCACCCGGTCCTCCGGCATGTCGGTCAGGGTTTTGCACAGGCTGCGCACCCAGTCGGCGCGATCTGCATCGGTCAGGGGTGTGCCGGAGGCCATCTTCTCCTTGTTGGCGGCGGAGTGGTAGTCATCCGCTTCCACAAACGGCCAACCCTCGGCCTTGGAGAGGGCTTCGGCAATGGACGTTTTTCCACTGCCCGCCACGCCCATGATGATGACCAGGTCCCTCACTTGATGGGTGTTCGCTTGCGAGGCTTGAGCTTGGTGCGCTTGAACTTCTCGCCTTTCAGCGGGGAGACTGTTTTCTCTCCAGAGGCCGGTCCCGGCTTCCCGCCTGAGCGGGGGGCGGTCCTGTCAGGGCGCCGGTCTGGCTTGCCTGACCGTTCGGGACGTTCAGCCCGCGCGGGACGATCCGGACGCCCACTCCGTTCTGCCCGATCTGAGCGCTCCGGCCGCTCCGGTCGCGGCTTGCGGGGACGGGGCATGTCACCTCTCAGCAAGGCTTCGCGTTCACGGCCACTGATCGGGCGCCACTTGCCTTCCGGCAAACCTGCAAGCTCCAGCGGCCCAACACGCACACGCATCAGGTCCACAACATGCAGCTCTACCAGTTGGCACATACGCCGGATCTGGCGGTTGCGGCCTTCGTTCAGGATAAATTTCAACTCCTGCTGTTTCACTTGTTCGACGATGGCAGGTTTCAGCTGGCGACCATCCAGCTCGAGACCATGACGCAACTTGCCCAGCTTGTCGGGCGTAACATCGCCCTTCACCTTGACCAGATATTCCTTGTCGAGCTGGCTCTCCGGCCCAATCACGGCCTTTGCCAACACGCCGTCTTCAGACATGATCAACAAACCGCGGGAATCCTTGTCCAGACGCCCGAGGGGCGCGAGCTTGTTATAGCGCCCCGGAATGGCATGACTTTTTCCCGAAAGGCTATCGCCTGAGATGAGCCGCACAGCGGGAATTTCATCGCCCTCCGGCGTGCCCGAAACAATACTGATCGGTTTGTGGAACAGGATGGAAAGCTGATTATCGAGCCGACGTGCAGCCTTCTGCGCCAGATCCAACGTCTGACCGGTCTCGATCTTCTGGCCCGAGATCGCTTTCTCGCCGTCGACTTTCACCAGACCCTGCTCAATCAGGGAGTCCGCCTCGCGGCGTGAGCACACGCCTTCCAGCGCCAGCCATTTGTTGATCCGCAAAGGCTCGTCGCCGGAATAGGTTTTGGTCCAAGCCATGGCGTGTCGCGCCTCCTGATATAGTGCGGCCCGTCATATCGGCGCTGGCCGTTCCTCGCAACATTCAGTCGACATTGTGGGGCATTTCCGGCATAGGCGGGCGCCCCGCACGGAGATGATTGAATAATGACGGACCGCCGCACCGCAGCGCCCCTGCTCGCCTTTGGCCTGTTAGTGCTCGGGACCATTCTCGGCCTTGCCGGGACGGATTTGGTCCTACCTGCCGTTCCGTCCTTGCCGGAAACCTTGCGGGGCTCGCAGGCGATGGCGCAGCTGGTGCTGGCCGCCTTCGTGGCAGGTGGTTGTATCGGTCTGCTGGCCTTCGGTGAACTCGGCGCACGGATCGACCAGCGCAATCTGTTGGTCATCTCGCTTGCGGCCTATGCGCTGGTCTCGTTCGCCTGCATGGCCGCGCCGTCCCTGTCCGTTCTGGTTGGACTGCGGTTCTTGCAAGGTCTGACCGGATCTGCCGCAGCTGTGTTTGCTCCAGGCATGATCCGCGCCATGTTTTCCGAGGAGAAAGCCGTTGGCGCACTTGGCTTCATGGCCAGCATAGAATCCTTGATCCCTGCCCTTGCCCCCGTGCTCGGCGTCTGGCTGCTGCTGGCATTCGGCTGGAAAAGCTCTTTTCTCGCCCTGGGTATCTTGAGTCTAGGCGTTGCAGCGCTCGTCGCCATGCTGCGTCATCGCCTGCCCGCGCCGCCGTCGACGCGGGCGCCGGGCAGCTATCTGCGCCACGTGATCAATCCGGTCTTCCTGCGCTATGCCCTGAGTCAGGCCTTCACACTCGCCGGACTGCTTATCTTTGTGTTCGGCGCACCGGCCATGATCACCAAGGGCCTTGGCGGCGACCTGGGCGACTTCATCATCATGCAGGTTACAGGGATTGCGTTCTTCATTGCAGGATCGAACTTTGCCGGCAAGCTGTCCGCACGGTTCGAACCTGAACCGATGATCCTGTTCGGATCGACTATGTCCGCCGCAGGCCTGGCTGGTATTCTGATTTACGCACTGTTGGGTGGGACAGCACCACTGATGCTCGCCGCCCTGTTTGTGCCGGTCAATCTCGGCCTCGGCTTTCGGGGACCTCCCGGTTTCTATCGCGCGGTTGTCGCTGCGCGCGGAGATGATGCGCGCGGGTCGGCACTCGTCCTCGTGGCCATCCTTTCCACGACGGCTGCCGGCACCGCCATCGCCGCGCCGTTCGTCACATTTGGCATGGTACCACTTGCGGCGATTGGGACAGCAGTCTCCTGCGCCTCGGTCCTGTGCCTGATCGCCTTGCCGAAGCTCAGCGCCTGAGCCGAACTCACGCGATACCGAACAGAGCTTCGCTATTGTCGAGGAAAGGGGAACCGCCTTCGGTGATGCCGGAGACACGGCCCGGCGCGGTGGCCAGAACAGTCTCGGAAAAGAAGCCCGCAAGTGCCAGTTGGCGTGCCCGGAAGCTGCCTTCCTCACCGCGTGCAGCAACAGCTGCCCGCGTCAGGAAGTGCCCGCCAATCACGTCTCCCGCCAGCGCGAGATAGGCCGTCGCGCCCGCAAGCGCTTTGTCCTGATCGCGATCCTTCATCGCTTCCAGCATCCAGTCGCTGGCTTCGCGCAGGGCTTCGGCGCCAGCGCGCAACCGGTCTGCAATCTGCACAAGCTGTGGGTCATTGGTCGCGCGGGCATCTGCCGCCGTCGCCTCGACCTCACCCAGCATCACTCGCATGGACTCACCATTCGTGCCGGTCAGTTTACGCCCGACAAGGTCGATGGCCTGAATGCCATTCGTGCCTTCATAGATCGGGGCAATCCGGGAGTCGCGATAAAGTTGGCCTGCGAGTGTCTCACCCATAAAGCCCATGCCGCCATGTATTTGCACACCAAGGCTCGCCACATCGACGCCCATATCCGTGCACCATGCCTTGGCAATTGGCGTCAGCAGGTCTTCCCGCATCTTTGCAGCAGCGCGTGTGGTTTGATCCGGGGACGCCTCGGCGAGGTCTGCGGCGACCCCACAGGCATAACAGATCGAACGCGCTGCAGCGACGCGAGCGCGCATGGTCGTCAGGGTACGGCGCACGTCCGCATGGTGCAGGATTGGAGCGGGGCCCTCAATGCCCGGTGCCTTGCCTTGCTTGCGCTCCTGCGCATATTCGAGTGCCGTCTGGTAGGCCGCCTCGCCCACAGCAACTCCCTCAAGGCCGACATTCAGGCGTGCGGAATTCATCATGGTGAACATGCAGGCCAAGCCCTTGTTCTCCTGACCGATCAGCCATCCGGTCGCGCCATCATATTCCATCACACAGGTCGGCGAGGCGTGGATGCCCATCTTCTTTTCAAGACCGATACATTTGACGGCATTGCGTGCGCCAAGGCTACCATCCGCTTCAACCATAAACTTCGGCACGATGAAAAGAGAGATGCCGCGCGAACCTGCGGGCGCATCCGGCAAGCGCGCCAGGACCAGGTGTATGATGTTCTCGGCGACATCATGATCGCCCCATGTGATGAATATCTTCTGCCCACTGATGGCGTAGCTGCCATCTTCCTTCGGCACGGCTCTTGTCTTGAGCGCGCCAACATCCGAACCGGCCTGCGGCTCCGTCAAATTCATGGTGCCGGTCCAATTGCCGGCCACGAGGTTGGGAAGATATGCCTGCTTCTGGTCATCTGTGCCGTGCGCCAGCAGGGCCTCAACTGCGCCGAAGCTGAGCATAGGGCAGAGCCCGAACGACATGTTGGCCGCGTGGAACATTTCCATGACCGCCAAGGCGAGCGCCTTCGGCAGGCCCTGCCCGCCCCATTCCTCTGGCGCCGACAGGCCCATCCATCCACCCTCCCGGAATTGGGCGTAGGCATCAGCAAATCCCGGCGCGGCCTTCACCCCATCCTCGGTCAGTACGGCACCGTGCGCGTCGCCAGATGCATTGAGCGGCGCCAATACATCACGTGCCAGCTTGTTGGCTTCTTCCAGGATCGGCGTGATCAGCTCGGGGTCATAATTGCCGAATGCCTCCAGCCCTTCCAATCGGGACAGGCCCGCAACGGACTGGAGCGCGAACGCCATATCGTTGAGCGGAGCGTCATAGGCCATGTATTTCTCCCAGAATCCGAATAGGTTATATCCCGAAGAGCATTTAGCGCGGGGATGGTGCCACGCCAACTGCGCCCTATAATCACCTGAACCGAACCCATAGATGTCCAGGAGACACGAATATGCGCAAAATCCTACTTTCCGCTTCCGTCCTCGCGCTCGCCGCTTGCGGCGCCGCCGAGACCACCGCCCCTGCAGCAGAGGCCCAGACGCCGGCCAATGAGACAAGTGAAACAGCTGCTCCGGCTGCAGAAGAGACCGCACCGGCCCCGGAAATGGCTCCGGCCGGCACGTATGTGCTCGATCCGACGCATGCGTCGCTTGTCTGGACGGTGAATCATTTCGGCCTGTCCAACTATACCGCCCGCTTCACCAAGATGGATGCCACACTGGAGTTCAATCCTGATGACGCGTCCGCCACATCGCTGACCGTCACGGTCGACCCGACATCGGTCGAAACAGACTATCCGGGCGACTTCAAAGCGACGCACGCCGATTCGCCGTACGACACGTTCGATGAAGAAATCGCGCAGGATCCAACCTATTTCAACGCAGGCGAATATCCCGAGATCACCTTCACCTCGACAGAAATCACAACAACCGGCCCGACCACCGGCACTGTCACAGGCGATCTGACCTTCCTTGGCGTGACCAAGCCAGTGACGCTGGATGTTACTTACAACGGCACCGCGACCTTCCCTTGGGCCCCGGAACAGCCAAAAATCGGCTTCTCCGCCACCGGCTCACTCAATCGTTCCGAATTCGGCCTGTCGAAAATGGTGCCAAACCTGGGTGACACGATCCACCTGACCATCGAGGCGGAATTCGCCAAAGCTGCCGAATAAGACAGGAACATCCTCGACATGAAGACTGAAACGTCTCGTTACACGATCGTCGCCATCACCCTTCACTGGGTGATGGCAGCCCTTCTTCTGTTCATGATCTGGCTCGGCTGGAACATGGACGACAACGAAGTACGCTTTCAGCTTCACAAATCGATCGGGATCCTGCTTCTGTTCCTCACCTTGGTCCGGGTGATCTGGCGAGTCATGAACCCGCCACCGCCACTTCCGGAAGAGATGCCAGCCTATGAAAAGCTGGCGTCTCATCTTGTCCACATGGCATTCTATGGACTGATGATCATTCTGCCCCTGGCAGGATGGCTGCTTGTCTCCACCTCCAAATTCAAGGTGCCGACCGTCTTGTTTGAGACGGTCAGCTGGCCACACTTGCCAGCGCCGGATTTCCTGCGCGGAGATATTGCGCACGTCATCATCGAGAACATCCATTCCAAAGGCGCTTGGATTCTGATCATCCTGCTAGGCCTGCATGTGGCCGGCGCGGTGAAGCATGAATTCGCTGCTGAAGACGGAGTATTGAAGAAGATGTTGCCTGGCTTGTTCGGAAAGCCTGCGACACCCCCCACCGCACGAGGATATGTCCGCGCCTTCGGAACGGCGATCATTGCCTTTGCCCTCATCGCGATCATACCGATTGCGGGCTCAGGTCAATCCAGCAGCGCCACACCGCAAACTGACGAGGCCGTCGCCCCCGCAGACGAAACCATCGAAGCAAATTGGGATGTCGTTTACGACACTTCTGAAATTCGGTTCACGGGTATGTATGATGGAGCCGAATTCACCGGCACCTTTGACGATTGGTCAGCAGATGTGGAATTCCATCCAGAAGCGCTCGATGAGTCTCGTGTGCTCGTAACGGTCCAGACAGCTACTGCCGATGCTGGCAAGAAGCTCTACAATGACAGCCTGAAGGGCCCGGAATGGTTCGACACGACCACCTATCCTGACGCCCAGATCAGCCTGAGCAACTTCAGCGAAACAGACACAGGCTATAGCGCAGATGCTGCAATATCGCTGAAGTCCGAGCTGATCACGGTGCCGCTCGACTTCACGCTTGAAATCGATGGCGACACCGCGATGCTGGCTGGAAAAGCGGTCATGAGTCGCAGAGCCTTCAATCTCGGCCAGGACTCTGATCCCTCCGGAAGCTGGGTTGGCGATGAAATCACAATCTCCGTAACGGGAACCGCCACGCGCAAATAATGCGCTGGTGGCTTCCGGGGCCGCGACGCGAATGCTAAGCCCGCGCGCATGACTGCCATCGCTCCTATCGAATCCAGCACACTCCAACTGGCTGCCAGCTTCCTGCGCAAGGGCGGGCTCGTCGCCATGCCGACCGAGACCGTCTACGGGCTCGCCTGCGATGCATCAAACCCTGACGCGGTGGCACGACTATACACAGCCAAGGGGCGTCCCAGCTTCAACCCCCTGATCGCGCATGTTGCTTCACTGGAAATGGCGCAAGCCGAAGCCGTATTTTGTGACGCAGCGTTCAAACTCGCACATGCGTTCTGGCCTGGTCCGCTTACTTTGGTACTGCCCGTTGCTTCGACCGGGACGGTTTGCGACCTGGCCCGGTCTGGCCTCGATACAATTGCCATCCGCATGCCGGCCCATCCCGGCGCGCGTAGCCTGATCGCGGGTTTCGGTCGTCCGGTTGTCGCCCCGTCGGCCAACCGGTCCGGACATATCAGCCCGACACTGGCCGAACACGTCAAAGCCGATCTCGACGGCAAGGTCGACCTGATCCTCGACGGTGGGCCGTGCACGCAGGGCATCGAATCCACCATTGTCTCATTTATCGGTGACCAGCCAACACTCCTGCGAGCCGGCACGGTCGAAACCTCCGCCCTCGAAGCAGTCCTTGGCACGTCACTCGCTCGTGCAGATGAGGGCGATGGCATCTCTGCCCCTGGGCAACTGAAAAGCCACTATGCACCCAATGCCCGGTTGCGTCTCAATGCGAGCGCCCCCGAAGCAGGGGAAGCCTGGCTGGGTTTCGGCCCGGATGAGGCAAATGGGCTCAACCTCTCGCCATCTGGCAACCTGACCGAGGCTGCTGCAAACCTGTTCGCCATGCTGAGGCAACTGGATGCAGAGGCCGACCGCATCGCCGTCGCGCACATTCCGAATGAGGGGCTTGGCGAAGCCATCAATGATCGTCTCGCTCGGGCCGCGCACCGAGATGACTGATGGAAGCAACAAACTCGAAATCGCGCAGGAAATGAGTAGGTTTACCCAATGACAGAGCTTAGCCCGGACTTCCTGACCGCCGCCCAAAACCTGCTCGGCCCGAGGGGGTGGAGCATGGCGGCGGAAGAACTCGCCAAAGTGTCGTCGCCCTGGCGCGGCACCTACAAGGGCGAGACGCCTTTCCTCGCAAAGCCCGCCACAACGGAAGAGACCGCTGCACTGGTGCGACTTTGCAATGAATATGGCGTCGCGATCACACCTCAGGGCGGCAATACCGGCCTGGTTGATGCGGGCACGCCGCATGGCGAAATCTGTGTGTCGATGCAACGGATGAATGCGGTACGTGCACTCGATGCGTTCAACAATTCGCTCGTGATCGAGGCTGGCGCCCCCCTTGTCGTGGCGCAGCAAGCGGCCGACGACGCCCAGCGCTTGTTCCCGCTTTCACTCGGCTCGGAAGGCACCGCCACGATTGGCGGCCTGATTTCGACCAATGCTGGCGGGGTCGCGGTGCTGCGCTATGGCATGATGCGCGACCTGATCCTTGGCCTCGAAGTCGTGCTGCCGAATGGAGATATCTGGAACGGCCTGTCGGGCCTGCGCAAGAACAATACGGGCTACGATCTGAAACACTTGTTTGCTGGCGCAGAAGGTACGCTCGGTATCATCACGGCTGCGACCCTGAAACTGTTTCCCAAGGTTCAGCGCGCGAGCGCCTGGGTCACCTGCACAACAGCAAGCGACGTCGTGAAACTGCTCGCAATGGTTCGCGACCATGCCGGCGATACGGTTACGAGCTTCGAGATCATCCCCGCCAATGCCGTCGCCATGGTACAGGCAGACGTGCCGGACACGCGCGACCCACTTCCATCTGATTTGCCTTGGCGCGTGCTGATCGAAGTTTCCATGTCGCGCGCCGAACATGCCCGCGACGTTCTCGAAGGCGCACTCGCCTCAGCATATGAGAGCGAACTTGTGCAGGATGCCGTCATTGCCGAAAGCGTCGCGCAAGCCGAAAGCTTCTGGCACATCCGCGAGACAATCCCCCTGTCGAAACGAGCATATGGCACCGCGCTGAACCAGGACATCTCCGTACCGGTCAGCCGCATTCCCGAATTTATCGATGCTTGCAACGCGGCTGTTCTGGAAAAGGTGCCTTCAGCGGAGTTTGTGATCTTCGGTCATGTCGGCGATGGCAATCTCCATTATTCTGTTTGCGAGCCAGCCAGCGCAGAGCGCCCAGTTCTACGTGGTCAGGATGAAGCAATCTTTCGTATCATCTATGATCAGGTCATGAGCTTCGACGGATCCATTAGCGCCGAACACGGTGTTGGGCGGCTGAAACGTGATGAACTGGAACGCATTCGTCCGAAGGCAGCCACCGAAATGATGCGTGCCATCAAACATGCGCTAGACCCAAACAAGATCATGAACCCCGGTCGCGTCATCAATTCCTGATCGGGTTCCCAGTTGCCTTCCCGCCGGATCGCTGTAGCGTCCACAGACCAATGCGGGAGACATAAATGCGTACACACCTTGCCGCCATCGCGCTCATCGCGCCGCTGATCGCCTGTGAGCCTACGCCTCCAATCGTAGGCGGACCGTGCAGCTATGAAACCACAATCATCTCGGCAACGGTGACCGAAGTCGATGAAGACGGCGCTTTGTTCGATGGGCCCGAGGGAGAATTGTGGGTCCCGGCCTCCTACTTGGGCACGCTGCCGGAAGTCGGAGAGACACTCACGCTGAAACGCGATCAGATCACCGAGGGCACATGCACGCCGGAAATGTACGAAGTGGTCGCAGCTGATGTCAGCGACAAGGACTAACGTCCCGAGCGGCGACTGGAAACGACCATGAGAAGGCCGTCCAGCGTCGATGCACTTGCGGAGTTTGGACGTGCGCGCTTGTCACGCTCTTTCTTCATGCGCGACTTCCTGTATTCGGATATCGCCGCGCTTCACGGCTTCTCGAACGTTCCCGATGATCCGGACCTTGCCATTACCGCCGGCACGAAGCTCTGCACGGAATTGCTGGAACCCTTGCAGGACGTTTTCGGGCGCATCGCCATCCGGTCCGCCTATCGCTCTGCTGAAGTGAATGGATTTGGCAACCAGATGCAGCGGGACAAGAAGAAGGGCTACAATTGCGCCTCGAACGAAAGCAATTACGGCCATCATATCTGGGACCGGCGGGATGCCGAAGGAAACATGGGTGCAACCGCCTGCGTCGTTATTCCAGCCTTCTACGATGCTTTCCACGCAGAAGGGGACTGGCAGAAACTGGCCTGGTGGATCCACGACCATTTGCCTTATTCAACGCTATACTTCTTCCCGAAACTCTGGGCCGTGAACATTCAGTGGCGCGAAAATCCGGTTCGCCAGATCGACAGCTATACCCCGCCGCGTGGTCGGCTGACAGATGAGAGTAAGCCGAATTTTCACGGCTCACACGAAGCGGATTGGGCATCCCTGCGTGACGTTTTCCCGAAAGCCTGAAAGGGTCAGCTGGCAAGCGCTGCAGATATCTCCGCATGCGACGCAAACACATCCTGCGCGCCCGCCGCCCTGAGCCGGTCGCCAAGCCCCGCATCGGCATGACCACCGCCCGTAAAGCCCCACGCTGTCATCCCGGCGGCGCGCGCGGCTGTCACACCATTCACGCTGTCTTCGAGTACGACACATTTGTCGGGCCGGGCACTGATCTGTTCGGCTGCGTGCAGAAACAGGTCAGGCGCAGGCTTTCCATCGGTAACGAGGTCTGAGGAATATATGTGCGGCGCAAAAGTATCGTACAGGCCAGTGAGACGAAGTTTACGGACGAGCTTTGGTGCCTCGGAAGACGACGCCACTGCCTGCGCCCCAGAGAACGCGGCGGAAACGCCCAACACACCTTCAATCGCGCGCAGATCCGTTTCGAAGTGTTGCCAGATGCGCGCCTGCAACTGGTCGGCAAAATCCGGAGGCAAGGGGCGTCCACGCTCAATGGCATCCGCCGCGAGAGCCGCATGGAAGTCCCGATTGTGCAGGCCGACAAAACGCGAAACGAAAATCTCGAACGGATAGTCGAGCCCCCAGCCAGAGAGCATTTCCCGTTCAGTGGCGATGGAGATTGTTTCGGAGTCGACCAACACCCCATCGCAATCAAAGATCAAGGCGTCCACAGAGCCTATCCCCGCCGCCCGAACAGGCGTTCGATGTCGGCGAGCTTCAGCTCCACATAGGTCGGCCGCCCATGATTGCACTGGCCGGAATGTGGCGTCGCTTCCATCTGGCGGAGCAGCGCATTCATCTCCTCGCCATTCAGTCGTCGTCCGGCTCGCACTGAACCGCGGCACGCCATGTTCCCCATGACTTCCTCGAACCGCTCCTTGAGCGCGAGGCCCGCATCATATTCGGCGAAGTCATCGGCGAGATCACGGATCAAGCCCATTGTGTCCATTTCCCCGAACAGGGCGGGGGTGGCCCGTACACAGATCGCGCCGGCCCCAAAAGGTTCGATTTCCAGACCCAGCTCAGCCAACTCGTCGGCGCGCTCGAGCACGCGGGTCGCCTCGTCCTCAGTAAGCTCCACCACATCCGGGATCAGCAGCGCCTGACGCCTTACCCCGCCCGCAGCCATTTGGCGTTTCATGTCCTCGTAGACCAGCCGCTCATGAGCGGCATGCTGATCCACGATAACGATGCCATCCGCTGTCTGCGCAACGACATAGGTTTCGTGCAACTGAGCGCGGGCGACGCCGAGTGGAAAGTCAGAAGGCATACCTTGCGCGGGCGCGGCTTCCGGCTCCACCCGTGCGGACGGAGCGGCATCATGTCGATAGGCAGGCGGTGGTGCTTCTTGCAGCCCCGCCATCACATCGCCAGAGGGCGGAAGAGGCTGATCGAAATCAATGCCCGATGGCTGGCGATAATAGGAAGAGGGGGAAGCCTGTCGCTCTGGCGCAGATGGCAACGACCAGAGATTGGCTGACGTGGCCTCTTCGATCCGAACCTTGCCGAGCGCAGAATTCGCGACCGTGGTCGACGCTCTGTGTCCCGCCGCGGCCAGCGCATGACGCAGTGCGCCAATCATCAAACCTCTTACATTCCCCGCATCGCGGAAGCGCACCTCGGTCTTGGCGGGGTGCACGTTCACATCGACATATTCTGGGTCAAGATCAACAAACAGCGCCGCCAACGGATGCCGGTCGCGCGCCAGGAAGTCCTGATAGGCGGCGCGGATTACGCCATTCAGCATACGGTCCTTCACGGGCCGGCCATTGACGAACAGGAATTGCATCTGGGCGTTGCCGCGATTGAGCGTCGGCAGGCCGGCAAAGCCAGCAAGGCGAACACCTTCGCGCTCGGCATCAATCTCCAGCGCGTTCTCACGGAAATCACGTCCCATGATTGCGCCGAGCCGGGCCAGTTGGCCGGAGGCGCCTTCGGCTTCAGCGGCATAGCGCAGCGAGTTCCGGCCATTATTTTCCAGCGAGAAAGCAACATGCGGATTGGCCATGGCGAGACGCTTGATCGTGTCAGTCACAGCCATGCTTTCGGCGCGCTCGCCTTTCATGAACTTCAACCGGGCGGGAGTCGCATAGAACAGGTCGCGCACTTCGATGCGGGTGCCAGTCTCGCCGCGCCCGGTAAACGCCGCCGGGCGAGGACCTTCCATCCGTCCCGCCTCAACAAAGACTTCGGCTGCGTCTTCGCCGGTCGCGCGGGATGAAATGCTGCAGCGGCTGACCGAGGCAATCGACGGCAACGCTTCACCCCGGAAGCCCATCGTGTGGATGTTCAGCAAATCCACCCGCCCGCCGGCATCCGGCACGAGTTTGGAGGTTGCATGGCGTTCCAGCGCGACGAGCAGATCGTCGGCCGACATGCCACAGCCATCATCTTCGATGATGATCCGTTTCAGGCCCCCAGCTTCGATGGAGACAGAAATTCGGCGAGCGCCAGCGTCCAGAGCATTCTCGACCAATTCCTTGACGGCAGCCGCCGGGCGCTCGACCACTTCGCCCGCCGCGATCCGGTTCACGACATCAGGTGGCAGCTTGCGAATCTCGGGGCGAGGGCGGACGGAATCAGGCATCTGGTTACAATACCCCGGCTGACGCGCTTTGTCCCCGCCTGCCCGCACGGTTTCAACAGGGACCAGCCAAGGCGGGTATGTCCGGCCCGCGCCCGGCGTCCAGTTGACGCAGGCCGGTTGCCTTCCTTGCGGTTACCCCACAAAGTGCGCCGGAACATTCCGGAGCCTGAAATTCCATGAAGTTGACTTCTTCCCTCGCCGTCGCCGCAATAGTGTTGCTCACCGCTTGTGGCGGCTCAGATGCGCCTGCAAATGACACCCCGGCCGAGGAAGCACCTCCGGCGAAGGCCCCGGCAGAAGCGGCGCCCGCCGCTGCCCCCGCTGAAGCGGCGGTTGATGCGGTATCACCGTTCGCGGCCCTGCCCGCCCCGTACAATACCGCCGATTATGCGCGCGGTCGCCGCACCTGGAAGCTCTGCCAATCCTGCCACATTACGGCGGAAGGCGGCGGTAATCTCGTTGGCCCGAACCTGCATGGGCTGTTCGGTCGCGAGGCCGGCACACTGGAGGGCTTTGCCTATTCCCCTGCCCTGCAAGAAGCCGACTTCATCTGGACGCCCGACAAGGTCGATCACTGGCTGGAGAACCCGCGCACTTTCCTGCCTGGCAACCGCATGACGTTTGCGGGTGTGCGCAAACCGGACGACCGCCTGGCGGTTGTCGCCTATCTGATGAGTGAGACCGGCTTCGCCGCCGATGCCAACCCGGAAGACGTCCCTGCGGAATAGACTGGTGTGATTAATGCCGGAGGATAAGGGCGAGCAGCACAGCATGCTCGTCAAACTCTCCGGCAAATTCCTCTCGATACCCGATCGCCACATCGGCCCATCCGAAATGATAGCCAAGCTTGGTCTCATACTTGTTTGAATCCGCCGTTTCGTTCCCGCGCTCGACCCAAAGCTGCTGGCTTATAAAGAAGTCCTGCCAGATATCGACGCCATAGCCGAACTCGGCGCGCTGGCGGACACAGCCATCTTCATGACGGATCACAGCGGCATCCGCGAAGACATAGAAGTTACGACCGCCCCGCAGGCCAGACAGGCCGCCGCTGAGGCGGGCTTCGGCGCCCCACTCGTCGCATCCGAATACGCCGGCCAGGGAGCTGCCATGAACCAGGCCGCCTTCAACGCCGACGGCCCACCCCTTGTGGGTGACCAGTTGCCGACGCAGCGTGGCGCGCCAGAACTCCTTGTTGAACTGGCTGCCGACCTCATAGGCCACCGCCTCTGATTTTGCGGTAACCGTCCAATTCGGTGCGAAGCCATACTCGCCGTAGAGCGAAACGCGGTTTCCACGGACGCCTTCCAGCTCCTCTTCAGTGCCGACGGCCTCGGCATACCAACCTTCATGCGGTTGGGACCAAGGCCCTGCCGAAGCGGGTACGGCCCATGCCAGCCCGAGAAAAAGAACCCCAAATCCCCTCATCGCAGAGAAACCTAGTGAAGAAATCTGGGGTTGAAAACCATTTTCTGTCTCGCGTGGAATCCATGAAAAATGAAAAAGCCCCCGCCAAATTGGCGAGGGCTTTTTTAGTCATCCATGTAATCCGCGCGCTTAGAGGCGGAACCGGATCTGGTCGGACCAGAAGCGCTCAAGTCGAGAAATGGTCTTGTTCAGTTGCGACAGGTCATCCGGACGCACGCTGGCCGTTGGCTCAAGAGCGCCGGCCTGCTTCTCGAAGAGGGCCTCGACCCGTTTGCGAACCTTCAGACCACGCTCGGTCAGGCTGAGCGTGACGGTGCGCTTGTCATCTTCGGAGCGGGTCTGGATCAGATAGCCGCCTTCCTGGAGTTTCTTGACGTTGTAGGAGAGGCTGGTGCCAGCAAAGGCGCCACGAGCCCGAAGAACAGATGCGGGGGCTTCGCCTTCGCCAATTTCATAAAGCAACAATGCCTGAACGCCGGTCAGCGACCGCTCGCCGCCGCGCTCCAGATCGTCCTTCACAACATCATGAAGACGACGGTGCGCCTGCTCAAGCAAAGACAAAGACTTCAGGAAAGACTCGCCCAACGAATTGTTCGCAGTATCCTGCGCTTCTGCAATCATCATTTTCATCACCACTCAACTATTCACTCAACTTTTGTTGTAGTTTGAGTAGAAATACACGAGCAATCCTAATGAATTGATAAGCATGCCCTTTTCTCAAGAGTAGAAGGTTAATATCCACGCGAATACATTAACCGTTACTATTACGTAACGATTTGGGCCTGTCAGGTTTGGATATCATGAAAGTATTCGCTCAAGCGAACGTGTCGACCGTGCCGCGAATGCCGTATTTCGGACTAGGCCCATGCACGTTCGGCTCTGCACGACTGTCGATCAGCATGAATACGAAAACGATCAGGCCGCCGACATAGGGAATCAAGTTCAGCAGGTACATCCAGCCGGACAGATCCTGATCATGGAAGCGCCGTACGGTGACAGCTATACCCGGAATGATGGTATAAAGTATCCAAAGCGCGGTGAAGAGAGGGAGAAAGTATCCCTCGGAGTCGTCGACGCCAAATATTGATAGGGTAAGGATCGTGTCGACAACAAACGCCAAGACGAGCGCAAGTATCGAAAACAATATGTATCCCCAATACTCTTGGCGGCGTGCGCGGCCATTGAACTTGAAATAGCTGGATGACAGACATCTGAGAAAGTACGTCCAGATACCGTCACTCTTGACTGCCATGGGCTGCGCATAGGGTGCAGCCCCCGCATACCCCTGACTAACGGGCTGCGGCGGAACTGGCTGTGTAGAGGGTTGTCCGGTAGCCTGGAGCAAATAGATATCGCGCGCCTCGTCACCCATACCGACGAAATCGACAACATGCCCCTGGACGAGCCGATTGTTGTCCCGCACCTGTGCCTGAGAGAAATTGTAGCGCACACCATCGTCTCCGAGGATGAGGCCTAGCCCCTCCACAGAGTCAGCCTTCAATACTTGTCCGCGCATACATGCTCCTGAATCGCCCCAACTTTGAGTGTGGCCACTATTTCAAGGCCTTGGCTCGCGCTCAATCCCCAAAGGTCAACTCATCGTCGCCCAATGGCTCGAAATATCTCGCCACGTCCGCATCGCTGACCTCTTCCAGCGTGGCCGGCTTCCATTTCGGAGCATTGTCCTTGTCGATAATGACCGCGCGAACGCCTTCAAGGAAGTCATGACTTTGCACTTTACGCCAGCCAATGCGGTACTCCATCCGCATGTTCTCTTCAAAGTTATCAAGTTTGGCGCCATCTCGAACCTGACGAAGGGCAACCTTCACAGTCTCTGGGGACTTCGTTCGAATGGTCGCCGCCTGCTCGGATGCCCACTCATTGTCAGCCGCGTCCAACGCAGCAACAATCTCCTCGGCGGTGTCCTTTGCAAAGCAATCATCAATCAAATCGCTACGCGCCGCAAAGCTGCCCGCTGGCACAGGATGGGTCATGCCGCGCAGGATCTCGTTCAGCATTTCGGCGGCACCGACGGAGAAATCCGCGCCTTCGATCTGTTTTTTCAGGTTCGGCACCAATTCCGATGGCAGGAAATGCGTCGCCACCCGGGCCGCAGCGACATCTGCGCCCTTCAAACGCGCCCCCGTCAGCGCCAACCATGTACCAAGATAGCCCGACAGGCGCGGCAGGAACCAGCCACCCCCCACGTCCGGGAACAGGCCGATCCCGGTCTCCGGCATGGCGAACAGCGTGCGCTCGGTCGCAACCCGGTGAGAGCCATGCACAGACAGGCCGACCCCTCCGCCCATGGTCACACCATCCATGATCGCCAGCACCGGCTTGGGAAAGGTCTTCAGCGCGGCATTCATCCGATATTCGACATTGAAGAAAGCGCGCGCCTCGCTCGCATCCCCCGCGCCGCTATCGGCCAGCATGCGAATGTCACCGCCAGCGCAGAACCCGCGCGTTTCTTCTTCATGGTCGATCATGACCAAGTGAACGGTCGGGTCTGCCGCCCAGCGTTCCAAGGCGGCCAAGATGGTGTCGCACATAGGTGCGTTCAGCGCATGCAACACCTTTGGCCGCGTCAGCGTAACTCGTCCCACACCGCGATGGGTCTCCACCGATACGTCATTCGACATACTTTATCCCTTTGTCTCAGGCGCTTTACGCCGATCATTATCTGTTTCGCCTACCCCTACATTCGACGCCTCGCGGATCAAGCCCGACTCGTGTGTCAGGACGTTAACAGTCCGCAAATCCCGATTGGAAATTCCTGGCAATAGCAAACCGCGAATGTTTACTCGTTGAGACTATTCTTCGCCTATGAGACAGACCGACCTTCCCGGCGCAGAGCTGCGTGGACGCCGCACTCCGGTGATCGCCAAAGGTATTCTGAAACTGGGTTTCTTGCGCTCGGTGCCGTGCGATATTCGCAACATTTCATCCGGCGGAGTCCGCTTTGCGACCCGCAAGGAAATCAATCTGCCAGAAACCTTCTCGATCCGTCTGCCCAACAGTAAACAACCGCGCCTGTGTCAGCGGCGTTGGCAACTCGGTCGCGAGACCGGTGTCGAGTTTATCTGATCCATTCCCTTTGTAGCGGCAGGGTGAGGAGGCAGGAACTTCTCAAATGACCCCTCCGCCTAGCGTGGTAACAGCGCCGTATCGCAATGCCAGCAAGCTTCGGCGCTGCCTGCGCCAATGGGGCTGCCGGGCGGGATATCGACTTCAGGTGTGGACGGCATGACGGGTAGAGATGGCCTGTCGAGATGGGCTGTAATACGACGGGAGAGCTCGTCCCGCACTGCCACATCCGCTGGATCAGCTCGCCGCGAACGGGACACAATCCGGCGCGCCAGAGCGCTGAGATATGCATTGGTCTGGATCACCGTTTCAGACGTCGCATTTGTGTTTGCGGCAAGGTCTATCAGTACGGAAACGTACCGCACTTGCTCGCGCCGCAGGATACTCGCCTGACGTGGCGTGTCAGCGTCTTTGAACAGCGCCTCCTCCACTTCGCGCAAGACATCACCATAGCTCAGCGCGTTCGCGTTGCGGCGTTCAGTTTCGATCAGGCGTGCAACGCGCTGGGGATGCAGCAAGGCGCCCAAGGTTTGTGAGGCCGATGTGTCAGCGGCTGTCAGAAGATCAAACATCGCCCCGGTTTCGCCTGGGAAATATTCCGCCCCCGCGCCCGCCCCACGGAACGACACCAGCGGCGGCGTCAACAGGTCGAGCGTCCGGTCTGGCAGATCAAGCACGGCCGGATCCAGCGTTGCCACCAGCGCACTGAGCGCGCCGCGTTGCTGATCTGCTGGCACAGGCGCTCCGCCAATATTGGCCTGCCCCGTTTCGGCATAGTGGAAATCATAACCGCCGATCATCTTCGCCGCTGCGTTCACCTGATAACGATGATAAAGATAGACCGGCACGATCACCGCCCGCAGGCGCGAGGTGGGCTCGCCTGGCTGCAGCGCGCCGAGGCCGAACCGTTCAAGCGCTACTTTCCGTACCCGCATCACCTCCGTCAGGGAGGCGACAGGGTCTGTGCCATTGTCCCAGACGCTCGCATAGGGATGCGCGGTACCCACGCCACGCCCCTGCGGATCATCGATGTATCGCAGTCCGCTTCCCCAGGCCGATTCCAACAGTTCGTCTCCTGCAGCATTCTCGTCCGTGCCATCAGGATATTGCCGGTAGAGCCACATTGCAGACACTATGTCCCACTCACCGATTCCGACATCATAGGCAGCTGAGAAATCCAGCTCCCCGTTCTGGCCAACCCAAACAAGCGGTGCCGGATAATCCATCACCGACGCGCGCTCATTCGAGGACGCCGCAAAATTGTGGGCGAAGCCAAGCGTGTGGCCAACTTCATGCGCAGCCAATTGGCGAATACGGGACAGAGCGATCTGGACAGGATCATCCGCCGCGCCAGTGCCGGTCTTTGATGCGCCCGCCAGTCCTTCAAAAATCATCCTGTCCTGGCGCACACGCTGACTACCCAGAATAACGTTGGCTTTCAGCATTTCACCCGTACGCGGATCGGTCAGTCCACCACCATAGGACCAGCCGCGGGTCTGGCGGTGCACCCACTGGATCACATTATAGCGGACATCAAGTGGATGGGCGCCTTCGGGCAGGACTTGCACGCGATAGGAGTCCGGAAAACCAGCTGCCTCGAACGCTTCGGCCCACCAGGATGCCCCTTCAATCAGGGCGGCACGGATTTCCTCTGGCGCACCGGAATCGACATAGAAGACAATCGGCTCTTTTGCGGGGCTGCTCGCGGCAGTGGGGTCCTGCTTTTCCAGCCGAAAGCGGCGTGCGAAGGACTGCCCAACCTGTCCGCTCAGGGGCGCGGAAAAATCATAGTAGCCGACGTCAATCGCACCGCTGCGTGGATCGAACATGCGGGGCGTGTAGCCGTCATCCGGCAAGCGCACGAGCGATGTGTGCTGCACCAGCGTCACAGAGCGCGCATCAGCCGCCGTGGCCCAGACTTCCGCTTTCGGTTCGTCACTGCTCAGCGTCAGAAAGGCATCAAACTCGACATTGTCCGGAAAGGCCAGCGCCGCCGAAACGTCCGGCATGGACAACTCCTTCGAGATCTGGAACGCGCCGCCCTTGGGATGCTGTTTCAGCCGCGCGCGTACATCCATCGTGTCGCGCGTCAGATAGGACGACAGGTCCACCAACAATTCGCCCTCCGGTCCGGTGCCGAGAATTTCACCCGACCAGACAAAGCTGCGCGCAAAGGAATCCCGCACGGCTTTGCGCTCCTGCGGATTGTCGGCGCTGGCGCGATAGGTCCAGTTCTCGATCTCCGCGATGACCTTGTCGCCCACCTTGCGGAAGGCAACGATCTCACCGGCATTGGCGCGGCCCCGGTCCAGCCCGATCGGATTGGACCCGAGTCCCGCCGTCAGCCCTGTCGCCTGGATCGCGCGCAGGGCAACGCCCTCCGCGTCCGGCGCAGGCAGCGCGACCAGAACGCGCCCGCCATCCGCATCCAGGTAGAGGTCAACAAATCCCTCCTTGTGAACAAGCGATCCGGTTTCCTCGGCCCAATTCCCAGACTGCGCCCACGCCAGTGGAAGGACGAGCGTCGCCACCATCGCCAAAACCAGACTCTTCAATCCCCGCACAAGCGCACCTCTTCCGATCAGCTGAACCACAGCCGCACGGTGCCGCATATCGGATTGAGGTTCAATCGCTTTCCGGGCTGACAGCCCGTCAGGGCTCAGTGTGCCACCTTACCCGTCACAAGTCTGGGTATCGCGCATGATGCCGACCTTGGTGACCTTGCCGCTCTTGTTGTCGACGCCGAAATAGATGTCGCTATAGTCGTACAGCGTCTCATCGCCCTTGGTGACCACGCATTTCGGCTTGCCATAGGCCCCACGCGCCAGGATTTGCTCCGCGCCGGTCCCCACACCTATATCCGTGCGATACCGCGGGTCACGCGCGATGATCCAATAGACATTTTCATCCGCTGCGATGATGAGTCCATCATAGGTGTAAGTCGTTGCCCGCGTGCCTTCGATCGGCGTTGTATGGCGCGGCGTACCCATCACGGCGAACAGTTCGATCAGGCTCATACCCAACTCGACCTCGCCGACGCGCTCACCCCGGACGATTTGATTGTCATTCAGATTGGGCGGCGCACTGGCGCACGCGCCCAGCACAGCGAATCCGGCCACAATCGACAGCTTACGGACCATACGCATCGCCAGTCCTCCTTCTCTTGCACTCTACCAGAATGAAAGAACAGCGCAGCCACCGCCGCTTGTCCAGATACGGACGGCATGAAAACCTTCCCCGCACCCGCGAAAACGCTATAAATATCGGTAATGTTTGAGAAATTGCCCGAAAGGCCTAATCCTTGAGCATGTCCCGCGAGATGATGACGCGCATGATCTCGTTCGTACCCTCCAGAATCTGGTGCACGCGCAAATCGCGCACGATCCGTTCAACACCATAATCGGCGAGGTAGCCGTATCCGCCGTGTATCTGCAGGGCGTCGTTCGCAACCTTGAACGCAGTATCCGTGACAAAGCGCTTGGCCATCGCGCACCAACGTGTCGCGTCCGGCGACTTGCCGTCCAGTCGTCCGGCCGCCTCGTACAGCATGACCCTTGCGGCCTGAAGCTCGGTTTCCATATCCGCCAGCTTGAACGCCGTGTTCTGGAAGGTCGCAATCGCCTTGCCGAACTGTTCGCGCTCTTTCGCGTAGGCCACCGCCTTGTCGAGCGCGAGTTGCGCACCGCCGAGGGCACACGCCGCAATATTCAGCCGCCCGCCATCCAGCCCTGCCATCGCAAATCGGAAGCCGTGACCTTCCTCGCCAATTCGGTTTGCCGCCGGCACGCGAACGCCGTCCAGCATCACCTGCCGCGTGGGCTGGCTCTTCCAGCCCATCTTGCGCTCATTCGCCCCAAAGCTCAGCCCCGGCGTGTCCTTCTCGATAATGAAGGCCGACACGCCCTTGGCGCCGTCGTCGGAAGTGCGCGCCATCAAGACGTAAACGTCAGACGTGCCCGCGCCGGAGATGAATTGTTTCGTGCCGGAGATGACATAATCATCGCCATCCTTCACTGCGCGCGTCTTCAGGCTGGCAGCATCCGATCCCGCACCGGGTTCGGTCAGGCAATATGATGCGATCAACTCCATACGCGTCAGCCGCGGCACCCACGCCTGGCGCTGCGCGTCCGATCCGAACGTGTCGATCATCCAACTGGCCATATTGTGAATGGAAATGAATGCCGCCGTGGAGACATCCCCATAGGACAGCTGCTCGAAGATCATGGCCGCATCGGTGCGCGTCAGGGCGCTGCCGCCGACTTCTTCAGAGACATAAATGCCCGCAAAGCCAAGCTCGGCCGCCTGCTTGATAACATCGACCGGGAAGTGGCTGTCTCGGTCCCATGCTTCCGAATGCGGCAGCAATTGCGCCTCGGCAAATTTGCGGGCCATGTCCCGGATCATCAATTGTTCGTCGGAAAACAAAGCACTCATTGTTAATTCCCCGTTTTTTGGCGTAAGAGGTTTCCACGGGAATTGAATGGGCAGCGCGCAATGTCAATGCAACACGCCAGCACACGCTATGGAATCGATGATGCGGACGCGTCAGAAGTCGGCGTGTTGGCCGAAGTGGACCGCGCCGCCAGCGCCCTGTTTGCTCCAACCGGCCTATTGTCCGCAGAAGCCCTGAAAGACCATGTACCCATCGACATCCTTGCCAGCGCTGCAGAGAATGGCGACCTGTTCACCGCGCGGCTGGACACCGGCGCGCCGGTAGGATTCGCGCTGGTCTCCCTGCGCGGCGGCATGCTCTATCTTGACCAGATCAGCGTCCATCCGGATCAGGGCCAGCGCGGCATTGGCGCGGCTCTGCTGACCCGTGTGATCGACGAAGCGAAGCGTCGCAAGCTGCGCCGCGTTGCGCTGTCCACTTTCCGCGACCTGCCCTGGAACGCGCCGTTCTACGCCAAGCATGGCTTTCGCGAGATCAGACGCAGTGATATGGCCGAGTGGATGCTGGAACTGGAACGTATCCAGGCCGAAGAACTCGACGTTTCCAAACGCTGTTTCATGGTGCGTAAAATTGGCTGGTTGTAGCCATCCGGATTTTGGACCAATGAGGCTCACATGACCCAATTCCCCCAAGCCTTCCCCGCCACCCGCATGCGCCGCTTGCGCCAGGCCCCATGGATCCGTTCGCTCGCTGGCGAAAACGTGCTGACGCCCGCTGATTTGATCTGGGCCGTCTTCGTCCATGATGGCGAAGATCGCATGCCCGTCGGCTCCTTGCCCGGCATTGATCGGCTGAGCGTCAAGGACGCCGCCAAGGCCGCCATTCGCGCGCGAGAGCTTGGCATTCCGGCCATCGCGCTGTTTCCCTATATTGGCGCAGACGGCAAGGACGAGACCGGCTCCGGCGCGCTGGACCCGGACGGGCTCGTGCCGCGCGCCCTGAAGGCGATGAAGGATGCTGCGCCCGAAGTCGGCCTGATCACGGATGTGGCGCTCGACGCCTATACCAACCACGGGCATGACGGCCTGCTGGACGAAGACGGCACCATCCCGAATGATGCGACTACGGATAAACTGGTCCAGCAGGCGCTGGTCCATATCGGCGCGGGCGCCGATATCGTCGCCCCGTCGGACATGATGGATGGCCGCATCGGCGCGATTCGTTCGGCATTCGAGGAAGAAGGCTTCACCAACCAGATGATCCTCGCCTATGCCGCCAAATATGCCAGCGGATTCTACGGCCCCTATCGCGACGCCATCGGCTCGGCCGCCGCGCTGAAGGGCGACAAGAAAACCTATCAGCAAGATCCGGCCAATTCCGATGAAGCCCTGCGCGAGGTCGCGCTCGATCTTGCCGAAGGCGCCGACATGGTCATGGTCAAGCCTGGCCTTCCGTATCTGGACATTGTGCAACGCGTCAGCTCCACCTTCGGTGTGCCGACCATCGCCTACCAGGTCTCCGGCGAATACGCCCAGATAAAGGCCGCCGCCCAGAATGGCTGGATCGACGGAGATCGCGTCATGATGGAGTCGCTCATGTGCTTCAAACGCGCGGGCGCGAGCGGCGTGATCACCTATTTTGCTGAAGAGGCGGCGGTAAATCTCGGATGATCAAGCCCGTACCTACCGCTGTCCGGCAGCACCTGCTCAGAGCAGTCACGGTACGCAACGAATTTTCAATGCAAGTTGCCGCGTCAGATTTCTTCACGCAGGAACTGCATGAAGGCCTCCACTTTGTGAGGCACATAGCGCCTTGACGGATGAACCATCCAGGCTGCCGTTCCGAATTGATTTGCGGCGCACTCGAAATCGGGAAACAGGTCTACCAGATCACCAGCTTCCAGCTCCGGCTTGCAGAGCCAATCTGGTAGCAATGTTGGCCCCAACCCGGCCAGAGCGCACTGGGTCATCGTCAGACCATGCGAGACGAGTAGCCGTCCATTGACCGGAACTTCAAAAGCTTCGCCTGCGGCGTCACGAAACAGCCAGTGCGTGCGATATCCGGGGAGCGGAAACAGGACACACTCACGCTCTGACAAATCTCTTGGGTGAAGCAGCCCGCCATTGCGCTGGATATAAGACGGGCTCGCACAGATTTGAAATTTTCGCGGAACCAGTTTGGTGGCGCACATCTCGCCGTCCGGTTCGGGACCGAACCGAATCCCGAGATCGATCTGATCGGCGACGAGATCGACTTGTGAATCAGTCAGTACCAGTTCGAGTGACAGCGCCGGATAACGGTCCATGAACTTCTTGAGAAGTGGCGCGATTACGCGCTGCCCCAGCGACGTACAGGCCGTGATCCGCAGCAGGCCCTGTGGCTCTGTCGCCAGATCCTGCGCTTTCTGCCGCGCGTGATCGAGATCTTCAATAAGGTTTCTTATTTGCTCAAAATAGCTCTGACCAGCTTCCGTCGGTGCCAGCTTTCGCCGACTTCGCTGAAATAGTCGAAATCCCAACTCTTCTTCCAGTCCGGCAATCGCGCGGGACACTGATGATGGGTCGACATCTCGGTAGCGGGCCGCATTGGCGAAACTGCCAAGCTTCATCACATCGACAAAGGTTTGAAGCGCCGTGATCTGCATGATGCAATTCCTGCATGAATATGATGCAACTGGCTAGGTTTATCTCGATAACTGCACGATCCATACTTTGCGCCTCAATGCTAGGAGCGCTTCGTATGTCAGTGAAATTTCACCATCAGTTCTTTTCGTCGCTTTCCGAGGTCATGGAAGACGTGCAACGAAATGGAACCTGGCCCACAACCTTCGTGTCTCCACCATCGGCTGGGTTGGACCCACATTGGCATTCCGAAGAAGTGCACGCCTACATCATGGAGGGGGAAACAGACTTCCTGGACGCGGGGACAGGTGTCCGCACAACCGTCGTGGCAGGCGACAAAGTCATCGTACCGGCCCGAACCCTGCACGCAGAAGGCGCGGTGAAAGATAAGGTCGTTTACATACTGGCCCTACCCGAAGCGCTGGATTCGGAGAGCTTCCTGAAAATGCGAGAACCGAACGACCTGCAATCGTAGTCCACCTTGTTGTCTGCCCGCCCGCGCTCGTGCTTCGACTTCGCTCAGCATGAGTGCTCACCTTTTTACCCCGCCAACCCCTCAAAATACCCCATCAGCATCTGCAGGGTCAGCTCCCGTGCGCGTTCGGGGGGCTTGTCGATCAGTGTGCCGAGGGACGGGCCGAACAGGCCGGTGCCGAGAGCGAGGGTCACGCTCATCAGGATCATGTCCTCGGCAAGCTCTGAGGGGATGCCGCCCTGCGAGATCTTTTTCTGCGCCACTTCCTGAACCGCCTCGCGCACCACGGTCAGGCGGCTGGTCTCATCCGTCAGTTCCAGCCAGGCAGCCAGCCGCGCCGCGCCGCGCGACTCCAGCGCATCAAACAAGGTCTTCAGGCCTATGGCGCGCGCCTCTGCCGGGGCATCGGCGGGGATTTCGATTGCCATGATCGCGTCCACGAGATCGGCAATCATCCGCTCCATGAGGGCCTGCTGAACGGCGTCGATGGATCCGAAATGATGCAGCACGGTGGCATTCGCCACGCCCGCTGCCTTGGCCACATCGGCCAGGCGCAGCGTTTGCGGCCCCTGTTCGACCAGCAGCGTCTCCGCCGCAGCAAGGATATTGGCGCGCGATTCCTCCGGCGTTCGACGGATTCTGGGCGAGGGTTCTTTTTTCTTTATTGACATTTTTGTCAGTAGTGTTACCTGTTGCGACAAGACGATTGCCAGTTCTGTACCAGAAAGCAGTAAACACAATGACGCGCAAACGCACCCCCGAAGACATCACCATTGAACCGCGCGACCTGCGCTTTGACATGTCCGCCGCCGATGATGGCCGCCCCTGGCTGGACGGCAACCCCGTCGCCACCGCCGTTTACAATGCCATGTCGCTGACCTTCCCGGACGGCGAACGCATGTTCATGGATGCGGTGAAAGCCTATCGCGGCGAGGTTTCGGGCAAGCTGGCCGAGGATGTGAAGGATTTCATCACGCAGGAAGCCATCCATTCGCGCGAGCATCACCTGCTGAACAACAAGATCGACCGCGAAAAATATCCCGTTGCAGAGATTGAGGCGGAGATCCTGGAGCGGGTCAATTTCGGCCGCGCCGGCGGACCGATGCGTATGCTGATGGCCACGATCTGCCTCGAGCACTTCACCTCCATGATGGCCGATCTGATGTTCGATGCCGAGATCGATGGTGTGGCGATGTTCAGCAAGACAGACCCGGCGCTGGAGCGCCTCTGGCGCTGGCATGCGATGGAAGAGACTGAGCACAAGGCCGTTGCCTACGATGTCTTTCTGGAGGTCACCAAGGGCTGGTCACCGCTGAAACGCTATTTCCGGCGCAGCCTGTCCATGTTGCTGATCACGAAACACTTCACTGCCAATATCGCCAATTTCTCCGCCAAGCTGCTGGAAGCCGACGGCTATACACGCGAAGAGGCCGACCGCGCCGTGAAGCAATTCCTCTGGAAGAAACCGGCCCTGTTCGGACGCGGCTGGAAGGTCTGGCTGTCCTGGTTCAAGCCCGGCTTCCACCCATGGGACCATGACAATCGTCACGCCATGGATGACTGGAAAGAGGCGCTCACGCCCGTCCCGGCAGAATGATCCGTTAGCTGGCGGTCTCTTCCGCCAGCCGATCGAACGGCTCTACCAAATCCTCGACAAACCCGGCCAACTCTTCGCCGGACAGACCTCGTTGTAACTCGACCTGCAATGATGTCAGTGCCGCTTGGTATCGTCGTGCCAGACGCGCGGTGTCTGCCGCGTCCGGAAATTCGCCTACGGCCCGCGCAGCGGAGAACCCCGCTTCGAACTCGCCCTTCATCCAGTCCAGATAGTCTCGCGCAGGATCGGCAATCTCGGAATCCGTCGTTGTCGCCTCCAGCAATGTCTTGAGTAGCAGGCAGGCATGCACCCGCACGCTGGATCCATCCTCTGCATAGGCGCGCAGAAAGCTGGTCAGGCCATGCAGAGGCGAAGCTGCCTCTGCCATGTGCGCGCGAAACCCGGCTTGCATCTTCTCGAAGTATCGCTCCATCGCCGCAAGGAACAGGGCCTGCTTGCTCTTGAACGCGGCATAGATGCTACCCGGCCGCATATTCAGGGCGTTTTCGAGATCCTTGAGCGAGGTCGCATGATAGCCCTTCGCCCAGAACAGGCGAATGGCGGCTTCCAGCGCGGCATCACGATCATAGGCAGGCATACGTGTCATGTTCTCAAGATAGGGCCGCAAACCGGTCTTGTCTCGCCTTTCCGCTCACATTTGAGTGATCGCTCAAAAAAGATCTTGGTTTCACAGCGCGGCCTCCCAGATGAGGTGGGCCCCGACGAACGGGCACACAATCATCCAATGCAAGGAGCCCCCCCGGATGACCGAATTTACCCGCCACACCGAAGACACCGCCCCCGCAGAAAGCCGCGAGATACTCGCCGGCGCCAAGAAAAGCATGGGCATCGTCCCGAACCTCTACGCCGTCATGGCCGAGGCACCGGGCCTGCTGAAAGCCTACAAGGAACTGGGTGATCTGTTCCAGGCATCCAGCTTCGACAAGGATGAGCTGACCGTTGTCTGGCAGGCCATCAATGTCGAGCATAACTGCCACTATTGTGTCCCGGCCCACACCGCCATCGCGGGCAGCATGGGTGTCAGCCAAGACATTACTGATGCCCTGCGCAACGAAACGCCCCTGCCAAGCGACAAGCTCGAAGCGCTCCGCACCTTCACGCTCAGCGTCGTGCGCAATCGCGGCAATGTCGATGACGCCGCCGTGCAGGCTTTCTTTGATGCGGGCTACACCCAGCGCCAGATCCTCGAAGTCGTGCTGGGCGTCTCCCAGAAGACCATCTCGAACTACACCAATCATCTGGCGCAGACGCCGGTGGATGCGCCATTCGCAAAATTTGAATGGCACAAGGCCGGTTAACCCGCCGCCTTGACCTGGCCGGTGCGGTCCCCCTCCCGCACCGGCCCCTTTGTTCCTGGCCTCATGCCCCTTGCCCCACAGCGCAACGCTTGGAATGTAGGGGCATGACCAAGCTTCTCATCATCTATCATTCCCGCACCGGCGGCACGCGCCAGATGGCCGAGGCCGCCGCAGGCGCTGCACGCGACGAAACCGACACATTGCTGAAGCGGGCGGAAGACACCGGCCCAGAAGACCTGCTGACCGCTGAGGGTTATCTCTTCGCAGCGCCGGAAAACCTCGCGGCCTTGTCGGGCGAAATGAAGGAATTCTTCGACCGCTGCTACTATCCCGTCCTCGGCAAGATCGAAGGCCGGCCCTATGGCCTGATGATCTGCGCCGGTTCGGATGGCGAGAATGCAGCGCGTCAGGCGGCCCGCATTGCCACCGGTTGGCGGCTGAAACAGGTCCAACCACCCCTGATCATCTGCACGCACGCCCAGACGGAAGCGGAAATCCTCGCGGAAAAGACGATGCCCGAAGAAGACCTCGCCAAATGCCGCGAGCTTGGGGCTGCCCTCGGCGCAGGGATCGAGATGGGGGTTTTCTGACATTCCCTGTGCCCGTCCAAGGCTCCTGCTATCCCCCAAACCAGCCGCACAAACCCTTGAAATTGCTGGCGATCAAAAAACTTTATCCCACCCCTCCGTGCTCGGCCTATAATGCACGTCATGACAGACCCGCGTCACGCCCGCTATTATGCCTTTGTCTGGCCACTCTTCTGGCCCTGGCTCTGGCTGAATCTGCGCCGGCTCGAAGCCTGGCAGGAGGAGACCGGGCGCACTGTGCTGCTGCGCATTGACCGCTTCGGCAACATCTACATAACGGCGATGGCGGATGCGCCCAACCCACAGCGCTATCAATACACCGCGCCGGTGATCCCGGCATGGGAGCGCCCGTTACGCTGGAGCGATCTGCCCGAAAATCTCGTCACGGGCCTGGTCCCGCTCGCAAAATGCTGTGCGGCAGCGGTGACACAGGCGAAAGCCGTCACCATCTCAGGAACCTCACCTGTTGCTCCCGACACATCCTGATACGGATGACCTTACCGAATTCAAATCGACCCAACCGGAAGGCCACCTCCTCGCCGGCCATTCCTGTTGCCTGAAACGAAAAACGGCGGACACCCACTCTGGGTACCCGCCGCTTTGAATTCGAGAACTCGGAAGAAATTAGGCAGCTTCGCCGATCTTTACCAGTTCGATGTTGAAGGTCAGGTCTTCGCCGGCCAATGGATGGTTGGCGTCCAGCGTTACAGATTCCTCTTCAACGGCAGCCACTGTCACAGGGATCACTTGCCCGTCCTGGGTCTGCATCTGAAGGCGTGAGCCAACTTCCAGCGGAATCTCCGCCGGAATATCTGCGCGAGGCACATCCTGGCGCATGGCCGGGTTCATCTGACCATAGGCGTCATCACACGCTACATTAACGGTCTTCTTGTCGCCAACGGTCATGCCCGGAATGGCAGAGTCGAGGCCAGGTATGATTTGGCCGGATCCGACTTCGAATGTCAGCGGCTCGCGCCCTTCTGAACTGTCGAATGTGGTACCGTCATTGAGGGTGCCGGTGTAATGGATGTGTACGGTATCGCCCGTTTTCACTTGCGTCATGGTCTCGCTCCAATCGTGGTGGGTGGAATTTCAGAGGCCGCGTCGCGCGCACGGGTGCTCCGTTGAACTGAGGCCATACCTAGGGCTTCTGAGGCATATGTAAACCCGCCGAGCAGCAAATGGCCCGGCGGCGTGCCGGGCCAGTACATTGATCAGTATACGAAAACTGCTTTGACGTTGACGAATTCCTTCATGCCAAAGCCGCCATGTTCCCGGCCAAATCCGGAATCCTTCACGCCCCCAAACGGCATGTTTGGAGCGGCAATGCCAAACCCGTTGATCCTCACCATGCCGGTGTCGAAATGATTACAGGCCAGCTCAATCGCGCGGTCTTCATTGCGCGAGAAAATGCCGCCGCCAAGGCCATACCGGCTGTCATTGGCAATCCGCATCGCATCGTCATCATCCTTGGCGCGGATCACCGAAGCCACGGGACCGAACAATTCGTCGTCATAGGCGGGCTGGCCCGGCGCCACATCGGTCAACACGGTCGAGGGATAATAGGCGCCCTGCATGTCAGGGATTTCACCGCCACAGCGAATGGTCGCGCCTTTTTCAACACTGTCCTTGACCTGGTCATGCAGAGTTTCACGCAGGTCAGCGCGGGCCATTGGCCCCAGATCACTGTCTTCGGCAAACGGGTCGCCGAGCTTGATGTCCGCCATTGCCTTCACGAATTTCTCGGTGAACTCATCATAGACTTCCTCAGTCACAATGAAGCGCTTGGCGTTCACGCAAGTTTCGCCATTGTTGAACAGGCGCCCTTTCACGCATGTCTCGACGGCGAGGTCCACATCGGCATCTTCCAGCACCAGATAAGCGTCGTTCGAGCCAAGCTCCAGCACAGTCTTCTTCAGTGCCTTGCCGGCTTTCTCACCCACCACGCGGCCGGCGCCGTCACTGCCGGTCAGGGTCACACCGCGTACAAGGTCATTCTCGATCACGGCATCGGACTGGTCATGCGAGATCAACAGAACGGTGAAGAGATGTTTCGGCAGGCCTGCGGCTTCATAAATATCGCGCAGCATCAATCCACTGCCCGTACAGGTCTCAGCGTGCTTCAGCAGAACACCGTTGCCCGCCATTAGGTTGGAGATGGAATAGCGGATCGCCTGATAGAGTGGGAAGTTCCAAGGCTGGATGCCATAGACGATGCCAATCGGGGAATAGGTCACAATGCCTTTGCGACCCGACATGATATCGCGTTCTTCACTGGCCAGCTCTTTCGGGCCCTGCTCAGCAGTATAGTCGCAAATCCCGGCGCACAGTTTCACTTCTTCCTGCCCATCGCGATAGAGCTTTCCCATCTCCTTGGTCATAAGCTCGGCATAGTCATCGACATGCTTGCGCAACTCATCGCCGATGGCCTTGATGACTTTCGCGCGGTCTTCGAGACTGCGCTGGCGCCAGTCTTGGTAGGCAGCTTGGCACTGCTCGATAGCGAGCGCCATCTCGTCATCACTCATGCGGGGATAGGTCTTCAGCGTCTCGCCGGTGGCCGGGTTGATCGTCTTGAGAAGGTCGGTCATGCAGGGGGATCTCCAATCTTGCTTTCACAAGTTAAACGACCCGCCCCGCTGGCAGTTCCGATCACATTCCCGTTAGATACAGCCAGATTATTCCGGCCACGTATCGTAATTCTCTTTCATGTAAGAGAATCCATCCTCGACGATCTCGCGTAGGACGTCCATGTCGATGTCGGCGAGCTTGTTGATGTAAAGACAGCTCTTGCCGACCTTGTGCTTGCCCAGCCGGGCGAGCTTGTCGCTCATATCGCGATATCCCGGCATGATATACAGGACGAGATTGGCTTTGCGCGGCGAGAATCCCGTGATCAGCATGTCGCCTTCGCGACCGCTGTCATACTTGTAATGATATCGGCCATACCCCACCAGGCTCGGTCCCCACATCCGGGGTGTATAGCCCGTGACTTCCTCGAACCAGCCCAGCAATTTTTCGCCATCAGCGCGGCGCGTGGGATGCTCGACCGCCGCGACGAATTCCGCTGGCGAAACTGGGGTCGGCTTGGTCTTGTTGTCCGATTTGGCCATGTGCCCCTCCCTGACCGGACGAGCCTAGCCGACCGACACCTCAGCGCCAAGGTCCAGCCAAAGGATCAATGCGGTGGCAGCGGCCAGCAGCAGGATCGAAAGTCCCGCATTGATCCACACGGCCCGGTCGGCATTCTTCTGGTCTATCCAGGCACGCGGCCGGATCTTCCGCAGCCGGAACACGATCAAGGCCGCCAGAACCAGGGCCACCACATTCAGAGACAGGAGCAAGCCTGCCCGCAATGCCAAAGTCCAGTGACCTGCTCCCACAAAAAGACCCAGCGCCGCACCCGGCGGCAGCAAGGCAGCGGCAACCATCACGCCGACCAAAGCCGAGGCCTGCCCGCGCGTCAAGGACAGGGCCGCCGCACCACCAGCCGCCATGGCAAGAGCCAGCCCGTCCAGACGCACTTCAGCGCGTGACATCAGCTCCCGGCTTTGCAGGTCAATCTGGAGGACAAACGACAATAGCCATGCACAGACAAGCGCGATCGCGATTCCGGACCCCAGCGTGATCGAGGCCCGCTTCAGCAGTTTGAAATCGCCCAGCGCAGCGCCCATCGAAAAGCCAAGTACAGGCCCCAACAGAGGCGCGATCACCATGGCGCCGATCACAGCGGCGATGCCGTCAGAGTTCAGGCCAATCGCCGCCACAATGGTCGACAGCACGACCATGATGATGAAATCCCGGTCCAGCCGCGCGCCCGTGGAGACATCGGAATAGATCTCTTCCCGCGTCGCCTGAACCCGTTTGTCGGCCTTCTGGTCCGTCGCCTCTTCAATGTTTGGCGCAGTCGCCTCCACCGGAAGCACGGTGATCCGGAAATCATCGCACGTATCCAGCGCGGTCTGGATATTGTCGATCAGTGACTGGCCACTGCCTTCCCGCATGAAGACAGAGATCAGCTTGCGATCCTTGCGCTCAGTATCCTGAACATAATAATCGATCGGGTCGGCCGCTTTCACCGCCCGGATTACGGTATCGTAGCGTTCGTCATTCGGCAGGTGAACTTCCAACAGGCGCATGATTATCTACCCGCGATTCAAGCGTGCGATCAGGCTGGACGTGTCCCAGCGCTGGCCACCCATGGCCTGAACATCTGCGTAATACTGGTCGACCGTCGCCGTCAGCGGCAGGCTCGCCCCATTCTCCCGCGCGGCTTCCAAAGTGATACGCAAATCCTTGCGCATCCAATCGACCGCGAAGCCGTGTTCGAAGTGGCCTTCGACCATTGTTTTCCAGCGGTTCTCCATTTGCCAGCTCTGGGCGGCCCCGCCGCTGATCGCTGCGATCACTTTCTCCGCGTCGAGCCCGGCCTTCTCGGCAAAGTGCAGGCCCTCCGACAAGCCCTGGACGATGCCGGCAATACATATCTGGTTGACCGACTTGGCCAGCTGGCCCGCGCCACTCTCACCGATCAGCGTCATATTCTTGCCGTAGGCCGCCATCACCGGTTCGGCAGAATTGAATGCCTTCTCTTCGCCGCCACACATGATGGTCAGCTTGCCATTGACCGCACCGGCCTCGCCGCCACTGATTGGCGCATCCACAAAGCGCGCGCCTTTCACACGGCAGCGCTCATCCAGTTCGCGCGCAAGATCCGCTGACGCCGTTGTATGGTCTACCACGATCATGCCCGCGCCGAGGCTGGGCTCCAACTGGTCGAAGACGGCAAGAACATCCGGATCATCGCCCAGGCACAGGAAAACATATTCAGCGCCGAAAGCTGCGGCCGCCGGGTCCTTTGCGACCTCGCCCTTGTGCTGGGCGGTCCAATCCAGGCTCTTGGCCTCTGTCCGGTTCCAGACAGTCACTTGATGGCCCTTGGCCGCCAGATGCCCCGCCATATGGAAGCCCATCACCCCCAAGCCAAGAAACGCCGTTTTCGCCATGCCAGATCTCCGTGTGTCCTGCGGACCCAATTAGATTGAATTTCAGGGAAATCACACCCTTTGTTCTCAACGCCCATAAACCAAGCCCTGCTACAAACCGGGTTCCTGTCAGAATGAAGGAACACGAAGCGCATGGCGATTGCCACCACTCATACGCAACGCTTTCCGGGCAGAAGGCCCGCTGCGCCCCGTCGCAAGATGGGGACATGGAAGATGGCTTATGCCGACTTCCTGACCGCGCTGATGGCCTTTTTCCTTATGCTCTGGCTGGTCAGTGGCGTCTCCCCGGATTCGCGGAGCATGATCGCCGACTACTTCACAGGCAAAGACACGGCCGCCGCAAACGGTCCGCTGGTGGAAATTCGCCAGTCCGAGACGTTTCGCCTTTACGAGACGCTGCGAACAGACGAGTCGCTCGCTGCCGCCGGAAACAATCTGCAACTGATTCAGGCACCAGACGGCATTCGTCTCAACCTGGTTGATACCGATGCCCGCCCCTTGTTTGCCAGCGAAAGCGGCGCCCTGACCGAAGCGGGCGAAGCGCTGACCCTTCAGCTTGGCCAGGCCATTTCTGGCCTTGCAGGGCCAATCACCATTGAGGGCCACACGGACGCATTTCCCTCGCTGGACGCGAATCGCACCAATTGGGACATCTCTTCGGAGCGCGCGAATGCTGCGCGGCGCATCCTCGTCTCGGCAGGCGTTTCCACTGATCGTGTACGCGCCGTAACAGGGTTGGCCGACACCAGACCTCTCAATCCGGGTGAACCGCACTTGTCAGCCAATCGCCGGATAAGCATATTGCTACATTCTGACGGCTAGTCGTTCTGGCGACGTGTCGGGGCGTGCTGATGAACCGGAGCCGTAATGCTATCTGAATTCGTCCAAACTTGGCCGATGTGGGCGAGCCTCGCCATCGTCTGCGCCGCGATCACGTTCTACATGCTCGACCGGTGGTCGATGGAGTTCGTGTCGGTTTGCGTGATGGCAGCCCTGCTGCTGGTTTTCATCATTCCCGGTGCACGCGGGGTCGACGGCGAAGCCATCAGCGCGGCAGACCTGTTGTCAGGCTTTGGCAACCCGGCCCTCATCACCATCATGGCATTGCTCGTGGTCGGCCAGGGACTGTTCCAGACCGGAGCGCTGGAAGGGCCGACCAAGGCCTTGCTCGCGGGATATGACAAGCGGCCCGTCTCAACTCTGATTCTGGCCTTCCTTGCGGTCTTCGTGACCAGCGCATTCGTCAACAACACGCCCATCGTCATCATGTTCCTGCCCGTGATGACCGCCATCGCCATGCGTATGAACGCGCCGCAGTCGCGCCTGATGATGCCGCTTAGCTTTGCGTCGATCTTCGCCGGCATGACCACGCTGATCGGTACATCGACAAACCTGCTGGCGGCCGAATCCTATGACCGGATCACCGGCCAGCAACTCGGTTTCTTCGACCAGACCCCTATGGGCCTGATCCTTGCGGCCGCCGGCCTGCTCTACATCCTGATCTTTTCCAAATTCCTTTTGCCGAACCGGCGCGGTCTTTCCGATGACATCGTCCAGCCCTCCGGCAAACAATTCGTCGCTCAGATCGAAGTGACACATGGCCATTTCCTGCTTGGCAAGAAGCCAGTCGCAGGCATGTTCGCTGACCTGCCCGACATGACCGTCCGCATGATCCAGCGTGGCGAACGGGCGATCCTGCCGCCCTATGAGGATATCAGCCTGCAAGTTGGAGATCTGGTCATCATTGCCGCGACACGCGCCGCGCTCCAGAACGTGCTGGCGCGCCAACCGGATTTCCTGCAGCAGGTCTGGCAGGCGTCAGGCGCTGACCTTGAGGATTTCTCGCGCCCCGGCTCGCTGGCCCTCACCGAGGCCGTCATCGCCCCCGGCTCGCGCATGGTGGGCCGGACGGTCGAAATGCTCGGCTTTCGCCGCCTGACCCGCGCCGTGACGCTTGGTATCCAGCGCCGCAGCCGAATGATTCGGACGAAGCTTGGCGAAATCCGGCTGGAATCCGGTGATACGCTGCTTTTGTGTGGCCCGGTCGAAGCGTTTCGTGAGCTGCGCTCAAGCCGCGATCTGATCCTTCTGGAATGGTCCCAAACCGAAATCCCGCTCACGACCAAAGCGCTGGCAGCGCGCGTGATTGCCATCTCCATGGTGATCCTCGCGGCGACGGGCTTTGTGTCGATCCTGCACGCATCCGTTCTGGCCGCCGTCGCCATGCTGATCGCGGGCTGCCTGAACACACGCCAAGCCAGCCGGGCACTCGATCTGCGCATTTTTCTCGTGATTGGTGCGGCGCTGGCCATGGGCATGGCCCTGGAAAAGACCGGCGCGGCTGACCTGATCGCCCATTCGGTCGTCAATCTGGCTTCGCCCTATGGCACGCTGGCCGTCCTGTCGGCGATCTTTCTCGCGGTCGCCTTGCTGACCAATCTCCTGTCCAATGCGGCGACAGCCATCCTGTTTTCGCCAATCGCCTTGTCAGCCGCCGCGGAGCTGAAGGTCGAAGACCCGTTACCCTTCCTGCTGGCGGTTATTTATGGCGCCAATTGCTGCTTCGCGACGCCGATTGCGTACCAGACCAACATGCTGGTCATGGGTCCCGGGCACTACAAGTTCGGGGACTTCATGAAGTTTGGCGGGCCGTTGGTGATCATACTTTGGGTCGTCTTTACCATATTCGCCCCTTGGCGGTTCGATTTGTAAGTGTATCGTCGCACTTATGAAGTTCACTGACTCCCAGATCCTGCCCCCGGGGCTCGAGCGCTCGCTTCGGTTCTACGTGACCAATCCGAGCCCTTGCCCCTATCTGCCGGGCAAGAAAGAGCGGAAAGCGTTCACCAATCTGGCCATCGGGGAAGCAGATCTCGTCCACAACTCCTTGAGCCAGGCCGGGTTTCGGCGCAGTCAGACGATCGCATATCGCCCGGCTTGCCCGCGCTGCAATGCCTGTCGCAGCGTGCGCGTACCGACGCGGGATTTCGAACTGTCGCGCAATGACCGGCGCACCCTGAACCGCAATGCCTCTCTGATCCGCCGCCCGGTCGAGGCCCAGCCGAGCCGCGAGCAATACCGGCTGCTGAAATCCTATGTGAAAACCCGTCATGACGGTGCCGGCATGTCCGACATGTCTTATCGGGATTACAGCGCCATGGTTGGCGGCAGCCCGGTGCAAAGCCTGATCTTCGAATATCGCGATGGCGTGGAAGAGGACGCGCCTCTGGTCGCCGCCTCGATCACAGATGTGCTCCGGGATGGCTTTTCGATGGTCTACACGTTCTTTGATCCGGAGCTGACCTCGAGGGGACTCGGCCATTACCTCATCCTCGATCACATTTTGCACGCGCAGGATCTGGGCCTGCCGCACGTGTATCTTGGCTACTGGGTGAAGGGCAGCCAGAAGATGGACTACAAGCGGCGCTACAAGCCGCTCGAAGTGCTTGATGGCGACGTGTGGCGTCCGCTGGGCGACGATGAATGACACGGTTTAGCCTTTAGCCCGGCCAAGACCGGGGAGGCATGGGGAGATAGATGATCCATAGACGCAACCTGCTGGGTGCAGGCGCACTCGGCCTTGCCGGCGCTGCTGCTGCTTTTGCCAATCCCGAAAAGGCGGCCGATCTCGCTGCGCCTGCAATTGCGCGCAATCGACGCCGATTCAACATGGTCACCACCTGGCCCAAGGGCCTGCCGGGGCTTGGCGAAGCGGCCGAGCGCGTTGCCCAGCGCATCCAGCAAATGTCCGAAGGCCTAATGGAAGTGAAGGTCTATGCGGCCGGCGAACTCGTCCCGCCTTTTGAGTGCTTCGATGCCGTCTCGAATGGCTCGGCCGATATGTATCATGGCGCCGAATACTACTGGACGGCCAAGTCCAGCGCCTATCCGTTTTTCACCGCTGTTCCCTTCGGTATGACCGCACAGGAACTTATGGGCTGGATTGATTTCGGCGGCGGCCAGAAATTATGGGATGAATTGTCAGCCCAGTTCGGAATCAAATCCATCCAGGCCGCAAATACCGGCCATCAGATGGGCGGCTGGTTCCGCAAGGAAATCAACACGCTGGATGATCTTGTCGGACTCAAGATGCGCATTCCGGGTCAGGGCGGCGACGTACTGCGTGCACTGGGCGGCTCCTCGGTCGCACTGCCGGGCGGGGAAATCTATCAATCCCTGCAAACCGGAGCGATCGACGCGACGGAATGGGTTGGCCCCTGGAACGACTATTATCTCGGCTTTCACCGCGAGGCGCCATATTACTACGGACCCGGTTTCCACGAACCGGGCGCAAGTCTCGCAGTTGGCATGAACCTCCGCGTCTGGGACGGTCTCACGCCTGGCGAACAACAGATCATCAAGGCCGCCTGCGAGAGCGTGAATCACACATCGCTTGGCGAGTTCACCTACCAGAATGCGGTCCATCTGGACCTGCTTAAACGCGAACATGGCGTCCAGATGCGCAGCTTTCCAGACGAAGTCGTCAGCCGTATGGCCGAAGCCGCCTGGGATGTCCGCGCGGCCTCCGGAAGGGATGGGATCGAGAAGCGTATCTATGAGAGTTTCGAGGCAGGCTTGAAGTTGATGCGTGGCTGGGCCGACGTGTCCGAAGGGCCGTATTACGCCGCCCGCAATTCGAACAAATAGGCCGGGGGGCGGGCTGGGTATGTCTCCGGAGATCTTCCTCACGCTTGGCGGGGCATTGAAATGGCTGGGGCTTGCCCTGTCACCGTTGCTCTTGCTGCCACTGATCGTCACGATCTGGCCAGACCCAGTCGAGCGGATCGCCAAATGGTTGAGCGCGCGCATTGATGCGGTCTCTGGCTGGGCGCTTGGCGGCGCGATCGCCGGCGCGATCATTCTTGTGGGCGCGCAATTGCTGGTTGTGCTGCTGCGCTATGCCTTTGGCCTCTCATTCACCTGGTTGAACGAGATCGTGATCTATGCCTTCGCCGCCATGTTCATGCTCGGCTCGGCCTCAGCTCTTCGAGACGATGCGCATGTGCGGGTCGATATTCTCAGGCCCCGCTTTGGCGCGCGCAGGCGCAACTGGATCGAATTGGCGGGCATATATCTGTTCCTCTTCCCCATCTGCATCCGCCTGCTGGCGATGACCGAACAAGGCCTTGCCCGCAGTTGGGCACTGTTCGAAGGCTCGCGGGAATCCGATGGCTTGCCCCTGCTCTTCCTGTTCAAGACGCTGTTGCCAGCCTTTGCCGTGCTGATGCTGGTTCAGGGCTTGTCAGAAGCGCTGAAAGCCGCTCTGCGCCTGACCGGAAAGCTGGATGATGTAGCCGAGGAAGAGCCCCATGGAGGCGTCCATGGAACTTGAAGTCATCCTGGCCCTCTCCATGTTCGTCTGCGCCATTCTCGCACTATTGGCAGGGTATCAGGTCGCGCTGACGCTTGGCGGCATAGCGTTGCTGTTCGCGCTGGTCGGAATTGGTCTTGGCGTGTTCGACGAGGCATTCTTGCGCAATCTGCCAAGCCGCATAATGGGCGGCTCGATCATGCAGAACCAGACCCTGATTGCGGTTCCACTTTTTGTGTTGATGGGCGTTATCCTTGAGCGCTCGCGTGTCGCGGAAGACCTGCTCCATATTGCCAGCCGCCTGTTGGGGAAAGTGCGCGGCGGGCTCGGCTATGCCGTGGTGCTGGTGGGCGCCTTGCTGGCGGCATCCACAGGCATTGTCGGCGCGACGGTCATCACCATGACGCTGATTGCCCTGCCCACCATGATCCGGCAGGGCTACGACCCGCGTCTCGCCACCGGCACGATTGCCGCCTCAGGCACGCTGGGCCAGATCATCCCGCCTTCCATTGTGCTCATCCTGCTGGCCGATGCGATTTCGAACGCCGCCAGCCAAGCGAGTCAGGCCACTGGCTCTGCCGGTTCTTTTGTCGTGTCGGTCGGAGACCTGTTCGCCGGCGCGCTGATTCCGGGCTTCCTGCTGGTGGGCCTCTATCTCGGCTGGATCGCACTGACCGCCATTCGCCACCCGGAGCGCTGCCCGCCGGTACAGGATGATGACAGTCCGCCGCTAACCACGAAGGAAGTTGCTTTTGGGCTCGGCGCGCCGCTCCTGTTGATTGTGGCCGTGCTCGGCGCCATCCTTGGCGGGGTGGCTCCACCCACCGAAGCCGCCGCCATTGGCGTGGCTGGTGCCGTCCTGCTCGCAGGCCTGCGCCTTGCCGATGACGATCATGAGCGCCGCATCACATGGCTGCTCATGGCGGGCCTCGGCAGTGTCATCGCGATCATCCTGCTCCGGAACCTGTTTGATCTGCGCACCGGCGTGGCCACGATTGGTCGCGCAAACGAGATCGGCATCCTTCTGACGATCCTCGCCTCGGTGGTGTTCTTTGCCGGGGTCGCAACCGGGCTCGTCGTGTTGCGCCGGATGCGCCAGCTGATACCGGCCCTGAAAAGCGCGACGCAGATCACCAGCATGGTGTTCCTGATCCTGATCGGCGCGTCGCTGTTCAGCCTCGTCTTCCGCGGCTATGGCGGCGATGACATCGTGGCCGACATCCTACACTCAATGCCGGGCGGTAAATGGGGCGCGCTGGTCATGACCATGATCGTCATGTTCGTCCTGGGGTTCTTCCTCGACTTCATCGAGATCGTCTTCGTGGTCGTGCCGCTGGTCGCGCCACCGCTGATTATCCTCGGCTTTGATCCTGTCTGGTTGGCCATCCTGATGGCGCTGAACCTGCAAACCAGCTTCCTGACGCCGCCTTTTGGCTTTGCCCTGTTCTATCTGCGCGGCGCGGCCCCGGCGAGCATCAAGACCCTGCAGATATGGCAGGGCGCGGTGCCCTTCATCATGCTACAGCTTTTGTTGATAGGGCTGGTTGCCGCAATTCCCGCCTTGGCAACCTGGTTGCCGGCGGCTATCGCCCGATAGTATGGGACAAGACATTGATCCGTTCCGCGCGATTTCGGTCAGCAAGCGCGCACATGATTTGAAGACCGAGGGCCGCCGCATCCTGCATATGGAGTTCGGCCAACCCTCAACACCTGCGCCCAGAGGCGCGATTGCGCGAGCCCATGAAGTGCTCGACACAGACCCTATGGGGTATTGGGAAAGCCGTCCGCTCAAGGAACGCATTTGCCAACACTACAAGAATGAGTATGGTGTCGACCTGACGCCGGGGCGGGTGACGCTGACCTGCGGCGCCTCGCCCGCGCTCGTACTGGCGCTGTCAACGGCATTCAATCCAGGTGACCGGATCGCCCTCGCACGCCCCGGCTATGTGGCCTATCGCAACACATTGCGCGCGCTCAATCTCGACCCCGTGGAGATCGCTTGCGGCGCGGACGTGCGCTACCAGCTGACGGCCGACGCGCTGGACGCCCTCAACCCGGTCCCAGCAGGCGTCATCATCGCAAGCCCCGCCAATCCAACCGGCACAATCATTCCCGAGGATGACGTTGCGGCTATCGCCGCCGTCGCCAACGCGAAAAACATCCGCATCATCTCAGACGAAATCTATCATGGCCTCAGCTACGGGCCGGACATCCGCTCCATGCTGGAATTTGATCCGGATGCGTACATCGTAAACTCGTTTTCCAAATACTTCTCCATGCCAGCTTGGCGACTGGGCTGGCTGGTCTCGCCCAGGGATGGTGCCGCGCGGACCAGCGCCTATGTCGGAAACCTGTTTCTGACGCCGCCATCCCTGTCCCAGCATGCTGGCCTCGTGGCGATGGACAGCGCGGAGGAACTGGACGGCCATGTCGAGGTCTACCGCCGCAATCGCGAATTGATGCTTGAAGCCCTGCCGCGCCTCGGGCTTGAAAAGATCGCGCCGCCGGATGGAGCGTTCTACATCTATGCCGACATATCGAAGTATACCGATGACAGCCTGGCCTTCTGCCTGAAACTGCTCGAAGATACCGGCATTGCCACAGCCCCCGGTGTCGATTTCGATCCGGTTGAAGGCCATCGCTTCATGCGGTTTTCATTTGCGCTGTCGACAGCACAGATCGAAGAAGCGCTCAGCCTGCTGGAGCCATGGTTCGCGGCTCAGCCGCAATCATAGTCGGCCACGGCGCCGCCATCTGCGCTGCGCTCCAGAGACACGAAATTGCAGCCCTCCGGCGCTGCAGCCCTGGCGGCCTCGACCAGCGCATCTTCGGTCGGCGCTTCGGCCACGCCGAATGTGCCATCAGTCTTGACCGAGAATTTGAGTTTGAAGCCCTGACCCTCGGCCGGTGAGGCAAAGAAGCTGTAGCCGCCCCCCGCCACGGTGCGATCCGGCAGGCCGCTCCAGGTGGATGCACTCCACCCGGCAGAATTTGAGGCGCAAGCCCCAAGGACAAGCGCCGCACTGATCGTAAGATATTTCATGGTCCCACCTCCTGATCCGGAGGCAGCAGTATAGCCTAGAACTTGACTTCTGGCACCGTGGACAAGGCTTCTCGTCCTTCGACACCGACATCGAAGAATTCGCGACCTTCGAAATTGAACATGCCCGCCACAATGGATCCGGGGAATTGTTCGCGGGACGTGTTGTAGTCCTGAACAGCCGAATTGTAGAAGCGGCGCGCGGCGGCGAGCTTGTCTTCGATGGAAGACAGTTCCGACTGAAGTTCAAGGAAGTTCGTGTTCGCCTTGAGGTCCGGATAGGCTTCGGCGAGCGCGAACAGCTTGCCGAGCGATGCGGTCAGCATGCCTTCGGCCGCGGACATTTCCCCCGGTGTGCTCGCGCTTTGTGCGGCATTCCGCGCCGAAATGACGGCATCCAGAGTTTCCTTCTCATGGCTCGCATAGCCCTTCACGGTCTCCACGAGATTCGGGATCAGGTTTTGACGCTGTTTCAGCTGGACATCCACGTCCGCGAAGGCCTGATTGACCCTCTGACGCTTCATCACAAGGCCGTTGTAGATCAGAATGACAAAGCCAGCGATCGCGACGATTGCGGCCAGAACTACTAGAATGGGGCTCATCGGGCGTCCCTCCATAAGAACCAGATTTAAAAGGGGTATCCGGGCCCGGCGCAGAGTGCAAGGGACGCTGCGACGCTCACGCGACCGTTTCAGTTTCCAGATCAGTTTTCAGGCGGTCCAGCAGGGCGACCGCACCAGAAGCATAGCGCCCGATCCAGCGCTCATGAATATGTTTGATCGGCAAGGCATTGAGATAATTCCAGCGCTGGCGACCAACCCGACGCACGAGCACAAGGTCAGCTTCTTCCAGCACTCCCAGATGCTGCATCACCGTGCACCGGTTGAGCTGGCTGAACTGCGCGCAGAGGTCACCCGTCGTCTGAGGTGCATCTTTCAGCGCATCCATCATGCTTCGCCGGACCGGCGCGGCCAGCGCCCTGAAAATCAGGTCAGTTTTATCATCGCTTGACATGTTGTCTTTTTATAACATTAACTTGGATCTGGCAAGCGATAGCGGGAGGCTACGATGAACCTGAAATTCGAAGTAAGCGGGCGTATCAATCGCCCTGTCGAGGACGTGTTCGAGGCCGTCGCAGACCCCAAACAGCTATCTGGCTATTTCACTACTGGCGGTGCGAAAGGCCGACTGGAGGCTGGCGCGACGGTCATATGGGATTTCCACGACTTTCCCGGTGCCTTCCCCGTCAATGTGGTAGACGTGGAGGAAAACAAACGCATCGTCCTGGAATGGGATGGCGATGGAACAGATGGCGCCAAAACAACCGTCACCATTCGGTTCGAACCGACCGAGGATGGCCGCACCATCGTCTCCATTTCAGAAGAGGGGTGGCCGTCAACGGATCAGGGCCTGTCGAATTCCTACGGCAATTGCATGGGCTGGTCACAAATGATTTGCGCCATGAAAGCCTGGCTCGAGCATGGCATCAACCTGCGCGACGGCATGTATACATAGCGCCTCCGATCTGATCTGCGTCAAGCCGGAGGCTTGACCCCCATGCCGATTTGTCGCCTGATTTCCCGGAACCAGGAGATGATCATGGCCTCACCCTTTCCGCTCGGCGAGCATCATTACAGCCACCGCATCGGCTGGCTGCGCGCCACGGTGCTTGGCGCGAATGACGGAATACTGTCGACCGCCAGCCTGATGATCGGCGTTGCGTCCGCTGCAGCCTCCACCGGCGCGATCCTGACCGCAGGCCTTGCAGGCTTGGTGGCGGGTGCGATGTCGATGGCAGCAGGGGAGTATGTTTCTGTCTCGTCGCAGGCTGACACTGAACAAGCCGACCTCGAGATCGAGCGCGCAGCGCTGCGGGACCATCCCGAAGCCGAACTGGTTGAACTTGCGCACATCTACATGAATCGCGGTGTCGAAAAGGACACCGCTTATGAGGTCGCGCGGCAGTTGACCGAAAAGGATGCGCTGGAAGCCCATGCGAGAGACGAGCTTGGCATCAACGAAATTGTAGCAGCGCGGCCCATTCAGGCAGCTGTCAGTTCTGCGCTCAGCTTTTCCGTAGGCGCGGTCCTGCCTCTGTTGGCAGCCGTGTTCTCACCGGCGGATCTGGTCACACCTGTTGTGGCGGGCGTGTCCCTGCTGGCGCTGGTCCTGCTTGGTATGGCTTCGGCCAAGGCGGGCGGCGCGGGCAAGTTCAAAGCCATTGTGAGAATCGTATTCTGGGGGGCTGCTGCCATGCTTGTCACCGGCTTGATCGGTGCAGCCTTCGGTACGGTCGTTTAGAAATTCGCGGGCTTCTTCCCAACGGCCCGTCTTTACAAATTCTTTCAAATCTTTAGCTGCTAGTGAGGGGAGGCGCAGACAGTAATGCATAGAAGATGCTCATGACGGATTCAGGCCAACTCGCACGCATGATTTCAGACGCCCGCCGGGTGATGGTATTCACCGGAGCTGGCATCTCCACCGAGAGCGGCATTCCGGATTTCCGAAGCCCTGGTGGCGTTTGGAGCAAAATGTCCCCGATCTATTTCCAGGATTTCGTCGCCTCACGCGATGCGCGCCGGGAATCCTGGCGGCGCGTATTCAGTCGCGCCGAAGGTTGGACCGGTGCCAAACCGAATGTGGGCCACTATGCCATCGCCGATCTGGTGAAGCGCGGGAAGGTTAGCTCCGTAGTCACACAGAATGTGGACAACCTGCATCAGGATTCCGGCGTGCCAGACGATCAGGTCATCGAAATACATGGCAATGCGAGCTATGCCAAATGCCTGCAATGCGGAAAGCGCTACGAATTCGAGACGCTGAAGCCTCGCTGGGAACAAGACGAGGATCTGACCTGTATCTTCTGCACGGGCCTGCTTAAGAATGCGACCATCTCGTTCGGCCAATCGATGCCCGAAGACAAGATGCTGCGAGCCAGCGAGGAAGCGTTACTCTGCGACCTTGTGATCGTGCTCGGTTCGTCACTTGTGGTTTACCCGGCCTCGGCCATTCCGATGGAAGCCAAGCGCAACGGCGCGCGCATGGTGATCGTCAATCGTGAACCGACCGATCAGGACCCGTTCGCCGATCTCGTCCTTCATACCGAGATCGGCTCGCTAATGACGGACACAATGGCCTTGCTCGACCGGTAAGACATCTGCCCACGGTGTTTCCTTTCGGCCAAAATGGAATTTCAGCCACCCCGTCAACTCAATCGAAACTCTAGATTGCTATAGATCCAGAAGAAACCTTCATGGTGGGAGGCCTGGAATGCGCAATACTGTGCTGGCAACAACCCTTCTTTTCGCATCCGCATGCGGCAATGCGGGCGGTACATCCATTGAGGCCTCCACACCGCTTGTCATCGCGGAGGGGCAGGCCCCGGTCACCTATGGACAGGTCACAACAGGCACGCCCTCGCTGAGCCCATCAATCCTTCCCGCCCAGCCGGAGGCCGTGCGCACAAATGCATCCTGTCGGACTCCTAAGGCCGGCAACAATGCGCGTGCGGCCTATGTCTACACGTATGGTGGCGGGGTCCGGACGCCGCTGCACCATATCAACCGAAAGGACACGCCAGAAGCGATTGCCGAGCGCAAAGCCATGATCCGGGAGAGGACAAAAAACGCCAAGACGGCCGTGCAGCGCGAAGCGCTCGGTATGGCTATCGGAAGTGCGGTAAACAACGCCCGCCAGATCGACGTCCTTGTGACGGAGACCGATACCCCGGTTTTCCTGTACCTCACATCCTATGACTCCGTTCTCTGGAACATTCAGCGCGCCCCCGGTGTGGAAATCGACGGTGTGGTCATCAACTCCTATGAAGCGGGTGCCATTGCCAATGGAGTGGATGCTTCGCGAACGGGGATCATCTCCTTCGACAATTCTCCAACCAGGAAATGTTACGTCTCAGCTCCGGGCCGCGTTATCCCGGTTGAGGATCGGGTCGCGTCAGCCCGGAAACTCAATCCGAACGTGGACCTCAGCCGGTACAAGAAACAATGGCAACAGGAGTACCGCGACGCGAAACGGTTTTACGGTCAGGATATCAAGAAGCTGACCGGCAAGCGACCGGAGTGGATTCTGGACAATGCGAGGGATGGCGAGTTCAACGCTGTACTGGTTGGCCCGAAACCTGCGACGCCGTTCGAGGCCCAACCGGTGACAAAGCTTCAGGTTCCCTCCCACATCACCCCATTTTGGGGTAGTCAAAAGGATGCCTACAAGGCTTTCGGGCTGGACCCGTCAGCCTAACCGCTGAACGTGCCGCCGCGTGGGAAGCCCTTCGGTACGGCCTTGCCAGCCTGTGAGCGTTTGCCGATCCATTCTTCCCATTCCGGGAAGGCGCGGTGGCGACCGCCCGTCATGACAATCAGTCCGTCACGCTTGTCGAAGGTCATCAGGTCACGCAGCTTGAACTTGCCACTATAGGACTGCAGCTTGTTGCCCTTGCCGCGCGCCATCTCCGGCAACTCATCCAGAGGGAAAATCAACAGTTTCCGGTTCGATCCGACCACGGCCAGCATATCACCCTCAACCGGCACGCAGATGTTCAACTCGCCCTTACCGGTATTCACGGCCTGCTTGCCAGCCTTGCGGTTGGATTCCAGCTCTTTCTCTTCGACGACGAAACCATAGCCCTCGCTGGAAGCGACGACGCGTTTGCGGTCCGGCTCAAAGCGGAACATCGTGACAATGTCGACACTGTCTTCCAGATCAATGGACAGGCGGATCGGCTCGCCGTGTCCGCGTCCACCCGGCAGCTTGTCCGCCGGCAGCGTAAAGGCCCGTCCGTCGGATGCCATGAGGATAATCTTGTCCGTACTCATCACTTCTTCGGAAAGGTAGAGTTCGTCACCGTCCTTGAACTTGGCTGATTCCGGATCGAGCCCGTGCCCCTTCATGCCGCGAATCCAGCCCTGTTGGGACAGCACAATAGTCAGCGGCTCCTTCGGCAGTGTGGCTTCCAGAGCGGCTGCGAGATCCACTTCCGCCATTTCGCCAAACGTCGCGCGGCGGCGACCGAGTTCAGAGTCAGGGTCGAAGGCCTCGCGGGCTTCTTTCAGCTCCTTGGAAACCTTGCTCCATTGGCGGCGTGTTGAGCCGATCAGCTTGATCAGGTCTTCGCGCTCTGCGCTGAGCCGGTCATGCTCGCCGCGAATTTCCATCTCTTCCAGTTTGCGCAATGCCCGCAAACGAAGATTGAGGATGGCTTCAGCCTGAATGTCCGTCAGACCGTAGGTCGACATCAACACAGCCTTGGGCTCGTCCTCATACCGGATTATGCGGATCACCTCATCAATGTTGAGATAGGCGATCAAATAGCCATCAAGCAGGTGCAATCGCTTCTCGATCTTGTCGAGACGGAACTCGGCCCGGCGCACAACGACTTCGCGGCGATGATCGAGATAGGCCTGCAGCACATCCTTCAGGCCCATGACTTGGGGAGCGCCCTTGTGCAGCACGTTCATGTTCAGGCTGAAGCGAGTTTCAAGGTCACAGACCTTGTAGAGGCTCTCCATCAAGACTTCTGGCTCGACGGTTTTCGAGCGCGGGACCAAGACGAGTCGCACATCTTCGGCGCTCTCGTCGCGCACGTCGTCGAGCAGGGGCAGTTTCTTCGCTTCGATCAGCTCGCCCAGCTTTTCGAGCAGGCGCGACTTCTGAACCTGGTAGGGAATCTCGGTGACGATGATCTGATAAGTGCCACGACCAGTGTCTTCGACTTCCCAGCGCGCGCGCATACGGAAGCTGCCGCGACCGGTCTCATAGGCCTGAAGCATGGCTTCCTTGGTTTCGACGATGATGCCACCGGTCGGGAAGTCTGGTCCCTGGACGAAATCCATCAGTTCCGCCGTCGTCGCCTTGGGCTTTTCGATCAGCAGACGCGCCGCATCGATCAGCTCGGCAGCGTTGTGGGGCGGGATGGAGGTGGCCATGCCAACCGCGATGCCGGTCGCACCATTGGCGAGCAAGTTCGGGAATCCGGCTGGCAAGACAACCGGCTCTTCATCATTCTCGGCATAGTTGGCGCGAAAATCGACTGCGTTCTCGTTGAGGCCATCCAGCAACAGCTCGGCGGCAACCGTCATGCGCGCTTCGGTGTAACGATAGGCAGCGGCGCTATCGCCATCAATATTGCCGAAATTGCCCTGGCCATCGACCAGCGGATAGCGAACGGTGAAGTCCTGCGCGAGACGCACCAGCGTATCGTAGATCGAGCTGTCGCCATGCGGGTGGAAGTTACCCATCACGTCGCCAACGATCTTGGCGCATTTGCGATAGCCGCCCTCGGGGTCAAGCTTCAGGACGCGCATACCGTACAGGATACGGCGCTGGACGGGTTTCAGGCCGTCGCGCACATCAGGCAGCGCGCGGGACGTAATCGTCGACAGCGCGTAAGCGAGATAGCGCTTGGAAAGCGCCTCGCTCATCGGCTCGTTGATGATCCGGTCTTCCGGCGTCCCGTCAATCAAATCGGACATTCTGGCCTCTTTGCAGTTCGTGCCACATTCTGGTGCAGGCCCTTGATTAAAGTCAGCGACTCAAGGGCCGGAGCACGTTAACACAAACGTCGCTTTGGTTAAGGAAAGGAAAAGGGCGCAGCTGCTGATGAGTGCAATCCGGGCATGGATCCTGTTGATAAGCCTGCCGGCGCTGGTGTTGCTGGCCTTCTTCTGGCTGGCGCCTCCGCGCCACAATCCCTTTGCGCCGGTCGATTTGACCGAAATGCCCGGCATCGGGACATGGCACAAGCTGACCCGCACCAAGCGAAACCGCGAAGTGTGTTTTGCCGCGCTGGACGATGCGGGCGTGCTGTACACACCGCTGGAAGACCAGAAGCTGGACGGCGGTTGCGGGCTGACAAACGCCCTGACGCTGGACCAGACGCTGACGCCATATTCGGCGACGTTGCGCATGACGTGTGGTCAGGCGGCCGCGCTGTATTCCTGGGAACGCCATATTGCCCGCCCCGCAGCAATCGAGGTCCTTGGCTCGCCGATTGCGCGGATCGAGACCTATGGAAGCTTTTCCTGTCGCAACATCGCTGGCACACGACGAATGTCCCAGCACGGGCTGGGCAATGCGATTGATGTATCGGGTTTCCGCCTTGAGGATGGCCGTCTCATCAGCGTGAAAACGCATTGGGATGCAGGAGGGGCGGAGCAGAAATTCCTGCGGCGTCTTCACAAGGGTGCGTGCGATTTGTTCTCGGTGACGCTGGGGCCTGAATACAATGCCGCCCATGCCGATCATTTTCATCTCGACATGGGCGGGGGGAAAGTATGCCGGTGACTAGCGCCGCAATGGGCTAGTCAATGCATTTGAAGCCGTCTTCATTGACTTCCTTCACACGACCTTCGCCGCCGCAGACGCGGAGCGCAGTTTCGGTATTTTCATACATGGCGTCGCGGCCGTGTTCGTCGGCATCGACGTGAATGCAGCCCGCAAGAGTAAGCGTGGCAATGGCGGTTACGGCAAAAACAGTTTTCTTCATGGCATCAGCCTTTTCGTTTGCACGGAACGCCCCAGTCCTCACCGGCCACCTAACACATCAGAAAATGAACGGCTTCTGAATATGACAGCCCTTGCGCGCGTTATCTCGCCGCGCAACAGTCAGCGCCACAAGAGGGAAGGAAACAGAATGAAATTGTATAATTCCGTAGGCCCGAACCCGCACGTGGTGCGCATGTTCATGGCGGAACGCGGCATCGACCTGCCCAAGGAAGACATCGACCTGATGGCCGGAGAAAACCGGCAGGCGCCCTATACGACCAAGAACCCGGCTGGCCAGCTGCCCGCTCTTGAGCTTGATGATGGCAGCATCCTGACCGAGATCACTGCCATTTGCGAGTATCTGGACGAAACCCAGCCCGGCGACCGCCTGATGGGGGATACACCCGAAGCGCGCGCCCAGAACCGCCGCTGGACACGGTGGGTGGACCTCAAGATCGTTGAGCCGCTGACCACAGCTTTCCGCGCCGCTGAGGGCCTGCCCATGTTCCAGGACCGGATGCGCTGCCTACCGGAAGCTGCTGATGGCCTGAAAGCCTGCGCACAGGATGGGCTCGTCTTCTTGGACGAACAGATGGCTGACGGCCGTGAGTTTGTGGCAGGCAAGGCATTCGGCTTGGCTGACATACTGCTGTTCTGTTTCCTGGCTTTTGGCAGTCAGGTAGGCCAGCCCCTCAACCCCGATCTGAAACACATCGGAAACTGGTATGCGCGGGTCAGCCAACGCCCAAGTGTGAGCGCCTAGGGCCGCTTCAGCATGCGGCCCACCAGTCGCAGGCGCTCTGCTGGAACGCCCCGATTGAGCCCCCCAAACAGACGCTCTTCCAGAAAATAGCCGGTGAGCTTCAAGCCATCGGCTATATCGGACGGCGCAACATGGGCCGTGGATTCGACAAGAAAGAGCGGCAGGCGAAGGAGGCGGTCGACATATTCCTCGGCCTCCGACCCTCTCACGGCCCGGCCGGTCTTTGGAGATACATGGGTCAGGCCATCATTCGCGCCGGACAACGCGCATGCGTCCAGATCAAGCCCGAAACCCAGCGCGGAGAGCAGGCCCAGTTCCCAGCGCACATAGAGCGCCGGCCAGATTTCCTGCGCCTCAATCTGGTCTAGCAGAAGCTCGGTGGCCTCAAACAGTGCCGAACCGGCTGCATCGCCTTCGTCCAGTCCGCCTCGCAGGATCGCGGTAATAGCCGAAATGGCGGCGAGGGCAGCTGGATCGTCCAATACACGCGCCGCTCGCTCCCGACTGGCCTCGGCCACATCAAACCGGCCCAGAGCCTCTTCAAGGCGACCGGTCCAACTGAGGGAAACAGAATTTCCGGCTTCATATTGCGCGCGGCGCTTGCGCGAGGAACCGCCATAGACAAGACCGGACCTACGCCCGCGCGTGCGGGTGAGAACGTCGAGGGTGAGGCCACCTTCTCCAAAGCGGCGTGCGCCCAGGATTATGCCGTCATCCGACCAGTTCAAACATCGAACTCCAGGCCAAGCCCCTGATAACTCTCTCGGCGTTCCTGCCAGCGTTCATCCACCTTCACGAACAGGAAGAGGTGCACTTTGCGACCGAGCATTTCAGAGAGTTCTTCGCGGGCCTTGCGACCAACATCCTTGATCGCTGCGCCGCCCTTGCCGAGCACCATGGATTTGTGATTGTCGCGGCCGACGACCACGACCTGTTGCACACGGACGGAGCCATCCCTTTTCTCTTCCCAGCTCTCTGTTTCGACCATCAGCTGGTAAGGCAGTTCCTGGTGCAGGCGCAGCATTAGCTTTTCCCGAGTCACTTCGGCGGCAAGCAGGCGCATCGGCAGGTCGGCAATCTGGTCCGGCGGGTAGAGCGCCGGGCTTTCGGGCATCCGTTTCGCGAGCGCCTTTTCCAGCGCTTCGACGCCTTCGCCATTTTCGGCGGAGATCATGAAGACCTCTTCATAGACGCCCGTCTCGTTCAGTTCCGCAATGATGGGCAGGACCTGATCATGGGGAAACAGATCAATCTTGTTCAAGGCGAGGAAAGCTTTGCGGCCAATCTGCTGAAGTTGCTCGATGACCCGGCGGTCATCTTCCAGAGATTTCTTCTGCGCACCATCTACCTTGCCTTCGCGCTCCGCGACCCAGGCCGAAGCGTCGATCAGGTGCACAATGGCGTCCGCATCGTCAGCGCCGCTCCAGGCCGCCTTGACCATGGCGCGGTCGAGCCGGCGCTTGGCCGCAAAGATACCCGGAGTGTCCACAAGCACGATCTGCGTGCCGTCCACCTGCGCGACGCCGCGCACCGGGAAGCGCGTCGTCTGCACCTTGTGCGTGACGATTGCCACCTTAGTGCCGACCAGACGATTGGTCAGCGTGGACTTGCCCGCATTCGGCGCGCCGATAATGGCGGCAAATCCAGCATGGGTGATGGGGGTGTCTGTCATGGGGTTCCGGTCAGGCTTTCTAGGAGAAGGGCGGCAGCATTACGCTCAGCATCGCGCTTTGACGACCCCGCGGCAACAGCCGCACCCCGGTCGGCCACTTTAACTTCAACCTCATAAGTGGGTTCATGGTCCGGTCCCGACCGGCTCAGCACGTCATAATCCGGCAGTGGCAGGCCCTGTCCCTGGGCCCATTCCTGCAGCAGCGTCTTGGGATCTTTGGTCTGGGCCGGAGCCGCCTCGAATTGCGGCGCCCAACCTTTCTCAATGAATTTCCGGGCGGTGGAGAGCCCGGCATCCTGGTAGATTGCGCCTATAATGGCTTCGCAGGCATCGCCAAGGGTCGATTCCCGTTCGCGCCCACCGGCAGCTATCTCGCCATCCGACATGATAACGAATTCCGAAACGCCAAGATGGCGCATGGCATCCGCGCAGGCCCCCTTGCGAACAAGACTGTTGAGACGCGGAGCCAGATCGCCCTCACTCTCCATCCGGCGTCGGTCAATCAAGCGTTCGGCGATCACGAGGTTCAGGACCCGGTCACCCAGAAATTCGAGGCGCTGGTTGGACAGGCGGACTGATTCCGCAGAAGTTACAGCGCTTGGATGTGTCAGCGCACGGATTAGCGTCTCCGGGTTTTTGAATTTGTGGCCAAGAATGGACTCCAGTGTCCGGATATCCGTTTCGGCCAGTGAGGGCTGGCTCGCTTTTCCCTTCGACCGGAGGCGCGTGCGTTTGGGTCTTGTTGGTGTCATGCTGGCGTCACCGGAAGAGCTTCGATGATGACCTGGGCTTCAGCCCAGGGGTAATCATCCGTGATGGTCAGGTGAATAATCGCTTCATGGCCGGCGGGCATCATCGTGGCGAGGCGCTCCGCCGCGCCGCCAGTCAGCGCAAGAGTTGGCTTGCCCGTTGGCAAATTCACAACGCCGAGATGCTTCCAATGAACGCCGCGACGCGGCACACCCGTACCGAGCGCCTTTGCACACGCCTCTTTGGCCGCAAATCGTTTGGCATACGTCTCAGCAGTCAGGCGACGGCGGCGCGCCAGCGCGATTTCGACATCGGTAAACACGCGTTTCTCAAACCGCTCACCAAATCGGGCAAGTGTCTTTTCCACACGCTCGATATTGCAGAGATCATTCCCGATACCAATGATCATGCGCGGGCCTCATCCATCAGTCGACGCATTTCCCGGATTGCAGCATCAAGACCGATAAAGATGGCCTCACCAACAAGAAAGTGACCAATGTTCAGTTCTGCGATCTCGTGGATTGCCGCCACGGGAGCAACGTTTTCAAATGTCAGGCCATGTCCGGCATGCGGTTCGACACCGCGCTTGCGCGCTTCTATCGCCGCGATCTTCAGCCGTTCGAGTTCTGGCGCCGCGGCCTCTGCACCACCTTCGATCCATAGCTCAGCGTACTTGCCCGTATGGAGTTCGACCACAGGTGCCTGAAGCACTTCCGCAACTGCAATCTGAACAGGGTCGGGTTCGATGAAGAGTGACACCCGCGCACCCGATTCATTGAGGCGGCGAACAACGGGCGCAATTTGGTTATGCAGGCCCGCGACATCGAGCCCGCCTTCGGTCGTACGCTCTTCGCGCTTTTCAGGAACTATACAAGCTGCATGCGGACGGAACTTGCAGGCAATCTCCGTCATCTCGTCTGTCGCAGCCATTTCGAGATTGATCGGAAGGCTGGAAGCCGCACGTATGGCTTCGAGATCCCCATCGCGAATGTGGCGCCGGTCCTCGCGCAAATGGATCGTGATGCCGTCTGCGCCTGCCTGAGCCGCAATCTGCGCCGCGCGCATCGGATCGGGATGATCCCCCCCGCGCGCATTGCGAATGGTTGCAACGTGATCAATGTTCACACCAAGGCGCAACGGGCTTGCCATCAGGCGAGGCCCCTGGAGCCAGGCTTGACGGCCTCCATCGCGGCAAGATCTGGTGGCAAATCATTGGCGTCATAGTCTGGGAAATCGACCGCCGCGAGCGAAATTAGCTTGCAGCCAACATCAGCGCGGCCGTTCGACCGGTCGATGATACAGGCACCACCCACGACCTCGCCGGGCAGCGCATCCAGCGCTTCAACGGTTTCACGAAAAGACAGCCCCGTCGTGACGATATCTTCCGCGATCAGCACACGTTCGCCTTCGGCAATGGAGAAGCCCCGGCGGAACTGAAGCTGGCCATCGACCCGCTCGGCAAAGATCGACCGTGCGCCAAGCTGGCGCGCCAATTCATAGCCCGGAATGATGCCGCCAACAGCTGGCCCAGCCACAACATCAATCTTGCCGAATTCGGCAGTCAGCTTCGCCGCAAGGGCCTTGCACAATTTTTCGGAGAGCGTGGGCTGGGAAAAAACGAGGGCCTTCTGCAGGAAAACAGGACTGCGACGACCAGACGACAAAATGAAATGCCCCTCCAACAAAGCCCCGGCCTCGCGGAATACATTCAGCACATCATCATTCGTCATCTTCGCCCTCCTGGTCGCGCACAGCTCTGTCGACCACAGCGATCGACCGGAGCGCGGCCAGTATCTGCGTCAGACGCTTGAGGTCTTCAACCTCAATTTCCATCAAGATTTCCGTGAAGTCCTCGTGGCGGTCTACCGTATGTATGGCTGTGATGTTGCCGCTGGCCTGTGCCACAGCAGCGCAGAGCTTGGCCAGTACGCCGCGCTCATTGGAGGCATTGATACGAATTCGCCCAATTGCCACCGCGCCCGTGCGCGCCAGTTCGGTCCAGCGCAGGTCCACCCAGAGCTCGGGTTTATCGTCATATTCGGCGAGCTTTGGACAACTCGCGACATGGACCACAATGCCCTTGCCCGGTTCATGAACCCCCATGATACGGTCCCCAGGCAACGGGCAGCAGCAATTTCCGAGATGAAGCGTCACGCCCGGTGACAGCTCAGTGCCGGATACCATGAGCGGCGTATGCTCACTGTCCATGCGGACCTTCGTGGGATCGTCCTCGCGTTCCGGCCGGTAACCCGGAAAGGCCGCCTGGATCACATCGTTTGACGAAATTCGACCGCGCCCCAGCGCTTCGGACATGTCTTCCATATCCTCAAAACCGGCGAGGCGGGCCGTATGGTTCATCTTTACATCAACCGGATCAATACCTGCCCGTCGCAGCGCCATATTGATCAGCCCCTGACCGAGGCGCCGGAACTCTGTTGTTTCCTTGTCGCGCACCAGCTTGCGCATCGCAGAGCGCGCGCGCCCGGTGATCGCCAGCGCTTCCCAGCCATGAATGGCGTGAGGCGCTTTGCCCCGGATGATCTCGACAACGTCTCCATTTTTCAGCGGGCGGCGTAACGGCTTCACCTCGCCATTGATCTTGGCGCCAACACATGTGTCACCCACCGCCGAGTGCACCGCATAGGCAAAGTCCAACGGCATGGCGCCGGCTGGCAGGATGATCAACTTGCCCTTCGGAGAGAAAGCAAAGACGTGCTCGCGATACATTTCGAGCTTGGCGTGCTCCATGAACTCGCTCGGATCGCCGCCATCCTGAAGCAATTCTGCGAAGGCTTCGAGATTGGCGGCAGGGTCAAGACCGGCAGCACGCGCCGAATCGATGTCAAAGCCGTAGGCGCGGTTCTTGTAGCCCCAATGCGCAGCCACGCCGAACTCGGCGGTGCGGTCCATCTCTTCAGTGCGTATCTGGAGTTCGACACGCCGGTTGCCGGAAGCGCGTACGGTTGTGTGCAGGCTGGCATAACCGTTCGGCTTGGGCACGGAGATATAGTCACGGAAACGGTCAGGGATGCAGGCCCAGAGTCTGTGGATTTCTCCCAGAACCCGGTAGCAATCCTCAACACTCTCCACGATCACGCGAAAAGCGAACAAGTCAGCGACATCCCGAAAGGAAATCGATTTCTTCTCAAGCTTGCGCCATAGCGAATAAGGTTGTTTCCGACGCCCCTTGATGCGGCAAGGAATTCCGGAAACCTCCATCAATTGCTCAAGGTCACCCCGGATACGCTCAAGATCATCGGCATTTTCGAGCGCAAGTTCGTCCTGACGATACAGAATGGCACGACGCGCTTCTGGATTGAGCTCCTGGAAGGCCAGGTCCTCCATCTCGGCAGCAATCTGGTAAAGACCGACGCGGCGGGCGAGCGGGCCGTAAATGTCCATGGTTTCCCGCGCGGTGCGTTCGCGACTGGATGCCTTCTTCCGAAAGTGCAGCGTGCGCATATTGTGAAGCCGGTCGGCCAGCTTCACCAACAGGACTCTAATGTCGCTGGTGGTTGCGAGGATGAACTTCTGGAAGTTCTCGGCCTGAGCCAATTCCTTGGAGCTGTATTCAAGCTTGTCGAGCTTCGTGACCCCATCGACCAGTTCGGCCACATCCGCACCAAAGCGCACTTCGACATCGCCGATATCGATCTCGGTGTCTTCGACCACATCGTGAAGGAGGCCCGCGACGATGGTGATCTCGTCGAGCTTGACGTCAGCCAGAAGGCTCGCGACTTCAACAGGATGCGAATAATACGCATCGCCCGAATCGCGCATCTGTTCGCCATGATGCGTTTTGGCAAAATCGTAAGCGGCACCGAGAAGTTCGGATTTCACCCGAGGGTGATAGGCGCGAACCTTATCGATCAGCTGCTGCCGGGTCAGGACATCTTTAGGTTTTTCCGCAGCCGGTCGCTCTGTGCCAGCCATGTCGCCAGCCCCTTCATCCTTTGCGGATAGGGTGCTGCCGTCCATCTGGCCTCCTACAGCCGGTCGTCCCGTCCGGACTCCAGCTCGGCCTGATAGGCCCGCATGACGTCTTCTTCGGTTGCAGCAGGTGCAGATTCCAGAGCCAAACGGTCGGCTTCGCGCTCGTTCTCTTCGCCTGGACGAATGTCCTGCAGATTCGAGATCAGCGCTTCCTTGACCACTTTCAGATCAATCGACTCGTCAGCAATCTCGCGCAGCGACACAACTGGGTCCTTGTCATTATCGCGGTCCACAGTAATAGGCGAACCTTCGCGGATCATGCGGGCACGATGTGCAGCAAGCAGGACAAGCTCGAAACGGTTTGGAACCTTTTCGACGCAGTCTTCAACGGTAACGCGGGCCATGAGCAGATAATCTCCTTTGGACCGCCCCTTATATGCAGCGCAGCACGCCGACGCAACCCGGCGATTGCCGTAGAATGCAGGACATTTTCGCCCCCTTGGCAGCGCTGAAAACGCCGCTACGGTGCCTTCTTACCTTAGCCGGAGGTCGAAACCCATGTTCCGTAATGTTGCCATCTCTTCTCTCGCGCTTGCGCTCGTTGCTTGCGGAAACGGAAATGACGCCGCTGAAACGCCGCAACCGGTCGCCTCCGACACGGGCGCAACGACCGAGGCCGAAGCATCGAATACGGTCGCCCCGGCCTCATCCGCGGCCACTCCTTCAGCAGAAACCAACTTGCCAAAGGCTGATGCAGAACTGATCGAAATCTACAAACAACTTCACGCCAATCCGGAACTTTCTTTCAAGGAAGCCAAATCGGCCGCTCTGATGGCCTCTGAACTTGAAAATCTCGGCTTCGACGTTTCCACCGGCATTGGTCAGGACTGGGTGGTCGCCAAGGCAATGAAAGATGTGGGTGAGGTCAAGGATGGCGTCGGCGGACACGGCGTCGTTGGCGTATTGCGCAATGGGGATGGCCCGACCGTCATGATCCGCGCCGATATGGATGCCCTGCCCGTTCCTGACCAAACGGGTTTCCCGTTTGCCTCAGAGGTCCAGTCGACCACATGGACTGGCGTCGAGAGCCCGGTCATGCATGCCTGCGGCCACGACATCCACATGACCAGTTGGATCGGCACCGCCCGCGCACTGGCTGCCCGCAAGGATCAGTGGAGCGGCACACTTGTAATGATCGCCCAGCCAGCCGAAGAGATCGGCCTTGGTGCCCAGGCCATGCTGGCCGATGGCCTCTACAGCCGCTTCCCTCAGCCGGACTACAATTTGGCGCTGCACGTTTCCGCAGCCGCGCCCGCTGGCACGGTTGTCTATACGAAGGGCTACGCCATGGCGAATGTCGACAGTGTCGACATCACCGTGAAAGGCGTCGGCGGGCATGGCGCCTACCCGCACACAACACGCGACCCGATCCTGATCGGATCTCACATCGTCGTAGCTCTGCAGAGCCTCGTCTCGCGTAATACGAACCCGCAAGACTCTGCCGTTGTTACAGTCGGCTCGTTCAAGGCCGGCGCAAAGCACAACATCATTTCCGACGAAGCAACGCTGCTCCTGACGGTGCGCTCCTATGACGACGCGACCCGTCAAATGTTGCTGAGCGGCATTGAGCGCATTGCCAAGGCGCAAGCCGAGGCCTTCGGGGCGCCTGAGCCAGAGATCACGATCGAGCAGGACTATACACCATCGCTCTTCAACAACGCCGACCTGGCCGAAACAGCCATGGCGGCCATTGCGGACGCAATCGGCGAAGACAATGTCAAGGAAGTAGCCCCGGTCATGGGCGGCGAGGATTTCAGCCAGTTCGGACGGACGGAAGAAAACATTCCAGGCCTCCTATTCTGGGTCGGCGCAGTGGAGCCTGCGCGCTATGAGGCCGCCAAAGACAGTTCCCTGCCCCTGCCTTCACTGCATTCGCCATTCTTCGCTCCGGATTACGACCCGACCATTGCCACAGGCGTCGAGGCTATGACTGCGGCCGCGTTGGAACTGTTCGAGGGGTGAGCCTGCGCCCCTAGCCGGACACGCAGGTGCGGCACGGCAGGTGCTCCTCCTCGATTTCGCACAGCTAAACCTGAGTCCTCCTACCCCTCGTCCAACTTGGCATGCACTAGGCAAGGGAGCCCTGTCGCGAGCGGCGCGGGAAGATCGCCAGCTCCACGCCGTCCGGCAGGTCCGCCACAATTTTCGGCCCCCGCGCCTTCAAAGGCGCGAATACGATATGCAGCCTTGTCGCGAGTAGGACTATCAGCTGCCGGACGACCTGTTCCACCTGCTTCAACCGTCCATTCGCCTTCGCCCGCCGCTAGCGCGACATCTTTACCGGATGCAGCTTCAAATCATCGCCCGCGATTGATTCGATCAGCGCGCGGCACGCCTGCTGAAGGCTAAAGGAGAGGAAGTCTGTGTCCGCGCAAATGTGGAAGAGTATGAGGGCACAGATTCTCAGACGAATTCGCAAGGTACTTTCCCATGCGGCACAGGAAAGACGATATGGAGTGACCTAACGTCGAGGGTAGAAGGCACGCCCACCTTATCTTTATATGTCTTCCACAAGCTCCGAAATCTCAGATATCCGGCGCGCCAGGAGGGAGAATGCAACACAGAATGGGCGTAGGCCCTCTACTTGATGCGCGGGGGCGATTGGTCGAACGAGGATATGCGACCAGCGAGGTCAGGACTTATGATCGCTCTGCCATCAAAGCGGGCGCCCTACGCATAAAGGAGTGGGACTATTACTGCATCCTGACACCCCGGTTCGGGCTGGCTCTGACTGTCGCTGACAATGGCTATCTTGGGTTCCTAGGCACATCCTGGCTCGACCTGGAACACAAAACAGCCACCAATCATGGAGCTATCATCCCGTGGTCGATGGGCAAGATGAAGTTGCCAGCCAGCGCCGATAGTGGCGACATTTCCCAGCGCAAGGGCGATCTGGAATTGAGCTTTCGGCATGAGGCAGGAGGGCGGCGCCTGACGGTGAATGATCCGGCTTTCGCCAACGGAAAAGGACTGCACGGGGAATTATGGCTCGATCAGCCCGATATGGACCGGATGGTTATTGCGACACCGTTTCCAAATGCCCCGAAGGCTTTTTATTACAATCAGAAAATCAACTGCATGCCCGCGCGCGGGAAGATCACCCTGGGCGAGGAGACGTATCAGTTCTCCCCTGAGAGTGCCTTTGCTGTGCTGGATTGGGGCCGCGGCGTCTGGACGTATAATAACACATGGTATTGGGGCTCTGCTTCCGGCCTGGTCAAGGGGCGACCGTTTGGGTTTAACATCGGCTATGGGTTCGGCGACACATCCGCCGCCAGCGAAAACATGCTGTTCGTGGATGGTAAAGCCCACAAGCTCGACCATGTCACATTCCATATGCCTGAAGGTGCGCCTGATTCCGCGCTATGGAAATTTACCAGCAATGACAATCGATTTGAGATGGATTTCGCTCCCATCATCAATCGTCACCAGACGACCGACCTTGGCATATTGAAAACTGCGCAGGACCAGGTCTTTGGCCTGTTCTCAGGACGTGTCATTCTTGACGATGGCAGCCAGATGACCGTGAAGGACTTGCCCGGATTTGCCGAAGAAGTGCGAAATCGTTGGTGAGCGGAGAGCAGGCAAGGTGGTGTTGAGAGCTGTCATAGGGCGGATCATGACACGACCATCGCAGTGGTTGTGGCGGCCATGACAACCGCCGCGCTGGCACTGTTTGACGAAAGCTGACGCGGGGTTCACGCGTGTTTGAACTTGCCGGACGAGGCTGAAAGCGCTACTCCCCTTTTGCTCAGACTGCGCAAAAGCTTCAAGCTGCTGTCACAAGAGCCACCTGTCTGCGGACGTTTGAAGGCCGACCCCCTTGAAACGCGAGGCTTCAGGCCCATATTATACTCAGATCGAGCATAAGTCGGTCTGCTACGAAGGAGGACGACATGGCACGTCTTATTGATTCCGGCCCCGGCTGCCCCACGCCAACTCCGCTGCGCGGCGCTTCTGCCGCTGAAGCGCGCGGCCTCGTCTATGATGACGCGGTGAAAATGGAGACCGATGACCTGTACCCGCTGGTACAGGATTTCATCACTCCGATGGAATGGCCAGCCATTGCGCCCCTCGTGGCGGCAATCAATCGGCTCAAGAAAGAGAAGAACGCCGTCATCCTGGCGCACAATTACATGACGCCGGACATCTTCCAGCTTGTCGGCGATTTCCGTGGTGACAGCCTCCAGCTGGCCCGTGAAGCTGCCAATGTGGATGCCGATATCATCGTGCAGGCCGGAGTGCACTTCATGGCCGAGACCTCGAAGATCCTCGCGCCTGAAAAGACCGTCCTTATACCGGACACCCGCGCGGGCTGTTCGCTCGCCGCCTCGATCACGGGCGCCGATGTGCGCCTGATCAAGGAGAAATTCCCGAATTACCCGGTCGTGACCTACGTAAACTGTACCGCTGAGGTAAAGGCCGAGTGCCACATCACCTGCACCAGTTCGAATGCGGCGCAGGTCGTCGAAGCCATCGCTGCTGAATGGAATACTGACACGGTTATCCTCGTGCCGGACCAATACCTTGCCAAGAACGTGGCTGCCCAGACCGGCATCCGCGTCATGACCTGGCCGGGCGCGTGTGAAGTGCACGAGATGTTCAGCGCCGACGATGTCGAGCAATTGCGCGAAGCCCACCCAGGCGTCGTCATCCTGGCTCACCCGGAATGTCCGCCGGATGTACTGGAAGCCGCCGACTTTGCCGGCTCGACGTCCGCGCTGGCCAATTACGTTGCCGAGGAAAGCCCGAACAAGGTCGTCCTGCTGACGGAATGCTCGATGAGTGACAATGTGGCGTCAGCCAATCCGAACGTGAACTTCATCCGTCCATGCAATCTCTGCCCGCACATGAAGCGTATCACGCTGGAAAACATCTATGATTGCCTGGTCACGGGCGAGTACGAGGTGCTCATCCCTGAGGATGTCCGCGTGCGCGCCAAGGAAGCCCTCGACGCCATGATGGCCCTGCCGAAAATGGTCAAGCCGCTCGCGTTCAAGACCGGTTTGAAACCACTTGAGCTTGAAATGGTCGTCTAGCAGCCAGACAGGTTGTGCAATCGCGGGGGAGCGGCGTAATGTGTCTCAGGGCGCAAGGAGAGGTAGAATGGTCCGAGGCATATACGGTCTCGCGGCAATGGCGATCGCAGGCCTTTTGGTCTGCACTCCCGCTCATGCCGACAGCAAACGCGAGGGAGATTCATCGGATGTCCTTGGCACCTGGAGCTTCCAGACAAAACCCTATCGCAATGGAGAGTGCATGATGTCTGGCACCATGTATCTTTCTCCGCACCCGGATGAAGGCCAATATAGCTGTGAGCTCACAGCGGTTGAAGTCTGCTCAATGTGGGGCCGGTCGGTTGTACGCCAATCCTGCAAGGCTCGCCGCTTCGGAGACCAAATTTCGATTCGGTCCCAGATCGAGGAAATGCTGGAAGCCAAGGTCGAGGGCCTGATCTATGTACCAGACAATTTCACGCTCACCATCCAATCCGCTGACCGGATGTTTGGCGCGCTGGTGTCTGCCGTGACCGCACCGGCGGAATTCCGCCGCGCGAATGACGGCATCTCCTGATCCGTGAGCGCCTCCATTCCGCAAACCCTGACGGCAAATGGGCCAGTCGATGATGACGTTCTGATCGTAGGCGCCGGCCTTGCTGGCCTGTTCCTGGCGCTGCAACTGGCGCCGCGCCCCTGCACCGTCATCTCCCCGGCTCCGCTTGGCCAAGCCGCATCCTCCGCATGGGCGCAAGGCGGCCTGGCCGCTGCCATGCACCCCCTGGACAGCCCCAAACAACATGCCGCAGACACCGTTGCGGCCGGCGCGGGACTCGTCGACCCAATTATCGCCCGCCTCATTGCAGAGGAAGGCCCGGCCCGGGTTCGCGATCTTGTCGCGCTGGGCGTTCCGTTTGACCGCACGCCGGATGGCGCATTGGCCTTGTCGCTTGAAGCCGCTCATTCTCACCCGCGCGTGGCACGCGTTGCCGGAGACCTTGCGGGCAAGGCCATCATGGATGCGCTGGTCGCGGCCGTTGCCGCCGCGCCACATATCACCATCATCGAAGGCGTCCGCGCCACCGGCCTGATGCAGGATGCCAATCTTCAGGTGGCAGGCGTCATATTGCGGGACAATGCCGGAACGCTCTCCACACGGACCGCGCGGGAAACGGTGCTGTGCACCGGCGGTTCCGGCGGCCTGTTCCAGGTTACCACCAACCCACCCGAAGCGCGCGGCGACGCTGTTGCGATGGCTTGGGAAGCGGGCGCACTGATTGCAGATCTAGAATTCGTCCAATTCCATCCTACGGCCATCGACATTGGCCGCGATCCTGCCCCCCTCGCGACCGAGGCCCTCCGCGGTGAAGGCGCCACGCTCCATAATCGAGACGGCACGGCCTTTATGGCAAGCTACCATGAATTGGCCGAACTCGCGCCGCGCGATGAAGTGGCGCGCGCCGTGCACACAGAGCGCTTGTCTGGCCGAGGCGCATTTCTCGATTGCCGCACGGCTGTGGGTGAACACTTCCCGGACCATTTCCCAACAGTATTTGGCACTTGCAAATCTGCCGGCATCGACCCACGCACCGAATTGATCCCGGTTGCTCCAGCGGCGCACTATCATATGGGTGGCATCGTCCCAGACTTCTGGGGGCGCAGCAGCCTCGATGGACTGTCCGTCTGCGGCGAATGTACATCTACCGGCGTACACGGCGCAAATCGCCTTGCATCCAACTCTTTGTTAGAAGCTGTCGTATTTGCCCACCGCATTGCCGAGCGCCTGCGCGAAGCTGAGTTCGCCACCCCTAACGCATCAACAGGTCATGTTCCAGGGGCGTTACCCGTTCCAGCCCTGCAGGAATTGCGCGGCGCCATGTCCGAAAAATGTGGAGTTGTGCGAAATGCCACCGGCATGACCAGCGTGCTTGAACTGATCGAGCGCTTGAACACCATACATGGGCCGGCTCGCGCGCTGACCACTGCGAGACTGATCGTTCAGGCCGCAATCAATCGCAAGGAAAGCCGGGGCGGACATTTCCGGTCTGACTATCCAGACATGATCGAGCCGGAACGCCAGTTCCTGCTGAGAGATTTTGAGGAGACCGTCCGCGTATGAAACTGCTCCCCCCGCCGCTGCCCGCGATCATCCTCGATCCCATCGTTCGGCTTGCCCTGTCAGAAGACCTTGGCCGCGCAGGTGATCTGACCACGGACGCGACCATTGCGCCGGAAACCCAACTCAGCGTCGTTATTGCAGCGCGCCAGCCCGGCGTGATCGCAGGTCTCGACGCTGCGGCCCACGCGCTTACCCTGATCGACCCAAGCGTGGAACTGGATGTTCGGATGGATGATGGCACGGCAGTAAAACCCGGCGATGTTGTCGCGCGCCTTGACGGCAGCGCGCGCTCTATCCTGACGGCTGAGCGCACGATGCTGAATTTTATTGGACGACTGTCAGCGGTCGCCACGATGACGCGCAACTACGTCGCAAAGATTTCTCACACGTCCACAACAATTGTCTGCACCCGGAAAACGACCCCAGGTCACCGGGCGCTGGAGAAGCGCGCCGTTCGGTGCGGCGGAGGTACAGCACATCGCTACGGCCTGGATGATGCCATCCTGATCAAGGACAATCACATCGCCGCTTGCGGTGGCTCCGTGGCGCTCGCACTGGAACGCGCCAAGGCCTATGCGGGCCACCTGCGCATGATCGAAATTGAAGTCGATACACTCGACCAATTCGCGGAAGCGCTGAAACATGGGCCGCATGCCGTCCTGCTCGACAATATGGATACCGACACCTTGCGCCGCGCCGTTGAAATGAATCAGGGCCGCGTCACGCTCGAAGCATCTGGCGGAGTCAATCTGGGTACCGTTGCGGCAATCGCTGAGACCGGTGTGGACTTTATTTCCGTGGGGGCGCTAACGCATTCTGCTCCCAATCTTGACGTGGGTATGGATGTGGTCTGACACTGCTGCAAAGGGCGATCAGTCCCTGATATCAGCAGGAGGAAAAGCCCATGACGCGAGCGAGCGGGCGAAAGAGTATCTTTATTACGGGCGCAGCATCCGGCATCGGAGCAGAGACCGCGCGCTATTTTGCAAAACGCGGCTGGTTCTGCGGCCTTTATGACGTGAACACTGCTGGCCTCGATGCCGTCGAAGCCGAGATCGGATCCGAGAACTGCCTGAAAGCCAGGCTTGATGTTCGCAACCGCGAGGACTGGGCCGCTGCCATCAAGGATTTCAGCGAAGCCACTGAAGGGGCAATGAACGTACTCTTCAACAATGCAGGCATTGGACGTCATGGCTGGTTCGAAGACATCACAGGCGAGGATAATGACGCGATCATCGACATCAATGTGAAAGGTGTAGTGAACGGCGTGCAGGCTTCACTCTCCCTTCTGAAGGCGACATCAGGCGCACGTATTGTGAACACGGCCTCTACCGCGGGAGTTGTCGGCTCACCACAACTGGCTGTTTATTCTGCAACCAAGTTCGCTGTGCGTGGTCTGACCGAAGCGCTCGACGCCGAATTTCGCGATCTCGACATTCGCGTCACCAGTCTGATGCCGTGGTTCATTGAAACGCCGATCCTCGAAATGGGGGATCGCGACGGCTCGAACCACAAGATGTCTGACCAGCTCAAGGAAAACGGCATGAATGTGTATCCGGTTTCCATGGCTGCGGAACGCGCCTGGGACGCCGCTCATGGCAAAGATACACATTTCATGGTTGGCAAAGATGCTGAACGGGCACGTTTCATGGCGCGCTGGTTGCCAGGCGCTATCCAGAAGCGCGTGAAGGCGGGTGTGCCCCCACGCGACTGATGTTTCCTAGTTCATGGCGCCGGCGGCTGAAGCGGAGCTTCTTACCGCCGCCTGCGTCACCTGGGCTGCCGTATAGTCGGAAACCTCGGACGATTTACGCATCGTGTTGAACTTCGGGGCACCATTCGTGATCGTGCGCGTAGAGGTGGTCACAGAGGCCGGCGACAGAGTTGGTGCCGGGGCATTCATGGCCACCTTCTCAACCTTGGCGTCGTCGGTGGTCTTGATCACAGACGTCGCCGCAGCATTCACATCAGCCTCAGCCGCTGCCGTGATGACGCGCTCGCGCTTGCGATTGTAGTTCTGGCGCACTTGGGCCCATTCGGCGCCGCGCGGGAACCGATAGAAGATGTGCAAACCAATCTTGTCGGTCTTGATGAGGCCAGCGCTCCAGATCGGGTCAACATAAGTGGCGTGATAATGCGTCGCGCCGCCTGTGCGTTCCTCGTTGAGGTTCATCAGTACGTGTGCTGCGACCTTCTGGGCAGTATCCCAATTACGACCGCGTGGCTCGCGGGTCATGGCGCCGTCACAGGTGAAGGTGAACTGGCAACCGGTTGTGCGAGTCGCACCCTGGAAAACGACGTCACAGACGCTGTCAGGATAGCGATGGTCGCGAACCCGATTCGCGATGACTTCGGCAACGGCCATCTTGCCGCCCAGCGATTCTGTTCCGGCCTCATAATAGATAGCCTGGGACAGACACTGTGCCTCGTCGTTAATCTTTTCGGCGCGTTTGATGTGCTCCGGACGGAACGAAACCAGCGATGAAAGTGCAGCACCATCGCGGTCGCGCATCGCATAACGGCTCATTGAAGCGCCGGTATCGCGCTTGAGAGTGTACTCGACGGTACGGATCCAAGGCGTATCCAGCAGGCTTGGCGTCATCGGATCAGCGCGCACGGTGACGCCGCCGTCTTCAATCGAAGCCAAGCGTACCGCTTCCGCATGGAAATCAGCTTCGGCGCGCTTCTCCATCTGGAGTTCGCCAATCAGGGGAAGAGTTACAGTCGCAGCCACAGCGCAGACCGCAACGGTCGCCCCGCGAATGACAATATCTCTCTGCTCTTCGTTCGTCATAGCCATCCACCAACGCTTGAGCTGCTCTTGGAGCCCACGCATTGGCGATAGAGTCGCCCTTCGTGGTTGAAGAACCCTTAACATCACCGCTCCCCAATCCCCCGGCAGACGGTATATTCCGTCCTACGAACCCCGGGTGTTGTTGGTTTGACTAAAAATTATGAGACCGTTTCTGGCCCCGCTTCGAGTTGGATATCCATCTCTCCCGGTACCTAGCAAGAAGCTGGCCAGATACGTGAGTGACTTTTCTGTCAGGATAGATACGCCCCGGATTTTCGATTTAAACCGTTACATTAGGAGAAAGCGGCCAAGCCTCTGTAATACAGCGGAATATTTCTGCAAATTTCGTGAAATATTTCGCACTGCACAAAAATGGGTGTTGCCCGGAAGCAACACCCAAATCCTGCCGGTTTCTAGCGGACAGTCGTCTTTATTTGGCTTTCAACGCCGCATGTGCCGCAGCGAGACGCGCGATTGGCACACGATACGGAGAGCACGACACGTAATCGAGTCCCGCCAACTGACAAAAGTTAATCGAAGCCGGGTCGCCGCCATGCTCACCGCAGATTCCAAGCTTGATTCCAGGACGTGATTTACGACCCCGCTCAGTAGCAATTTTGACCAATTCTCCTACGCCGACCTGGTCGAGCGTCACGAATGGGTCTTTTTCGTATATGCCTTTGTCCTCATAAATCTTGAGGAAACGGCCTGCATCATCGCGCGAAATGCCGAGTGTCGTCTGGGTCAAGTCATTCGTGCCGAACGAGAAGAACGCGGCGGATTGTGCAATCTCAGCAGCCTGAAGCGCCGCGCGTGGCAGCTCGATCATCGTGCCGACCATATAGTCCAGCGTGACACCCGTCTCGGAAAACACCGATTGGGCAACCTCGTCCACAACCGCTTTCAGGATTGCGAGCTCCTTGTGCGTGGCGACCAGTGGGATCATCACTTCCGGGATTGGCTTGCGACCCGTCTCCTTTGAAACATTAACGGCGGCTTCGAAAATGGCGCGCGCCTGCATCTCATAGATTTCGGGATAGGTGATGCCGAGACGGCAGCCGCGATGGCCCAGCATGGGATTGCTCTCATGCAGTTCTGCAGCCCGGCGGCGCAACTCATCCGCGCTGACGCCAGAAGCCTTGGCCACTTCGTCCATGTCCGCATCTGTGTGCGGCAGGAATTCGTGGAGCGGTGGGTCGAGCAGTCGGATCGTGGCTGGCCGATCTTCCAGAATGCGGAAGATTTCCTCGAAATCGCTCCGTTGCATCGGCAGGAGTTTGTCGAGCGCAGCGCGACGGCCACTTTCGCCATCCGCAAGGATCATCGCCCGCACTTCGGGGATACGCTCTTCTTCAAAGAACATGTGCTCAGTGCGGCAGAGGCCAACGCCTTCGGCGCCAAATTCAACCGCCGTACGCGTATCCAGAGGCGTTTCAGCATTGGCGCGCACTTTCAGCGTGCGCACCTTGTCAGCCCAGCTCATCAGCAAACCGAAATCACCCGACAGATCAGGTTGGCGCATTTCGACGGCGCCCATCATCACCTGACCGGTCGCCCCGTCCACAGTGATCACGTCGCCTTTCTTGATTTCACGGCCCATCACGCGGAACACGCCCGCCTTGGTATCGATCTGCAGGCCACCGGCGCCGCAGACACACGGCCGGCCCATGCCACGGGCCACAACGGCGGCGTGGCTGGTCATGCCGCCGCGTGCCGTAACAATGGCGCGGGAAGCATGCATGCCCTTGATGTCTTCCGGGCTGGTCTCGATGCGCACGAGGATCACGTCCTCGCCCTTTTCAGCCATGGCCCAGGCATCTTCTGACTCAAACACGACCTTCCCAACGGCCGCGCCGGGACTGGCGGGAAGGCCCATCACGATTACGTCGCGCTTGGCATCTTCAGAAATGGTTGGGTGAAGCAACTGGTCCAGCTGAGACGGTTCAAGGCGCAGGATGGCCTCCTCTTCCGTCACCAGGCCTTCGCGTGCCATGTCGACAGCGATCTTGAGCGCTGCGGCAGCGGTACGTTTGCCGTTACGGGTCTGCAGCATGTAGAGGCGGCCATCTTCGACCGTGAACTCGAGATCCTGCATATCCTTGTAGTGTTGCTCCAGCGTGTTCGCGACATCGCGCAGCTGGGTGTAGACTTCCGGCATCGACTCTTCGAGCGGCGCATCGGTCGAGCCCAGCGTATCTGCGCGCTCGCGGGAGATCGGCGCGGGCGTACGGATGCCCGCCACCACGTCTTCGCCCTGAGCATTGATCAGATATTCGCCATAGAAGACCGGGTCACCATTCGACGGGTCGCGTGTGAACGCAACGCCTGTGGCAGACGTCTCGCCGAGATTACCGAACACCATGGCCTGGACGTTGACCGCCGTGCCCCATTCTTCAGGAATATCGTTCAGCTTGCGATAGGTGATCGCGCGATCGTTCATCCACGAACCGAACACCGCCGTAATGGCGCCCCAGAGCTGTTCCTTCGGATCATCCGGGAAAGGGCGACCAAGATTGTACTGAACCGCGTCCTTGTACAGCGAGATGATCTGCTTCCAGTCATCGGCCGTCATCTCGGTATCGAGATCATAGCCCTGACGGTCTTTGTAATCGTCCAGAATGTGCTCAAACTCGTCATGGCTGATGTTCAACACGACATTGGAATACATCTGGATGAAGCGGCGATAGGAATCATAGGCGAAGCGTTCGCCGGCCTTTTTGGCCAGTCCTGCGGCAGCTGATTCGTTCAGGCCGAGGTTCAGGACCGTGTCCATCATGCCCGGCATCGAAGCGCGCGCGCCTGAGCGTACGGATACGAGCAGTGGATTTTCAGGGTCGCCGAAGCCCTTGCCGGTTTCCTGCTCGACGGCTGCGAGCGCGGCATCAACCTGCGCTTCCAGAGCTGCCGGATACTGGCGCTCCAATTCGTAATAAGCAGTACAGACTGCAGTCGTCAGCGTGAATCCCGGTGGCACGGGCAAACCCAACTTCGCCATTTCAGCGAGATTCGCGCCCTTGCCTCCGAGCAAATTCTTCATTGAGGCGTCGCCGTCTGCGCTCCCGCCTCCAAAAGCATACACCCAGGTTTCGTCTGCTGGCTTCAGTGCTGCTTCACCCATGAATTCTGCCTTCCGATACATATGTCGTGTCCCCCAAGTTAACGGGGGGCGAATTGCAATTCCTATGCTGCATTGCAGCGCCATTGGCCAGTGTCCGAAAGGGCACGCGGGGGGTGACAACGTTGTTCGTGACACATTGGCGCGTTCCCGTGCAGGCGGGCCGTTTCAGTCTGACACAAGGGCACGCGAGCGCCTTGACCTGCATCAGCCATCGATGCGGGAGAAATCCGCTACGCGGTAAAGTGTTCCACGGATTTTCGTGAGCAGCGCCAGACGATTCGCGCGCACAGCGGAATCCTCGTCATTGACCATGACCGCTTCGAAGAAAGCGTCCACCGGACCACGCAATTTGGCAAGTTCGGCCATAGCTGCGGTGAAATCCTCGGACTTCAGCGGGTTTTCAATGGCGGCCTCGACATCCGACAGGGCTTTCGCGAGGGCCTTTTCCTCGGCTGGACCCTTGGCGATGAGGGCGTCATTGACGGAGAGGTCAGCAGGCAGATCGCCCTTCTTCTCCTCGGCCTTGAGAATGTTCGCCGCCCGCTTGTAGCCTGCGAGCAGGTTTGCCCCGTCCTCGGTATCGAGAAACGCCCCCAGCGCCTCGACGCGGCGCGTGATGAGCACGAGGTCATCTTCGCCGAGCGCGAAGACGGCGTCGATCAGGTCGTGGCGTTGGCCTTCATCCCGCAAATGCTGCTTCAAACGGTCCGCAAAGAACGAAAGCAGATCGAGCGAATCCAAAGAAAGCTTGGTTAGGCCGACAAACGGTCCATCCGAAATCTGCAGACCTTTCTGATTTTGGAATTCAAAATTTGACATACCAAGGATTCCTTGGAACCCAAGACGTAAATCATTGGCCAGAGTGATCCGAACGACACCTAGAGCTGCGCGGCGTAGCGCGAATGGGTCCTTTGATCCCGTAGGCTTCTCATCAATCGCCCAGAATCCAACCAGCGTATCCAGCTTGTCGGCGAGCGCAACGGCGATGCCGACCGGGTCGCTCGGGACGGAGTCGCTCGGCCCTTGCGGCTTGTAGTGATCGCGGATGGCGTCGGCGACGGTTTCGGGCTCACCCGCTTCCAACGCATAGTACCGGCCCATGACACCCTGCAGCTCCGGGAATTCGCCGACCATTTCTGAGACGAGGTCTGACTTGGCGAGACGCGCGGCGCGTTCAGCAAGATCAGGATCAGCGCCCACTTTCGGGGCGAGTTCGCGGGCGAGCGCGGCGACGCGCTCCACCTTGTCCCCCAAGCTGCCAAGCTCGGCCTTGAAGGCGATGGTGGAGAGTTTCTCGGCCATGTCTTCCAGGGGCGTCGCCTTGTCCTTCTCCCAGAAGAAGCGGCCATCATCGAGCCGCGCCGACAGCACACGTGAATTGCCCTCGGCGAGCTTCTTCCCGCCATCTGCGGCCTCGATATTCGCAACAAGGATGAAGTTCGGGGCGAGCTTCCCGGTGGTCTTGTCATTCACGGCGAAGTATTTCTGGTGGGTCCGCATGGACAGCTGGATCACTTCCGGCGGCAGCGCCAGGAAGGCAGGGTCCATATCGCCCAGCACAACGACCGGCCATTCGGCAAGGCCAACGACCTCTTCGAGCAGGCCCTTGTCTTCAATCCATTCGAGGCCAGCCTCGGCGCAAACCTTCTCGATGCCGGCGAGGATCACCTCCCGCCGCGCATCGCGCGTCAGCTTCACATGGCCAGCGCCACTGAGCTGGCTCTCATAATTCTTGCGAAAAGTTACCTTGAACGGCCCACGGCCATGCACGCGGTGGCCTTCGGTCTCGTCGCCACTGGAAATGCCATCCACTTCAAATGGCACCACTTTTCCGTCCAGCACACAGACAATCCGCTGCAACGGGCGCACCCAGCGCAGGTCACCCGTGCCCCAGCGCATGCTCTTGGGCCAATGGAAACCGCGAATGATGGCAGGCACAGCTTCGGCAATGATATCGGTCGCATCGCGGCCCGGCGTTTCGATCACAGCAACGTAGAAGTCGCCCTTCTTCGGATCGGAGCGCACTTCGGCCTGACTGATGTCGCTCAGCCCCGCGCCACGCAGGAAGCCCTCGACCGCCTTGTCCGGCGCGCCGACCTTCGGGCCTTTGCGCTCTTCCTTCACATCCGCAGAGCGCTCTGTCAGGCCATCCATGAACACCGTCAGGCGTCGCGGGCCAGAGGCCGTTTCCAGCTTCGACCAGTTCAGCCCCGCCTCGCCCAGCGCCTTTTCCAGTGCAGTACCGAGATCACTCTCAGCCTTCGCCTGCATGCGCGCGGGGATTTCCTCTGAAAAGAGTTCGAGAATCAGGTCTGCCATGAAGGGGTCCAGCCAGTAGTTACAAGCCTGCACGGCATACTAGCGCGGGCGGCAGGGTCAAGCACCGGACGTGCAGATGGGGCGCTTAGTCAGCCCCGAAAGTGAGCTGCCAGAGTTGCAATGCGCCGCCCTTCATGGACACGACCAGCTTCTTGCCATCCGGCGCAAACTCAATCCAGTTGGCGCCGAACATGCTCAGATCCTGCACCCCGGCAAGTAAGGCTCCGGTCTCGGCATCCCAGATCTTGCCGGACAAATCCATCGCACTGGTCGCCACGAATTCCCCGTCTGCACTGAAAGCAGCATTCCACAGTGGAGCATCATGGCCGGTCAGTTCGAGAACTTCACCGTCCGCGCTCCAAATACGGGCCGCCTTGTCCGCTGAGGCGACAAGAATGCGGTCTCCATCTTGGCTGAACGTGGCGTAAGTAGCCGGAACCTCTCCGGATTCGACCATGCGGAGCTGCTCGCCCGTCTCCGCATCCCAGACGCGGACCGTACCATCATTCGACGCTGTGACGATCCGGCTTGCATCAAAATTGAACCGCGCGGAACGGACTGCGCCGGAGTGCCCTGTCAGGCGCAACACCTCCTCGCCCGTTCGGGCGTCCCAGATACGTGCGGTTTCGTCATATGAGGCCGTAACCACCCGGTCCCCGAAGGGGCTGTATTCAGCATAGGAAACAACGCCCAGATGTCCATCAAGCACCAGCCGCGCCTCTTCGCCCAGCGCGCTCCAGATGCGCGCCGTGCCGTCTTCGGACGCCGTGATGAGGCGCTCTTCATTTGGGCTGAACCGCACAGTCAGGACCGGCGCGGTATGGCCTTTCAGTTCGGTCGACTGGCCATAAAGGCTTGGCGTCATGCCGACGATCCAGAGACGCGCCGTGTGATCGGCTGATGCACTTGCCACGTAGCGTCCGCTCAGGCTGTAGTCTACGCCATAGACTTCGTCCGTGTGGCCGTCCAAGTCTCCGAACCAGGATACAGATTTCAGCTGCAACCGCGTTCGGGCACAGGGCGGATTAGCGAGGTTCCGGCGCGCCACCTCGGCGAACTTCCCGTCGGGATATTGCTCCAGATGGCGGGCGTATTTGGTGCAAGGATCGACGGTCGTATAGCCCACGCTGGAGATTTCGACCCAATCCATCGTCTCCTGGTCCAGCACCGTCTTCAGGCGGCACTCCCCGGAAAAACAATAGTCGAGCGAAACGTCGGAATAGATTGCGGGGCGCTGCTCATGATTTATGGAGGAGGCGAGCATCGCGACCTCGCTGCGAGTTTCGTCCACGCTGCGCAACAAGGGATTGGCCGGATCGCTGAGGCGCGGCAACAGGCTGCGCGTGAAGACCGAATACGGGGACTCATCCTCCGGCCCCAGCCGGTCGAGCGCCTTCTGGCGGGTGCCTGCCGCATAGACCACGAGTGTGCCCGGCACGATCTCCAGCCGCGACAGTCCGCGCGTCACGCTGCGGGTTCCTGTATCGAAGGGATTGTCCCGGCAAGCATCCACGATGGCAAACAACAGGCCCGGTTTGCGCGCCTTGATCTCTGCGAGCACGTCAGTCGATAGCGACACAGTCTGGCGGCGCAGCGCGAATTCAGACGATTCCAGCGGCGCATCGGTCATGGCCAGAAAATTGTCGGCGCCATCCGACCAGCCGTGTCCGGAAAAGATGAAAGCGACCTCGTCGCCGGGCTCAATGGATTGAAGAAAACCGTCCAGTGCCTCGAGAAAGTCGATCGTGCCAGGATCTATCAGGCGCGTGACTTCAAAGCCCAGCTCGCCCCCAAACGCTTCGGAATAGCCCGTGGCGTCTCCGGTCGTCTTTTGCAGGTCTGGCAATTGCTCATAGTCGCCGACACCGACGATCAGGGCACGTTTGGTCTTCGCGTCCGCGCCAAGCACGAGACACAGACCGACAAGGCAAACGAGTATCCAACGTAACATGACGCGTCCTCCCACACCGGAAGAGACTATCCCCATGAAGCCGAATGACCAAATCAGTCAGAGGTTAAATCTAGGCGGAAACGTCTTCCTGCTCGGCCCATTGCGCAGCGGCGCCGCGGGCGAGGTCTCGGACGCGGGCGATATAGGCCTGACGCTCGGTCGGGCTGATGGCGCCGCGTGCGTCGATCAGGTTGAACGTGTGCGAGGCTTTGAGGGCGTAATCATAAGCTGGCAACGGCTTGCCTGCATCGCGCAGGGCATTCGACTGGTTCTCGCAATCGGCAAACCAGCGCTTCAGCATCTCGACATCGGAATGCTCGAAATTGAACGCTGATTGTTGTTTCTCGTTTTCGAGGAACACGTCGCCATAGGAGAGCGGCACTGCGCTGTCCGGATCGTTGAAGGGCAGATCATAGACATTGTCGACGCCGAACACATACATGGCGAGGCGTTCGAGCCCGTAGGTCAATTCGCCAGAGACCGGGAACACATCCAGTCCGCCAACCTGCTGGAAGTAGGTGTACTGGCTGACTTCCATCCCGTCGCACCAGACTTCCCAGCCAAGGCCCCAGGCGCCGACAGTCGGGTTCTCCCAGTCGTCTTCGACGAAGCGAATATCGTGAACAGTCGGGTCGATGCCAATGGCGTAGAGACTTTCCAGATAGAGGTCCTGCAAATCGTCGGGATTAGGCTTCAGGATGACCTGGAACTGGTAATAATGGCCGAGCCGGTTGGGGTTTTCCCCATAACGCGCATCCTTCGGCCGCCGCGAGGGCTGGACATAGGCAGCACGCCAGTTCTTTGGCCCCAATGCCCGCAGCACAGTCGCCGGGTGCAAGGTGCCGGCGCCGACTTCCATGTCATAGGGCTGCAGGATCGCGCAGCCCTTATCGGCCCAATAGGCCTGAAGTGTCAGGATGAGGTCCTGAAAGGATTTCGGTTTGGCGTGCGCTTTGGGTGCGGTCATGGGGCAGATCCGAATATCGATTGGGTGTCGGGTTACAGCCGTGCGCAGGGCGAAGCAAGCACGGGAATGCGATCAGAATGACCCACGAGATTCATCATGATCATTTGACCCTGCCCCGCGCCCGGTGACCATGCGGTAAAACCCGCCATGCCCCAGCAAGGCCAGGACCAGACCAATGAACAGAAAGCCGAAGAACAACAGGCCGAACATGGCCAACTCCTTTTTCTATGCCCTTACCTCAATTCAGACCCTAGCCTGCAAATGTGGCAATTCCCAGAAAATCTGGATTACCAGTCGATCGCCCTGCCATGACGGATCGCATCCAGCGCTTCACTGGCCTCACCGTCGGCGGTGTGAGTGACGAGGGGCGCGAGCAAACGCACCTCTCCCCGTCTCAATCCCTTGCGTCCCCGCACCAAAACCCGGCGCGCATCTTCGCCATGTTTCGGCGCGATGGGCAGAACGGTAATCTCTCCCGTCAGGCGATCCAGCACAGCGAGAATTCGGGCGAGTTCGGCAGCGCGATGAATTATCACAATGGGCGCACGCGGCTTGGCCGCAAACGCCATCGCCTTGATCCAACCATCGAGGCTGAGGGATTCGAGATATGCTCCAGCTTTCTCCGCTCCCGGCGCGGAGATCCTTCCTGGCTCGAAATATGGCGGGTTTGCAAAAACCAGATCGAACCGATTTTCCTTGTCGCGTACCCAGTCGGCGGCATTGCCAGTCTCGACACTCACTCGGTCTTTGAAATTGTTTGACGAGACAGATTGCCGTGCGAGGTCAGTCATGACCGCATCAATATCCACGCCTGTCACCTGCATCTGCGACAATCGAAATGCGGCCGTCATCAGCGCCCCACCGCATCCACAGCCTATTTCAAGGGCCGCGCCGCCGGACTTTTCGGGAAGGGCCGCGGCCAGCATCAGCGAGTCTGTGCTGGCTCTGAAGCCCTTTTCAGGTTGGAACAGGGTGACCCGCCCCTGGTAAAGGGTATCTTCTGTGATCTGCCCCACTAGCCGCGTTCGACTTCGGCCAAGGCTGCCTCGGCAGCAGGCAACAATTCCTCCGGCACCATGACGCGCCTCGGAAACGCGCCGATATTGCCCTCGACAGCGGAGATATGCTGATCAGCGATGAAATATTCGATGCCCGCCTCCTGCAGCAGGTGCTCAACATAGCTCAGCTTGACGACATCATTGGTGCGAAAGACTTCCTTCATTCGGTCGCCGAACCGCGCAGATTGATATCCACTGAGCGGGCATCATAGACACTCGGCCGATCAGGTTTGTCGCCTTTGCCGGTGACGATTTCGAGGACTTCGGTAACCGACCCGCTATTGCCACCCCCTAGCGGAATGCCGATCCCTACGCCGACCCCGACGCTGCTGTGGCCGCGAGAGCCCGATGAACCGCCAATGGAGACGCTGGAACCACCGCTACGGCTGTCTTCACTGCGTTCGGCAAAGCTGCTGGTTATCTCAAACCAGTCAGAGCCCTCCAGAAGCGTCAGTTCAGCTGCACGCAGCAAGGCCCGGTCACGCGCCTTCGACGGACTGGAGTCGGTATAGGAGACCTGGTATCGGCCCGTTTCGATCTGTTGGCTGGAATAGCCCATCGCTCCGGACTTGGATGCGGGCCCGTAGGCCGCGTTCGACGTACATGCAGCGAGCAGGCCAGCGGCGAGCAGAATTGCATATGGCTTCATGTGGGAACCCTTCCTTGTTGGAATATTCTCAACGGCCCAATTGCCTGAATGTTTCGCACACACGGCGAGGATTCGCCACAACACTTCGCTGTGAGATGCGTCGGGGTGCCACGTCGCGCTTGATGCGAACCCATCCTACGATTATTTCCCATTTCGTCAGAGAAATGATGGGAGCCAGTGAAAACGTGACCCTTGCGCCAAAACCAAGAGGCAAAGAGGCAGTCGGTTCCATTGTGGATCGGATGCAAACGCTCGTGGCCAAGGACCTCGGTGAGGTCGAGACCTTGCTGGCGACCCGCGCAGCAAGCCCGATATCGGTCATTCCGGATCTGTCCGGTTACATTGTGTCGGCGGGCGGCAAGCGCCTGCGACCCTTGATAACCCTCATTTCTGCACATGCCGTGGGCACGCCGAACAGGGCAACACATGCTCTTGCAGCGGCCGTGGAGTTCATCCACACCGCCACGCTGCTGCACGATGACGTGGTGGACGAAAGCGATCTGCGACGCGGGAAACCTGCTGCCAAGGCAATTTGGGGCAACAAGGCCTCCATACTGGTGGGGGACTTCCTGTTTGCGCGCGCGTTCAACCTGCTGGTTGAAACCAACAGTCTCGAAATCCTGAACCGGCTCGCCACAGCATCCACGGTGATTGCCGAAGGCGAAGTTCGCCAGTTGGCCGCGATGCAGGCCCGGGATCTGCCAACCGAAGACTATCTGGCAATTATTGAAGCGAAGACTGGCGCGCTGTTCGAGGCCGCTGCCGAGACCGGCGCCATGTCGGTCGGTAGTGATGATCACGCTCATGCGCTTGCCACATACGGCAAGAATCTGGGTCTCGCCTTCCAGATCATCGATGACGTGCTGGACTATGGTGGCACCACGTCGGTAATTGGCAAATCAGTTGGCGATGACTTCCGCGAATGCAAAATTACACTGCCCGTCATCGTCGCGAAGCGACGCGGCTCAGATGAAGACCGTCTGTTCTGGGACCGAGCCATGAATTCCGAAACGCAACAGGACGCCGATCTGGCTCACGCTGTTCATCTGATCCGGGCCACTGGGGCTGCAGACGCCACCGTTCAGGAGGCCGAGGCCTATGCTGCGCTGGCCAAGGGCGCGCTGAGAACGCTCGAAGAGTCCCCCTATCGCAGCGCACTCGAAGATCTGGCCGATTTCTGCGTTAGCCGGGCCTACTGAGTCCGCGAGCGTTCGAGCCACCAAAAGACTGATCCGATAGCGGCAAGGGCAACCAGTGCCGTCAATTGTAGAACCGGGAAATCATCGGCCTGGTCAGTGGACTCTGCTGCGCCAAACATGGTGACCACACCCATCACCGCGCAAATCAGTGTCATACTCCACCAGAAGGTCGCGACACTGAGGTGGCCCCAACCGCGGGCAATCAGCCGCTGATAGGCGTGATCGGTGTGCGCCTGAAGAAGATTGCGCCCCTTGAATGTGCGCCACGCTAGCGTCAGCAAGACGTCAATCAGAAACGGCAGGGCAAGCGTGAGCGCCAGAAGCGCGGCGCGAACGCCGTCCATGCCGTCGCCAAGGTGGTAGACGGCCATCAAGCCAAACAGTCCGCCGGCGCCTAGAGATCCGCAGTCTCCGGCATAGAGGCCGCCTCGCAAGTTCCACACAAGAAAGCCGAGCACAGCTCCGAACATAGCGAACTGGGCGATCATGGCAAATTCCCCGATCGGGTCGGGTACACAGCTACCAAAGCACAGCATCAGCACGGCAAAGAGCGGGAACAAAGCCACATGCATGATCGCAATCGATCCCAGCGCGAGGCCGTTGGCACCGTCCATGAAATTGACCGCATTCGTAATCACGATCAGCCAGACAATGACCGCAATACCAAGGAGCCATCCACCTGTCCCGCCCGACATGAAGAATGGTATGGCCGCAATGACAGCCCAACCGCACAGCAGCGCGAGCTTCAACAAGGCTGACAGGCCGAGCCAGTCATCGAGGAAGCCGATTGCCCAAGGCGTGACGGCTAGCGCAACTGCAAACAAAATCCTGCCCGCGGGCATCTGAGCCAATGACGAGGGTTCTGCCATGACCGCGAACGCACCCAGCGTAATCAGGATCGCGCCGAAGATACCGATCCCGCCCGTGCGAGGCACAGGCGCTGCCTGCTGTTTACGGCCACCATCCGGAGCATCGAGCAGCGGCAAATGACGCGCCAGGGTGCACAGGACGAAAGAAATCAACGCCGCTCCGGCAACGAGGTAGAAAATCGTCATCGCGCGTCCCCCAAGCTTGTGGCACGAATCCACCACTTGGGATGGGCGCGCTCAAGATCCCTTGCCGCAGACTGTGCGTCGTCATCGGTTGCAAACAGCGCGAAACAGGTTGCGCCCGATCCACTCATTCTTACGAGACGACTTCCCGGCACCACATTGAGGACGTCAAGCACCTCCCCGATAGCTGGTACAAGGCGCACCGCTGGGGATTGAAGATCGTTACGTTGGTGCGCCAGCCATGCGATCAACTCTTCCGGCGACCGCATTTCAGGCACGGCTTCGAGGGCGCTGAAAGCACTTATGCCCCCTTCTGCGTCAAAGGCCCGGAAAACCGGCCCGGTCGGGCAGTCGACCGCTGGATTCACCAGAACAGCTGGCAATCGAGGGAGGTTCTTTTGCGGGCGAACTTGTTCGCCTTCGCCCTGCATCAACGCCGTCCGCCCTTCCAGCGCAACAGGCACGTCGCCGCCCAGCGGCACCGCGACCTGTCGGACAAGATCGCGCTCCAATGACCACAATTTCTGAAGAACGCGCAACGTCGCGCCGGCATCCGCCGAACCGCCACCAATTCCCGCTGCCACGGGAAGATGCTTGTCAAGCGTCAGCGCAGCACCGTGCGATCGGCCCTCGGCCACGCACAGAGCTTGCGCTGCGCGCAGGACGAGATTGTCACCACCGACTTCCAGGCCGCTGGATCGTGGCCCCGCGACACTGAGGGTCAGAGTATCTGCGGACTCAGCAGATACCCGGTCGGCCGCTTCCGGCCCTGCGAACATGACGAGCGAATCGAGCGGATGACGGCCGTTTTTTTGTACGGTTCCGACATGCAGGAACAGGTTTACCTTGGCGGGCGCGAGAGATGTCGGCATGTCAGACTGCCACAGCGACTAGGGACGAACAGGCTTGGGAAGTTGCGCGCCTGCACCAGTTTCAGCCTGTTTGACCAATGGCACGTTCGGACCGGCGACCAGCTTGGCCTCAATTCGGTCGCGCTCGCCATCCGCAGGATCGAGCGTCAACGAACGCCGCCACTGGAATCGCGCCTCAAGCTTGCGGCCGGTCTGCCAATAGGCGTCACCCAAATGATCGTTCAGAACAGGATCGCCAGGCTCAAGCTCGACTGCGCGTTCCAGATGCTGCGTAGCAGTCTCGTAATCCCCCAGCCGGTAGTGCGCCCAGCCAAGGCTGTCGATGATGTAGCCTTCATTTGGCTCCATCTCCGCAGCCCGTCGGATCATATCCATGGCGAAGTCGAGGTGCTCACCCCGATCAACATAGGAATAGCCGACATAATTCAGCAGTGATGCGTCGTCCGGCTGCAGAGCCAAAGCCTTCAGCAAGTCGCGCTCACCTTCGGGCCAGTCGCCGAGCTCTCCACGTGATACACCGCGCGCATAGAACAATCGCCAGTCCTCACGCTTGTGGCTTGCATCATCGCGGATGATCTCTGTCAGCAAGGCCTCTGCCTGTTCCTGTCTCCCAACAGCGCGATAGAGGTCTGCAATCTGGATCTGCAAGCCCCTGTCCGGAGAATGGTCCAGGGCCTCGGCGGCAACGGCGAGGGCAGACTGACTGCGTCCACTGCGCTGCAGGGCCCAGGCGATCTGCCCCCGCGAAGTAGCATAGAAAGCCGACGTTTCAGGCACACGCGCCAGCACGCCAATGGCTTCGTCCCAGCGTTCCGCATTCGAGAGAGATTGTGCCCAGAGGGATCGCGCAACGTGAAGCTCCGGATCAAGTGCCAGCGCCAGCACGAAGTATACGGCTGAGACATCATCGCTTGTCTGGCTCATCAAAGCGGCCGCCGGAACATAGATGGCCAGCGCGGCCCCCTCATCCGGGGTCAGCCTCCGAACCTTGATCTTGTCGCCCGATGCAATCGCCTGGCTCAGGCGCGCAATAGAGGCGTTATGGCCAACTTGTTGGTCAAACGTATTCAGGATTTCCAACGCCCTGTCACGTTGCCCACGGGAGGCCAACAGCTGGGCATGTGCTTCCACACCAACGGCAAGGCGGGCGCTCGAATCCCACAGCGTGTCAAAAACCGACAGCGCGGCATCATCATTACCGGCCGACATCTCGATCAGCCCCATCATGTAGAGCGTTGCGCTGTCCAGCCGTGGATCGCCAGACAGGCCATCTTCGAGATACCGGACGGCTGCATCCGTCCCTTGTATATCAACTACGCGCCAAGCCGACAGTCCGCGCGCAATCATGCGGTTGAACGGCCCGAAACGAGACTGCTCCAGCATTTGCTTCGCGTCATCTTCCCGACCGACCCGAAGAGCTTCCACAGCCAGGGTCAATCTAACGAGAGCGGCCTCGCTGCCGAGGGTGTTTGCCCGCTTCGCCACCCGCACGCCTTCGCGATAATCGCCAGACAGAAGCGACGCAAACAAGGCGCGATCAGCAATACCAGATTTCTCCGGTGCAGAATCAATCGCCAGAGCGTAATGCTCGGCCGCCTTTTGGGGATCATTGGTCATCGCCGCAAAGCGCGCGATCAGAAAATCGCTGTACGCCTCGGCTTCAGTCGGACGACCATTGTGGACGAGCGAAGAATCCAAATGGCTCAATCCACCACTTGAACACGACGTTGACAGCGCCAGAAGCGACGACGCCACAAGAAAACGCAACAATATCATAGGAGCCAACTTCTCAGTAACGGTGCGCCGCTGCAAGGGATTTCCCCCGCTCTAGCCCTGTCCCGCCAACAGAATGTCCTGCTTGTCAAAAAAGCGGTCGATGCCGCGCTTGACCGCCGACATGGCATTGCGCAGGTCGCGGTCGGACTGCAGGCGCGTTGCGTCGGCCCGGTTCGTCACGAAGCCCATTTCCAGAAGCACCGCCGGAACATCCGGCGCCAGCAAAACATAGAAGCCTGCCTCGCGGTGTGTATTGCGCAGCACAGGGCCGGACTTCTCCAGTTCCGGCAGAAGCATTTCCGCAAATTCAGACGAGTGCGTCTTGGTTTCGCGTTTTACGAGATCTTCGAGGATGCCACTGACGCGTTGCGGGGCGCCGTCCTCGAGCGGAATGCGCCAATTGTTGCGATTGGCTTCCTTGTCGATCCGGCGCTCACCACTCGCGCTGATCGTATAGACGGATGCGCCGGCAACGTCGCGACTCGCCGCAGCGTCCGCATGTAAGGAAATGAACAGGTCAGCGCCCCAATCGCGCGCCATGCTGACGCGCACCTCATGGTCGACATAGACATCCGTGTCGCGCGTCAGCCGCACCGTATAGCGGGGGTCCGCCTGAAGGATATTCTTGAGTGCGAGTGCCGCCCGCAAGGTGATGTCCTTTTCCACACCGCCTGTAATCGCCATGGCACCCGGGTCCTTACCACCATGCCCCGCATCGATAACAACCGTGTAGGATTGGTTTGCGACGCGCTGGGACGCTGGCAACGGAGCATCAGGTCTCATTGATGCGAGTTCAATTGCGAGTTCTTCCTTGCGCTTTTTGGCCTGATAGGAGGCAAGCTTTCGCATATCTTTCTTCGCCACGCTGCTGAAGCGCGCGGCCGACACGGTCTGAAGGTCAACGATTACCCGGTAGGATGGCTCGTTGCCCGCAGGTGGCAGGGACAAGGTCCGCGCGACCATCAACGGGCGCTCAAGCGCAAAACTGAGCGTTCCCTCGGAGAGCGCCCAGGTGGCAACACCACCACCCCCATCACCCACAGCAGGGGTCACTGGCCCATCAACTGGCAGCACGAGGCTGCGAGCGTTTCCCGATTCGGCAAGGAAGGCGCGACCTTCCTGCTCGGAATCTGCCCACACGGTGATTCGAGTCGGCTCTCCATTGCCAACAACCTGCACCCGGCTGACATCGGCGGATGCGGCAAAACCCGCACCCAGACAGGCAATCACAAGGCAAACAAAGCGTAAAATAGTCATCAGGATCGCATGTATTCCAGATTCGAAGGTTTTCCCTACCAGACCGATTATTAACCCAGCATTGACCACAGGTTACGTATTACACAGCCTCAGCGCCCTTTTTGGTCTTTTCTTGACGGTCAAAATTGGGCAGTATCATCCGGTAGCCGCCAATCAGGCCTACCAAGCAAGTTTCCCAACGTCGCGACAGCGATCCCGGCTTCACCGAAAAGGCAAGCGGGCGCCGCGCTCCGGAAAGCAGAGAAGATGTACGCGGGTGCAGTAGTCAAAACCGATTTTCCTGTACTGCCCATGGGGCAGTCGGGTCGGCGTGACCGTATCCTCCCCCTAAATTTACAGACCGGCCCTGCGGCTGGCTTGAGGTGCGTTGACGCATCCAAAGCTGCTGCGCCGGCTCATAAGGTTCCTTTACATGAGCAAACTCATGCTAATCGACGCCTCGCACACGGAAGAGACCCGTGTTGCGATCGTCAACAATGGTCAGGTCGACGACTTTGACTTTGAAACAACTGGCAACGAACAACTCCGCGGAAACATCTACCTCGCAAAAGTAACGCGTGTAGAGCCGTCGCTTCAGGCGGCATTCGTTGAGTATGGCGGCAATCGCCACGGTTTCCTGGCCTTCAGCGAAATCCACCCCGACTATTACCAGCTGCCCGCGGAAGACCGCGAAGCCCTGCTGAAGGAAGCAGCCGAAGAGGCCGCTGCCCAGATCGAAGACGACGATGATGAAGATGGCGATGCAGTCGACATCGACGATGAAGACGACGTCGACAACGATGCAAGCGACGATGACTCTGACGAGTCGGAAGACTCCACCGATAATGAAAGCGGTGAAGCCAAGGCTGCCGCCGCACCCCGCCGGAAGAAGTCCAGCCGGGCTTCGATCTCCAAGCGCTACAAGATCCAGGAAGTCATTCGTCGCCGTCAGGTGATGCTTGTCCAGGTCGTCAAGGAAGAACGTGGCAACAAGGGCGCAGCCCTGACCACCTATCTCTCCCTCGCCGGTCGCTACTCGGTCCTGATGCCGAACACGCCGCGCGGCGGTGGCATTTCCCGCAAAATCGTCAATGGCGCAGACCGCAAGCGCCTGAAATCCATCGTCTCCGAGCTGGATGTGCCGGACGGCATGGGCCTGATCGTGCGGACCGCAGGCGCCAAGCGCACCAAGGCCGAGATCAAGCGTGACTATGAATATCTTTCCAAGCTTTGGGAAAACATTGTCGAGAAGACACTGACATCCGAAGCTCCAATGCTGATCAATGCCGAGGGCGGTCTCGTCCACCGGGCAATGCGCGACATGTTCGACAAGGATATCGAGGAGGTCCTTGTTCATGGTGAAGAGGCCTATCGCGAAGCGAAGGATCTCGCCAAGCTCATCATGCCGAGCCAGTCCAAGAAGGTTCAGCAATGGAAAGAGGAAGACCCGCTTTTCGTGGCCGAAGCGGTCGAGCAGCAGCTCGATTCCATCTACTCCCCGACCGTCCAACTGAAATCCGGCGGCTATCTCGTCATCAACCAGACCGAAGCCCTGGTTGCGATCGATGTGAACTCCGGCAAGTCGACACGTGAGCGCAACATTGAGCAGACTGCGGTGCGCACGAACCTCGAAGCTGCGGAGGAAGCCTGTCGCCAGATGCGCCTGCGCGACCTGGCTGGTCTCATCGTGATCGATTTCATCGACATGGACGAGAACAAGAACAATCGCGCCGTCGAGAAAAAGCTGAAGGATCACCTCAAGGTGGACCGGGCCCGCGTCCAGCATGGTCGCATCTCGCAGTTCGGCCTGATGGAAATCTCACGCCAGCGTCGCCGTCAGGGCGTGCTGCAGGCAACCTCCGATCCGTGCGAAGCGTGTAACGGCACTGGCCGTCGCCGCTCTATCCCGTCGGCGGCACTTCAGCTGATCCGGGCCATCGAGGCCCGCGCCTCCATGGGCGGCCTGAAAGCCATTTCCGTGAAGGCTCCGACCGATGTCGCGCTCTACCTGCTAAACAACAAGCGCGAAGCGCTGGTCGAAGTCGAACAGGTGGCCGGCTTTGCTGTCTCGATTCACTCGTCAGAAGACATGCTGCCCGGCGATTTCGTGATCGATGCAGAGCGCGACCCGAACGGAAAGCCGAAGAAGCGCAAGCCACCACGCTCGCTCGCCAAGCCGAGCAAGCAAATCGTCAGTGATGACGAGGATGAAGATGACGAGAGCGAAGACGACACGTCCGAAGCCTCTGCTGATCAAGATGACGAATCCACAGGCACCCGCCGCAAGCGCCGTCGGCGCCGAGGCGGTCGTGGCCGCAAACAAGAGGCAGCTGAGTCGCAAGACGATGAATCCCGGCTCGACGGCGAGGACGCCGAGGATGACGGCGATGACACCGCCGAGGCCGCGTCAGACAGTGACGACGACTCAGAGGATGGCGCCCCTCGCAAGCGCCGCCGCCGGGGCCGTCGCGGAGGTCGTCGGCGGCGCCGGTCTTCAGACACCCGCACCGAGGCAACCGATGGAGCGCCAGCAGATGGCGGTGCCTATCTGGACGGCCTCGCTGCGAGTGCTCCGGAAATGCTGGACGATATTCCGCCGAGCGAAGCCAAGGTAAGCGAAGAACCCGCTGCGGAAGACACTCCGAGCAAGGCACAGGCTGAAGAGACCGCTCCGTCTGAGGCGCAGGCGGAAGATGCCCCAGCCGACAGCGAAGAGAAGCCGGCCAAACCGAAGCGCCCCCGCCGCTCACGCGCCAAGAAAAAGGACGCAGCCGTGGCCGCTGAAACCAGCAGTGAGGCAGAGGCCAGTGAACCGGCCAAGGCCGAGCCTGCGCCAGAAGCTGAGCCGATCGTTGAAGCCAAACCAGACCCCGTGGCCGAAAAGCCTGCGCCGGAACCAAAGCCTGAGCCAGAGGCCGAACCCGCCATGGCCGACCAGGCTGCGCCCGAACCGGCCCCTGAGCCCGCAGCCAAGCCGGCCAAGAAAGCCGAGCCCAAACGCTCCGGCTGGTGGTCCCGCGCCAAGCGCTAGGCGATCAGTTCCCCAAGACAAAAAAAAAGGCCGGAGCAGCAATGCTCCGGCCTTTTTCATTGATGCCAAAAACTTATGATTACTCAGCTGCTGCTGTCACACTCACGGGAAATTGTTCCGTGTCTTGCTGATACAGGTCAGGCAAATACGGCCCAGCAGGAATACCCTGTCCCACAGTCCCGGCAGCCAGTGCATTTGCTTGGCGCGCCAAAGGTATGTAGTTGGGCGATCCTTTTTCAATGGCTGATATAATCGCTTGGGCGAGAAGGTCGGCCAATGGATTACCGGAACTGCTGGCTTGCGGTGAGTAAGTCAATTGCTGCGTGTGGATCCAAACACTTTCACCGGACTTGCAGCTACGGAGATCATAAGTGAAAGTCACATTGGTCGATGTCGCCAGCACAACGTACTGAGATTCCCAGCGCTCAATCGTCAGGTACAATGCCGTATCGCAACCGAACATTCGGTCTAGCCGCCGCGTATCTGCGCCGTATAGCAGCGCCGGGTCGGACAGCCCCTCGTCTTCTAGGAGAGACTTCACCATATTCGCCGGAAACACATAGTATCCACGCTGAGCAAATGGCTGAGAAACCGTAGACAAGAAAAATTCCGGAGCTTCTACGGCTCCCGAATTATTCAGCGCAGGCAGGACGAGAATGGATTTGGGATTTTCAGTCCGGAAGTCCGAGTAATCCTTGGCCTGAGGGCCTGACGCTACACACCCCGCTAAGGCGAGAGAAAGTGCAGCGACCGACAGTGCAGATTTTATCGCACCAATTACAGGTACAGATTTCATTAGACGCCAGCCTCCTCAGCCGATTTTTCAATTACAGTTTCATCTGAGACTTGCTCAGTTTCGACTGCACTCTCTGGCAAGCCCGCCTCAGCGTTCTGATCCGTCAGCCGGCTCACAACGCCTGACATGAACACTTCGGATTCCGGAAACGCCTCCGCTTCCTTGCGGAAAAGCTCCACAGCAGTGGCCTGATCACCCTGATTCAATTTCAGGTATCCGAGCTCCGCGTATAATCCCGGTGCGAGACGGTCACTGGCTTCGCCTTTTTCAATTGCCTTTTCCAGCGCAGTCTCAAATTTGTCGGCCAATTCCGGTTTTTTGTAGTATGCGTACAATGTCGGCTCGTAAGCGCCATATTCGAAACGTGGCGCTGCGACACACGCCGTAAGAGCCACTGCGCCAGCGCACAATAAGATACTTTTCTTGATCATTTTCCTACCTTTAGCGAACAATTTTCAAAGCACTGTCACGAGCGACATATATTTTCTTGTCATAGAGAACGGCGGAACCATCAGTGATCTGAATTACATGGCTCCCCGGAACAACGCCAAGCGTTTGATTGGCGCCATCAAAGTCTGAGACTGGTCCCACAACAACTCCATCAAGGATTACTTGGGAGGTTTCAGGGAATGCCTCGAAGTACACCGCTGCTGAGTTGCCACCCTGCACAATTGATTCCCCCGGGTAGGCGCATCCTCCAAGAGTTGCGAGACCAATGAAGGCAACACTGATTGCCAATGTTTTTTGAAACGGCATCATTTCACCTCCCGAACGATGAGTCGTTCGGACTCGCCTTCCAAACTTCCTGAAACCACCTGTGCGACAGACCCTTCCGAGTACTCCGTATCGCCAAAGAAAGAGACGACTTCAATCTCCGCAATCGATCTGCCCGGCAGTGTGATTGGAAGCCCTGACTGCCCGCTTTTTATGACTTCACCCAACGTCTCTACGGTGAAATGGTCGCCCACTTTCAGACCTTGGCGGCCCCCGCCACTGATAAAGACGCGATCACCGTCAACCTTGAGAACGTCCGTACTCCATGGACGATCCTCCAAATTTCCGACTATCTCTGACACCATATTGGAGACCGCTGCCGAGATAGCGGAGTCATTCAAGGATGCATCATAAGCGGCTCTTGATCCGAATCCTGCGACTTCGCCTGACTCTGTAGACGCCTCACCTTTTCCGGAAGCGCTGAAGAAGGCCAAGGCGCTTTTGGGATCCACAAGTCGAGCCTCTACAGCGGCCTCTACCGTTTGCTTCTTTGTTGAGCTGAGAAAACCCACCTGGCCTTCGGTCTTCCGGCCGAATTCTGTAACCGAACCGACGATGACCGCATCCACGCCCACAAACTCGCTAGCACCGTCTTCGAGTAATGACTTTTCGAATGCGAGTCCACCAAGGTTGTCTCGCTCGAAAACCAGGAATCCTTCGGTCTCGACCAAGCGTTTGACAAGCATATCTCGTGCTTGATCTGCTAGTGGATCGTTTTCTCCATCGTACAGAAGACCTTTTCCGTATCGTGTACTATTTGAGAAGCGAACCACAGCGATCCTTCGTTTCAATGTGGGTTTCGAAACAGTCCGGACTGGTAGTGAAGCTTGGGCAGAGACGGCTGGTGTGGAAACACGTTCTGGCGCCTTTTCAACAGTCGCACACGCCGTCAATGCCGCGGCGCCACAGGCCGCGAACAGTAGATTCTTCAAAGTGAAATCTCCCCATTCTCCCCGCGATCTTTAGTGATCGCGAGAACACATTTCCCGTATTGGTTGTCGGGGTCAACCATAAAAAAGACCGATCATGAAACAATCACGACCGGTCTTTCAGTGTTCGCTTAAAACGCGAAAATATTCGGCGGCAAGTACTTACGCAGCGGCTTTTTCAGCTTTCCCGGCCGGTGGGAAGCGGTCGTAGAAGCCTTCGCCCTTGGCCGCCATGTCGCGGAGCAGGTCGCCCGGACGGAACCGGTCACCATACTTGTCCGCGAGCTTGTCGGCCTCGGCGACGAATTCCTTGATGCCCCACATCAGGTCGATATAGGAACAGCAACCGCCCGTATACGGTGCAAAGCCCCAAGCGAGGATGGAGCCAATGTCGGCATCGCGCGCATCGGTGATAACACCCTCTTCAAAGCAACGGGCAACCTCCACAGCCTGACGGATCAGGAAGCGGTTGGTCAGCTCTTTCTTCAGGTCTGGTGGGCATTCGTCCACCTTCACTTCCAGCTGCGTGTTCAGGTCTGGCCAGAGGCGTTCCGGCTTGCCCTTTTCGTTGTAGTCGTAGAAGCCCTTTCCGGCCTTGCGGCCCACACGCTCCTGGTCTTCGACGAGCCATGCAAGGAACTGCGTCCGGTCATCCGTCTGCAGATCGATACCAGCTGCCTCAGCGGTTGCCCGCGTCACTTTCAGCGCGGTGTCGAGACCGACCGAGTCGGAAACTTCCAGCGGGCCCATCGGCATGCCGGACTGTCGGCCGACATTCTCGATGATCGCTGGCTTGATGCCTTCTGCCAGCATTTCCATGCCCTCGCGCGTATAAGTGCCGAAGCAGCGGGACGTGTAGAAGCCGCGGCTATCATTGACAGCAATCGGCGTCTTGCGGATGGCGAGCACATAATCGACCGCCTTGGCGAGGGTCGCTTCGCTGGTCTTTTCACCGCTGATGATTTCGACAAGCCCCATGCGCTCGACCGGCGAGAAGAAGTGGATGCCGATAAAGTTCTCAGGGCGTTCCGATGCTTCAGCCAAGCCTGTAATCGGCAATGTGGATGTGTTTGATCCGAAGACAGCATCCTTGTCGAGAACAGCTTCAGCCATCTTGGTGATCTTGGCTTTCAGTTCGACATTCTCGAACACGGCCTCGATGACCAGGTCAGCGCCTTTGACATCATCATAATTGTCGGTCGTCGTGATCAGGTCGAGCAGTGCGTCGCCCTTCTCCTGTGTGGACTTGCCACGCGAGACGGCCTTTTCGACGAGACGGCGGGAATAGTCCTTACCCTTCTCGGCATTCTCTTTCGAGACATCGACGAGAACAGTCGGGATACCAGCCTTGGCCTGCACATAGGCAATGCCCGCGCCCATCAGGCCCGCACCGACGACAGCGATCTTCTTGAACTCGGTCTTCGGATGACCGGCCGGGCGGTTGCCGCCCTTGGACAGTTCCTGCATCGACAGGAACAGGGACCGGATCATGGCTTTCGCTTCCGGGCGCTGCTGGGTGTTGATGAAGTATCGGGTCTCGATCCGGAGACCCGCATCGATCGGCACCTGAATGCCTTCATAGATGCAGGACAGGATGTTCTTCTGGGCCGGATAGTTGCCATAGGTCTTGGCCATCAGCATGGCATTGGACATGGTCGCGACCTGGCCCGCACCGGGGCTACGATGCACGACGCCGCCCGGAACCTTGAAGCCCTTTTCATCCCACGGCGCCTGCGCCTTCGGATTGGCCTTGACCCAGGCCTTCGCCTTGTCGACCGTTTCGGACGATGGGGCGAGTTCCTGAACGACACCCATGGCGAGCGCCTTCTCGGCATTGAAGCTTTCACCTTGCAGGATCAGTGGCAGAGCGGCCTGAACGCCGATCAGGCGTGGCAGGCGCTGGGTGCCGCCAGCGCCTGGCAGGAGGCCGATCTTGGCTTCCGGCAGGCCGAATTGCAGCTTCGGATTGTCATTCGCCGCAACGCGATAATGACAGGCCAGCGCCACTTCGAGACCGCCGCCGAGGGCGAGGCCATTCAGCGCAACGGCCACCGGCTTGCCGCAGGTTTCCAGTTCGCGCAGCGTCTTGTTGAGCGAAAAGCCGCGATCGAATTGCGCCTTTTTCAGCTCTGCTTCGGACATGTCCGCAGACGACTTTCCGGCGCCAGCGCTCTGGTTCATTTCACCAAGATCCGCCCCGGCGCAAAAGCCGCTCGGCTTGCCCGACGAGATCACCAGGCCCTTGATGGCGTCATTGGACGCGACTTCCTTGGAGATTGCGATGATATCAGCGACAGCTTTTGCCGTCAGCGTGTTCATGCTGCGGCCTGGCACATCAAAGACTGCGTGCGCAATGCCGTCACCATCGACGTCCCAACCGAATGTTTCGAGTTCCATATCGTGTATTCCGTTCGTCTGTATCTTGATTAAACGCGTTCGATGATCGTGGCGGTGCCCATGCCGGCGCCGACGCAGAGGGTGACAAGGGCGGTTTCCTTGCCGGAGCGCTCCAATTCGTCGACCATCGTGCCAAGGATCATGCCGCCGGTCGCGCCGAGCGGGTGGCCCATAGCGATGGCGCCGCCATTCACGTTCATCTTTTCATGCGGGATGTTGAGGTTCTGCATCATCAGCAGGACGACCGATGCGAAGGCTTCATTCAGTTCGTACAGGTCGATGTCACTGGCTTCCATGCCGGCCTTCTTAAGGACCTTCTGGGACACATAGGTCGGGCCGGTCAGCATGATGCCCGGCTCGGAACCGATGGACGCCATCGCGCGGATGCGTGCGCGCGGCTTGAGGCCGAACTTCTCGCCCATTTCCTTCGAGCCGAACAGGACCGCTGAAGCACCATCCACGATACCGGACGAGTTACCGGCATGGTGCACATGATTGATCGCTTCCAATTCAGGATAGCGCTGCTTGATGACTTCATCGAAGCCCATAGCGCCCATGCCAGCGAAGGAGGGGTTCAGTGCCGCGAGCGACTGCATGTCAGCGTCAGGGCGCATGTGTTCATCATGGGCCAGCTGGATGCCGCCCATCTGGTCTTTCACCGGAACGATGGATTTGGCAAAGCGGCCTTCTTTCCAAGCCGTTGCGGCGCGTTTCTGGCTCTCGACCGCAAACGCATCGACGTCATCGCGGGAGAAGCCATACTTGGTGGCGATCGTGTCAGCGCCAATGCCCTGTGGGGCAAAATAGGTCTTGAGGGCGACTTGCGGGTCGGAAGACCACGCGCCACCGGACGCGCCCATTGGCACGCGGCTCATGCTTTCAACACCGCCGCCGATGGCCATATCTGCCTCGCCGGTCATGACTTTGGACGCGGCCATGTTACAGGCCTCGAGGCCGGAGGCGCAGAAGCGGTCAACCTGAACGCCCGCGGTCGTTTCAGCATAATCAGCATTCAGAACGGCGACGCGCGCGATGTCTGCGCCCTGCTCGCCCACCGGGCTGACGCAGCCAAGAACAACATCGTCCACCTTGGACGTGTCGAGTTCATTCCGGTCACGGATGGCTTGCAGGACTTGGGTCGCAAGGCTGAGCGCGGTGATCTCGTGCAGTGATCCGCTTTTCTTGCCTTTACCGCGGGGCGTACGCACCGCGTCGTAGATATAGGCTTCAGTCATTGGAGAGGCTCCTTCTAAACATAAGATCAGGTTGCCGGTTTCAGTACCGGATTGAGGGTCAGGCTCGCGGTGGAACGGGCAGCTTCCTTGCCGCGGGAATCAAACAGTTCGGCTTCCGCGAACAACATGGCGCGGCCGACATTCCTTAGACGCGCTGTAACTTCGATGACGCCCTTGCGGACAGGTCGTAGAAAATGGGTATGCAAATCAACCGTCGAAGGGAGCTTCGTCTTGCCCGCCTTCATTCCGGCGAGCATGCCAATCGTATCATCCATCATGGCGACAAGATAGCCGCCCTGGATAACGCCTGCCGGATTGCAGAACTCCGGGCGGCCTTCAAAGCGCACCCGGGTTGTCAGCGCTTTCATGTCGAGCGCCAGGAGTTCAAAGCCAAGCGATGTCGAGGACGGGCTCGGCTTCGGAAAGACATCACGAATGAGATGACTGTCAGGCATGGGAAACTAGAGCGTCCTCGCGATCAGCATTTTCATGACTTCATTGGCGCCGCCATAGATACGCTGAACGCGCGCATCTGCATACATCTGGGCGATCGGATATTCGTCCATGTAGCCGAACCCACCATGCAGCTGGAGACACTCGTCGACGATCTTGCACTGGAGATCAGAGATCCAGTATTTCGACATGGACGCGGTGGCGGCGTCGAGCTCTTCCTTGAGCAGGCGCTCCGTACAATGATCGGCAAACACTTTGGCGACGGTCGCTTCGGTCTTGCATTCGGCCAGTTTGAACTGGGTGTTCTGGAAATCGAAAATCGTACCGCCGAACGCCTTGCGGCCCTTCACATATTCGACGGTCTCGTGAATTGCACGCTCAATCATGCCGACGCCCTGAAGGCCGATTATGTGGCGCTCCTGCGGCAGTTTCTGCATCAGTTGGATGAAGCCCTTGCCCTCGACTTCGCCAAGAAGGTTGGAAGCTGGCACACGCACTTCATCGAAGAACAGCTCCGATGTATCCGCAGCATGCTGGCCAACCTTTTCAAGGTTCCGGCCGCGGCGGAAGCCTTCCACCTTGTCTGTCTCGACAACGGCAATCGAAATGCCCTTGGCGCCCTGGGTCGGGTCCGTCTTCACGCAAACGAGGATCAGGTTTGCGGTCTGGCCATTCGAGATGAAGGTCTTCGAGCCATTGATGACATATTCGTCGCCATCGCGCTTGGCGGTCGTTTTCATGCCCTGCAGGTCAGAGCCTGCACCGGGCTCCGTCATCGCAATGGCGGTTACGAGTTCGCCCGAACAAATGCCGGGCAGCCAACGCCGCTTTTGTTCTTCGGTGCCATAGGCGACGATATAGGGTGCAATAATCGCATTGTGCAGGGTTATGCCGAATCCGTCGACACCCTTCCACTGCTGTTGTTCGATGATGATGGCTTCATGACGGAAATCACCACCCGCGCCGCCATATTCTTCGGGCACGGATGCGCCGAGCAGGCCCATTTCGCCAGCCTTTTTCCAGATTTCCATCGGAACAATACCGTCCTTGCGCCACTGGGGCACATGCGGCACGCATTCCTTTTCGAAGAACTGGCCAACAGCGTCAGAGAAAATCTCGAGCTCTTCGTCCTGGCGCCAATTGGCCTTCGGGACATCTAGTGGGCTGGCCTGCATTCGTCTTCCTCCGCTATGGGCGGCTTTTGCTTGCCGCTTACGTTCACGTAAACATGTAAGCGTCGCTCCGAGGAATTCCCAGCCCTCTCCCAACGTCAGAACGAGCGGAATCGCATAATTTTTTTGTGTGATAGCGCGTGAAACCCACTTATTTGGGCCACGCGCCATCAAAATCGGACTGGCGCGCTAAAACGCCTCCGCTGGCAAGGCCATCATCGACTTCGCGCCGGTCTTCACCTTGGCCAGGTGTGCAGCACCATCCGGCACCATCCGGTCCACAAAATAATAGCCGGTTGTGAGCTTCTCTTCATAGAAGGGATCGCCCGCCGCCTTCTTCTCCAGCGCAATCTTGGCCATTTTCGCCCACATGAATGCCAAGCCTGTGAGGCCAAACAGGTGCAGGTAATCGTGGCTGGAAGCGCCCGCATTGTTGAAATCGGTCATGCCATTTTGCATCAGCCAGGTTGTGGCCTCCTGCAACTGGGCCTTCAGTGTCGTCAGGCCCTCGATAAACGGGGCCATATCGGCATCGCCATCGGCTGAATTAATGAATTCGTCAACTTCACCAAAGAAGCTGAAGACAGCCCGGCCACCATTGGACGCCAGCTTGCGGCCAACGAGGTCGAGCGCCTGCACGCCATTGGTGCCTTCGTAAATAAGAGTGATACGGCAATCGCGGACGATCTGCTCCAGACCCCATTCACGCGTAAAGCCAGAGCCGCCGTGAAGTTGCAGCGCCTGATTGGCTTTCTCAAAGCCCATATGGGTCAGGTATGCTTTGATGACCGGCGTCAGAAGGGCCATATAGTCGCCCGCCTTTTCCCGCACTTTTTCATCTGGAGATTTGTGCTGAAGGTCACCCTGGAAGGCCGTCCAGTAAGTCAGCGCGCGCGCGCCTTCGAGGAATGCCTTCTGGTCCATCAACATGCGGCGCACGTCCGGATGAACGATGATCGGATCGGCAGGCTTTTCAGGTGCTTTCGGCCCGGTCAGGGAACGCCCCTGAAGACGGTCCTTCGCAAAATCGACTGCATTCTGATAGGCGACGACGGCTTGGGACAGACCCTGCAGGCCCACGCCGAGGCGCGCCTCATTCATCATGACGAACATGGTGCGCATGCCTTTATGCTCTTCGCCAACAAGAAAGCCTGTCGCGCCGTCATAATTCATGACGCAGGTCGCATTCCCGTGAATGCCCATTTTTTCTTCGAGGCCACCGCAGGAACAGGCATTGCGCTCGCCCAGCGAGCCATCTTCACCCACCATGTATTTCGGCACAACGAACAGGGAAACGCCTTTGATGCCTTCTGGCGCGCCTTCGATGCGGGCGAGCACGAGGTGGATGATGTTCTCCGTCAGATCCTGCTCGCCGCCGGAAATCCAGATCTTCTGGCCTGTGATCTTGTAGGAGCCATCGCCCTGCGGCACGGCTTTTGTTTTCATCAGGCCCAGATCCGTGCCGCAATGCGGCTCGGTGAGGTTCATCGTACCGGCCCATTCGGCCGACGCCATCTTCGGCCCGTACTTGGCCTTGAGTTCATCGGAGCCACCCGCCATCAGCGCCTGATAGGCACCGTGCGTCAGCCCCGGATACATCCCGAACGCCATGTTCGACGATGATACCATTTCAGTCCAAGCAATGTTTACAACGTGCGGAAGCCCCTGACCGCCCATGGACGGATCGGCCGACAACAAAGGCCAGCCGTTTTCAACGAGTTGTTTATAAGCTTCTGGAAAGCCATCCGGGGTTTTTACACTGGCGTCATCGCCGCGCACACACCCTTGCTGGTCGCCCACAGCGTTGAGCGGAAACAGGACTTCCTTGGCGAATTTGCCTCCCTCCTCGAGGATGGCATTCACCAGGTCCGGCGTGGCCTCTTCGAAACCCGGCAGGTTTGAATAGTTCTGGATCTGCAACAGGTCCTGCAGGATGAATTGCATGTCGCGGATCGGCGCGTCGTAACGTGGCATTTTGTATTTCCTGTCAATAAAGCACGAAAATCGCAGATATCTGCGGCGCGCTTGTACAAATTAATTTGCCCCACCGTAGCATCTGCTGGGTGGGGCACAATTTGGTCGATGCAGATCAGACTTCGTCGAGCTGCCTGCGGGCAATTTCGTCATATGCCGCAAGCTGTCGCTTGTTCTCATCAGACGGGCCGGTATTCGCTATTTGCGTTTCCAGCCATGAGATGCCCTTGCGCAACTCCGTCAGGGCGGTGTCGATGTCGCCTCTCTGAATTTCCAGCTCCTTCACTTGCTTGCGGAACTTGTCGAGCGACATTCGCATCTGAGCGCGCTGTCCGTCATCGAGCACGTAAAGGTCTAGGATTTCACGGATATCGGCAAGCGGCAGGCCGAGACGCTTTAGCCTCACGATGATGGTGAGCCGCGCGCGATCCCGATTGGAATAGACCCGGGTCATGCCATCCCGAGCGGGATGGAGCATGTCCTTGTCCTCGTAGAAACGCAGCGCCCGCGGCGTAACGCCAAACTCGCGAGCAAGCTCGGAAATTGTGTAGGTGCGGGAATCCGCAGCGGAAATCTTGGAGAGCTTGTTGTTCATCATTCCGCAAATCTAGATCAAGGCTTACGCGAACGTCAACGTAAACTTTTTTGGCATTCTTCGTTTCCCCGCAGATTCCCTTGGTAGAGTTACCGGATTTGGAGGTTTTCTTTACCTTTAACCTGCCCTTAATCCGGCTCCTGTCATCACCGATGCTGAATCTGAATGATTTTGCCCGAAGCATTAACAATCGCGGGCAAAATGAGTGCTTAGGAGAGTGGGGATGAGCCAGACGGGGCCCTGGAGCGTCAAAGGAATTGACCAGCGCGCGCGCGACGCCGCTCGCGAGGCAGCGCATGCTGAAGGCATCACCTTGGGGGAGTATCTGAACCGGCTACTTATGTCGGTCGATGCCCCCAGGCCAAACGAAGTTGCGTATCCTTTCCAGAATCGCCGACCAACGGCAAACGCGGCGAACGACACGCTCGACACGTTGACGCGCCGCATTGAGGCAACAGAAGCGCGCTCCACACTTGCCATAACGGGTATGGACCACACGATCCTCGGCCTGGTGGCTCGCCTGGAAGAGGCCGAGCAAAATTCTGCTGCCGTAGCAGGCCATGTGGACAGCCTGATCGAAGAACTGAAGGTCACACATTCCGCTTTGCAGGCAAAAGTGCAGAAGCTTGAAGCCGACGACACGACCCGCGAAAATCTCGAAGCGCTGAAATCACTCGAACAGGCGCTAGGCAAACTTGCCAGCCATGTCTTCGAAGAAAGCGAACTGGCTCAGAATGAGGCCCAAGCCATTCAGGGCCGGGTCGAGACAGGCTTCACCGAGCTGACCGACCGCGTTGAAAACATGGAAGTGAAGGTCGAACAGACCCTGTCCGATGCGGCCTCTCGCGTCGAGCGCGCCGTGGACCAAGCAGAGTTGCGCGCCGAGGGCACAGCCCGCGAGCTTGCCGATCGTCTATCCAATCTGGAAACGCATGTGAACTTGCGTCTGTCTGAGGTCGACAAGAGCGATGCACGTCTGGAAAGTGTCGAGACGAAGATTACGAAATCCCTGGCGACTGTCGAAACCACACTGGCTCAAACACAGGACCGGTTGAACCGAGCAGAAACCACCACGGATGCGGCCCTGCTCAGCCTTGAGTCCACATTCAACAATCTTGACGCCAAGATCGAGACCCTGTCGAAAACGGTCGAGCCTGATTTGGCGGACCGCCTTCGGGCAGAGTTTGAATCGCGCTTCGACGAAATCATGACGACTGTCCGCAGTACCGTCGACACGGCCCGCGCAGAACTGGCCGAAGAAATATCTCGTGCGGCCTCGGGCGCCAGTGAGGAAGCCGTTGCCGAACTTCAGACCGGTCTGAACGAAGTTCGCGAAAAACTGGTCGCAGGCGAAGATCGTCAGACTCAGGACATGAACAAGGTCTCGTCCGAGATCGGACGGATTGGTGACCTGGTCGGCACACGGATGGAAGAATTTGGCGCAAACCTCGACAAGCGGGTCAATGCAAGTGAGCAGCGTAGCGCCGAGGCAATTTCCCAGATTGGGGATCAGGTTTCGACCGTCGCCAACCGCCTGCAAGCGCGCCAGGACAAGGCCCTGCAGACCCTCGCTACCGAGATTGATGAGAACCGCAAGCGCGCAGACCTGAAGCTCTCCGAAGCGATATCAAGTGTCACCGATAAACTCGAGCAGGCGCAAACCCAGACCAGCGCATCCCTCTCGCCAATCCAGAAGGCGATGGCGTCACTCGCGACGCGATTGGAAATGCTCGAAGACACCGCTGCGCCCTCCAAGTCCGGTGCAGTCGAGCCAACTGATTTGGCAACCATGAATGCGCTGAACGAGACTGATCGCCTGCTCGAAGAATTCCAGGAAGAGGAAGACGCATCGTCTGATCTTCTCTCGGATGAATATGATGCAGTGTTTGAGCCCGGCCTGCCCGAGGACATTGCAGATGACGATACCAGCGACGCATTCCTCACAGACTGGACCGAAACAGAGGAAGTCGACGAAGTCGAGATAGAAGCTGGGACGAACGCCAAGTCAAATGCTTATGAAGAAGACTACGATCTCGTCGAGGACGAATTCGAAGTTGACGCAGATCCGGACAATGCAGAAGACGATTTCTACGACGCATTCGCCGATGCTGATGAAGCTCCTTCCCCAGTCGGATTTGATGCACTTGCCGAGCTTGAGGACTACGGGGACAATTCTGCCGAGCCACGTGAATCGGATATTTTCGAAGACGATGAATTCGACACGGAAGTCGATCCGGCCGGAGAAACATTCGCCGACCCTGAGTTTACAGAGGCGCTAGAAGACGAGCCTGAGGCCGCCTCGCCGGCTGCGAACTATATCGACATGGCTCGCCGCGCTGCGATTGCGGCGTCGTCGGGTCGCAAGGATTCTTCCCCATCGATTGCACCTCCAAGTGATCAGGCTGACAAAGGCTTGCGCTTCGGAAACGGAAAGCTCCCACTCTATGCTGCGGCCTCAGCCGTTATCATCACGGGCGCCACTGTGGGCGGGTACCTTTATCTGCGCGGTAAGCAGGCCCCGACTTCGGTAACCGAACTGGCCGCGCCCGTCGATGGGGCGGCTGCGAGTCTAATTGAAACAGAATTGCCACCCGCAGAAGCCGCCGAGTCATCCGATGATGCCCTTCTGTTCGAAGATGATGTCGCGCCGCCAACTGACTTGGAGACTGCGGCCGCAGACAAGAGCGGCGAGGTTGCACCATCTGAAGAGCCATCCGACCCGATGGCTGAACTGATTGAACCAACGCCAATGATCGCGACCGCGCGTATTGAGCCGACCACGAGCTACCCGCCGATCCCGAAAGTCGACACGCTGGCAAATGCCGCAGCATCCGGGAACGGCATCGCGCAATTCCAACTAGCGCAACAGCAGCTTGCCGATGGCAACTTGAAAGGCGGCGCAGTCCTGATGCGGCAGGCCGCAGAGAAGGGCCTGCCAATTGCTCAGTACACGCTTTCAAAATTGCATGAAAAAGGTACGAGTGTACCGAAGGATCTGACACTGGCCCGGGAATGGACGGAACGGGCTGCAAACGGTGGCAACGTGAAAGCAATGCATGACCTTGCCGTCTTCATGGCTGAGGGCGAGGGCGGCGAGCAAACCTATGCGGGTGCCGTTGGATGGTTTCGAAAAGGCGCGGAGTTCGGCATTGTCGATAGCCAATACAATCTCGGCGTACTGTACGAGCAAGGCCTCGGCATCAGCCCAAATCTGACCGAAGCCCTTTACTGGTTCATGGTCGCTGCCAAGAATGGCGACGCAGGCGCACCGGCAAAAGTCATGGAAATTTCCAAGCGCGTCTCACCAGAAGCGGTGAACCATGCCCGTGTACAGTCTGAAGACTGGACCGCCTCCCGCGCCAACGCAGCAGCCAATGGCCGGTTCGGCGCGCAATCATGGAACATCGGGAATGCGGCTCAAGTACGCGCGACACAGCAGGCCCTGACCGTACTTGGCTACAACATTGGCTCCGCCGATGGAGCCCTTGGCCCGGATACAGCGACCGCCATTCGCGACTATCAAACCGCTCAGTCTCTCGACGTGACAGGAACCATCACGCCGGAACTGATCGAAAGTCTGAACGCTCGCGCCAAGTCTTAGTGTTATGGCCGTGTAAAAGCGCGCGGCCGTTCACTCTCATCCAGGCTGAGATAACGGTCACGCAGTCGCGTTTGGCGGGACTCGAGTGACTGCTGCTCGCCGGCAATGATGACAGCGATGGGTGCAGACGCGACCTCCAAAGGATCCCCGTCCCAACCAACCACATCAGCGGGTGCGCCGGGCGCGAGGCGACCATACCCCGTCAGGCCGAACATGTCCGCCGGGGCGGTGGTCAACGCCGCCAAAGCATCATCGAAGCTCAGTCCGTTGGCGACTGCATTGCCGGCAAGCTGTGTCGCAAGCCGCGCCTGATGGCTGCTATCCCCAACATTGGCAATGGCAAATGTAACGCCTGCTGCGGCCAGTCGCGCTGCATTTTCAGATGTCGCTGCCAGTTTCTCAAACGAGCCCGGAAGATTGGAAAACGCATTGATGATCACCGGGATATCCATCTCGGCCAGCCGTGGCGCCACACGCCACGCTTCGTCCGCGCCGACAATCACGATCTTCAGTGACGGCTCCTCCTCGGCCAGATCCATCACGGCATTCAAGTCACTGGCACGACTCGCTTCAATCAAGATTAACTGCTGGCCCCGTGCGGCGGGCGACAGCGCTTGTGCATCAATCCGGTTCAGAACCGCACCATCATTCTGCGTGATGTAGCGCGCTGGATAGCTGCGCGCATCATCCAGCGCCGCCCGCAGCAGCGTCATGGCAGACTGCCGCGAGCCGCCAGCAAGACCCGCGCCTGCTTCACCGAGCTTGATGAAGGTGAACGCCTTCTCATCCAGCTCCGTATCGAGATCACCGCTCGTATCAGCTACGAAACCCTGCCCGGCAAATAGCGCATTGCCGGTGTTGGGTACAACAACCAGGCGCGTAAAACCTTCGATCCGGGTGACATCAATCGCAGTGGCGTCCGGATTGAACCCATCGGCTGCATTCAGCGCGGCTGAAAACGGAGACATTGCCGCCGCCGTGTCATTCGTAGAATCTTCCGCGCCAACTTCAACCAGGCCTGTTCGGGCAAAGGAGGCGATCAGACCAGGCGTGACCCATTCAGCGGAAATCTCGGTGGCGCCACCTGGCACTTCAGTATCTGCCCCGCCGACCGTGACAATCCGGTCGTCCTCGATGACAACAACGCCGTTTTCGATCATACCTTGAGCGGTGCCGGTCCAGACCGTTTCACCGCGAATGACGAACGTATCGGCGTACGCGGGCGCCGCTGCGAGACCCAAGGCGGCAACGCTTGTAAGTAGTGTACGGATCATTTGCGATCTCCTTCACCAGGTTGGCCTATTTCAAAATCCATCACAGGATTGGTCTCAGGATGGTCGCGGTCAAACATCAGCGCGCCGTCAATAAAGACCTGGTCTGCCTTGGCGTAGACGCTGAACGGGTCATCGGACCAGACGACGACATCCGCCATCTTGCCGGGCTTCAGGCTGCCCGTACGATCGTCAATGCCCAATGACTTGGCCGGGTTCAGCGAAAGCCACGTCCAAGCGACCTCTTTCGGAATATCGATACCTGCCCTCAAACCATCAGACCATGCCTTGGCGGCTTCCTGGTTGAGACGTTGAATACCGACATCACTGTCCGAATGGACGATGGCACACGCGCCGGCCTTGTGGACCATCGGGATGTTCTCACGGACGCCATCATAGGCTTCCATCTTGAAGCCCCACCAATCGGCCCACATGGAAGAACACGCACCATATTCGGCCAGCTTGTCGGCAATCTTGTAGCTTTCAACGGCATGGTGAAAGGCGGTGACCTTGTAGCCAAACTCCTTCGACATATCCATGATTTGCGCCATCTCATCGGCGCGGTAGCAATGCATGTGCACGAGGATGTCGCCATTCAGCACACCCGCGAGCGTGTCCAGTTCGAGATCACGCGCAGGTGGTTCACCGCCTTCGTCCTCGTACTTCTCCCATTTGCGCTTGTATTCTGCAGCCTTGATCCAGGCTTGCCGGTATCCCGCCACGTTGCCCATCCGAGAATAAGGGGCGCCACCAGGAAAACGCCCGCCGCCATAGCCATACACGCGCTTGGGATTCTCGCCGCAGGCCATCTTCAGCGTATAGGGCGCGTCCGGAAATTTCATGCCCTGAACGGTCCGGCTCGGCACGTTCTTGAGGATCACGCCGCGCCCGCCGAACAAGTTTGCGCTGCCCGGTAGCACCTGAAGCGAGGTGATGCCTCCGGCTATCGCCCGCGTGAAGCCTGGATCTTGCGGCCAGACACCGTGCTCCGACCACACTTCCGCTGTGACCGGCGCAGAAATTTCGTTGCCATCGCCGTGCGCGGTCACACCGGGCGAGGGATAGACGCCGAGATGGCTGTGATTGTCGATAATGCCCGGAGTCACCCAGCGACCTGTCGCATCAATGGTCTCGGCACCATCCGGGGCTTCGATATCGGCGCCTAGTGCGACGATCTTGCCATCCTGCAACAGCAGGCTGCCATCTTCGATCAGGTTACCTTCGCCATCGAGGATTGTGGCATTGGTGATCAGGACAGGCGCATTCGGATAGGGCGCATATGTGGAGGGATAGGGATTGCGGTCGAACGCGTCTTCCGACGACGCAGCCTTGTCGGCATCGTCGCCTCCACCGCACGCTGAAAGCAGGAGTGCCGCAGCGCAAACAGCTGCCAGCCCATAAAGTATTCGCATTTCATTTCGCCCCGTGTCCGCAGAAAGGTTTGGCGCATACTGCTGACATTTCTTCCGGCTTCAAGGCCTGAGCCGGAAACACGCGTGAAATTCTTGCCTGCCCGGCCGGATTTGCCGCAATTTGTTTCTACTGTTCCGGTTGAGACGGGTCTTTCTTGTCTCGGCCGAACACCAAGCGCATCAGCCAGTTTGGCGCAAACCGTTCGACCCGGGGATGCCTTGCCAACACGCTCTCCATCCACCGCCTGCCCCACATCGCGTTCCGCCCCAGCAGCACGACACCAAGAATGGCAATCGGCAAGCCAACAGGAATGATCGGCGTGACGAAAGCGATTGGAATGGCCACCACGATCATGATCAGACCGGTAAGCGCCAAAATCTGGCGGAACGCTACGTTCACACCATTGCGCAGCCCCGCCGCAGGCTTTGAGGAAGCTGCGGTCTGTTCCGTTTTCATGTGGGTTTCGTCATCGGCCATTAAGCTGAATATGGGAAAAGAAGCGGGCGCCGCCAGCGATATCGTCATGATGTGGTCAAAGTCTGGTGTCTGCGTTACCTGATTGCTACAGATTGCCCGCTCGTTCCGCGCGCAGGGCGGGATGAAGTGTTGCGTGAGGCCCGGAATGAAACTGCAGTCTGTTCAGGTCCTGCGTGGAGTGGCGGCCCTCCTGGTCGTTCTCTATCACACCAGAGCCCACGAAACTCGCGGCATCGTCCATAATGGTGGCGGCGAGTTGGCTTGGCTTGGCGGCATTGTGACGAATGGTTTCGCCGGGGTCGACCTGTTCTTCGTGATCTCCGGCTTCATCATGGTCGCCGTGACCTACGAATTGAAGCCCGGCATCCAGACAGCTCTGAACTTCGTGTTCCGTCGGCTGACCCGGGTCTATCCGGTCTGGTGGCTGTTTGCCGGTATCACCACAGTCGGTCTGCTCGGCTATTTCCAGTTGGGCAATATGGTCGAAACGTTGCAAGTCACGTCGCGTCCGGAGCCAGACTGGATCTATATCATCAAGTCCTTCCTGCTGATTCCACAGGAAAAGGAGCCGGTACTTGTGGTGGGGTGGACGCTGATCCATGAAGTCTATTTCTATCTCGCGTTCAGCCTCGTCTTGCTGCTTCGCAGATCCTGGTGGCCCTATGCGTTGCTTGGCTGGGGAGCTGCAGTCATCGCAGGATGGATGTCTGGACTGTCCGGCCCGATCGTTACCGATTTCCTGTCGCTGTTTTTCTCGCCCATGACCATGGAATTTCTGTTCGGCGCCGCCACAGCAATGCTCGTCGCGTCCGGAGTTGCGTGGCGAGGTGGGATCGTGATGCTGGTCGCCACGCTATGGATGGTGGCGTTCCTGTGCCTGCAGGGGCCCCAAACCGATTACACACTTCAATGGGGCCGCGTCATGATGTTCGGCTTGCCGAGTGCCGCGCTCATCTACGGACTCGTCACGCTGGAACTTGAAGATCGTTTGGCATGGCTTGTCCCGGCGGGTGTCGGCGCTTTGCTGACTATCGCGGTTTTCCAGCTCTACGGCCTGGGAGAAACAGCCCCTCTATCCGTGCGGGTCAATGCCACTATTGTTGCAGTTCTGGTGGGCGGCTTGGGCACACTTGCTACATTTTGGACAGGTTGGCTGGCTGGTCAGACTAGACCTCGCAGCGTGCGCGCCCTGTTTCCAGCCTTGCGCAAAATACTCGCTGCGATGGTCCGGCTCGGTGACGCCTCTTATTCGCTCTACCTCGTGCACACGATCGTCATCGTAGCCCTACGGGTCCTGTTCGGACGCCTCGGAGACATTCCCGTTCTCGCGCCTGTTTTCCAGCTCGGCCATCCTGGCCTGCTCGACAATGTCGCGTTTGCGCTTGCCTGCGTGACCGGATCGATTATCGCCTCGCTGCTCAGCTACACCTATTTTGAACGGCCAATGGGCGCGCTCTTCCGAAAGTCACGCTCAACAGTGCAGAACGCTTCCTGATCCTTATTCCGCCGCGACGGAACTCGTTTCTGGCGGTGTCCACTTGAGCACAGGCTTGCGGGCGGCCTGCGTTTCGTCCAGGCGACGCATCGGGGCGAGATAGGGCGCGCCCTTCATCGTTTCATCGCCCTGTGCAGCACGCCGGGCAATCGCCTCCAGCGAGTCACAAAAGCGATCCAGCTCGGCTTTCGATTCTGACTCGGTCGGCTCAATCAGCATCGCCCCATGCACGACCAGAGGGAAGTACATGGTCATCGGATGATAGCCCTCATCGATGAGGGATTTCGCAATATCAATCGTCTCGATCCCGTCCGCCGTGAAGGCATCGGAGAACAATGCCTCATGCATGCAATAGCCATCGAAAGCTGGTGTCATGACGGATTTCAGGCGCGCCTGAATATAGTTGGCGTTCAGCACGGCATCTTCAGAGGCCTGCTTCAAGCCGTCTGCGCCGTGGCTGAGCATATAGGTCAGCGCCCGGACGAACATGCCCATCTGGCCATGAAAGGCCACCATGCGGCCAAAGCTCTCGCTCGCATCACCTTCCATGTCCTCCACGAGGCGGAAGACCCCGTCTTCATCCTTCACCACGAAGGGCACTGGCGCGTAAGGCGCGAGTGCATTTGAGAGGACGGTCGGTCCGGACCCCGGTCCACCACCGCCATGAGGGGTGGAGAAGGTCTTGTGCAGATTGATGTGCATCGCATCGACGCCAAGGTCACCGGGACGGACCCGACCAACGATGGCGTTGAAGTTCGCACCGTCGCAATAGAAGTATCCGCCAGCAGCATGGATCAGGTCGGCGATCTCCTTGATGTCGGTCTCGAAGAGGCCGCACGTATTCGGATTGGTCAGCATGATGCCAGCGATATCATCAGACTTTTCAAGCTTCGCTTTCAACTCGTCCATGTCCACGCGGCCGCGCGCATTGGCCTTGATCTCGTCCACGATGAAACCGCATTGAACCGCCGTCGCCGGGTTCGTTCCGTGCGCGGAGGCTGGTACCAGCACGCGCTTGCGGGTCTCGGCCTCGCCGCGCGCGACCAGCGCCTGACGGATTGCCATCATGCCGCAGAACTCGCCATGCGCCCCGGCTTTGGGGCTCATCGCAACCGCAGGCATGCCGGTTAGTGTCTTCAGCCAAGTGGCCAATTCGTCGATCAGTTCCAGTGCGCCCTGCACGGTTGCCTGCGGCTGCAGCGGGTGGATATCCGCAAAGCCGGGCAAGCGCGCGAGCTTCTCGTTGAGACGCGGATTGTGTTTCATCGTGCAGCTGCCGAGCGGGAACAGGCCAAGATCGATGGCGTAATTCTTTTGGCTGAGGCGCATATAGTGGCGCACCGTCTGCGGCTCAGACAGGCCCGGCAGGCCGGTCGCCTGCTTGCGCGCGACTCCGCCGAGGCGGCCGGTGCGGTTTTTCGGCTTTGGCAGGTCAACGCCGGTCGTGTCTTCGGTGCCAATCTCGAAGATCAGGCCCTCGGCCTGCAACAGGCCTTTCGAGCCGGACACAGTGTCCACGGATTTGCTGGAAGCCTGTACAGGAGATGTCGGGCGGCCTTGTGTGTTCATGGTCATCAAACTTTCTCCTCAAGAATCTCAAATAGATCGCGCCAACTCTCGAAGTGCCACGCGATGCCAGAGTGAGATTTTCCAGGCGGGAAATCCCCCCTGTTTTGAAACCCGGTATAACTGGATTTGTAGGTTCTAGCGGGAACTCTCATACGGGCTACGCGCTCCAATTTCGGCTGCAGCTTTTGAGAAAGAGAGGCGTCAAACACGAACATGTTGTCGGCATTTTCACAATTCAGGTAAATCCAACGAGACCCATGCCGCATACCAAAGACTTTGCTGTTGCGATCATAAGTTTCGGATACGGCACTTGAAGAAGCCGCTACGAGCTTTTCCGCATAATCCCTAACTTGAGCGTAGCTCTTATGATTCACCTTGGAGGTTGCGGTCATCAGATAATCTCCTTCAGGGCAGCGGCATAGGCGGCTATGTCTTCCGGTGTCGTGCATTCGGTGGCGGCGCAAATAATCACGTCCCCCATATGCTCACCGGGGAACAGGCGGCTGGCGCGAACGCCGCCGACGACGCCAGCCTCGTCCAGCATGGCGAGAACGGCTTCTGCGTCCATCGGGGTGCGGAAGGCGAATTCGTTGAAGAAGCGCGGCGTCAGGATTTCTACGCCTGGCACGGCTTCCAGCGCATCGGCGAGATCACAGGCCGCCTCATGGTTCAGCAGGGCGAGCTGCTCCAGACCCTTGCCCCCGAGTAGCGTCATGTGCGCGGTGAAGGCCAGCGCGCAGAGTCCGGAATTGGTGCAGATGTTTGAGGTCGCCTTGTCGCGACGAATATGCTGTTCGCGCGTCGAGAGCGTCAGCACGAACCCGCGATTGCCGTTCGCATCGACCGTCTCGCCACACAAGCGCCCCGGCATCTGGCGCACCAATTTCTGGGTACAGGCGAACAGGCCGACATAGGGCCCACCGAAATTGAGTCCGTTCCCGATGGACTGGCCCTCGCCCACGGCAATGTCTGCACCCATCTCACCCGGAGGTGTGATGAGGCCCAGAGAGACCGCTTCGGTGAAAACAGAGACGAGCAGCGCGCCTTTTTCGTGCGCCGCATCCGCAGTTTTCGAAAGGTCCGTCACCGTGCCGAAAATGTTCGGGCTCTGGCCGATGACGCAGGCGGTCTGATCGTCTACCGCATCGGCCAGCGCATTCTCGCCATCCACAGTTGCGGGCAACTGGACCACTTCGAACCCTTGCGCCTCGCACACCATTTTGGTGGCGGCGGCATAGTGCGGGTGCAGCCCGCCGGCCAGGATCACTTTCTTCCGGCGCGTCACGCGCGTCGCCATGATGGCGGCCTCGGCGCAGGCCGTGGAGCCGTCATACATGGAGGCGTTTGCCACATCCATGGCGGTCATCGCCGCAACCTGGGTCTGGAATTCGAACAAGGTTTGCAGCGTGCCCTGCGCGATTTCTGGCTGGTAGGGCGTATAGGTCGTCAGGAATTCAGAGCGCTGGATCACCATGTCGACCGTAGCCGGAACATGATGCTTGTAGGCGCCCGCCCCGACAAAGAACGGACCGGACGAGGCCGACCGGTTCTTGGCCGCGAGATTCGACATGTGGCGCTCGACGGCGAGCTCCCCCTGATGGTCCGGCAAGCCTTCAATCGTGCTGCCGAGGCGCGCAGCTTCAGGTACGTCCGTGAAGAATTCATCGACTGTTTTGGCGCCGATGGTCGCCAGCATTTCTGCACGGTCTTCCGGGGTCAGGGGGAGGTATCTCATATGTGCTACTCCATCAACGCCTACAGGCCGTCACAAAATGCCTTGTAGGCATCCGCATTCATCAGCGATCCAAGTTCGCCGGCATCGGTCAGTTTCAACTTGCAAAACCAGCCTTTGTCTTCAGGGTCTTCGTTGACCGTCTCAGGTGCGTCAGCGAGGGCGGCATTGCCCTCCACGACTTCACCGCCGACGGGGGCGTATACATCCGAAGCCGCCTTGACGCTTTCGACCACTGCCATGTCGTCGCCCTTGGCGAAGCTGGCACCTGCTTCCGGCACTTCGACAAACACAACATCGCCGAGCTGCTCGGCGGCGTATTTGGTGATCCCAACCGTGGCAACACCGCCATCCACGGTGATCCATTCATGGTCTTCAGTATAGTAAGTTGTCATGCCCAATTCCCTCTCAGCGTTTGTAATTGTGTGCCACGAAAGGCAGCGCGCACACTTCTGCGGGACGCGCCTTGCCTCTCACCATCAGGTCGATTTTCGTGCCAGGCTCAGCCAGGTCTGCTCGCACATAACCCATTGCGATGGGCGCATCGACACTAGGTCCAAAGCCACCGGACGTGACAATGCCAACTGCTTTGCCATCAACTTCGATCACGGTTCCCTCTCGGGCTGGCGCGCGCTCCAGCGGCTGGATACCAACACGAACTTCAGCCGGGCCGGCGGCGAGAGCCTTCATAATACGTTCCGCCCCCGGAAAGTCAGCGCGTTCACGGCGTTTCTTCTGGATCACCCAGGCAAGGTCTGCCTCGACCGGGTCGCGGGTCGTATCCATGTCGTGGCCATAGAGGCAAAGCCCAGCCTCGAGACGCAGGGAATCCCGCGCGCCAAGACCGATCGGCTTCACCCGGTCGTCGGTCAGCATTTCCTTGACGAGCGGCAGGCCAGCCTCCGGCGAGACAAGCACTTCAAACCCATCCTCGCCCGTATAACCACAACGCGACACGATGCAGCGCGATCCATTCAGCTCGAACGGCATGTGACGCATGAATTTCAGATCTTCGCAGCCGGGGAAGAAGTCGCTCATCACATCAGCGGCCTTCGGGCCTTGCAGGGCGAACAGGATACGGTCATCGGCGCGCGTCAATACGGCCTTGCCTTCAAATGTCCGCTCAAAGAGCGCCCAGTCAGCTTCCTTCACAGCGCCGTTCACGACAATGTAGAGCGAACCTTGCGCATTTTCCCCGATCGGGCGGGTAATGATGAGGTCATCCAGAATGCCGCCCTCTTCATTGAGCAGCACAGTCAGGCGTGCCTGGCCCTCCTTGAGACTTGCAATATCTGACGGCACCAGCGTCTCGACCAGCGCGGCGATCTCGGCATGCGCGTCATCACCGCCGCCAATGCCATCGGCCAGCGACAGGAAGCATGGACCCATATGGGAGACATCAAACAGGCCCGCCTGCGTGCGCGTCCAGAGATGCTCGTCCTTGACGCCCATTGGATACTGGACCGGCATTTCATAGCCGGCGAACGGCACAAGCTTCGCGCCCAGCTCTTCGTGCAAGGCATGGAGCGGCGTGCGCTTTAAATTCTCTGTCGTCGTGTCGTCCATGACGCCCTTTCATAAGGAGACGGGGCAACCTCAAGCTGCGCATCGTCGCCCCCGCTGTCCTGGGCGCCTGAGAGATTCCGCCCGGCATGCGGGCTTGCTCCTTCGGCGAGACGGCACCATCAGCCCGTCTCTTTCCAGCGTGTTGTCTCTCTCCCGGTCCTTTTGCCTGAGCGTTTCCGGGGCGGTTGCGCCTTCGGCGGCGGGGTTGGGTACCCGCTCTCTCCCGGGAGGAGTTCGTCTATACGAGTCGAACTAGCGCGGATTCTGATGGCCAGCAAGCGCAGAGTCAGCAATCGCCTGCCCGAACGCCGACACTGCCCGGCAAACAGGCAGGCCGGCGAACAGGCAGGCCGGCGTGCATCAGACTTCCGTCGCCTTGCGCCCAAACCACCCCTGCACCATCGACCACGCATTTTTCGAGCCCGACATGGTCTGCTCTGCCGCCCAGGCCGCGCGCGAAGTAAGCCCGCCGCAACGCTTGAGCAGATCCGTCGCGACCGAGCCGGATTCCTTTTTCACGCGTGCAAGTGCTTCGGCAGAAATCGAGCGGGCCTGTCGCGCGGACCAGCCTTCAAAGGCCCGGCAGCGGCGCTTGGCGAGATACCCCATCTTCAGGGTCAGCATGGCGTTTACCGCTCCGTCCATGACCGGTCCGGCGATCAATCCGCCCATACGCCCCAACAGGCCGCCGATCACATCCCCCGTCATGTCGGTCACATCTTCCAACGCACGGCTGACCACGACGATGGCCGCCACGTCCCGAAGGATCAGTAATGTGCCGCCGAGATGTGGGCGGCCAAAATAGATCTGGGAAATCTTCGCGATCAAGTTCGCATTGCGCCACAGCACCACGAAAGCATCAACGGTGCCGTTCATGGAGAAAGCCGTGGCCACGCCGACGCCGACCGCTTCGGCATGGATCAGCTTGTCGACCTTGGCGTCGAGTTTCTTGAGATGGATTTCGATATGGCGCTTCTGGAAAGCTTCAAGGTCTGCTGCGACCGTGGCGGCCTCTGTCATGTCCGCCGCCGCGAACCGGGCCAGCAAAGCGCGCCCGGCCACCATGCCTTCCTCGATAGACGCCACGTCCTCGACCAGGAGCGGATTGCGCTTCAACATGGTGAGATATTTCAAATCGTATTTCAGGCGCTGCGACAGGAGCGATATGTCCGGGTTTTCAATGTCGAACGGCGTATGGGGCGGTTTCGCTGCGACGGGCATGGACAGGAATGACGCGAGAGGCCGCCCGACCAGCAAAAGCAACAATCCCGCCAGCAGCAGGATGAACGCGTACCCCAGCACCGGGTGTACATCGTCGAACAGGCGGTAGAACAGAAATCCCTGTCCGATCACGGTCAGGAAGGCGAGCGTCAGCAGCGCCGCTCCAGACCATTTGATGACTTTCCAGGCTTTCGACCATTGGGATGCAAACTCCCATTGGTACGCGCTGTCTGAACTGGTCTCCACCGGGACTGGCATGGTCTTGGCCATATCGGAACTCCTCTACTGACTGATCTCTCCGAAGAGGATCAGCGAGGAGTTGGGCCAAGGCAATACGTAGCTACATGCGCTCCGGAATGCGAATGCCGAGAAGGTCGAGGCCAGTTTCGAGTTGCTTGAGCACGGCGGCTGACAGGGCAAGCCGGCTGGCGCGAAGGTCAGGGTCTTCTTCGGACGCAATCGGCAGCGCAGCATAGAAGGCGCTGAACCCCTGCGCGAGATTGTAGACATGCTCGCAGAGGATGTGCGGCATACGCTTTTCACGCGCCTGCAGCAGCGTCGCCGCGAAGCCATCCAGTTGCAACACAAGCGCGCGTTCGGCGTCATGGCCGATCCGGATCTCGCCAGCCTTGTGGCCAGCCTCTTCTGCCTTGCGCAGGACCGATTTGATCCGCACGGCCGCATAGAGCAAATATGGCCCAGTCTTGCCCTCAAAGCTCGTGAAGCGGTCGAGATCAAAGACGTAGTTACTAGTCCGGGTGTTGTGCAGGTCCGAGAAGCGCAGTGCCGCCAGCGCCACCTTGGCGGCTACATCCCGGCGCTCGTCTTCCGACATGTCTTCCGGCAGCTTTCCGGCTTCCGCAATCTTCTTCTGGGCTTCTTCGAAGGCCATGGCGTTGAGGTCCGCCAGCCGAAGCACGCCGCCTTCGCGGGTCTTGAACGGCTTGCCGTCGGGACCGTTCACCGTGCCGAAGCCGATGTGTTCCATATGGCCTTCATCGATCAGGCCCAGCATTTCGGCGGCGCGGAAGACCTGTTCGAAATGCAGCGCCTGACGTTGGTCCACGACATAGAGCATCAGTTCCGGAACTGGATCCATATGCTCCATCCGGTCCTCAATCGTCGCGAGGTCGGTGGTATGATAGCCCGTGCCGCCGCGGCTGTTGACCAGCATGATCGGCGGCATGTCCTTCTTGTCGCTCTCACGCTCGATGCGAACGATCACGGCGCCGTCGTCTTCTTCGGAAAGGCCGGCGTCCTTGAACTTCTCGACGAGACCCGGGATCAAGTGATCGACATCACTCTCGCCCTTCCACAGGTCGAAATGAACGTTCAGGAATTCATAGTCGATCTTGAGCGCAGCGACCGACACATCAATGAAATGTCGCAGCAGGGCGCGATAACCTGGTCGCCCGGCCTGGAGTTCGGCCACGGCCTTCTGGCTGCGCTCATTGCGCGCCGCATCCGCCTTGGCCTTGTTGCTGGCCGCCGGGTAGAGGCGTGCGAGGTCTTCGATCGTGACGGGTGGCTGTTCCGGATACGGGCCCTCATAGACGGCGTCGAAATAGATCAGATCGGGCTGCTCGTCATACAGTTCTGTCACGAGGTGGCCCATCTGGAGCCCCCAGTCGCCGAGATGGGTGTCGCCTGTTACCTTGTCGCCGAGAAAACGGAGTAGTCGCACCAATGTGTCGCCGATCACGGCGGAGCGCAGATGTCCGACATGCATCGGCTTGGCCACGTTCGGGCCACCAAAGTCGATCACAGTGACCTTGGGGTCAGCCGCCAGTTCGCCGCCCGCCATGTCGTCCGACAGGATGCCCGCAGCACGCGCCGACATCGCCTCGTCGGAGACGCGGATATTGATGAAGCCCGGCCCGGCGACTTCTGCCGACAGGACCATGGGATGATCTTTCAGTGTCGCCGCGATCTCTCCCGCGATCTCGCGTGGATTCTTGCCGGCCGACTTGGCCGCCCCCATTGCGCCGTTACACTGGAAGTCCGCGAATTCCGGCTTGTCAGAGCGGCGCACGGCGCCCCATTTCGACTCCAGCCCCATGGCTTCAAAGGCGGCGCTGGCGGCCACCGACAGATCATTGATCAGGCTGGCCATTGGTTACTGTCCGGCATCCATGCGGAAACGCTTGCCCGCGCGGTTGAATTCCAATTGCTCCTGGGTCAGTTCGAACCCCACGACGACTTCGAAGTTCGTGCCCGAAATCGACTCATCCACACGCGGAATTTCGATTGTGCCTATGACTTCGGTTTTTCCGGTCAGGTTCTGGCCCCGGAAATTGCCCTCGGTGTTGAAGTATTTCTTTGCCAGCACCTTGCCGTTCCGGCGCGTGACCGCGACGTAGTAAGGGTAAGTGTGAGCACTGGAATCCGCTGCGGGGCCTTTGCCGAACGCGAAATCGATCTCGACTTCAGCTTCCAGTGGATTGTCCTCAACATAACGGCAGAACAGCCGTACATTGATGATTTCACCCGTGAATTCGATATTGGAATACAGCTCGCCACCACCATCAAATTCGACATAGCGCGACGAATCATAGAGGGCACCGACGGGTGGGCACGGGCCGGCATTCTGGCGCGTGTCGAAACTGTCCGCGATCTTTCCGGCACCACAGCCAGTGAGAATGACCGCGGCGAGAAGTGGGGCATATTTGATCATGCGTCGGCGTGTCCTTCTTGGCCTGATGCAAAGGCCTGTCCATCTGTTGCTGCAGATGTGTTAAAGGCCCAGACGTCTCGGCGCAACGCCCGCAGGCAGGAAGTAGGATGAAATGAACGACAGGCAGCCTCTTGTGATCCGACTTGCGGCGCCGCGCGGCTTCTGCGCTGGCGTTGATCGGGCCATCCAGATCGTCGAGGAAGCGCTCGAAAAGTGGGGCGCGCCGGTCTATGTGCGCCACGAAATCGTCCACAATGCCCATGTGGTGAGCCGACTCGAGGATCTGGGCGCTATCTTTGTCGAAGAACTGGACGAATGCCCGGAAGATCGCCCGGTGATATTCTCCGCCCATGGCGTGCCGAAATCCGTGCCGGCCGAAGCCCAGCGCCGCAACATGATCTTTGTCGACGCTACCTGCCCACTCGTCTCCAAAGTGCATGTCGAGGCCGAGCGCCATCACCGGGAAGGCCGGGAAATTGTGCTGATCGGCCATGCCGGACACCCGGAAGTGATTGGCACGATGGGCCAGTTGCCGGGTGATACCATCACCCTGATCGAGACCGTTGAAGACGTGGCGAGCTTCGCGCCGAAAAATCCGGACAATGTCGCTTTCGTGACCCAGACAACCCTCTCTGTTGACGATACAGCAGACATCGTGGCGGCGCTGCAGACGCGCTTTCCGGGCATTTCGAGCCCTCACAAGGAAGATATCTGCTACGCCACCACCAATCGTCAGGAAGCGGTGAAGTCGTTCGCGCCCGGCACAGATCTCGTTCTCGTGATCGGGGCGACCACAAGCTCGAATTCGGTTCGCCTGGTCGAAGTGGCCAAACGTGCGGGCGCCGCACGGGCAGAACTGGTCGCGAGCGCCGAGAATATCGACTGGGCCTGGTTTGAAGGTGTGAGCATACTTGGCCTGACGGCTGGAGCGAGCGCGCCGGAAGACCTGGTGCAGGGCGTGATCAATGCCTGTTCCGAGCGCTTCGATGTGTCGGTTGAAAAGGTCGAAACAGCGCGTGAAACGGTAACTTTCAAATTGCCGCGCATATTGTCCGAGCCGGCTTAGGCGTCTGCCTGCTGCCGGATATTCAAATCGCTGCAACATTCTGGCATAAGGTCGCGCATGACCTACACTGTTGCTGCCTTCTACAAATTCTTTTCGTTTCCGGACTTTGAAGCCCGCCGGGCTGCGCTGGCGGAGACGCTGTGCGGCGCGGGTGTAAAAGGCACGGTGCTGCTCGCCTCCGAGGGCGTGAATGGCACGATTGCCGGGACAGCCGAGGGCGTCGAGGCGACGCTGGCCACTTTGCGTGCCCTGCCGGGCGCGGTCGACCTTGAAGCCAAGTTCTCCGAAACCGACGAGATGCCTTTCCTGCGCCTCAAAGTGCGCCTGAAAAAGGAAATCGTGACCATGGGCATACAGGGCACAGACCCGAATGCGCTGGTCGGCACCTATGTCGAGCCAACCGAGTGGAACGACCTCATCAGCGACCCGGACACTGTGCTGATCGATACGCGCAATGATTATGAATATTCCATCGGCACGTTCGAAGGCGCGATCGATCCGGAGACAAAAACATTCCGCGAATTTCCGGACTGGTTCCGCAAGTTCCGTGAGCGGCTGGAAGCCGAAGGACGCACGCCCAAAGTTGCCATGTTCTGCACCGGCGGCATCCGCTGTGAAAAGGCGACCAGCTTTGTAAAGGCCGAAGGCATTGACGACGTGTTCCACCTGAAAGGCGGCATTCTGAAATATCTCGAGACCGTTCCGGAGACCGACAGCAAATGGCGCGGCGAATGTTTCGTCTTCGACGAACGCGTGTCGGTGCGCCATGATCTCACCCCCGGCAGCTATGATATGTGCCATGCCTGCAAACGGCCGATCACGGATGAAGACAAGGCGGAGGCCGCCTACGTGCCTGGCGTTTCCTGCCCGCACTGTATTGACGAAATGAGCGATGAACAGCGCGCACGTTTCGCCGAACGGCAGAAGCAAATCGACCTTGCCCGCAAACGAGGTCAGGAACATATGGGCCCGGAGGCGCGGCGGAGCGAAGACGCGTGAGCGCGCCAGGGCACATCCTCTATACGTTCCGGCGCTGTCCCTATGCGATGCGTGGACGAATGGGTCTGTCTATGGCAGGTCTACCGGTCCATGTTCGCGAAGTGGTGCTCCGCGACAAGCCCGCCGACATGCTGGCCGCCAGCCCCAAGGGCACGGTGCCGGTTCTGGTAACGACCTCTGGTGAGGTCGTGGACGAGAGCCTCGACGTCATGCGGTGGTCGCTGGCGCAGAATGACCCCGAGGGCTGGCTGGCGGCAGACCCGGAAACGACGGACATGTTGATCTCCCGCAATGATGGCGTGTTCAAACACGCGCTGGATCGCTATAAATACCCCAACCGGTACTCCGACGAAGATCTTGTCCCCGGCGCGGCGCGAGAGGCGGGGCTCGACATACTTCGGGACCTTAATTCAAGGCTGGAAGCACATGGCGGCCAGCTTGTGCGGCCAACGCGCAGCCTGGCCGATATGGCCATATTCCCCTTCGTCCGCCAGTATGCGCATACCGACATGGACTGGTTCCGGGCGCAGGATTTGCCTGCGCTACAGGTCTGGCTGGACGGTCACAAGCAGAGCGCCCTGTTCAAGAGTGTGATGGCGAAATATGCCCAGTGGAAACCGGGCAGTGACGAGCCATTATTGCCCGCTGCCGCCTGACGACACAAAGCTTACCGTCTACCCACCAAAACCGGCTATCTGGTCTTGCTATCACCGGCACGGTCTGTCCCGATATCTTCCAGATTATAGGGCGTGGTCTGGTACATCTGATTTATCCAGTTTCCAAACAGAAGAAACGCGTGGGATCGCCAGCGATTTTTCGGCTTGCGGCTGGGGTCGTCATCCGGGAAGTAATTGGCCGGCACAGCAATCTGCTTACCTGACGCCACATCTCGGCGATACTCATTCTCCAGAGAGGTTGAGTCATATTCGATATGATTGAAGATATAAAGCCGGTTGCCGCGGGCCTCATGCAACAGGCAGAGCCCGGTCTCGTCACTCTCCATCAGGATGTTCAGACCACTGCCGGACGGAATATTTTCGCGGCGCACTTCGGTCCAGCGGGACACCGAGATCGAGAAATCATCCGAGAAGCCCGTGAGGAACGGAGATTCCGGTTTGCGGTTATGGTGACGATAGACACCAAACGCCTTCTCTTCGAGAGTATGCTTAGGCACGCCATGGAAATGATGCACGGCCGCCATGGCCCCCCAACAGATGAAGAAGCTGGAATGAACATGAGTCTCGGTCCAGTCGAGAATTTGCGTGAGTTCGTCCCAATAGGTGACGTCCTCGAACGGCAGGGTCTCAATCGGCGCACCGGTAATAATGAAGCCGTCAAACTTGCGATCCTTAACCTCATCCCAGGTATGGTAGAAGGAGATGAGGTGATCCTCCGGCGTGTTGCGCGCCACATGGCTGCCGATGCGCACCAGAGTCAACTCCACCTGCAGCGGCGTCGCGCCGACAAGGCGGGCGATCTGGGATTCAGTCTCGATCTTGTTCGGCATCAGATTGAGCAGCGCAATCCGCATCGGGCGAATATCCTGACGCGTTGCGATGGATTCATCGAGCACCTGCACGCCTTCACGCACGAGCAGGTCGCGCGCGGGCAAACCGTCAGGAATTCGAATGGGCATAGGCTCTACTCCGCTACCAGTTTCGGCCAGTCGGAATCTTGCTGTGAGCGTGTTCGGATTTCCCGCGCAGCCTTTTAGCAAGTTGTTTAACGTGGCTGCAAGCCGACCGACCAAATCACCACGGGGCCTCTACATAGGCGCCCCGTGGCGGGAGTCAATCGGTTCGCGTGAGGGGATCAGCCCGCAATCGCCGCGCGAACAGCGGCGAGCGCATCGTCGGCCTTGTCGGTATCAGGGCCGCCCGCCTGAGCCATGTCAGGCCGTCCGCCACCGCCCTTGCCACCAAGCGCCTCGCTGGCCGCCTTGACGAGATCGACCGCCGAATAGGTGTCGGTCAGGTCCTTGGTCACCCCAACGGCAACACCGGCCTTGCCATCGGCGACGCCGACAAAGGCCACGATGCCGGATCCGATCTGGGCCTTGGCCTCATCCACCAGCGTGCGCAACTCCTTGCCGCCCACACCTTCAGCAATGCGCGCCATCAGTTTCACGCCATTGATCTCTTCCGGCCCGGCCGGCGCGCCACCGCCGCCGCCCATGGCGAGCTTGCGCTTGACGTCGGCCAGTTCTTTTTCCAGCGACCTACGCTCCTCGCCGAGCGCAGCCACTCGGCGCGGGACATCCTTGAGCGGAACTTTCAAGCTCTCGGCAAGGTCTACCGCAATCTGGGCGCGTCCCTTGAGATAGGCCAGCGCCTCGGCGCCTGTTGCCGCTTCGATTCGGCGCACGCCTGCCGACACACCACTCTCTGACATGATCACGAATACGCCGATATCCCCGGCACGCTCGACATGGGTACCGCCGCACAGTTCAACTGAATAGCGCCGTGCATCGCCGGTGCCCATGGACAGCACACGGACTTCGTGGCCATACTTCTCACCGAACAATGCAAGTGCCCCCGCTTCGATGGCCTTGTCAGGTGAAGTTACCTGAATGCCCGTCGGGTGGTTTTCGCGAATCTGGGCATTGACTTCATCCTCGACCGCTTCGAGTTCTGCTGGCGTCATCGGACCATTGTGCGAAAAATCAAAACGAAAGCGATCAGCCTCGACCAGTGAGCCCTTCTGCGTGACATGTTCGCCGAGCACATTGCGCAAGGCAGCATGCATGATGTGGGTTGCCGAATGGTTGGCCATGATGGCGCGGCGACGGGCGGCATCGACATGCAGGCTGGCCGTGTCGCCGAGCCTGGCTTCGCCCGAGACAAGCTCCCCGATGTGAACGTGCAGATCACCTGCGCGCTTCTGGACATCGCGCACGATGAAGCGCGCGCCGTTACCGAACACTATCTCACCATGGTCGCCGGCCTGCCCACCGGATTCTGCATAGAAAGGCGTTGTGTCGAAAACGAGCTCAGCCGGGCCGGCAGACAGTGCATCAACCCGTGCGCCGCCAGCAGCGATTGCGACCAGCTTGCCCTTGCCTTCGGTGCCATCATAGCCGGTGAAACTTGTGGCGCCAGCATCGTCGCGGACGCGGAACCAGATATCATCCGTTGCCTGATCTCCGGAGGAGAACCCTGCTGCGCGGCTATCCTGGCGCTGTTGCTCGAGCGCGGTTTCAAAACCATCAACATCGACGCTCATCTCCCGCCCGCGCAGGATGTCCTGCGTGAGGTCGAGGGGGAAACCATACGTGTCGGACAGTTTGAAGGCGACGTCGCCCGGCAGCGCATCGCCGGCCTTCATGTCCGCCGTTTCCTTGTCGAGCAGCGACAAGCCATTGCCCAAAGTGCGCTGGAAGCGAGCCTCTTCCTGTTCGAGGGCAGACTCAATGGCGGCTTTGGCGCGGCCAAGCTCCGGATAGGCCTTGCCCATTTCCGAGATCAGCGCCGGGGCAAGTTTGTACATCAGCGGTTCGCGCGCGCCGAGCAGGTGTCCGTGGCGCATCGCGCGGCGCATGATGCGGCGCAGGACGTATCCCCGGCCCTCATTCGACGGCAGGACGCCATCAGCAATCAGGAAGGCCGATGTGCGCAAATGGTCGGCGATGACGCGGAAGGAGGCAAGCTGGTCGCCTGCAGCCTTCGCACCATAGAGGTCTTCCTCGGCCGCGATCAGCGATTTGAAGAGATCGATGTCGTAATTATTGTGGACGCCCTGCAGGACGGCCGAAATCCGCTCCAAACCCATGCCGGTATCAATGGAGGGCTTGGGGAGATTTTTGCGCGAGCCATCGGCCTGCTGGTCGAACTGCATGAAAACGAGGTTCCAGATCTCGATAAAGCGGTCGCCGTCCTCATCCGGGCTGCCGGGAGGGCCTCCGGGAACGCTTTCGCCATGATCATAGAAGATTTCGGAACACGGGCCGCACGGACCGGTGTCACCCATGGACCAGAAATTGTCCGATGTGCCGATCCGGATGATCCGGGAATCCTCGAGGCCGGCGATCTTTTTCCAGAGCGCTGCGGCTTCATCATCTTCGGCATAGACCGTGACGAGGAGTTTTTTCGGGTCGAGCGCGAATTCCTTGGTGCACAGCTCCCAACCGAATTCGATTGCGTCTTCCTTGAAATAGTCGCCGAAGGAAAAATTCCCGAGCATTTCGAAAAAGGTATGGTGGCGGGCCGTGTAGCCGACATTGTCGAGGTCATTGTGCTTGCCGCCCGCGCGAACGCATTTCTGAGATGTCGTCGCGCGCGGGCCGGGGGGCGTCTCGGCACCGGTAAAGATGTTCTTGAACGGCACCATGCCGGCATTGACGAAGAGCAGGGTGGGATCGTTCTGCGGGATGAGCGGCGCAGATGCCTGACGCAGGTGCCCTCGCTTCTCGAAGAAGGAAAGAAAGGTCTCGCGAATCTCGTTTACGCCGGTCATGGGCAGCTCTGTGTCCTTGCGATCAGTGTTGCGGCCGAGTCAATCGACGCACTTATTACACCGGCGATATAAAGGTCCCTTTGCGGCACGCCAAGCGGGGTGCGCCACAAAGGGACAGTTCTCTGGAGAGAGAGAGGGTATTTCTGGCCCTGAAATGTGTATTTCAGGACCAGAAATCCTGTGGATCAGCCTTCTGCGGCGTCTGGCAGATCGTCTTCCTGTTCGGATTCCATGCCGGCATTCAGCAATTCATCCGCCAGAAGGCCTGCATTGCGCCGGATCGCATCCTCGATCTCGTCGGCGATGGCCGGGTTTTCCTTCAGGAAGTTACGGGTCTTCTCGCGGCCCTGCCCCATGCGCTCTCCCTTGTAGGAGTACCAGGAGCCAGCCTTTTCAACGACTTCAGCCTTCACGCCAAGATCAATGAGTTCACCCGTCTTGGAAATGCCTTCGCCATAAAGAATATCAAATTCGACTTGGCGGAAGGGCGGCGCAACCTTGTTCTTGACTACTTTGACGCGTGTCTGGTTGCCGATCACTTCGTCCCGGTCCTTGATCGCGCCAATGCGGCGGATGTCGAGCCGGACCGAGGCGTAGAATTTCAGGGCGTTCCCGCCGGTCGTGGTCTCCGGGCTGCCGAACATGACGCCGATCTTCATGCGGATCTGGTTGATGAAGATCACCATACATTTGGATTTGGAGATCGAGCCGGTCAGCTTGCGCAGCGCCTGACTCATCAGGCGGGCCTGCAGACCTGGCAAAGAGTCGCCCATCTCGCCTTCGAGTTCAGCGCGTGGCGTGAGGGCCGCCACCGAGTCAATGACCAGTAGATCAACCGCGCCGGAACGGACCAGCGTGTCAGCGATTTCGAGCGCTTGTTCACCCGTGTCCGGCTGGGAGATCAGAAGGTCATCAAGGTCCACACCGAGCTTGCCCGCATAGAGCGGATCCAGCGCGTGTTCGGCGTCGATGAAGGCACAGACGCCGCCATTCTTCTGGGCTTCTGCCACGCTGTGCAGGGCCAGCGTCGTCTTGCCCGAGCTTTCCGGACCATAGATTTCGATGATACGGCCCTTGGGCAGGCCGCCAATGCCGAGCGCAATGTCGAGGCCGAGCGAACCGGTGGGCACCGCTTCGACATCCATTACCTTCTTGTCGCCAAGGCGCATGACCGAGCCCTTGCCGAAGGACCGCTCAATATTGCCCAAAGCTGTTTCAAGAGCTTTCTGCTTGTCCACGCCTGATTCCTTGTCCACGAGTTGTAGCGCCGCTTTGGCCATGAGTCGTCTCCTTAGGTCTACCATGGGGCCGCATTTGGCAAGGCCCCCGTTTGCCGTTGCTGAGTCGGATGTACCATATTTGTTCTGCGGAACAAAGGGGAAACTTCCTGCGCGCTACATCTTTTCTTTTGGTGTTGTTTCAGGCATGGTCGCGCATATGCTTGACCGATCCAGCCGCCCCGCCGGCGAAGCCCGCCTTCGCTATCTCGACGCCGACATCGAAATGATCGCGCCGGGAGACTATGTCACCTGCGCGGTGACCGGCCGGAAGATCCCGCTCCAGGCCCTACGCTATTGGAGCGTGGACCTGCAGGAAGCCTACTGGGATGCCGAGGCGGCGAGCCAGCGCATGGTCAAGGCTGGTCACTGATGCGCCGCGCGCTGCTGACGGGACTGGCAACATTTGTGGTGGCGTGTGCAGCGGCAGAGTCTCCTGCGCCAACGCCTGCGCCTGACATGGCACCTGTTCCTGCTGCGCCAGCCCCGGTGGCTGAGCCTGAAATTGAGACAGAGACACCTGTTCAGGTCATCGCGCCGACATGTGACGGCGTTCTGGTACAGGGCGGGCTGGTGATTTGTTCAGCCGAACCGGGCAGTACGTTCACGGTCGCGGGAACAAAGCTGACTGTCAGCGAAATGGGCACGGCGCAGTTCGGGCTCAGCACGCGCGCGCCGAGTGTTGTCGGCTGGTCGCATGACAGCGGCGCATTCGGGGATCTCCAGATTGCCGAGCGCCAGGATGAATACCGCGAAATTTCGGGCTTTGACTGCGACAAGGTCGATGCCCGCTCGGCTGAACAGAAGGCACATGCCTCGCGCAGCTGGGTGAAGAAGCAGGACTCGTTTGCCAGCTTCAATCCCGGCCCCGGCGCGCTGGAAGGTTTTGTGAAACCGGCCGATGCGCCGACGTCATCGCCCTTTGGGCCGACGCGGAAATATACCGGCGTCTCGAAAGTGACCGGCGAGCCGTGCGAGAGCACATCGGTGCATCGCGGCTATGACATGGCCGCGCCGGTGGGCACCGAGGTTCGCGCGCCCGCGCCGGGCGTGGTGATCCTGGCCGATCCGGATCTCTATTATGAAGGCGGCACCGTGTTCCTGGACCATGGCCATGGCCTGGTCTCGGTGTTCATGCATCTGTCAGCGGTCGATGTGGCGGCGGGCGATGAGGTCGACACGGGCGACTTGTTGGCCAAGACCGGCAATACCGGCCGCACGACCGGGCCGCACCTGCATTGGGCGGTGAAGTGGCGCAATCCCGAAGCGCGCAGCCGGGACGGCGATTTCTATATCGACCCGGCCCTGTTGCTGGAGTTACAGCCCGCGCCTTAATCCTAAATGATGAATCAAGGTTACCGCAGGCTTGCCCGCGCCTGCGCAATTGCGCCCTTTGCGGAAACGCGCCCTTCAGACCTGTGGCGCATAATTCACCCGTAGCGCGAACACACACCCCTCTCCCGGATTCGCGCTGCGCCCCCCGGGTCTGCGGAACCTGTAATATCTGCAGCACACCGAACCTGAATGGGCGGTACCCATCAATTGCACCCAGCCGCCCATGGCTCCGCTCGCCCTTAGCCCCTCCCAAGGCGCGGGTGGGCGGAGATTGCAGCCTCCCCCGATGTCCAGATTTTAACGAATGGCCGCCCCGGTCAGGCCGGGGCCAGCCCTGCTCCGGCGGGTCGCGCGGGCGGGTCCGTGGCCGTATCGGCCCAATGGCAGAACTGCCAGAAATCCCAGAGTTTTCGCTGCAGCGTGTCGCGCCTCAGCCGGTCTTTCACATAGCCCGGCGGGCGGCCCATGCGCAGCGGATGCATGCGCCCGCGCTTGCCGGCCTGAAGCTCGGCTCGGCGACGCGCCTGCCACAGCGCCATGCGCCGCGCCTCGGCGGCGGGGTCAGCGCAACTTGTGGTGAGCCGCTCCAGCCGCGCCAGCAGCGGCGCGGGGTCCAGCGTTTCGGGCGGGCCTTCGGGCTCTGGCGCGCGGGGCATGCCCAGCATCCAGATCGAGGGGCGAGGCCCGTATCTTGCCGGGGGCGTTTCAAGCGGCTCCAACGGCGGAAAATAGAGCGTCAGCGTGTCGAGCATGGCGAGCTTGCGCGCCGGGGCCTGCCGCGCGGGGCCGGTCTGGCTGGTCCGTAAAGTGTCCATAACTGGTCCAGATGAGTCCATAGCCGATGCGCGCGGCGCTGACGGGGTCCAGCTGACCTCCAGTTCCAGCGACATGAGATAGAGCATGCGGCGCACCAGAGATTCCAGGGCGCGCAGCGTACGGAGCGATGCATAATAGACCGCGCGCGGCACGGCGCCCTCGCCTGGCGCGGTGAGCGCGCCGCGCACTTCCGCCATCAGCCCGGCCACAAAAGGCCAGCCCGTCTCCAGCGCGCGTTTGATGAGGGAGTCCCGGTCGAACATGCCCGCAAGGATACGGGAGGGTTCAGAGGGGTGGGATAAGATTTATTTTGTTCGTCTTATAAGGCCGACGCAGGTTTTAGTGACTACAGAAGCACCTCAAGTCGCTAGTACCATAAATGAAAGATTCGATTTCCTATATCGGCAAATACTCCATGGAGGGGCTAGAAGTGGACAATTTGGAAGGCCAGTGGATTGGAACGCTTGACGGCGAGATTGGAGGTTTAGCGATTCTCGATCTTGACGTAGTCGGTGAACAGTACTGGGGCACCGGAATGCTGTTCCCAAACGGCGCTGGTATTCCCGGCACACTCGCAGTCATAAGAACCTCTAAACAACAATTCTCACGATTTGAAGCTCCGACTTTAGCCCTGACTACAACGGGCGAACCGGTAATAGCCCAAGATGTCCCAAGAGTTTTTCCGGGCTACCAGCACGGAACTTCGACCACCTTACAATGCCAAACACAAGAAGATGGTCGCCTACGTATAAATTACCATACAAACATCGGAACGATTGGATCAGGACATCTCGTAAAAAGCCGAAGCACAATTCCATCATCATACGACCCTGAATCTGAAGTTAGTGACTGGGGCTCCTTTAAGGAATTTGTTTCCACGTCCGATGTCTCTAAACACATTTATAGGGGGCAACCAGGAGCGTGGAAGTTAAGAACCTCTTTTCACCGGACTAGCAGAACAGATTTGTCGCGCTATATGGATGAAGATGCACGAATATTACGAAGGCACTTGTCACCAATAGTGGAGAACAAGTTTGATTTTGGAAACCCTGATGGTTTAGGAGAATTTTTTCATCTAGTTCAGCATCACGGCTTCCCTACTCCTTTGCTCGATTGGACTGAGTCCCCATACGTCGCAGCCTATTTCGCCTTTCGTAATCCGTTCTCTGACGACACAGGAAGCGTACGAATATTCGAATTCGCCAGAAAGGCTTGGGAGGATAATCCCCGTACTCCCAAAGATAATCACGTAAGTCGTGTCAAACCCCATGTGACTATTTTAGACTTGGCTGGCCCCTTAAATCATCGGACCTTGCCTCAGCAAGCCGTATCGATGCTGACCAATATCGACGACATTGAGCATTTCGTCTCTTTCCATGAATTGCAGCAAAATGAAAAATACTTGAAAGCCATAGATATTCCTAAGAGCGAGAGAAGTACCGTTCTACGCGACTTACGTACAATGGGAATCACTGCGTCGTCTCTCTTTCCGGGACTGGATGGAAGCTGTGAAGCCTTGAGGCAACTACGTTTTGATGACTAAACTCGAACGATGACTCCACAGTCTAAAGTATGCTCAATACCGAAAATTTGATGGCGGGTCTTGACCCGCCCTACGGGGGTTTTGGTTTTTGTAGGGCGGGTTAGTGGAGCGTAACCCGCCATTACCCAGATCTCCATGCTTTTCCATAATCGCGTTTGAAGCGATGCCATGTCGAGAAGGGCCATTTGTCCGCTTCATCGACATAGCCGTGCTTCACCGGATTGTGGTGAATGTAATTCACGTGCGCCTCATAATCCTTTTCATCCCGGATCGCATGCTCCCAGAACCTCTGTTGCCAGATATTCCGTTCACCCTTCCGGCCCTCGCCCTTTATGGTCTCCGGCAGGCATTTGGTGAACCCTGCCTTGATGAGGCGTATGCGGGTTGAATAATCGTGGTCACCTTCCGGCAAGGTCATCATGAAATGTGTATGGTCTGGCAGCACGACCGCAGCAGGCGTCTCGAACGGGCGACGTGCGCGCACGTCTCGCCAGCTTTGGCGGAGCGCCTCAATGTTTGCTGTCAGCACATCCGAGGTACGGTTCTTGAGCGTGACCGTGAAGAAGAAGGTGCCACCCGGAATATAGAGACGTCTATAATCCGGCATGGCGTTTCTCCTTGGCGCCTTTGTTTGGCGGGTCTTGACCCGCCCTACGGGACGAGCACCGTCGCCCCGGTCGTGGTGCCGCTCTCGATCGCTTCGTGGGCTTTGGCCGCCTCTGAGAGCGGGAAGCGCTGGCCGATGTCGGCGTTTATTGTGCCGGACTTCAGGGCGCTGAAGAGGAGGCTGGCGCCGCGGGCGAGGCTGTCCGCATCCGGAATGAAATGGAACAGGGTGGGCCGGGTCATGACCAGTGAGCCGCCCTGGGCCAGACGGCCGGGCGGGATCGGCTCAACCGGGCCGGAGGCGTTGCCATAAGTGACGAACCAGCCCGCAGGCCGGAGGCTGTTCAGGCTTTCCTCAGCGCTGATGCGGCCGACACTGTCATAGGCAACATCGACGCCGCGCCCGCCGGTCAATTCCTTCACCTTGTCCGCGACGCCCTCATAGCCAATGATCACGTCGGACGCGCCGAGCGCCCTTGCCTTTTCGGCCTTGGCCTCAGTGGAGGTGACGGCAATGACGCGCGCGCCAAGGCTGGCGGCCCATGGTACGAGCAGGCTGCCGACCCCGCCGACGGGCGCCCAGACGAGAATCGTCTCCCCGGCCTGAAGCGGGCGGACCTCGAACAACAGCGCCCAGGCGGTGAGGCCTTTCAGAAGGACGGCGGCGGCATCCTGCGGACGGATGTCATCCGGCAGGAGCAACATGCGGTCGGCCGGGCCGGTGAAATGGCTGGCATAGGTGCCGCTGCCCAGATAGGCGACCTTGTCGCCGGGCTTCAGATGGGTGACGCCCTCGCCGACTTCCTGAACCGCGCCGGCGCCCTCCTGGCCGGGCGTGAAAGGAAAGCGCACAGGATAGAGGCCGGTGCGGTGATACGTGTCGATGAAGTTGAGGCCCGCCGCGCTCTGGCGCACGGTGATCTCACCGGGGCCGGGCTTGCGGGGGATGAAATCCTCGACCTTGAGCACGTCTGGCCCGCCGGTCTCATGCATCTGGATGCGGTATGGCTGTGTCATGTGTGCAGTAGAAACCCGGAGCGCGCTGGAGCGCAAGAGCGACTCGCGTTTTGGTTGGGAGATGGCGACAGCACAGATCCTTATTGCGGGCGTGGACGAGGCCGGGCGCGGGCCCTGGGCGGGACCGGTGACGGCAGGCGCGGTGATCCTCGACCCGGCGCGGCCCATCGACGGCCTGACCGATTCCAAGAAGCTGACCGAGGCAAAGCGGGATGCGCTGGCGCCGATGATCCGCGACCGGGCAGCGGCGTGGAGCGTGGCGCATGCGACCCCGGAAGAGATTGACCGGCTGAACATTCGCCAGGCGACGTTCCTCGCCATGGAGCGGGCCGTGACGGGGCTGGGCCTGGCGCCGGGGCACATATTGGTGGATGGCAACGCCCTGCCCGCCGGCTTTCCGTGCGCGGCGACAGCGATTGTGAAGGGCGACCTGACCGAGCCCGCGATCTCGGCTGCCTCAATCCTCGCCAAGACGGTGCGCGACGCGCTGATGAAGGAGATGGATCTGGCGTTTCCGGCCTATGGCTTTGCCCGGCACAAGGGTTATGGCACCGCCGCCCATGCCGAGGCGCTGATGGCGCACGGGCCCTGCGCCCACCACCGGATGAGCTTCGCCCCGGTCAAGCGGGCACTGGCCGCGAGCGCCTGATTCGCCCCTGACCGCCCTGCCCGGCGCTCCCCCCTTGCTCTGGGGCCCGGAGCTTAACCAATTGGGAAAATCGGGAAGGAATTCTCCCCCTCAGGCCCCCGAAATCGCCACATTTTAACGGCTGATTAACCGTAGCAAGAGAGCTTCGCGCGAAATGGGAGGGCTCCGCATATGTGGATATTGTTCGGGTGGCATACTTGGTGGGGCGAGTCTGGCCGGCCCTATCGCTTCAAGATCACGCTGACGCCGAAGGGCCTGCCGAATGATGGCGGCATCTATGTCTTCGTGCAGCGCCGCTTCGTCTTCTTCCTGTTCCCGCTCTACATCGGCAAGGCCGCAAACTTCAAAAGCCGCCTGATCGGCCATGAACGCTGGTGGGAAGCCTGGTGGAAGCGCGGCGCGACCGAGCGGCACGTTCTGGTCCTGAAGAAGGAATCGGACCGGGCGCGCGTGGAGGAAGACCTGATCCGCCGCTACCAGCCGCGCATGAACAACATCCTCGTGCCTCGCGGCAGCAATGATGCGCCCAACAACAAGCGCCTGCGCTTCTGGTGGAGCATCAAGCGCTTCTTCCGCATTCCCTTCCTGGCGCGCTAGGCCGACTTTCAGCTTGGCCCATGCGCCCCTTTTGCTAGGGTGATGCCGGGGCTGGACCTGAAAGGACTGAACCATGTTCGAAATTTCCCGACTTGCGCTCGCGGGCTTGCTTGTCGCGTTGGGCGCTTGCACCAGCGTGCCGAGCGCAACGCAGGCCGATCTCGAACAAGAAGAGGCCGTATTGCGGGCCCTTAAATCAGACACCTGGCCCGGCCTCTATGCGGCAAACGATGCCGATGGACTGGCGGCATTCCTGGCCGATGACTTCGTCTTGATTGGCGGCGGTGTCCGCACCCGGACCGAAGAAGTGAACTGGATGCGCGAAAACAGCTGGGACGGGCCGGCGGATTTCGTGTTTGAAGTGGATGACGTCATTTTCCTCACGCCAGACTCTGCATTGGTCTACGGACGCGGCCTGAGCACGCGCATGGCCGAGGACGGCACACCTTGTCGACACAGTTACATGTCTTCCAACACGCTGCGAAGAACAGATGATGGCTGGCACCCCGTCTCGTCACACGTCTCCGATGCCACTTGCGACCCGGTTGCCTTGGAAGATTAGGCGTTCGACAGCCCTCTGGCGCCCCTGTGACGGGGCTCTGGCGGGCTTCTGGCGGCGCCGTGGCGGCGTCAAGACGTGGTCGGCCAAGGGGTTTTTCCGCACTTTCATGGAGGTTACAAACAACCCGGAGAAAGGGGAACGAGATGCAGTATGATGCAGATGCCGCGAAGATCAAACGCTGGCGGGAAGAGCGCCACTGGTCGCAGGAACATCTGGCCGAACTCGCCGGAATTGGCGTGCGCACCGTTCAGCGGATCGAGACGGGGGACAAGGCGTCTGGCGACTCCCTGAAGGCGCTGGCGGCGGCATTCAATGTCGATGTCATGGCGCTGACGGTGGACGCAAAGACCGAAGCCGAGACGATGATCCGGGAAAAGAACGCCAAGGCGACCGCCGCCATGCGGCTCGGTTTCTTCATCCATCTGGCCAGCTATCTGTTCGGCATGATCGTGTTCGCCGGGATCAGCCTGACCGTTGGAGGTGATCGCTATGCCATGCTGACGCCCACCATATGGTGGACGGTCGGACTGGCCGGGCACGCCCTGGCGCTGGCCCTGGTCGAACTTACGGCCCGCTACCAGCAACAGGTCGGCGCGGCGGACTGATCCGATCGCGCGGATTGAAACCGGCACCATACGCCGTTAGGTTTATGGTCCCGAGGGCTTTCGAGGATTCCCATGAAGAAGACACTGATGGCGGCGGCGCTGATAGGCGCCGTTTCGTTTTTTGCGCTGCCCGCCTCCGCCCAGTCACAGGAATCGCTGCGCGCGGAGCTTCAGGCCGCGCTGACCGGGAACGATCTCGACGCGGCGCTGGACCTTGCCGACCGTCTGTATAACACGGCACGTGCGGAAAATGATGCGGCAGGCGCGGGCGCAGCGGCCTATTCGCGGGCTGAGATCCTGACGGCGCAGAACGCGCATGAAGACGCGGCCAGAGCGTATGAACAGTGCGAAGACCAGTATCGCGCGATCAGCGCGGCGGCGCAGTCTCTGCAATGCGCGCTGCGGGCCGCAACCTCGCTTCAGTCGGCCGGGAAACCGGGCAATGGCCTCGACAAGCTGCAGGATGTGGCGCGAGAGCTCGAAGACATAGGTCAGGACCAGTCCGGCTTTGCCGTCGGGGTCTATATGGCATTGGCACAGGCGACGCTGCCGCCGAAGTTTCACCGTTTGGAAGGCGCGCGCAGCAAGCGTGAAAAGACCATAGCCTACATCAACAAGACAATGCGCGCACTTGAGGCGATTGGGCAGGCAAAAAGCGAACACTACGCCTCCGCCTTGATGCTCAGAGGCGAAGCTCAGGAAGACATGCAAGATTACGAGGCGGCCGCCGCGTCTTACAAAGCCTTTCTCGAACTTTACCCGAACTTGCCGAATGCTTCTGAGGGCGTGTACGAAAACGCCCGCAATCGCTATCAGATCACTCAGTCCGAGATGGATGACAGCGAGGACGACACGTTCACCGTCACTGGCAAGGATGGCGAAGAGATCGTCCTGACCATTGAGCGCAAGCGGGAGGTTCGTTCACCGCGCGCGGGCAAGGAAACCCGCTTGGCTGATGGGGCCAGCGTCCGTGCGAAGATTACATTAAAAGCAGATGGACGCGTGGAAGATATCGAAATCCTTTCGAGCAAGCCGAACGAAAAGTATGGCGAGTCGTTTGAAAACGGCGTGAAGCATTGGCGCTTCATTCCGCCGAAGGGTGTATCAGGGACGGATGTGCCCCCTTTCGAATATGGCATGATTTTCTATGTGACGCGCCGCAACTCGGCCGAACGGCGTGAAATGCTTGCGCGGGAAACCCGGCCCGTGAGATAGGGCGCGTATGGCAGATGACACCTCCTCCTTTTCTGCGGCGCCGCCCCTGTTTGCGGATGCGCCGTCTGGCGTCAGCTTCAAGAAGCTGCGCAAGCGGCTGGTGCGCGGCGCGCTGAAGGCGATTGACGACTACAAGATGGTCGACCGGCGCGCGGTGGATGCGGGCGAGACCCCGCGCACGAAATGGCTGGTCTGCCTTTCCGGTGGCAAGGATTCCTACGGCTTGCTGGCAGTATTGCTGGACCTGCAATGGCAAGGCGCACTGCCGGTGGACCTAGTTGCCTGCAACCTTGACCAGGGCCAGCCGGGCTTTCCGAAGCACGTCTTGCCGGACTGGCTGGAGCGGGTCGGAGTCAAATACAGGATCGAGACCGAGGACACCTATTCCATCGTGACCGAAAAGGTCGAGGCGGGGCGGACCTATTGCTCGATGTGCTCGCGCCTGCGCCGGGGCATTCTCTATCGCATTGCCCGGGAAGAAGGCTGTGAGGCGATCGTGCTGGGTCATCACCGCGATGATGCGCTGGAAACCTTCATGATGAATTTCGTGCATGGCGGACGCATGGCCGCAATGCCGCCGAAACTGCTGAATGATGAGGGCGATGTCTTCGTGCTGCGCCCACTGATCACCGCCGCCGAGGATGATCTGGCCAAGTTTGCCACCGCAATGGAATTTCCGATTATTCCTTGCAATCTATGTGGCAGCCAAGACGGGCTGCAGCGCGTGGCGATGAAACAGATGCTGGACGAATGGGAACGCAAGAAGCCCGGCGTGCGGCAGGTGATGGCGCATGCGCTGGCCACAGTGCGGCCGAGCCATTTGCACGACCCGCGCGTGTTCGACTTTGCCGGGCTGGAGATCGGCGACGCCGGCGAAGACGATCCGAACGTTCCGTTCTAGGCGACGTCAGTCCGGCGCGTTCACGAACAACAGGACAATGCCGCTCGATATTGCGTACTGGAACGCGCCGCCTTGCGCAGCAGCGCCCAGCGGAGTCTGCCACATCTGGAAGTAGGCGCCTCCGATCACCATGAACAGACCAAACCAGACCAGGAGCGCCATGACACACCCCATGATCGCCCAGGTCTTTGCGTCGTTAAAACCTTCAGCTGATCCCCCCCGCACCCGGAACATGTCGTATGCACCCTTGAGCGAGAACGCGGCGACCAGAAGTTCCCCGAGAATGATGAAACACAGCACAATCGTGATCAGGACGGGCGACGAGATTGCGGGCCCGAAGGCGTTGGGATAGGCCTCGTTGCCTGCCATGGGCAGCACGCCCTGAACGAAACTGGTCGCCGCTTCGAAATTGACGATGTTGTTGAGCGCGTAGAACAGGCCCTGTAGCCCGACAAACAGGATCAGAATGATTTTGGAAATGCGTATCATAGCGTCCTCCCTACCAAGAGGATCACATTAAACGAGTTTTCTGGAAATTGCGAGAATTCGACCCGTGACGCAAAAAGGGCGGCCCAAAAAGCCGCCCTTCTCCAATATCCTTCTGAACCTCAAAGGCTATTTCCGCCAGACGGCGGCCATGGCCGGATCTTCCTCTTCGCCCGTATACTTGCGGGTTTCGGCACGGCCGACCACCATGTGGTGTACTTCATCCGGACCGTCCGCGAGGCGCAGGGTGCGCTGATTGGCGTACATGCGGGCCAGTGGCGTCCATTGGGACACACCGGCGGCGCCGTGCATCTGGATGGCATCGTCAATGATGGCGCAGACACGTTCCGGCACCATGGCCTTGACCATGGAAATCCAGACGCGAGCTTCCTTGTTGCCCAGCACGTCCATCGCCTTGGCAGCCTTCAGCACCATCATGCGCATGGACTCGATCTCGATGCGCGCGCGGGAGACCTTTTCAAGGTTTCCGCCCAGCTTGATCAGGTCACGGCCAAAGGCCTGACGCGTCATGCCGCGAACGACCATCAGGTCGAGTGCCTTCTCAGCCGCACCGAGCGACCGCATGCAGTGGTGGATGCGGCCAGGCCCAAGACGAAGCTGGGAAATCTCGAAGCCACGGCCTTCGCCGAGCAACATGTTTTCCTTCGGCACACGTACATTCTCGAAACGGATGTGCATGTGGCCATGCGGGGCATCCGGATCACCGAAGACGTGCATGGGGCCTAGAATGGTGACGCCCGGATGCGGCAGCGGCACCAGGATCTGGCTCTGCTGCTTGTTCGGGGCGGCGTCAGGGCTGGTTTTCACCATGGTGATCATGATCTTGCAGCGCGGGTCGCCAGCGCCGGAAATGTAGAACTTCTCGCCATTGATGACCCACTCGTCGCCTTCGAGCACGGCGCTCATGGAGACGTTCTTGGCATCCGACGATGGCAGGGCCGGCTCGGTCATGGCAAAGGCCGAGCGGATCTTGCCTTCGAGCAATGGCTTCAGCCAGCGCTCTTTCTGTTCGGGCGTGCCGACGCGCTCCAGAACTTCCATATTGCCGGTGTCCGGCGCGGAACAGTTCATGGACTCAGAGGCCAGCGGGTTCTTGCCGAGCTCAGCCGCGATATAGGCATAGTCGAGGTTCTTCAGGCCTTCGCCGGTTTCGGCGTCCGGCAGGAAGAAGTTCCAGAGGCCCTGCTTCTTGGCCTCGTCCTTTGCCTTTTCGAGCGCTTCCAGCTGTCCGGGCGCATAGGACCAGATGTCAGTCTTTCCTTCGCCAAGGCTATGGAATTCCTCACTCATGGGATTCACGACATCCTTGATGAAGCTTTTCACATGCTCGTAAAGCGGCACGGCTGCGTCTGACATGCGCAGATCGTTGAGCTCGTTTTGTGTGTCCTTGGACACTTCGGTATCCGCCATTTTGGGGTCTCCTCTCAGACTTTCTTGTTGGGGGAATGGTAGGCCTTGCGGCAACGGCACCGCAAATTGTTTCTTTGAAATGTTTTGTGTCGCGCATGTGGGCAGGGCTGCAAGATTTGGCGTTTGCCTGCAAACCGGTCTAGGCCAGCGCCATGACGTCGCTCGCCGCTTCCATCATCTTGGTGACCGTGCTGGCCACCAGTTTCCTGTCCGGCATCTTCGGCATGGCCGGCGGCGTGATCTTCATGGGCGTGCTGACTGCGCTGGTACCGGTTGCCACAGCCATGATCATTCATGGCGCGGTCCAGATGGTCTCCAATGGATATCGGGCGTATCTCTGGCACCTTCATATTCACTGGAGCGTGTTTCGTCGCTATGCGCTGGGATCTGCAGCAGCGGTCCTGTTGCTGTTCGCGCTCAGCTGGCGCCCGGACAAGCAGATGGTTTACCTGATGCTGGGGCTGGTGACCTTGCTCGTCTGGCTGCCCAAATCGATTGCCGATCTCGACATCCAGAAACCCTATCAGGCCGAAGGTGCGGGCTTTGTCGTACAGGCGCTCAACACGGTTGCGGGCGTGGCTGGACCGTTGATGGACCAGTTCTTCGTTCACACGGACATGCATCGCCACGAAATCGTTGCGACCAAGGCCGTGACGCAGGTTCTGGCGCATTTCGTGAAGATCATTTTCTGGAGCGTCCCGGTCATCATGGCGACGGGCGCGCAATCCCTGCCGCCAGCCTGGCTGATCCTTGCGGCGGCACCGCTCTCCATGCTGGGAACAACATTGGGCGGCAAAGTGCTGGACCGGATGAGTGATGTGAACTTCAAGCGGGGCATGAAATATCTGGTCACGGCGGTCGGCGCAGTCATGCTGATGCGCGCCGCAGGCTGGCTCTAGGGCCACTGCGCTTACGTCTCTGATTGTCTGTGGCGTCAGCGCCGCGCTCATTCAGGATCCTCTACTCTGCAAATGAAAGTAGCGAGTCCTGTACCATTCGGGAAGTTTATTATATGAAGCCCATGCATCACTATTGGTGATGGTTTGGAGCGCATATGAATCTCAGATCATTGGACCTGAACCTGCTGCCGGTGCTGGAGGCAGTTTATTCCGAGCGCAGCCTGACCCGGGCCAGCGAGACGCTGCACATCACCCAACCCGCAGTGAGCAACGCCCTCGCCCGGCTACGCACCCATTTCGAGGATCCGCTTTTCGTACGCGAGGGACGCGGCGTGAAGCCCACGGCCATGGCCGAAGCCCTCATGCCTGCGGTGCGCGACGCGCTTGACCGGTTGCGCGCCGGGCTGGAGCCACGATCGGCGTTTGAACCGTCTCGCTCGACGCGCGTGTTCAATATCTCCGCCCGCGATGCCGGAGCCTTCATGATTGCGCCAAGCCTTGCACGCCGCCTGCAGGACATTGCCCCCGGCGTGCGCATCGCCTGGACGCAACTGAACCGGGGCGCGATCTCCACCGAGTTGGCCTCGGGGCGACTGGACCTGGCCATCGACATCCCAGGCATTCGCGGCACCGACCTTGAGCGTGAGCCGCTGATGACGACGCCTTATGTCTGTGTTGTGTCGGAAGACCATTCGCTCTCGGGCCGCCAGATGACGTTTGAAACCTTTTTGGAGTTGCGCCATGTCGTCGTCTCCAGCCGCCGCGAAGGACGTTCTTATGTCGAGGAAGTCGCCCGGTCGCATGGCGCGCGCATCACGCCGGTCATGCGACTGCCGACCTATATGCCAGCGCTGGAAATTGTGAAGTATACGGATCTTGCGCTCACCGCACCTGCCTTGCTCGCGCAATCACCGGGACTGGTCTCACATGACCTGCCCGGCGTCTTTCCCGCGCTCGACAGCGAGCTTTACTGGCGGCGGGAAAATTCTGAGGATGCTGCCCTGACCTGGCTGCGGGCTCTGATCCTTGATGCTGTGACAGAATTGGCGGGATGAGACTTGCGCCGGCAGGAGTGTGCCTATAACAGACGCGGGTCACTTGGGGAGTAGCCAGTCGGTCGACAGACCGAGCCTCCGCGTCAACATACTCGGCCTGCAGGTCGTGGCGCGAAGGGAACGGGACACCGTTCGGGCGAGACCAATGACGCCGCATTCCTGCTCGGGCCGGGCACGGAATGATGGTGTCATTGCGTCAGATTTGCCCGGCCTGGAGACTGTCTCTCATGGAAGCCCTGTTCACCTCCACACTCGTGGTCGCCCTTGCCGAGATCGGCGACAAGACCCAGCTATTGGCTGTCTTGCTCGCGGTACAGTTCCGCAAGCCACTGACCATCATCACCGGCATATTGGCCGCAACCCTCGCCAACCATTTTCTGGCCGCACTGGTCGGCTCTCAGGCCGCCACGTTCCTCCAGGGGGACTGGTTTCGCTATCTGATCGCCGTATCGTTCATCCTGATGGCCGCCTGGACCCTCATCCCGGACAAGCTGGACGAGGATGAACGCCCCCGCATGCGAAATGGCGCTTTCCTGACAACGCTCATCACATTCTTTCTCGTCGAAATGGGCGACAAGACTCAGGTTGTGACGATTGCTCTGGGGGCACAATTCGAGCAAGTGATGCTGGTCACGCTCGGCACAACACTGGGCATGATGCTGGCCAATGTTCCCGCAGTTTATTTCGGAGAAGCCTTGATCCGGCGCGTGCCGCTCAGCCTCGTGCGACGGTTGGCGGCGCTGTTGTTCCTGGCAATCGGGCTATGGCTGCTGGCAGAAACGGCGGGGTGGCTCTGACGCAGCCATCAGATAGCAGCGCGCTCGTATTCCTCGTCGCGTTCGGCGGCCAGCCGGTCACGGATGGTTTCTTCATTGTATCCGAACTCATGAAGCGTACGTCCGGCCATTTGCAGGCCGGATTCAATGGCATCCGGGATCACTGACCGGGCCCCGGCATCGATGAGGCGCCGGGCGTGTTCATGGTCGCGGGCCCTGGCGATAATCGGCGCGTCAGGGCGCAATTTGTGAAAGGCTGACACCATCGCTTCTGCGGCGGTAACGTCATCCACCGTAACGACAAACATCATGGCACCGTCGACGCCTGCGCTATGCAGGATTTCCGGTCGCGCGGCGTCCCCCAGATAGGCGCGCCAACCAGCATTGCGGGCACGCGAAACATTGAAGGTACTGCGTTCCAGCGCGACGACTTCGGCGTCTTCCGCCGCGAGGATACGCGCGACGGCATGTCCGACCCGACCAAACCCGGCAATGATGACGTGGCCCTGAAGGTTTGAGAAATCTTCTTCCAGCGTATGCGCCGGTTCGGGCCCGGCCAACTTGTCTGACAAGAAGCCCCCAACCTTTCCGAGCACCGGAATGAGCAACATGGAGAGTCCGGCAATCGCGGCCATCAGCCCGGCTGGCTCCGGGGCGAGCACGCCTATGGCGGTGGCCGCGGCGATCACGACAAAGGCAAACTCCCCGGCAGGCGCGAGCAGGAAGGCGGCCTCGATGGACATCGGGGTCGGCCCGGCAAACAGACGCAGGGCCCCGAAACCGATGACCAGTTTCAGGACGAGCAGTGCGCCGAGCCCGGACAGGATGACCCAAGGCTGAGACAGGATCGATGGCAGGTCGAGCCCCATGCCCACCGTCATGAAGAACAGGCCCAGCAGGATGCCCTTGAAGGGTTCGAGATCGACCTCTGTCTGATGCTTGAACTCGGTTTCGCCCAATAGCAGGCCCGCCAGGAACGCGCCGAGCGCAAGTGAAAGGCCCGCCGTTGCCGTGATGGCGGCCGCGCCCACGACGGTCAGCAGGGTCAGCGCCATCAGAAAATCCCGTCCGCCTGCCGCCGCCGCAAGGCGAAACATGTGCCGCAGACCAAAGCGGCCAATGATCACGATCACGATGATTGCAATGACACCGTTGAACAGGGCTTCGAGCAGAATTTTCGTGACGTCCTGACCGGCCTCTATGTTGGCAAAGCCGACAAAGATCAGGATGGGGGCAACGAGGATGTCCTGAAACAATAGCACGCTGAGCGCGGCGCGCCCGACCGGTTGAGCGGCCTGCTTCTGCTCGATCAGCAGCTGCATGACGATAGCGGTCGACGACAGTGCAAGCGCCAGCCCGGCGATGATGGCGGCCTCTGCCGGCAGGCCGATCTGCCATCCGATGAGACCGATGGCGAGCGCGCTGATCCCTGCCTGAAGTCCCCCTGCGCCGAACACGGCCCGCCGCAGGGCCCACAGCTTTTCAAACGAAAACTCGAGCCCCAGCAGGAACAGGAGGAACAGCACGCCCAGTTCGGCAAAGGGCGCGGCGGCTTCCGGTTCCGAGATCGAGACAAATTCGAGTATGGGATAATTGTGGGAAAGCGAACCCAACGCGTAAGGTCCAAGCGCGATGCCGGACAACATGAATCCGACCACGGCGGGCAGTTTCAGATACCGGAAGACCGGAACCGCCACACCCGCCGCAAACAGGAAGACGATCGCGTCCTTGATCAGAATCTCGTGTCCTGGTTCTGCCATGCCTCGCTATGATTACCTTGTCTGGTTTGCCTCAGCTGCGCCGGGCCTTGAAGAAATCCTTGAGCAGCGCGCTCGCTGTCTCGCCCGCTGTCTCGTCCTGCTCGACCTCCGGCCGCCAGTGGCAGGTCGGTTGCTCGAAAAAGCGTGCGCCATGAATCACCGCACCGCCCTTCGGATCGCACGCCGCGAAGACGACCTTCCCGATCCGCGCAAGGCTGATCGCGCCTGCGCACATCGCGCAGGGTTCCAGTGTCACATAGAGGTGCAGGCCGGTCAGCCGGTAATTTCCCCTAGACGCCGCCGCAGCGCGCAGGGCGACAATTTCGGCATGGGCGGTCGGGTCATGCCCGACAATCGGGCGGTTTGCACCCTCGGCCACGATCTCGCCTGTCTCCGGATCGACCACCACGGCGCCAACCGGCACTTCGCCCGCCTCGGCCGCCTCTCGCGCCAGTTCCAGCGCGCGGGTCATGGGATCAGCGAGAATTGTCATATGGATGGGATCGCCTTACACGGGCGCAAAGTAAAGGGATTGCCTGTCGAATGCGCATCATTGCCGGAGAGCACAAGGGGCGCGCCATTGCGGCGCCGAAGGGACAGGGCACGCGCCCGACGGGAGACCGTGCGCGCGAGTCGATCTTCAACATGCTGGCCCATGCGGACTGGGCGCCCGAGATCGACGGCGCGCGGGTGATTGATCTGTTCGCGGGTTCCGGCGCGCTGGGCCTGGAAGCCATGAGCCGGGGCGCCGCGTTCTGCCTTTTCGTCGAGACCGATCATGGCGCGCGCGGCGCTATCCGCGACAATATCGAAACACTGGGACTGTTCGGAAACACGCGGCTTCACCGGCGGTCGGCGACCGATCTGGGCGAGAAGCCCGCCAGCGCCGGCGTCCCCTTCACGCTCGCCTTCCTCGACCCGCCCTATAGTAAGGGCCTCGTCGAACCCGCACTGGCCGGCCTGGTATCTGGAAAATGGCTGGCCGAGAATGCGCTTGCCGTGGTCGAGACCGGATCGGACGAAACGATCACGCCAGACGGATGGGAGCCGGTCGAGACACGCGACTATGGCGCAGCGCGGATCTGGTTCCTGAAGCGGGTCTAGCCCTCGAAAAATTCCCGGCGCAAATCGAGGTGGGTCTGGTTGGTGCCGATCAGTTCTCCGCATTCGCCAAGCCAACCTTCCGCCGCCGCCCGGCCAATGTCCCTCAGCTTGGTCAGGAAGTCCCAGCTCGTGTCGTATTTGGTCCTTAGGCTGAACTCCATGAGGTCTTGCCCACCCTTGATGGCATGGATGTTCAGACGGCGGTATTTTTTGAGCATTGGCTCTTTCAACATGCCATCATCAAGCAATCGCTGGACAAAGGCGATGGCACGCAGCTCTCCGATCAGGGCGGCATTAAAACTGATCTCGTTCATCCGGTCTTGAATCTCCCCGGCACGTTTCGGAACACCGTCGCGGCGGATCGGGTTGAGCATGACCAGCAATACGTCACGCGGGGCGCCGGAATAGATCAGGGGAAAGAGGCTGGGATTGCCCATGAAGCCTCCGTCCCAATAAGCCTGCCCATCAATTTCCACGGCCTTGAAGGTTTGCGGCAGGCATGCCGAGGCGAGCACTGCGTCGAGGGAGATGTCCCCATCACTGAACACGGTGACATGGCCGGATTCGACATTCGTCGCCGACAGGAACAGTTGGATGCCCGACTCATCCACTTTCGAAAAGTCGATTACCTGCTCCACCACATCGCGGAGCGGGTTGATGTTGAATGGGTTGAGGTCGTAAGGGCTCGCCAGGCTCGACATGGCACTGGCATAGGCGAACACGATCGGACTGAGCGCGCCATAAGGCGTGACATTGCGGGAAGATTTGGAGATCCCCTGCCAGAGGGCTTCCAGCGTATCCTTCGCACCCTGCACGCCGTTTTCAGCCATGCCCGCCGAGAATGCGACGGCATTCATCGCCCCGGCGGACGTCGCGGAGATCGCCTTGATTTCAAGATCATCTTCCTCGATCAGCCGATCGAGCACACCCCAAGTATAGGCGCCATGCGCACCGCCACCCTGGAGCGCGAGGCTGATCTGCCGCTGCTTCTGTTTTGCCATGGCGGTGTTCCTGTCACTTGAACCGAGATATTACTTTGCCGGTGCGGTCTTAATGAGACCTGACCACAGGCGTAGGATGCCTGTCCGGTCGGCGCCACGTCCGCAAAACAGGAATCTGAGTATTCATGTCGATTTTGGTCGATATTGGCACAGGCCTTGCGATAAAAGCGGGGTAACCAAGCAGGATGAACAGGTGGGCCGCCGTGGCGTATGAGATTCCGCAAAAACCCATGATTTCGGTCATCATGGCGAACTATAATTGCGAGGCATTTCTTGCCAGCGCCATAAGATCCGTCCTGAATCAGACCAATACGGCGCTGGAACTGATCCTTGTGGATGACGGGTCCAGCGACCGGAGCGTCGAGATTGCCCAGGAAATCGCGAAACAGGATGCGCGACTGAGCGTCTTCAGCGGCACGCGTTATGGCGGACCTGCCCCGGTTCGCAACCACGCACTGGAACGCGCCAAAGGCGATTGGGTCGCCATCGTGGACAGCGATGACTTGATCCGTCCCGACCGGTTGGAGCGCATGCTGACCGCCGCCGAAGACACCGGCGCAGATATCCTGATCGACAATCTTGCCGTGTTCCAGTCCGACGGTCCCGCCAATATCTTCACGATGTTCGAGGGGGATTTGCGGGATCGCCCGGCCAGGATCATGGAGAGCGAATACATCAAGGCGAACATGCTTTATGGACGGGGCAGCAAGCTCGGTTATGCCAAGCCACTGATCCGCCGCAGCGCGCTGGAAGCCAATTCGCTTCGCTATAATGAGACGATGCGGATTGGCGAAGATTACGATCTGATCGTGCGGCTGTTATCGACCGGAGCGCGGATGATGAGCGTGCCGGACGTGATGTATTTCTATCGCAAGCATGGCAATTCCATATCTCACCGGCTTGATGCCGTGGCGCTGGACGCGCTCGAACAGACGGCCGGCGAAGCGCTCCGCCAGCCGACCCCACACGCGGAAGTCACCGCCGCCCATGCCGCTCGCCTGAAGTCGATCCGGCGCGCCGTGATATTCGATCAGATCCTGACCGCACTCAAGCGCAAGAATGTGTTGGGCGCGGCCAAGCTCGTCGGGACAGAGCCATCTGTCATTCCACTGCTGAGGATGCCGCTAATCCATCGAATCCAGCAGCGCACGGGTAACCCGCTCGCACGCTCGGATCAGCATCTCGAGGCCGAATTGGTGAAACTGCGCGCCCTTTGCGAAGCTTGAGCGTGGCAAACGCCAGTTCCAGAAGCGTGGTCCCGGCGGTCGGCACGGTCTGCTTTCGGGGAGACGATGTTCTTCTGATCCAGCGGGGCACCAAACCCTTGCAAGGCGAATGGTCCCTGCCCGGCGGCCGGATCGAAGCGGGCGAGCGCGCGCCGCGTGCGGCGCTGCGCGAGGTCGCCGAAGAGACCGGGATCACCGCACGGCTCGTGGGCTTGGTAGATGTCGTGGACGCGATCTTCACCTCGCGCCAGACCGGCGACGTGACCCGTCACTACCTGTTGTTCGACTATGCTGCGGTTTGGGTATCCGGAAACCCGGTAGCCGGGGACGACGCAGCCCATGCCGAGTGGATCAGTCCTGACAGGCTGGCCACCTTGCCGCTATGGGACGAAACCCGTCGCATCATCGATTCCGCGCGCCATATAGTTCACAGCTCAAACGAAGCTTGACCGCCCCTACGTCACCCGCTTGATCTGCTGCCCAAGCAAAAAAGTCGCGGAGGACACAATATGACATACGCCCCATTCAACTTGGCCGGAAAGGTCTGCGTCATCACTGGCGGCAACAAAGGCATTGGCCTCGGCATGGCCGAAGCGCTCGCTGCCTCCAATGCGGATGTCGTGATCTGGGGACGCAAGGAAGATGACAACGCTGCGGCCCTCAAAAAGCTCGAAGGTCTCGGAACTGGCAAAGCGTCTTCAAAGAAGGTCGACGTGGCCGAGGAAGACCAAATCGTGAAGGCCATGGCCGAAACCGAAGAAGAGTACGGTCGAATCGATACCTGTATCGCCAATGCCGGGATTGGGCGCGGCGCGGCCAATTTCCATGAAATGACTTTGGAAACGTGGCAGTTCAATCAACGAATCAACTCGGAAGGCGCCTTCCTGACCTTGCGCGAGGCCGCCAAATCCATGGTCAAGCGTGCCAAGGCTGGCGATCCAGGTGGCTCCCTGATCGGAACAGCCTCGCTCGCAGCGCTGTCGGGTGCAGCGCGCAATCAGGCATATGGCCATACCAAGGGCGGACTCATCGCCATGATGAATGCCATCGCCGTCGAATATGGCCGCTATCAAATCCGCGCAAATTCCATTCTGCCGGGCTGGATCGCGACTGACATGACGGATGGCGCGCAGGACAGCGACGTTTTCAACAGCAAGGTCATTGCGCGCGTTCCAATCCGTCGTTGGGGCAAGCCGGAGGATTTCGGCGGAATTGCCGTCTATCTGGCGTCTGACGCTTCGAGCTTCCACTCGGGCGATACGCTGCTGGTAGATGGCGCGTACCAGAAATTCTGATCGGCCGCCTGGTCTCACAAAAAAAGGGCTGCCCGAGGGCAGCCCTTTTCAATTCTGGTAGGACCAGACCGATTACTCGGTTGGCTCTTCTTCAAGTTCGTCCGCAGCGTCGTCGACAGCTTCTTCAGCGTCATCCATTGCTTCGTCCATTGCATCGCCTGCATCTTCCGCAGCCGCTTCAATGTCGTCGCCAGCTTCGCTGAGCGCGTCGCCTGCATCGGCAGCAGCTTCGTCCATTGCATCAGCAGCATCATCTGCAGCTTCTTCGATGGATTCAGCAGCCGTCGTATCTTCAGGAGCCGTTGTTTCTTCTGCAGCGCATGCAGCCAGTACAAGCGCAGCGGCACCGATAATCAGGAGTTGTTTCATGCTTTATTCCCCTACTTCAGGTCAAAGATGACCGGGCAGAGGTTTAACATCTGCCGACCACGACGCAAAGATGGTTTCAGCTGAAGGTCTGATGCAGCGCTTTTTGCGCGAACTGCGCCCAAAACAGCGAATTCGCGCTCGAACGGCGCAGATTTGGGCCGATTCGGGCACTTCTTCATCACCTTCCCCCCTAAATATCACCGTCTCCGATTCGCAAGCGAATGGTCTTTCAACCCGCCAATCGCGTTGAAACAGGGTCCGGTTCCGCTTTGCGCCCGAATCACGTGGATAGGTTTGGAGCCAATCAGCGCCCCACTCCCTGCCAAGAACGGCGCTTGGTCAAACAGCCTTGCGTTGACGCAAGGACGGCAAATTACGGTCTTTTCAGAAGAGTTCATAAAGTCAGGGAGACGCCGTCATGGCCATAAAAACCGCACTCACAGAAATGTTGAATACCGAACACCCCATCATGCTCGCGGGCATGGGCGGTGTGTCCTACGCCGAAGTTTGTGCGGCCATGTGCAATGCGGGCGGATACGGCGTGCTCGGCATGGCGGGGACGACCCCGGACTTCATTGAAGGCCAGATGAAGCGCGTGCGCGAACTGACCGACCGGCCCTTCGGCGTGGACTTGCTGGCCGCCAGTCCGGAAAGCCTTGAAGAAAGCGTGGATGTCATCATCAACAATGGTGCCGACAGTTTCATAGCCGGTCTCGGCGTTCCGATGCCGATCATGGAGCGCCTGCAAAAGGCGAATGTGAAAGTCATGGTCGTTGGCGGCGCGGTGAAGCATGCCATCAAGGCCGAACAGGCTGGCTGTGATGCGGTCATCCTGCAGGGCGGCGAAGGCGGCGGGCATACCGGTCTGGTGGGGACGATGCCGTTGGTGGCACAAGCCGTGGAAGCCGTGAACATTCCGGTGATCGCGGCAGGCGGCATTTATGATGGCCGCGGCCTCGCAGCGGCGCTCGCTCTGGGAGCCTGCGGCGTCTGGATGGGTACGCGATTCATCGCCTCGACCGAGGCCCATGCCGCTCAGATGTACAAGGACACGGTCGTCGGCGCGGGCGATACTGATACAACACGCACGCGGTGCTATTCCGGTAAGCCGATGCGTTGCCGCACGAATGACTATATCAATGACTGGGAAACGCGCCCGCAGGACATTCAGCCCTTCCCGCACCAGGCCATCCACTCTACCCGGACAGGCGTAATTGGCGGCATCGGGGGGATTACGGACGAAGCCAAACTCGATGCGGACACCTCCTGCTTCGCCATGGGCCAGTCGGCTGGCGGCGTGAGAGAGGTCAAGCCCGTCGCGGAGATCGTGGCGGACATCATGCGCGATGCCGAATCAGCCATCGACCGGATGGCCAGCCTGCGGACCAAAGCGACCGCATAGAAATCATCACGCCGGAAACATATACAGCCGGGCCTACAGGCCCGGCTGAAATCGTTTTACTGCGCGGCGGCCGGTGTCAGCTTGATCAGGCGGCCACCTTCCTTGTCTTCCAGAACATAGAGCGCGCCGTCTGGTCCTTGCTCGACTTCGCGAATGCGTTTTCCCCATTCATAGCGCTCGGCTTCCCTGGCAACCGGCTCGGTTTGACCATCCTTGGGCGGTTGTCCGAGATTGTCAGTCGGCTCAGTCTCGAAGGAAACGCGGATCAAAGCTTGCGAAGACAGCCCTCCGATGAATGCATTGCCCTGCCAATCGGCAAACATCTCTCCATCATAGAATACCAAACCGGCCGGGCTGATGGCTGGGACCCAAGCGATCGCCGGGTCCTCGAAAATCGGATTGCTTTCATGTGTCGGGATCGGCTTGCCGCTATAATGATCGCCCTCAGAAACTTCGGGATAACCGTAATTCTCGGACCGTACGATCAGGTTCAACTCGTCCCCGCCTTTCGGACCCATTTCAACCACCCAGAGGCGCTCTTGCCCGTCAAATGCAATGCCCAGCGGATTGCGATGACCAAGCGTCCATACCTGGTCCGCAACCGCGCCGTTTCCAAAGAAGGGGTTGTCCTCCGGAACAGACCCGTCCTGATTGACACGAACGACCTTGCCCAGATTCATGGCCATATTTTGCGCCGGAGTGAATTTCTGGCGCTCTCCTGAGGCGATGAAGAGATGACCATCCGGTGCGATGGCAAGACGATGGCCGTAATGGCCGTTGCCTTTCACTTTTGGCGTCTGGCGCCAAATCACGTCGCGCCCCTCCAATGTGCCGCCCGTGGCGGTAAGGGTCAGCGTTGCCCGCTCAACGGCTGCTCCGCTCAAACTCTCATCCGTCTCATCGCGTTCAACGTAGGAAATGAAGACGGTGCCGTTCTCAGCGAAGTCCGGGTGGACGATGATGTCCCCCAGACCTCCCTGCCCCATTGCCGTGACCGAAGGGACATTGGCGATTTCGCCCAGTTTCTTGCCCGCGGTGTCCAACAGCCAGAGATCACCATCCTTTTCTGAAACAAGCGCGCGGCCATCCGGCAGGAACGTCATCGCCCAGGCGCTGTCAAAGGTTTCGAGCGGGGTAGCGGTGAGCTGCGTGCCGCTTGTGCCAGTGACCGTCATGGCGTCGGGTGCAGTGGCCTCATGATGTTCAGCGGTCGCACAGCCCACGAGCATGATTGCGGCGCTGCCGCTCAGCAAGGAGCGCAGGATGAGTGATGACATGGGAATTCCTCCGGTGGCAGATGTCTGCCAACCGGAACGCCCGACGGCCCAAGCAGTTCCACTGCTCAGTCAGCAAACGTCTCGCGCGGCACCACGTGCTTGAGCGGCTCATTGGCCAGATAGCGCTTGAGATTGTCCAGAAAGGTCTCGTCCGCGCGAATATAGGTCGCCTGGGTCATGGCGCTGTTGTGCGGTGTGATCGCGACTTTGGGATGGCGCCAGAGCGGGCTGTCGCTTGGCAAAGGCTCTTCAGCGGTGACGTCAATTGAGGCGAAGGCCGGGCGCCCCGCATCCAGCGCCGCGACGAGCGCTGCCTCATCTACCAATTGCCCACGGCCAAGATTCATCAGCAGCGCATCCGGGCGCATGGCTGCCAGGAATTCCGCGTCCACCATGCCAGCCGTTTCATCTGTCAACGGAACGCTGAGCAGGACCACGTCGGCTTGCTCGAGTTCGCTCTTCACCAGCGCCATCGGCACAATATGATCAGCACCCTCAGCCAGACCAGGCGAGCGCCGTGCGCCCGTCACATGACCGCCGAGTAGCTGGACCCGCTTGCCGACCGCCGACCCGATGGACCCAAACCCGACAATCAGCCAGCGCGACCCCATCATCTCGCGCATCTCAAGCCGGTTCCAGTCAGCCTCGGCCTGTTGTGCGCGATGCTCCGGACCCTTCTTGAAAAAGTCGAAAGACTGCCAGAGCGCCCATTCGGCCATGGCTTCGGACTGCGTGTGGTTGGAACAAAACGTGCGGGAAATCTTGCCAACGGAGATCAGTGCCGGATTGTCGAGCCCAGCCGCGGAGGACTGGAACCAATCTATCCCGCCAGTCTTGAGTACGGCGATCATGAAGTCGCGGGCATGATCCCCGAACCAGACATCCGTATTCCCGAAGACAATATCGGGCCGAACATCGTGAACCACGGTGCCGTCCCCGGCATGGGAGAACAAACCGTCCTCATCCATGACAATGAACTCAATCTCATGTTCAAGGCCCTTGAGCCTTTCACGAATGCGCGCAAAAGTCGTCGCATGAAGCAAACAGGTTTTCATATTCTCCTGCTTAGCGCGGTGATGTTCTGCGGCGCAAGCACAGCGCAATCGGGATTGCCGATTCGTGGACCGGATTATTTCCGCGATGCGACCGATCTCGCAGCCACGCTGGGCGCCGCCCACGCGATCCGCGTAAAGTGCAATGGCCGCGATGACCAGTATTGGCGGCGCTACATGTCCGACATGCTGAAGTACGAAGCGCCCAATCGCGGCGCGGTCCGCAGCTCACTGGTCGACGCCTTCAATGAGGCCTTCACAAGCGCCGGGCGCATCTACCAGACCTGTGACAATCGCGCGGTCGAGGCTGAAGCTGATTTTGCCGTGAAGGGCCAGGAAATCGCCACGCGCATGGCCACCCATTACTTCCCTCAACCCCCAGAGCGCCAAGACTAGGTTTCGGTCGACACCACGCTGACATCCTCAAGCAGGAATCGCGGTCCTGTGCCGAGCCCACGCGCACGATCCTCCGGATTGTAAAGCTGGCATTTTTTCAGGGACAGGCAGCCACAACCGATACAGCCGTCCAGCTTCCGGCGCGTCCGCTCCATCAGCGCGATCCGTTCATCCAGCATGTGCCGGAAGGCCGTACTGATCCGGGTCCAGTCCCGCTTGGTCGGCGTACGCCGCTCCGGCAATGACGACAGGAGCTGGCTGATCTCTTCGATGGTCAGGCCAATCTGCTGGGCGATCAGGATAAAGGACAGGCGACGGATGTCCGAGCGCAGGAAGACACGCTGGCCGCCAGAGGACCGTTCTGGGTGAACCAATCCCCGCCCTTCGTAGAAACGGATCGCCGAGACCGACAGGCCGGTCCGCGCAGCCACATCTCCGATCGCCAAGCCCTTCGGAACTGCCATGAAAGAATCTCCTATTTCACGCTTGACCTCAACTTAAGTTGAGGAATTACGACAGCTTTATCAGAGATTTGATGAAGAAGAAATGGAGTTGAAAACAATGAGTATTGCCAAGTTCGAACATGTGAATGTGACCGTCAGTGATCCAAAGAAGACCGCGTCCATGCTGACCCGTTTGTTTGGCTGGAAAGTGCGCTGGGAAGGGCCATCCAAATATGATGGCTATACGGTGCATGTCGGCACGGATGAGGATTACCTCGCACTGTATGCGCTGCCCCAGCAAGACCGGCCAGATGAGGAAAGCTATTACCGGACCGGCGCCGTCAATCATTTCGGCATCCTGGTGGATGATCTGGACGCGACCGAGCAGAAGATCCTCGCCGCCGGCTATCGCACCCATAGCCACCAGACCTATGACCCAGGCAGCCGGTTCTATTTCCACGACCATGACGACATCGAGTGGGAGGTGGTGAGCTATGCTTGATGGACTGATCCATTCCTATCTCGAAACCGTGGGCCGGGCATGGGAACCGCGCGACGCGTTTGTTCGGCCTCGCTGGGACTCGCTTCTGCCCCAAAGCGCGCTAAGCTCTCGTCAGATGAGAACAGGAGAGGCTGATGAGACCCATTCAGGCAATCGCCGCAACAGCGCTGGCTATCGGATTGTACGCGTGCGCTACACCGTCAGCGCAGGATGAGGCGCAAGTAGACGCCACCGCCAAGGTCACGCAGAAGAAAGTGGTCCGGATATCCATAGAAAAGGATGCCGAAGCCACGCCGCCGGGACCGGGAGACCGGATGCTTACCGGACGGGACCTTGGCACGCGCTCCTCTGTGGTGGCCCCGAATGGCGCGGCCGCCACAGCCCATCCCCTCGCCACGCAGACGGCGCTTGATGTGCTGAAAGCCGGCGGATCAGCCGTGGATGCGGCCATTGCCGCAAATGCGATGCTGGGCCTTGTCGAGCCGACCGGAAACGGCATTGGCGGCGATCTGTTCGCGATTGTCTGGGACCCGGAAACCGAGCAGCTCTACGGCTATAATGGCTCCGGCCGCTCGCCCCAGGGCGCAACGCTGGACGACATGCAGGCCAAGGCCGACGAATTCATGCAAGGCGAGGAGATTCCGCCCTTCGGCGCCGCGCCGGTGACTGTGCCCGGCACAGTCGATGGCTGGTACGCACTGCATGGCAAATTCGGCAAGCGGCCGATGAACATGAACCTCGAACCGGCCATTCAGTACGCCCGTGACGGCGCGCCGATCCCGGAAGTCATTGCCTATTATTGGGGCCGCAACGCAACGCGCCTGCAGGAAGCGGCTGACAGCGGCATGCTGGAAGAGTTCGACAATGCGAAGGCGACCTATTTCTCGCCCGCCCCGAAAGAAGGCAGCCTGTTCCGCAATCCGGACCTTGCCGACACGCTGGAGCGGATAGCCTATAAAGGCCGCGACGAATTCTATTCCGGCGAAACCGCCCACATCATGGGCGACTATTTCGAGCGGATCGGCGGCTTCCTGACTTATGAGGATTTTGCCACCCATACCGGGGACTGGGTCGAGCCGATCTGCGTGACCTATCGCGGCGACTACAAGGTCTGCGAACTGCCGCCGAACACGCAGGGAATTGCGGCGCTACAGATGTTACAAATGCTGGAACGGTTTGACCTGCGCGGCATGGGCTTCGGGTCGGCGGACTCAATCATGGCGCAAGTGGAAGCGAAGCGGTTGGCATTCGAAGATCGCGCGCGGGGGTATGCGGATCCCGCCTTTAGCGGTGTTGATCCAGACCTGTTTATTGATAAGCGCTACGCTAATTATCGCTCTCAACAAATCGACATCACCAAACCCACAAGTTTTGCAGGACAATCGGGGCGTGGATTCCGAATTTCATCTGAGGGGAAACCGCTCTTGCCGATAGCTAGTGATATAATTCTTGAGGCAGACAAAAAACTCCAAGACGGCGACACGACCTACCTAACCGTTACGGACAAGGACGGCATGATGGTGTCCCTTATCCAGTCGAACTATCGCGGCATGGGCTCGGGCCTCGTCGCGGATGGGCTTGGCTTCATGTTCCAGGATCGCGGCCAGTTGTTCAGCCTCGACCCGGCCCATCCAAACGTCTTCGAGCCCGGCAAGCGGCCCTTCCATACGATCATCCCTGCTTTCGCCTTCAAGAAGGACATGCCGGGCTGCCAGGTGCGGGCCGTGCCAATCGAACAGGCCTGCCCGTTCGAACCCTGGCTGAGCTTCGGCCTGATGGGCGGCGGCATGCAGCCGCAGGGCCATGTGCAAGTCATCCTGAACCTCGTCGATTTCGACATGGGGCTTCAGGAGGCGGGCGATGCCGCGCGTTGGGAACATGTTGGCGGCTGCGAGCCGACGGATGATCTCAATGGCGATGCCTGTGAAACCGATATGGGCGTCGTGCATCTGGAGAGCGGCATCCCGCCTGAAACCCGCGCCGAACTGGAAGCGCGCGGCCATGCGGTGGAGTGCTGCCAGGCCAATGCGGGCGGCTATCAGGCGATCATGCGCGACTTCGAAACCGGCACCTGGATCGCCGCCACCGAAATGCGCAAGGATGGCAGCGCGGATGGGTACTAGCCGTCTCGCTCCTCTCCCACTAGGGAGAGGGGCATGACGACGAAATTTGCACCTGAAGCCCCCGCCAATTGTCCGCTATGCCCGCGCCTTGTGGCGTATCGGGAAGAGGTCGCCGTGAAAGAGCCGGACTGGTTCAATGGCGCGGTGCCGAGCTTCGGGCCGGAGGATGCCGAATTGCTGATCATCGGCCTCGCGCCCGGCGTAACGGGGGCCAACCGGACGGGCCGACCGTTCACCGGCGACTGGGCCGGAGACCTGCTCTATGCGACCATCGACAAGTTCGGCTTTTCCACCGGCACCTATGATGCGCGGCCGGATGACGGGCTGAAGCTGAAGCGCGCCATGATCACCAATGCCGTGCGCTGTGTGCCGCCACAGAACAAGCCGGTCGGCGCCGAGATCAATCAGTGCCGTCCCTTCCTCGCCGCGCGCATTGCGGCGCTGCCGAAGCTGAAGGCAATGATCTGCCTCGGCAAGATTTCCCATGATTCCACCGTGCGCACGCTCGGCCTGAAACTGAAGGATTATCCCTTCGGCCACGGTACGCACTATGATGTGGAATTTGAGGGCCGCCCCCTGGCGCTCATCTCATCCTATCATTGCAGCCGGTACAACACGAACACCCGCCGCCTGACGCCGGAAATGTTCGAGGATGTGTTCGCGATGGCGAAGAAAGTGACAGATTCCGACTGAGGGGTTTGCAATAGCGGATTTTCCGTTTATCGATAATATTGATTTTCGATAAAGGTCTATCCCATGCCCCGATATGCCGTTCCGGTTCTGACATGCATTCTGGCACTGGCATTCCTCGGTGCCGGGGCCGCCCATGCCGCAAAACTTGAAGTCGGCCCGGACGCACCATTCTGGATCAGGCTGGCGACAGACGCCCTGCTCTATGCGCACATCGGCGGTGGGGCTATCGGGCTCGTGTCCGGTGTTGCCGCGATTGCGACGCGCAAAGGCCGCCCTCTTCACAGGCTTGCCGGGCAGATCTTCTTCGTGTCCATGTTCATAACTTACCTGATCGGCGCGGGCGTCGCTCCATTCCTCGAGGAAGGACAGCGACCCAATTTCGTGGCCGGCATTCTGGCCCTGTACCTGCTCGTCACGGCTCTGCTTACTGTCAGGCAGCGCGGGCCTGTCCGGGTCAATTGGCGGCATTATACAGGACTGGCGACAGCGCTCGGCATCACACTGATGGGTGTGGGATTCATGTATATGGGCGCGAACAGCCCAAGCGGCACCGTGGATGGTTCGCCGCCTCAAGCCTTCATCCTGTTCATTGTAGCTGGCAGCTTCGCCGCGTTTGGCGAACTGAACGTGATCCTACGACAGGCGCTGTCCTACACGGCGCGCATCTCCCGCCACCTCTGGCGCATGTGCTTCTCGATGTTCATCGCATCCGGTTCACTTTTTCTGGGGCAGCCGCAAGTGTTTCCCGAAGGCTTCAGCCAGACCGCCTGGCCCTTCCTGCTGGCCTTTGCCCCCTTGATCGCCCTGATTGTCTGGCAGGGCCTGTTGAGGCTTCGCGGCGGGAGACTACGCGCCGCCTGAGCGGCAGTGCTCACCCCTCCTTCAGGATTCGCGCCTTCTGGCGTTGCCAGTCTCGCTTTGCTTCGACGTCACGCTTGTCATGGCTCTTGCGCCCGGTGGCGAGACCAATGAGGATCTTGGCCATACCACGCTCATTGAAATAGAGTTTCAACGGCACAATCGTGCGACCGGCCCGCTCAACCGATTGCGAGAGCTTGGCCAGTTCCCGTTTTGACACGAGCAGCTTCCGCTTGCGCTTTGGCTCATGATTGAACCGGTTGGCGGCGTTGTAGATCGGGATATCCGCATTGATCAGGTAGAGACCGCCATCTTCCGGGCTGACATAGGCTTCAGCGATATTGGCCTTGCCCTGGCGCAGCGATTTTACCTCGGAGCCGACCAGCATGATGCCGGCCTCTAGCGTGTCCTCGACCGCATAATCGCGGCGGGAGCGGCGGTTCTCCGCGACCAGCCCATCCGAGCGGCCCTTGGTCTGGTTTTTCTTCGACATGGCCCTGATTTAGGCGCTCAGGCCCGCAAGCGCCATGGCCTGATCTATTTCAGCCCGTTTTTCTGCAGATGGGGTGGTGATCGGCAGGCGCACCTCATCGGTGCAGAGGCCGAGCCGGAACAGGGCATATTTCGCCGGTCCGGGCGATGGCGAGCAGAACATGGCCTTGTGCAGCGCAATCAGCTTGCGCTCTATCGCGCGGGCCTCATCGAGATCTCCGGCGTGGAAAGCTGTGTGCATGGCGGCGCAGGCTTCCGGCATGACGTTCGCGGTGACCGAGATGCAACCCATGCCCCCCATGGCAAGGTGGCCGAGCGCGCTCGGGTCATCGCCCGACAGCTGAACAAATTGGGTGCCTTCAGGGATCGACGCGGCATGCTGACTAACGCGGTCCATATCGCCGGTCGCATCCTTGATGCCGACAATGTTCGGCAATTGGGCGAGGCGTGCGACGGTATCCGGTGCAAGATCGACCACAGTGCGGCCCGGCACATTGTAAAGCAGGACCGGAAGCGCAACCGAGTCGTTGATCGCGCGGAAATGGGCCTCAAGGCCTTCCTGGTTGGGATTGTTGTAATAGGGGCAAACCACCAGCGCGGCGTCAGCGCCAACGGCCTTGGCGTGCTCGACCAGTTCGATCGCCTCGTCTGTGGCATTGGCCCCGGCCCCGGCAATCACGGGCACGCGACCTTTGGTAATTTCAACACAAAGCGTTACGACATCCTTATGCTCTTGGGTGGAGAGTGTGGACGTCTCGCCTGTTGTGCCGACCGGCACGAGCGCGCTGGAACCGCCAACAATCTGGCGCTCTACCAGCGCCGCAAAAGCGTCCCGGTCAACGGCACCATTCCTGAAAGGTGTGACGAGAGCTGGGATTGAGCCATGGAACATCGTAAATTTGCCGCGATTCAGGTGTTGTTTGTCTTGATCGAGTATGAATCGCCAATGCCTTCTCACGCTTTGGCCAAGAAATAAACTCTGCAGAGACGTTTCATGATGCGACCCGTTGCCATTTTTGCCGCTCTTGCCGTGCTGTCTCAGGCGGCTGCCGCCGCTGGCGTGCCGGAATCCCCGAGTCTGAAACCCGACCGACCCTATACGTCTTCCGTAACGGATGCCCGCAATGCGGAAATCCTGCACAAGGCACTCCGCGCGGCTGACCGCTATGACTGGCCGACTGTGGCACATCTGCAGACTCAGGCCTCTGATGCCGACGTGCGAAACCTCATTATGTGGATCCGGGCCAGCCGCGGCGTTCCGGGCATGAATTTCTCGGAAGTCTCGTTCGCGCTGGACAAGCTGCAAGACTGGCCGAAAACGACCTCCATGCGCCGCCGCGCCGAAGAGATTATCGGCGAATCGTCTTTCAGCCATAAGGAACGCATCGACTGGCTGACCGAGTCGGGTCCGATTACCGGAGCTGGCAAGATCGCGCTGGCCGATAGCTGGCGTGCGATTGGTGAACCCGGCAAGGCGCTGGAAGCCGTGCGCGACGCCTGGCACAATAATTCCCTCGAACGCGACGTCGAGCGCGAAGTCCTGTCCACTTATGGCAAACAGCTGACCCAGGATGATCACCGCGCCCGTGTCGAGTTCCTGCTATGGACCAACCAGCGCACGGCTGCATCGAAGCTCAAATACCTGCTCACGTCTGACTATCGTAAACTGGTCGACGCCCGCATCGCGCTCGCTGCGCGGTCGCGCAATGTCGATGCATTGGTCGATGCCGTCCCCGCCAACTTGCAGGACAATCCCGGCCTGCTTTACGAGCGCGCCAAATGGCGCCGCCAGAAACTGCGCAACCAGGATGTGGCGACCCCTCTGCTGACGGGCATCGACGGGAATGACATTCCGGAAGCTGGCCGCTCGCGCCTGTGGGACGAACGCAACATCGCCATCCGGACAGACCTGAAGGACGGCAACTGGAGCCGCGCCTACCAGCTGGCCTCACCGCATGGCATGGAAAGCGGCGGCGACTTCGCCGAGGCCGAATGGGTGTCGGGCTGGATCGCCCTGCGCCTGAAGAATGATGCGGATCGCAGCCTGCAGCATTTCGAGACCATGTCTGACGGCGTCTCAACACCGATCAGCCTTGCACGCGGCAAGTATTGGGCCGGTCGCGCCCGCGATGCGCTTGGCCAACCGGATGCCGCACGAACAGACTACACGGCAGCAGCTGAGCACAAGTTCACCTATTACGGACAACTTGCCGCCGAGCGTCTGGACGACAAGAAGCTCGCCTTCCCGAAGACCTCAGAGCCGACTGCAGAAGAGATTTCGGCCTTCGAGGACAAGCCAATGGTTCAGGCCCTGCGCCTGCTTGGCGAGAGCGGTGAGGAACGCCTGTTCCGTGAATTCGCCTATCACATGGACGACCTGCTTGAGACCGAGTCCGAATATCTGCTGCTCGCCCGCATTGCTACGGAGTATCAGGTGCCGGATGTCGGGGTTCGTGGTGCCAAGGCCGGTCTTGCCAAAGGCATTGTCTCTACCGATGCCGCCTACCCGGTGGTTGCCTATCCGCTTCTGCGCGAGCCACAGGTAGAGCGGCCGCTAATGCTGGCCCTGTCTCGGCAGGAAAGCGAAATGAACCCGAACGCGATCAGCCATGTTGGCGCACGCGGCCTGATGCAATTCATGCCGGCTACCGCTCGTAACGAAGCGCGGCTACGCGGCCTGCCTTACCGCACTTCTTGGCTGACCGATGATCCGGGCTATAACATGACCCTAGGCGGCCAGCATCTGGACACGCTGCTCTCGCGGTTCAATGGCAGCTACATCATGACAGCCGCCGCCTATAATGCCGGGCCTAGCCGACCGCGCCAGTGGATCCAGGACTATGGCGATCCCCGCACTGGTCAGGTCGATCCGATTGACTGGGTGGAATTCATTCCCTTCTCGGAAACACGCAATTACGTCCAACGCGTCCTTGAGAACACTCAGGTTTACCGTCACCGCCTCAGCGGAGAGCCGATTGATATCGAGATTGAGGAAGATCTCGACCGAGGGCGGGAATAGGTCCTACCGCGCCGGAACGTGCGCCGCGATCAGCTGAGGCCCGTCCGCAGCAAACGCCCGCTCAAGCGCAAGATCGAACTCTTCCGCATTCGTGGCGTTGACTGCGGGTACACCCTGCGCCTCTGACAGCTTCACCCAATCGATCTCGGGATGGCCGAGGCCAAGCAGTTCCTGCGCGGCAGGCCCCGGATTGCCAGCGCCTGTCCGCGCCAGTTCTATATTCAGGATACGGTAGGAATGGTTGACGAAGACCACGTTGACCACATTCGCGCCTTCGCGCGCCATGCTCCAAAGTGCCTGATTGGTATACATGCCCGCACCGTCGCCGGTGATGCAGAGCGTCTTGCGGTCAGGCGCAGCGAGCGATGCCCCCAACGCGAGCGGCATGCCCTGCCCGATCGCGCCGCCCGTCAGCATCATCCAGTCATGCGGCCGGGCGCGCTGGGTCATCAGGAAGCTAGGCAGGCCATTGGAGACGCCATCATCCGAGACGAAACTGCCTTCCGGCATGTGGCGGGCAATGGATGCGCCAATGGTTGCAGCGTTGAGAGCGCCTGTCGGTGCACCCGGCAGGTCCAGCTCAGCCACCGGGGCGGCTTCCTTCGCACCGAGCGCATCTGCGAGCGCCTCAAGGATCGCGGCGCTGTCGGTCTCCGGTCCGCCAATCTTCATCGGTGTACATCCTTCCGGCACAAGCACGCTCGGCTTGCCGGGATAAGCGAAGAAGGCCACCGGCACCTGCGTGCCTGCAATCAACATCAGGTCTGAGCCTTCGAGGTCCGACATGGCGCCTTCCGCGAAGTATTGCATCCGGTCTGGAATGAACCGCCCCGCACCACGCGCCTGTCGCGGGAAGAACGTGTCGGTCAATACGCGAACGCCTGCGGCTTTCACGCGCGCCGCCTGCGCTAGGCCCGCTTCGGTCAGTGCAGTGCCATTGATGATAATGATCGGCTTGCTGGCAGATTTGACTGCGGCTGCGGCGACATCGATCACAATCGGGTCAGGCTGGCGCAGGGATGGCCGGGCGCGCGTTGCGCCGGGCTTCCCGCCTTCCAGCCAGGCGGTGTCGGCGGGAAGGATCAGAGACACCGGACCAGGTTCGGGTCCAAAGCTCGCCTCCCATGCCTGCGCGGCCAGATCGCCGGCTTGCCCGACTTTGTCGGCGGATTTGATCCAGCGCGAATTCGGCCCCGCCATGCCGATGACGTCAGAGGCCAGCGGCGCGTCATAGCGCTGGTGCGGCACGGCATGGTCCCCGATCACATTGATCATAGGCGTCCAGGCCCGGCGGGCATTGTGAATGTTTGCGCCGCCATTGAGATATCCCGCACCGAGATGCAGCAACGTCATGGCCGGCGTTCCGGTCACGCGCGCATGGCCGTCGGCGGCGCCCGTCGCAACGCCCTCGAACAGGCAGAGCGTCGACTTGATGCGCGGCTCATGATCGAGCGCGGTGACAAGATGCATTTCCGATGTGCCGGGATTCGCGAAGCACGCCGTCACGCCATGATCGGCCAGCGTGGATACGAGCGCTTCGGCGCCGGTCATGGACTGGGTTGGCTGGTCTGTCATCCGGATTCCCTTTGAGATTCTTGTTCGTGTTCGGTGTCGTGCACTACAGGATGAGCAAATTCGCTGGCGTCTCGCTAGATTCGGCAAACAGCGTGTCGACCTGATCCTGCCTGAGGTCCTGCGTGCGCGATTGGTTGATGTAGCCCTTCTCGGTAATCTCACCATTGTCCGCCAACGGAGGATAAGTCTGAAGCAACACTCGCGCGACGCGAGCGGAAACATTCGGATGCGTCTTGTTGTGCAGGGCGAGGCCTTCGCGAATTTTCTCATGTATGGCTGGGTGCGCGACCAATTGGTCAAGAGGCAAATCCTCCCCAACCAGCCGGCGGCACCACGCCTCATTCAGGAAACCCAGGAGACGGACATCATTCTTGTTTAGGCCGCAGACGACGGCATCTGATAGTGCACCACCCGTCGCAGCCACGGCCTGCACGCGCACGGTGCCTGCCGAAACCCAGGTCCCGTTGGCGAGCTTGAACTCTTCGGCCGTGCGTCCATCAAAAGCGAGCCCCCGTTCGGGATTGTCGGGATCGACGAATTTCACCGCATCGCCGAGCTTGTAGAAGCCTTCCTCGTCGAAAGCTTCAGCGGTCTTGGCTTCGTTGCGGAAATAGCCGGGCGTAACGTTTACCCCTTTAACCCGCAGCTCCATCTTTTCGGCGTTCGGCACCATCTTGAACGTGTTGCCTGGCAGCGGCAGGCCGATCAGGCCCATCCGGTCATTCGGCCAATGCACATTCGAGGCAGTTGGGGCGGTCTCAGTTGCGCCATAGCCTGCCGACAATGATATCCGTTCGCCAGTGATGCGCACGGCGACCGCCTGAATGCGCTCATAGATATCCTGCCCCATGGACGCGCCACCATAGGCCATGCAAACGAGCCGCTTGAAGAATACCTCAGCCAACTGATCATCGCGCTCAAGCTCGGTCGCGAGCGCGGCCCATGCCGCCGGCACGGTCGTGTGCTGGGTGGTGGAGACCTCTTTCAGGTTGCGCAACATTTCCGGAAGTCGCGCCGGCGTCGGCGCGCCTTGGTCGATGTAGAGCGTGCCGCCCCAATCCAGCATGTTGTGCAGGATCGAATGCGCGCCATAAGTATGGCTCCATGGCAGGAAATTGCACATCACCTGCGTGCCGCCCGTGAGTTTATCCAGACGATCTTCATCCCAGATCGAGCGGATCATCCTGGCATTGGAGGCGACCATGCCGTGGAGATTGATGACCGCCTTGGGTTCACCTGTGGACCCAGACGTCATCATGTATTTTGCCACTGTGTCCGGCGTGAGACGGGCATAGGCTCCATCCACCGCCAAAGTCGGCGACCGCATGAATTGTTCGAAACGTACCGCATCGTAACGCTCCGGCGCGTTGCCGCTATAAATGACGAGGCGACCTTCGAGATCCAGCCCATCCAGCGCGCGCTGATAGTCCGTCCCATCCTCGACATAGATGAATTTCGGCTGGGTCAGGCCATCAATATACTTGAGGCGGCCAAGGTCTTCGCTGAGCAGCGCATAGGCTGGTGTGACGGGCACGGCCGGGCTGCCCGCCCACATGGCGGCATACATGATCAGGGCGTTGGCAATGGAGTTCTTCGACAGGATCATCAGCGGCGCGTCCGGTCCGGCGCCGGCGTCGAGGAAGCCTTGCGCGAGCCGGCGCACGGTATCGAGGCCCACCGCATACGTGATCGTGTTCCAGCCTTCGGCACCCGGATTTTCCGGATCGCGCTCGGCGAGCCATACTGTGTCCGGCCGATGCTCGGCCCAATGGACAAGCGCTGCCAGCATATGTGGCGGGCAAGCTTTCAGAGGCTGGCCGTTGTCGAGGTAGATCGTGCCGTCGGGTCGCCGATCGATCTCCAGCTTTAGCGGCAGATAGGGTACTTCCCGAAAGGGCAGGTCCGACGTGTCAGGCATGGTGTGCGCGTTTCTTCCCGTGTATTTTTTGTTCTTTCCGGCTCATTCAAAGCCGCTTGTGGGAATATGGATCACTTCTCCGCAGTGCTTGCAATGCACGGCATCGCGTTCGTGAAGCCGCAGGCCGCATTCCTCGCATTCCTGTTCCACCTTGTCGCGCGGCTCGATAATCGTGCGAATGAGCTGCAGGAAGAGGGTCAAACCCAGCACCATCACTATTATCGACAGAAGTCGTCCGCCAGGACCAACCATCAGAACATCGCCATAGCCAGTTGTGGTCAGGCTCGTGACCGTGAAATAGAGCGCGTCTATATAGGTGCGGATGCCGTCATTGATGCCGACCTGGGTCGAATAGACGACCGCAGCCATGATGAAGACGAACACAGCCAGGTTGGTCACCTTGTCGATGATCCGCTCATGTCGCTGAAAGAAGGGGGTGATCACCTTCACCCGCTTGATAAAGGTGAACGCGCGAATGGCCCTGACCGCACGGAGCACGCGCAGGAAGGCGAAATTCGAAACTAGCAGCGGCGCAAACATGGTGATCACGACGACAAGATCCGCAATATTGATGGGCCGGACCACGAAATTCCAGCGGTGCCGCGCGATATAGAACCGCGCCAACAGGTCGGCGAGGATCACACTTCCAATCACGTAATCGACAGCGATATGCGTGCGGTCCCGCTGGTCAAAGGGCGCCCAGAGGAAATAGCCGATGGTAACGAAATCGAACGCCAGCATGGCCCAGCGAAACAGGAACGGCCATTTGCCTGTACCTTCATACAGCCAGAATAAAGCCCGGTTCAGCCCCTTGCGTTCGTGCTTCAACCGGCAGGCTCCAGCGTTTCGTTGAAGCGGACCGGCTGACCACCGCCCTTTTTCACGATCTCGCCGTCGCGCATGACGAAGCCGCCGCGGATAATGGTCGCCACCGGCCAGCCGGTTGCTTCGAATCCATCATAGGGCGTCCAGCCACACTTGGACTTCGACCAGTCTTCCGTGATGGTCTCCTTGCGTTTGAGGTCCACCACCGTGAAGTCAGCATGATAGCCTTCGGCAATGCGGCCCTTGTCGGCGAGGCCGAAGACCCGTTGCGGCCCGGCGCTGGTCAGTTCGACAAAGCGCTGAAGGCTAAGCTTGCCATTGTTCACATGGGTCAGCATGACCGGCACCATCGTCTGCACACCCGGCATGCCAGACGGCGACGCGGGATAGGGCCGCTCCTTTTCCTCGCGCGTATGCGGGGCGTGGTCCGTGGCCAGCACGTCAACAATACCCGCATTCAGCGCGCGCCACAGCGCATCCTGATGGCGCTGTTCGCGCACAGGCGGGTTCTGCTGGGCAAAGCCCTTGAGGCGTTCATAACAATCCGGGGCCGCGAGGGTGAGGTGATTGGGCAGCACTTCGACACTGGCCAGATCCTTTGCATCGCGCAGCAGCTCCATCTCTTCGGCGGTCGAGATATGCAGCACATGGATGCGCTTGCCGGTCTTGCGAGCGAGACGCAGCAGGCGTCGAGTCGAACTGACGGCCGCCTCGACATCGCGCACAACAATATGGCTCTGCCAGTCACCGGGCACGGCCAGGCCGCGCCGTTCTTCGAGGCGGTATTCGTCTTCGGAGTGGAAGGCCGCGCGGCGCTTGATCGCGCGCAGAACAGCTTCGACACCTTCATCATCCTTGATCAGGAGGTCGCCTGTAGAGGCGCCCATGAAGACTTTCACGCCACAGCAGCCGAGCATCTTTTCCATCTCGGGCAACAAGTCGATATTCTCGTGCGTCGCGCCCGCATAGAACGCATGGTCGGTATCCATGCGCCCCTTGGCGCGGGCCAGCTTGTCGGTCAGGGCCTCGGGCGTGGTCGTTGAGGGATTGGTGTTTGGCATCTCAAACACGGCAACGACGCCGCCAAGCGCGGCCGAGCGCGCTTCTGTTTCTAGGTCGGCCTTGTACTCCAGACCCGGCTCACGGAAGTGGACCTGGCTGTCGATGACGCCCGGCAGGATGTGCAAGCCGGCCGCATCATAAATCTCCCCGGCATCCACGCCGGTCAGATCGCCAATATGCGCAATACGCTCGCCGATCACGCCGACATCGGTTTGGGTCATACCGCCGGGTGAAACGACGGTGCCGCCTTTAAGGATCAGATCATAGGTCATGACAGATGGGGTGTGACTCCGGAGGGGCTAAGTCAAGGGTGGTTTTTCGGTACAGGCAAATGGCGTCGCTCCCTTGAGATGGTTCAAAACCATACTTACAAGAGGTAGATGAAACGCATTCTTCCAAACCGCGCCATTATCCGCCTGACCGGACCGGACATGCTGCACCTGCTTGGGCGCACCGTGACCCATTCGGTCGACAACTGGCAGACTGGAGAAATGCGCTATGGCGCGCTGCTGACGCCGCAAGGCAAGGTGATCGCGGATTATCTCGCCATGCTGGCGCTCGAAAACATCTATATCGACGTCCATGCCGACGCCGCCGATGACCTGGAGAAGCGCCTGAAAATGTTCAGGATGCGCAATGACGTCGCAATTGACCGGCTCACCGAGGATGTCGTGACCGAAGGCAGCTGGATCGACATCCGCTCCCCCCAATTGCCGCATCGCGCGATTACACCTGTTGGCGTCTCCGGCATCGAAATGCCGGCCCAGGAATGGCATGCCGCACGGATCGCGGCGGGCGTGCCGGAATGGGGCGCGGACTATCGAGGATCAGAGGTTTTCCCGACCGATATCAACATGGATATGATGAACGGCATCGACTACAAGAAAGGCTGTTTCGTCGGTCAGGAAGTGGCGAGCCGCATGAAGCGCAAGGGCAAAATTCGCAAGCGCACGGTGAAAGTCACTGGCGACGCGCTGGAAGCCGGCATGGATATTCTCGCGGACGCCCCAATCGGCACCGTGACCAGCGTGGCTGGATCTGCCGGCCTTGCCCTCATCCGCACCGACCGACTGGCCAAAGCCGAACAGGATGGCAAATCATTCACTTGCAACGGCGCGGCCGTCACCTTTGACTTGACCGAATGGCAACGCGCCGAAGTCGACGCGCATCTGGCGGAACCAGCCCATGACTGAAACCTTTCCCTGCGCATGGGCCCCGCTTACCGACGAGCTATATCGAAACTACCACGATACCGAATGGGGTGTGCCTGAAAGGGATGGCCGCGCGCTCTGGGAAAAACTTCAACTGGACGGCATGCAGGCCGGGCTCGCCTGGATCACCATCCTCCGCAAGCGGGACAGCATTCGCGAAGAGTTCGATAACTTCGATCCGGAAAAGATTGCCCGCTGGACACCTGCCCGCGCCGCGAAGGCGCTGACAAACCCCGGCATCATCCGCAGCCCAAAAAAGGTCGAAGCCGTGATTGGCAATGCCCAGGCCTATCTCGCCATGGAAGAGGCAGGGGAAGGTTTTTCCGACTATTGCTGGCGCGTCGTGGGCGGAACGCCAACCATCAATAAATGGAAGCATTTCCGGGACGCACCAACCCAAACCAGTTGGTCAGCTGCAATGTCAAAAGACCTCAAGAAACGCGGGTTCAAATTTGTTGGCCCCACAATCGTCTACGCATGGGCGCAGGCGGTTGGCATGGTCAATGACCATGATGTAGCCTGCCCCCGACACATCGCCGTCCAGGAGACCTGATTCATGAAAGCCAGTTTGATTGCCGCTGCCCTCATCGCGCTGCCGACGCTGGTCGCGTGCGCAACTTCCTCAATCGATCAGACCAATCGAGCGGAAGCCTGGAGTCGGTGCCGCACAGCCCCCAACCCGGAAACCCGCGATCGATGCATTGAGACGGAAATGGCTCTGATGACGGCGCGACAGGAACGCGAAGCTGCGTCTCGCGCCGAAAGACGCAAGGCAGCTGAAGAAAGTCAGGCCATCCACGAGGCCCAGGGCATTTCGCGAGAAGACGCGCGTCAAACCTCGGATTCCGGACTGCGCCTGCCGGACGAGTGAACAGCCACCGGCTCTTGCCAAACCCGGCATCTCGTCCAACACTGTCGGACAAGCTAAACCTTTGTAGACTCAAACAGAATTGGTCCGCACTTCGGCGGTTCTGGAATAGAGGGCAGGAATGAATACACCCGTGATTTCGGCGACAGGTCTCTGGACGCCGCCCAACTCGATTTCCAATGAAGAATTGGTTCACAGCTACAATGTATGGGCTGACAACTGGAACCGGGAACGCGCGGCAGATATCAGCGCGGGATTGATCGAGCCGAAAACCCATTCATCGGTAGAGTTCATCCAGAAGGCATCCGGCATCAAATCGCGCTTCGTGATCGACAAGGCCGGCATCCTGGATCCTGACATCATGGCACCGCGCATTGCCGAACGTCCGAATGATCGCATTTCCGTATTGGCCGAGATTGCGGTAAATGCCGCGCGCGATGCGCTGGAGCGTTCGGGCCGCAAAGCCGAAGACGTTGACGCCGTTATCTGCGCCGCGTCCAACATGCAGCGCGCCTATCCCGCCATGGCGGTCGAAGTGCAGGACGCATTGGGGTGTGGCGGCTTTGCCTTTGACATGAATGTGGCGTGCTCGTCGGCCACATTCGGCATTCAGACCGCAGCTGACTTCATTCGGTCCGGTAGCGCAAAATCCGTGCTGGTGGTGAATCCGGAAATCTGTTCCGGCCACCTGAATTTCACGGATCGCGACAGCCATTTCATCTTTGGCGACGTGGCCACAGCTATCCTTGTCGAGGAAGAGAGCATTGCACCGGTCGGCCATTGGAAGATTCTTGGCACCAAACTGAAGACCCAGTTCTCGAACAATATCCGCAACAATTTCGGGTTCCTGAACCGCGCCGCGCCAGAAGGCATCGACGCGCCGGACAAGCTGTTCGTTCAGGAAGGCCGCAAAGTGTTCAAGGAAGTCGTGCCGATGGTGGCGAACATGATCGCGTCGCAGATGGAAGAACTGGACATCAAGCCGGAAGGCCTGCGCCGCATGTGGCTGCATCAGGCAAATGCCAATATGAATCGCCTGATCTCGTCCAAGGTGCTGGGGCGCGAAGCGACGGAGGACGAAAGTCCCACCGTGCTGGACACCTACGCAAACACATCATCCGCTGGCTCAATCATCGCATTCCACAAGAATTCCGGCGACTTCAAGCATGGCCAGCGCGGGCTGATCTGCTCGTTTGGTGCTGGCTATTCTGCCGGAACGGTATTTGTTGAGAAAGCCGCTTGAGCGACCAAGACCTGAACTAGTCGTCCAGATCGTCCATGAACATGTCGCCCCAAAGGATTTCCTTGCTGGCACGTACCGCTTCTACAACGACGATGCTACACGCAATCAGCAATACGCCGAACGCAATGGCTTGGGTAGATACAACAGTCGTTAAAGAATCCAGCATGGTCACCTCTTGTTTGGGTCGGCCGCGAATTCGTGAACGCAGCCCTTGTTTACATCCCCCTTTTGCCCGAAACGCCTTAACAGCGCATTTGCCAATCAGGGCGAAAAAGGGACGAGTTCGTAACCGGAATGCCCTCGTTTCTTTACCCCTATTACAAATGGCTTAAAGAAGGGGGTGATGACGTCTCGAGTGAAGCATTCTGTTAAGGCCCCACGAGTCTGGCAACGCATGTTGTCCGGCCGCCGACTCGATTTGGCAAATCCCTCGCCCATGGATGTGGAAATCGAGGACATTGCCCACGGTCTGGCGCGCGTGGCCCGCTGGAATGGCCAAACCCGCGGCGAACATGCATTTTCAGTGGCCGAACATTCTGTCCTTGTGGAAAAGATCTGCCGCACCTTGCAGCCTGACCTGACACCACAGCAAAGCCTGACGGCCCTGCTGCATGACAGCCCTGAATACGTCATCGGCGATATGATCTCTCCTTTCAAAGCCTTGCTGGGAGAAAGCTACAAGAGCATTGAGGCGCGTCTGCAGGAAGCCATCCATATTCGGTTTGGCCTCGCTCCCGTAACACCGCAACGCCTGAAACGTCTGATCAAGAAAGCGGACCTGATCTGCGCATGGAGTGAGGCGATCCAGTTGGCCGGGTTTTCCGAGGACGAAGCAAACAAGCTGTTCGGCAAACCGCCCGAAGACACGAAATTGCGGTTGAAACCAAAAGCTGTACCGGACGCACAATCCACATTCCTGAAGCGCTATGCCCAGATCAACAAGCAAATAGAGACTGCCACATGACACAGTCATCCCCGTTGCTGATTGGTCTGTCTGCCGTGATGGTCGCCGTGGAGGCGGACGCGCCACGTGTGTTGATCACCCAACGCGAGACAGGCGAGGATGCGCTCCCATTCGGCGTCTTCGACCCAGACAGGCACCGCACTTTTGACCTCTCGCTGAGAGGGTGGGTTCGGGAACAGACGGGTTTCGAACTCGGTTATGTTGAACAACTCTACACATTTGGGGACAAAGACCGGGAGACACCCGAAGCAACGCTGGCTGGCACAGCGCCAAATGCGCGTGTCATTTCTGTCGGCTATCTTGCGCTAACCCCCGAAGCGCGCCCGGCAGGTGACTCTTTTGAGGCGCGCTGGCAATCTTGGTACAGATTTTTTCCATGGGAAGACCATCGCAGTGGCAGACCCGCCATCATCGATGCTCATATTGCGCCGCGCCTGATGACCTGGGCGGCGGGAAACGAACGTAGACTGGAGCGCGCACGCGCCGCTTTCGCGCTGGATGGAATCCGTTGGATCGAAGAACGCGTGCTCGACCGCTATGAATTGCTCTATGAAGCTGGTCTGGTCATCGAATGCGCCCGTGACGCTGGCTTGCCTGAACCCGATGTACGCCTCGGCGAGCCTATGGCATCGGATCACCGCCGCATCCTCGCCACCGCCATCTCCCGCCTACGCGGCAAGATCAAATACCGACCGGTAGTGTTCGAGCTCATGCCTGACCGGTTTACACTGTCGTCACTACAACGCGCCGTCGAGGGTATCTTGGGTTTATCCCTGCACACACAAAATTTCCGGCGCGCCTTGGACAAGACCGGTTTTGTTATTGGAACAGGTGCGATGGAAACAAGCACCGGTGGCCGCCCGGCAGAGCTATATAGCTATAACCGGGACAGCGCCTTTGATGCATCGACTACCGGCCTGTCAGCGCCGCGAAAGACAGCGGATTAGGCGAGATGCCTAGTCAAGCCCTTCAGGCTGGCCCACCACAATGAAGCTGAAACGGTCCGGCTGGAGGAATTCCGCAGCAACGCGGTTTGCATCCTCGAGCGTGACAGCTTCGATCAGGGCATTGCGCCGGTCAAAATAATCCACTCCCAGCTCGTCCTGGCGGACACTCATCATCTGGCCCGCGATCTTGGCGTTCGAGTCGAAAGCCAATGGATAGGAGCCTGTGAGGTAGGCCTTCGCGTCAGCAAGCTCTTCCGCCGTAATGCCTTCTTCCGCGATCAAGGCGGTTTCGGCCAATAGTGCCTCTACGAATTCACCTACACTCTCATTCTTGGTTTGGCCGCTGCCACCCCAATTCTGATAGGTGTCGTCAAACGATAGCCAAGAGTAGACGCCATAGGTCAGCCCTTTTTGAACGCGCAGCGATTCCATCAGTCTGCTGCCAAATCCACCACCACCATATGTGTAGTTTACGACATAGGCCGTAAAGAAATCCGGATCTTCGCGTTTGAGGCCTGGTGCCAGAAAGCGCACAAGGCTTTGCGGCTGTGGCAGATCGATAAGCACAGGCTCAAATGCACCGTCTACCGTGAAGGTAATTTCAGGCGTTTCCGGAAGATCACTGCTCTCTGGCAGGCTCGCCGCGATCGCATCAAGCATGGGGGCGAGCTCTTCCGGCGTAATCGCGCCGACGGCGGTCACAATCAGGCTGTCCTTCACCATCAGTTTACGCATGTGCGCCTTGGCGAGTTCTGGCGTAAGGGCAGCGATACTCTCGGCGGACGTTTCGCGCGCATAAGGGTGGTCAGGATAGATAGCCTGAGCCTCAGCCCGACCCGCTAGATAGCGCGCATTCGTCTCGCGCGTGTTCAATGAAACTTCCCTTTCCCGCTGGAACCGGGCGAACGGACCCGCATCGAAACGGGGCGCCTCGAAAGCTTGCGCCACAAGGCTCATTGCCTCATCCGCATTGTCGGTGAGCATGGACGCAGAGCAGGAGGTCCAGTCGCTCGAGGCGCTACAACCGAAGCTCATGTTCAGATCTTCCATCCGGGTCTGAAAGGCAAGCGAGTCGAGATCGCCCGCGCCTTCATTCATGTGATAGACAACCGCATCGGCCAGACCTTCCAGGCCCTCCGGATCGGCCGCTTCGCCGCCTTCCCACGCCATCGCCACCGACAGGATCGGGATGGATGGCTCGGAAACCAGCCAGACAGACACGCCGCCGGGCGTGGTAAATTGTTCGATCTCGGCGAAATCCCCTTCGTGGACGACGATATCCAGACCGCTGTCTTCAACAAGTTCTGCGGGTGCCGTATCGGCAACACTGGCCAAGTCATCCTGCGTCTCGACAGAAGCGCACGCCGCAAGCCCGACACCAAGGGCCGCACCAATGATGAGGTCAAAAGGTTTCATCTCAGGAATCTCCCTCGGCAGGCAGCAAGTGTGCCTCAATATAGTGGCGGTCAGCGCCAAAGATTTCGCGCACAGCGGCAATTGCCTGTTCCGTGGTTATGGCACGCATCGCGTCCGGATAATCCAGCACGTCCTCAATCGAGCCACCAAGGGCTAGCGTGGAGCCGAATGTGTTGGCCATGTTGGATTGGCTGTCCCGGGCGTAAATCGCCTGCGCGGCAAGACTGTTACGTGCCCGCTCGACTTCGGCATCAGTGAAGCCCTCTTCCAGCACCTTCTCCACCTCGGCCATGATGGCCGCTTCCAACACATCCAGCGTGACGCCGGGTGCCGGGCTTGCCGTGATGATGGCGGGGCCTTCATCGTGAAGCGTCGTCCAGGCATACGTGTTGGCATTAATCGCAATCTGCTGGTCTTCGACCAGCGACTGGTAGAGGCGGCTGGTCATGCCGCCGCCGAGGACTTCGAGACCGACATCAAGCGCATAGGAAAGTTCACGGTCGCGGGTCTCGGAAGTGCCGGAATAATACCGGCTCCAGCTAGGCTGGCGAACCTTCGGATCTGAATAGACGAGTTCCTTGGTTTCGGTCAGAGGTGCAACGGGGGCCCATTTACGCTCGCCATGCGCCGTACCGGTTGGCGCAATCGTACCATAATGCTCTTCGGCCAGGACGCGCACTTCTTCGGGCGTCACATCACCAGCGACGACCAGAATCGCATTCTCAGGGCTGTAGTATTCCTTGTAGAAGGCCAATCCGTCCGCTGGCGTCAGAGCCGCCACTTCGTCCATATTGCCGATGATCGTGATCTCGTAAGGATGCCCCTTCCAGAGTTCGGACAGGACCATTTCCTGCAGGATCACGCCGGGATTGTTGTCGATGCGCTGGCGACGCTCTTCCTTCACGACATCGCGTTCGGAAATGAACGGACCGTCGGGATCGTCATTGATGACGAGATCGGTCATGCGCTCGGCCTCGAGCGCCATCATCGTACCGAGTTGGTCCTTGGCGACGCGCTCGAAATAGGCGGTGTAGTCCCAACTCGTGAAGGCATTGCTGACGCCGCCATTGCGCGAGACGATGCTGTCGAACTCACCTGGGGCGAGATCGTCAGTCTCCTTGAACATGACATGTTCAAACAGATGCGCGATGCCGGATTTTCCCTCGGCTTCGTCGACCGCGCCGACTTTGTACCACACCATATGAGTCACGACGGGCGCGCGATGGTCAGGAACAACAACGACTTCCATGCCATTGTCGAGATTGAACACGGTCGGAGTCCATGCGCTTTCGTCTGCGACGGCACTGGAAGCGAAAGCCGAGAGCGCGAACAGCCCCCCGGCAAATATCCGTTTCATGGGCGTTGTTCCTCTCAGGTGTACGACTGACTCATTTTACGTAGATTGTATCAGGTTCCCGGCAACTTGATGCGCGGCGCATCGCTGGATTGCTCGATCACGACCGGTTCACCACCGGTGGCATTATCGGTAGCAACGCCTTCAGCGGTTTCCTCATCATCAGCCCGCCAGAACAGGATGCGGTCGGCAATGCTGGTCGATTTGCGGATCGTCTTGGTCTCTTCATAGTCGACCTGCGTGCGGATGACCGGATCAACCGCATTGGCGCCAGCAGCACCCACGAGGGCTTTCTCGGACGCGCTGGCATTGCGGCCAATGGTCGAGCCGAAGGCGGCGGTGACTTCAGTGCGCGAGCCATCCAGTTCCGGTGGCAAGGCGCCGCCGGCTTCCGGCGGTCGCAGCTTGTAGTTCGGCGGAACGGTCAGAGGAGCCATGGTCACAACGCGGAACTCGTCCGGCGTACGCGAACCGCCACCGGATGACGTACAGGCCGTGGAAGCCGCCATTGCGACACCAGTAGCCAGAAGGATAATCTGTTTTTTCATATCAGGGCGTCCTCGCCATCACGATTAAAATACTCAGGACTGTTTCTTAGCCTGTTTCCGGCCCGACAGTAAGAACTGGTCGGCAAACAGCAATACCGCGCCCACACTAATTGCAGCATCGGCTACGTTGAAGACCCATGGGAACATCAACTCATTGGCATTAACAAAGTCCACAACAGCTCCGAACCGGACCCGGTCGATCAGATTGCCGAACGCGCCGCCAACAACCATGGCCAGCGACAACTTCAACAGCCAATGATCGGCATAGCGAACGAGCCAGTACAGGAAGCCCAGCGCGATCACCAACATGACGAGCGCCAACAGCCAGCGCCCGATGCCATCGGACTGGAACAGGCCATAGCTCATACCCCGGTTCCAAACCATGGTCAGGTCAATCGGACCGGGCAGCGGGATATGTCCGCAGCCCTGACGGGTCTCCAGGCAGGTGAGCGCGTTGAACCGGGGTTCTTCCAGCACAAGCCATTTGGACCACTGGTCTACCAGCACGAATACGGGAATGAGCGCCAGAGCCCAGAGTTTGGAGATTTTCAGTTTCATCCCGCGCAGATTGCAGCTTCAAGCAGGCTGATCAAGCGATTCTGAGCACTCATCCGGCGGCTTTGTCCCACGCCTTCACGGTCAATGCATCGCGCGGCGTGATATCCGGGAAAGCCGGATCAGCGGTCGCCGGGTCGAAATACTTCCAGCTACGTCGGCACTTGATACCATCCGCCTTCACCGGATAGACGACCACGCCATCTGTGTCGTCCAGCGTGAACCCGCCGCCATTACCATTGGATGTGTGGATCAGCTCGGCGCCGGATGTAATGAAGATATCGGCGGGACTTTCGCCCTTGAACGCATCGATCAGGTTCTGATCTGCAATGTGCACCTTGGGTGCCGCTTCCAGCGATGCCCCGATCCGCTTCTCGCGGCGCTCGACTTCCAATGCTCCGGTGACGACACGGCGAACCGTGAAGATCTTGGCCCAGCGCGCGGCCAGCGCCTCGTCTTTCCAGCTGTCTGGCGTATCAGCGAACTGCAGCAAGTGCACGGATTCCGCACGATCCTTGATGTGGCTCTCGAGAAACGCCTCCTCCATCGTGAACGGCATGATAGGCGCTAGCCATGTGAGCAGGCGTTCGAGCACGGCGGCCATGACGGTGCGCGCGGCGCGGCGGCGGTTGCCATAGGTGGCGGTCGCATTGTCCCATGCTGATTGGGTCTCAAACCGTGGGTCGCAATACAAGCTGTCCTTGCGGATGTCGAAATAGACCGCTGACAGGTCGACGCCGCAGAAATTGATCAGCAGCGACATGATGCGCTTGAAGTCATAGACGTCATACGCGGCGCGGATCTGGCCATCGAGTTCAGCAAGACGGTGCAACACCCAGCGTTCCAGGCTTGGCATGTCTTCGCGCGGCAGGGCTTCCGCCTCGGTCCAGCCGTCGAGCGCACCGAGCATGTAGCGCACCGTGTTGCGCAGCTTGCGATAGGATTCCACCGAGCCCTTGATGATCTCGTCGGAGATACGCAGGTCTTCCGTATAGTCGCCGGAGGCTGTCCAGATGCGCAGAATTTCGATTCCGTATTGCTTCTGAATCTGCTCGGGTTCGATCGTATTGCCGATGGACTTCGACATCTTCTTGCCATCTGCATCGACGATGAAACCGTGGGTCAGCACCCGCTTGTAGGGTGCCATGCCGCGCGTCGCACAGCATTCCAGAAGCGATGACTGGAACCAGCCGCGATGTTGGTCAGAGCCTTCCATGTAGAGGTCGGCCTGTCCGGTTTCTGCGTCGATGATGCCACGCTCGCGCAGGGCGAAGGCGTGCGTCGTGCCGCTATCGAACCACACGTCGAGCACGTCCGTGACCTTGTCCCACGCGTTTGCAGACAGACCCAGCGGCGACAGGAAGTCTTCCGCAGGCGTATCGAACCAGGCCTCGACCCCGCCCTTGGCGATGGCCGCCTTGATGGCGTCATTGAGTTGTTCTGCCTGATCCGCTTCCAGCGCCGCCGTATGCGGTTGGCCATCCTTGTTGACGAAGATCGTGATCGGCACGCCCCAATTGCGCTGGCGGCTGATCAGCCAGTCCGGGCGCCCTTCGACCATGCTTTGCAGGCGGTTGCGGCCAACCGCCGGGAAGAATTCCGTGTCCTCAATCGCCTTCAGCGCATTCTCGCGCAGGCTCTTGCCATTCGGGCCGGGCTTGTCCATCGAGATGAACCATTGCGGCGTCGCGCGGCGGATCACCGGCGCCTTGGAGCGCCAGGAATGGGCATCGCGGATCGTCGTGATGCCGCGCGCCAGAAGGTTTTCGCTCTCGGCCAGCAGCTTGATGACTTCCGGGTTCGCCTTGCCCTGCTCGCCCCGCTTCTTGCCGGACGTGCGGATGATGTCGAGCCCTTGCAGCGCTTGGGGAAGGTCACGGTGCTGATAAGCGCCATCAGGGCTGACGATGTCGCGGATATCAGAGGCCTTGCGACCCGACGAGACCCAGGCATTGAAGTCATCCTCACCATGCGCCGGGGCCGTGTGGACAAATCCTGTACCGGCATCGTCGGTGACATGGTCACCTGCGAGCAGCGGCACGTCGTGCTGGAAGAAGGGGTCTAGCTTGGCCAGCGGGTGAACCAGCGAACCGAGTGCAGCCGGGTCCACATCTTCGACACGTTTGAAGGCGGAAACCTTGGCAGCATCGAGTACGTCCTGTGCCAACTTGTCCGCAAGGATCAGCTTGTCACCTGCAGCCGCGTACGGAGGAAAGCCCAGTTCTTCCTCGCTCATCACGGTTTCGACCTCGAAGAGACCGTAGGAGATGTCCGTGCTGAAGGACACAGCTTGGTTGGCTGGGATGGTCCAGGGAGTTGTGGTCCAGATGACCAGCTTTGCACCGTCCTCGCGGGACGGGACTCCAAACTTCACCCAGATCACCGGAACTTTGCGGTCGTGATACTCTACTTCCGCTTCGGCCAGCGCGGTGCGCTCCACCGGGCTCCACATGATCGGCTTGGCGCCGCGCACCAGCGTACCGCCCATCGCCATGCGCAGGAATTCGCCCACGATGGAGGCTTCGCTCTCGAACTTCATGGTCAGATAGGGGTTGTCCCATTCCCCCTCGATGCCGAGCGCGCGGAATTCCTTGGCCTGAACGTCTACCCATTTCTGGGCAAAGGCGCGACAGGCCGCGCGGAACTCGTCGCCCGGAACATCATCCTTTCCGCGGTTCTTGCTGCGAAATTCTTCTTCCACCTTCCATTCGATCGGCAGGCCGTGACAGTCCCAGCCCGGCAGGTAGGCCGCGTCATGGCCGGTCATCTGGTGCGAGCGCACGATGATGTCCTTGACGATCTTGTTCATCGCCGTGCCGAGATGGATGTGCCCGTTCGCGTATGGCGGGCCGTCATGCAGGATCCAGGGCTTGGCGCCGCGTGCTTTCGCATCCGCGCGCAGCTTTTCATAAAGTTTCAGTTCGTCCCAGCGCTTGATCCAGTCCGGCTCCCGCTTGGGCAGGCCGCCGCGCATCGGGAATTCGGTGGCGGGCAGGAACAGCGTGTCGCGATAATCGCGGTCGGTCAGGGAATCAGTCATGTCGGGCCTATGGCAGTTTTGGCGTGTTGTACGGAAATGCCGGGCAATGGCCACGGCTTTTTTCATGCAGTCAGAGCATGGGCTCCCGGCTTCGCGGCCCCGGAAACCGGGTCAGCGCGCAGCCGGGCGGCTAATTCGAATGAAGCATATCCGTGCCATGGCGTTTCCGTAGCAGGCGCGGCTTAACGAGTCACTATTTCCACTCAGCCTTCGTTTCGGCCCCCGGGAGGCTCGCCAAACGCTCAGAAACCTTGCCGCAAAGCATCCGGAACACAGCCGCATTCTCCACGAGATTGCTCCAGCTGATTCCGTGATCCAGGATCACATAGCGGGAAACCCGAACTTTCTGGCTGTCCGACTTGTAAAGAGAGATCGCCGGATAGTCGCGATCGATGCCCGAAATCACATCACTGCTCGCACTTGAACCATACACGGCCATCAGCTCGAGCCCCCGGCAATCCGTGCCGTCCGGCCCGGCGCAAACGGCATATGCACCAAAGGTCAGGCCATCATCGAACTCACCGAATACGAAGGGTGCACCGTCGCCCGTGCGGCCGGCCGCTATGAACTGCGCGCCCATGTCGTCCAGCAGGAACCGAAGATCATCCATCGTGACCGCCCGGATGATCTGAATCGGTTCGATCTCCACCGGCTCGGATGGCTCAACAGGCGCCTCTTGCGCGATCGCAAGCGGCGCCATTGCCAGAGCAAGTCCGGTGATCACTAACCGTGTCAACATGGTCGTCCCTCTAACCAGTGCATCAGTTGTCTACGAATGGATTATGGCGGTGAATTGACAATAACCTGAGTTAATCAGGACGCTTTCAGCCGCCGCTTTGCTTCGATTTCGTCCTTCCCCATCTGAACCACCATCAGATCCAGACTGTCAAAGTTCAATTCCGGCCTCAGATAGGACAGCATCTGGACTTCAATCCAGCGACCATAGATATCCCCTACAAAATCAAAGATATGTGCCTCAAGCAGTGGGTCGCGCAGTCCCGTGGTGGGCGTACGCCCGAAATTTGCGACGCCCGGCATCCAGTCACCTGTCCGGTCGATGCGCACCTTTACGGCATAGACGCCATATTTTGGATGGATCAAATCGCCGAGATTTGTATTGGCCGTCGGATAGCCAAATTTGCGTCCATTCTGTTCGCCCTTCATCACAGGGCCATCCGCGATCCAGGGCGAGCCCAGAATTTCCGCAGCTCGCTCCGGTTCGCCGGCTCTCAGCGCCTGTCTTATCGCGGTTGATGAGGCTTTTTCGTCTTCATTCTGGACTTCTTCGACAATGGTCACCCCAAAGCCGAGCGCGCGCCCAAGGCTCGACAAGCGCTGCGCATGGCCCATTCGGCCTCTGCCGAAACGGAAATCGAACCCTACGGAGACATGGCTGACGCCCAGGCCATCTACCAGAACTTGCCGGACAAACTCTTCATCCGTCTTCGACGCCATTTCCCCATTGAACGGCAATTCAAAAACCGAATCCGCGCCTTCGTTCAATATCGTCTCGTTGCGCCGCTCAGGGCGGAATATCCGAAAAGGGGGATCCAACGGGCGGAAATAGGCATGAGGTGGCGGCTCAAAGGTCGCCACTGAAAAAGATCCTTCGCCAGCCTCGCGGGCAGCTGCAATCACGGCTTTGTGGCCCGCATGCAAGCCATCAAAATTGCCCAGAGCGATCGACGCGCCCCGTGCAGATTCAGGCAAACCGCGATAGTCAGCAAAGATGCTCATCAGCTCTCCCGGCGCGGTGCCACGACTTCAGCTTCACCCGTAATAACGCGCTTGCCGTCCACCGTACAGTCAACCTTCAACGTCACACGGTTGCCACGCTCCTTCTTCTCGGACACTTCTGCGCGCACAATCACTTCGTCTCCGATGTGAACGGGGCGTTTGAAACGCATCGACAGGCCGATGAAAATCGCCCCAGGACCGGGAAGATTGTTGCCCAGAATGCCGGAGATATAGCTGGCCGTCAGCGCGCCATGCGCGATCCGTTTGCCGAAAATCGTCTTGGCGGCGAAGTCGTCCGACATGTGCAGCGGATTGAAGTCACCAGAGACTTCCGCAAAACGCTGAATATCATCCTCGGTAATCACATGCACGGTCTCGTGAGACATGCCGATGTCGAGGTCTTCATATTTGTAACCGGTGAATTCGCTCATCCCACTCGGGCTCCTGATTGCTTTTCGGCAGTTTGGTTACACGCTGCAGCGCAGCACGTCACCATCTGAGGCCAGTCATTGCGTAGGTTGCTTCCTCGCCATAGTCCGCCAGGAGGTCTGAAACTTCTGCCTGGAAGTCTGCACCATGCTCTATCAGGCCAGTCCCGACATAGAGACCATCAAAGCCCTGAATTCGCGCACCGCGCATGTCGGTCGTGGGGCTGTCGCCAATGCACAGGACCCGTGACTTGTTTGCGGCGGCGTCACCCACACGGGAAACGGCGAGATCGTAAATCGCTGCGTGGGGCTTTCCGGGATAGATCACGGATCCGCCAAGGTCTTCATAGATTTCCGCCAGTGCGCCGGCACACCAGTGCAACTGGCCGCCGATCCGCACCTGCTTGTCCGGATTGGCACAGATCATCGGAATGTTCCGGTCGACCCCCTGTTTCAGCGTATCGGTATAATCGGAGGGATGGTCCTTGAGGGAATCGCTCAGCCCGATGCAGAGCAGAACATCGGACTCGTCCGGCTCGCCAAAGCTCAAGTTGAGCCCTTGATACAGGTACGGATCTCGCTCCCACCGCGCATTCGCGCCCATCGCCCAGAAAACCTTGTCCCGGCGCTTGGCCAGTTCTTCCCGGGTCGCATCTCCGGACGAGACGCAGTCATCATAGGCATCGGTTGGCACACCAAGCGGCAGGAAATAGTCGATCACCTGCTGCTTGGGCACCGGCGCATTCGTGATGAGACAGACTTTTCCGCCTTGCTCACGAAAGTTCACCAGCGCCACGCAAGCCTCTTCAAAGGCATCGCGGCCATTATGGATCACGCCCCAGACATCGCACAGGATGGCGTCATACTGGCCAGCAATCTCGGACAGGCCGCCCGGAAATTTCAATTGTGTCATGCATTTGGACCTAGGCTGCACCGCCAAGCCGGTCAATCGCCAAAACCGCAAGCCTCTGCCGGCAAGGGATTGAGGCGCCAGTGCACAGCCGTTGGAATGGAAATGGCATGCGCAAAAAAGCATCCCTTCAGACGGGTCATATGGCCAAACCCGTCATCAGAGATCAGGTTCGGATCATAATTGCAGGACAAGAGGTTTCCAGCGTGCTGCTCAGGGTCGCCTGTGCGCACTTCCAGGATCATGTGGTTAGAACCCGTTGCAACCATGACCATGTCTGCCTCAACCGGTCCGAATTCGCATCCGTCCAGACTGCCATAATTGCCATCCTTCAGGATGATAGCTGGTTCCAGCTCCGGCGCGATGCGCAGATCAAGCCAGACAACGCCTTCCGTCATGGCTTGCAGCGCCTCAGGCGCCTCAAATTCGATGGGGCCTGGCAAGTCCGCGTCGACGCGCTGAACGGCGCCTGACTCTGCCATAGCCGATGTCGCGAGAATTGATGCCGCAGTACCGATCTGTACGAAACGTTTCATTCTGCCACCTCCTTTACCGGAGATGACAGCTTGGAAATGGGGCATATTGAAGGTCGGGTGGCGGCCCTAGCCGAAATTCGACAGGCGCTGGACGAACTCCTGTGGCGGCGCTGTGGCTTCCATCAGGGATGACTTGATCGGGCGCGGCGCGCCGAATACGTGGCCCTGGCCGTACGGGATGTCATATTCGAGAATCTCGACAACGCTGGCCTCATCCTCGATCTTCTCGGCAATCATTGTGATGCCATAGCGCGAGAACACGGCGCTGACTTCTTCTCCATCAACGCGGCGGTTGATCGACGAGACCGGGCGCGGACCGGTTGGGTCGCGCAGCTGGTCCATCAGACTCGTGCCATTCATCTTGACGAAACGAATGCCCGCCGATTGAAGCCGTGGCAGGTCGAGGCCCAGATTATCGGCGTGGTCAATTGAGAAGCGGAAACCAAGCGCCGTCAGCTTGTCCATATTGTCCCGCATGGCGCGCGAGCGTGTCTCGAACCGGTCTGCCGTGATCTCGAAGATCACCGCGCCGGACAGGTCACGATTCTCGGTGATGAATTCCAGGAACATCGGGAAGAAGGTTGTGTCTTCCAGCGACGCCGCAGAAATATTGCAGAATACGCCGACGCGACGGTCACGCTCAGCCAGGCGACGCACGATCTGGACACACCGGAACAGCGTGAAATTGTCGATGATGCCCATCAGTTTGGCGCGGCGCGCAGCATCAAGAAATTCCGCTGGCAGAACCAGGGAACCATCCGGACGACGCAGGCGGGTGAACCCCTCGTAGAAGGACACACGACGCTGGGGCAGAGACACGATCGGCTGCAGGTGCAGGTCAACACGACCATCCTTCAGCGCGTCGCGCACATCACGCAGGACAGCATCTTCTTCCGGTGCCACGACCGCGGTGCTGGTCGTTTCCGCCAACTTGTTTTCAAAGCTCTTGGACAGCCGGTCGATCAGGCTCTCCAGCTGCTTCATCTCGGTCACGAGCGCGTCGCGGCGCTCGGTCAATTCGTGCTTGACGGTCGCCTCGACGGCATCCGTGCGCGCTTCAATGACATCAACACGTTCCGCGGAATCCCGAACGGTCCGCTCCACCCGGTCGATGCGGTCATCGATGTCCTTGGTGGCGCGTCCTGAACTGGCGAGTAGGTGAATCTGCCCCAGCAAAGCCGTAGTGATGCCACCCGCCGCAATCGACATAGGCAGGCCGACATCCGTCAGCGTGAAGACGCCGTAGCCGACGCCGCCGCCGATGGCCGCGTATAGAAGGAACAGAACAAAAGTCATTACGTCAGCACCCGATACAACCCAATAATGTTAACAGCTAGGCCCAATTGGTTAACGAATTGCGAGGAATTGGAAGAATTTGTCGACCGCGGCAATCCTGTCACAGCGCCGTTGCAAACAAGCCACAATCCCCATCAAGTCGAGCATGGCAGGCGTCGCGCATGCGGACAAGGCGATTAGTGCTGGCATCACGGGCAGCTATCGCCGGCACAATGACGCATTTGCGGTCAGATCGACTGGCACAGCCACATCTGAACCCAGATCGGAGAACTGTGGAAAAGCAGGTCTGGATCCGATTTTCAGTTAACCACCCCATCACGAAACACGAAAACCGGATCTGCTGTTGGCCAATTCGATTCGCAATCAAGCACCAGATCAATTCCATCGGTTACCGAGTCGGGCAGTTCAATGCCACAGCCCGCGATCAGCGCCGTATGGTCAACATAGTCCACAACATAGAAGGCTCGGTCCGTCCCGGTTTCGAACTTGCTGATACGCAAATCGCCGGTATCGAAAACGGTTGCCACCTGCTCACCGTCTCCAGGCAACAAAGCGAGCAGCGCCGCATCGAACCCACCGGCTGGACGGTCCTCGACATAGATCAGCGCATCGGACACCTCATAGGCGCGATTAAGCAGTCCTAGAAAGTCACCCGTGCCGGATGGACCCGCCACCGGAAGAGAAGATTCCCGCCCGGCACGCCAAGCTGCGTTTCGCATCTCGTCCAGGCCCTCAATATCCTCACCGCGCAAGGATAGAAGCATGACGGCGTCGGTATTCCGCAAACTCGCTTGCGTCATATCGAGTGTCATGCCCGCCGGCGCGCCGAATACGACCCGTTTGCCGCCCGCCAGAACATGGACGCAGGCTCCGGGCAAACTCCGCTTTGAGCAAGGCAGCACCGCAAAATCTGTCGAATGCACAGTCAAATCCACTCGTGCCGTCTCGGCATCTTTGGAAGTCACCGGATTGCATGCGGCGAGCGCAGTAGCGCATACGACAATTCCAAGAGCTCGAAATTTCATGATCGTACCCACCCTACCCGATCCGCGTGTCTCCGGGTTCGGTTACGATTTCGTTTTCGATGACACCGACCTGATCAATTTCCAGACGCACCCGGTCGCCCACCTTCAGCCACTTCGGTGGGGTGAACCCACCCCCAACACCCGCAGGCGTACCTGTGAAGATGAGGTCACCCGGCTCCAGCGTGAAGGCGGCAGTAAGATGCGCAATCTGCGCAGGAATGTCATGGATCATGTCGCGTACATGACCGGTCTGGCGCAACTCATCATTCACAAAGCTGCGCAGTTCCACCGAGGCCAGATCCTCGATTTCGTCCGGTGTCACAAGAGCCGGACCAAATGGGGCGTGGGTGTCGAACCCCTTGCCCATGATCATGGTCTGGCTCGCGCGCTGCCAGTCACGCACCGAGTAGTCACAGCCGACGCAAAAACCGGCGACGATTTCCATCGCCCGCTCACGTGGCACGTGCCGGCCATGCTTGCCGATGACAACAACCAACTCGACTTCATAGTCCAGCTGATCAGAAACCTTGGGTAGATGCACGCGGCCGAAGGGCTTGTTGGCCGATGTCGCCTGCTTGTTGAACCATTTCTGCACCTGCGGAGATTTTGTATCCACAAAACTCACACTCTCGGCGGCATGGGCGGCATAGTTCACCCCAATCCCCAAAATCTTGCGGGGGCGCTCCACCGGCGCCAGCAGATCGAGCGTTTTCAACGGAACCGGCAAAGCGTCTGATCCTGTAATTGCCAGCGCATCTTGCAGAGTTGTCGCACCTGTCGGTCGGACGCTGTCCCCGTCCAGAACTCCATAGCGAGCGGTACCATTTTCTGCGAACCGAACCAGCTTCATTGCGTTACTCTCCTGTCACACTTTTTCCGCAAACGCGTTGCAAGCCGTTCATGTGCCGTTGTGATGACACTTGGCAAGGGCTAGGCACAAAGCTTGTATAGAGGATGCCAGTATGGATCTCGGCGTACGTGCCCAGGAGAGCTCGCTCAAGAGTATTTTCGGCCCCAGCGAACGGCTCTGCATGCCGCCCTACCAGAGAAGTTACTCCTGGACGGAGCGCGAGGCTGGCGAACTCCTGACTGACCTTCTTGACGCCGCCGAAACCGGCACACCCCACTTTGTCGGGGCTGTGGTTCTGAACCGCGGCACGGAAGAAGGCTTACTGGAGATTGTCGACGGTCAGCAGCGCCTCACGACGCTGACCATCCTGCTCTCTGTCCTGCGAGACATTGAATCCGACCCGTCGAAAAGTGCGGAAATTCACGCTCTGATTGCTGACGAGGCACGCCCCATGCTGGGAGAGGCCGCGAGTTGGCGCCTGCAACTGAACCATATGGACGGCCCGTTTTTCCGCCACATGATTCAGACTCCTGGGGCCACGCTTCGGTTGGATGGCGAGTCCGGGGACAGTGACAGCCAACGTCGCATGGTCCAAAATGCCCGCACGCTCCTGAAACGCGTGAAAGCCCTGTCAGACGCAGATCGGAATGCCTTGGCAGATGTCACGATGAATCGCTGCGCGCTGGTTCGCGTGGTGGTGAACGACAAGGACCAGGGCTTCAAGGTCTTCCGTGTACTCAACACGCGCGGCAAGGAGCCGGGCGCGCACGACATCATCAAAACCGAACTGTTCCAAAGGTCTAAGTTTACGACTGAAGAAGCAAGCTTTTACTCTGAGCGCTGGGCCGAGCATGAGGCCGCTCTGGGCGGCAGCGCGTTTGACGACCTGCTTCGCCAGATCCGCTCAATCTATGACAAATCTTCAAAGGGTGAGTTGATCACCGGCTTCCTGAAAAACGTCATCCCCAAGATCACCGCACGCGGTTTCCTTGATGACGTCCTGCCCCGCTACGTAGCAGCTTACAAGATCATCACGACCGCCAATCTGGATACAGGCCCACACGCCAAACTGATCAGCGACAAGCTGAACCAGATGCGCGCGCTGGACCAGACGAGCTGGCGCGCTCCGGCGCTCAAATTTCTTGTCGAGCATGGCGTGGAACATGAGAGTGCGCCGGAATTCTTCACCAAGCTGGAGCGGCTTTCCTACATCATCATGCTGGTCCTTACGGATCGCGACCAACGCACGAAACGCTTCAACAAGGTGAACGAGAATATCGGCAACAGCCGCACGCTTTATGGCCGCGGCAGCCCTTTCAATATTACCAAGGATGAATCCCGCCGCGCCTTTGACAGGATGCTTGGTCGGTTCGCGACGTTCGGCCAGAGGCGCTCAATGGCGCTGCGCCTGAATGCGGCGCTGGACGGCGGTTTCACCATTGCCCCTCAGTCTGACGCGACGGTCGAACACGTCCTGCCCCGCAATATCAGCGAAGATAGCCACTGGATGATCACCTGGCCGGACCCGGCCAAACGACGCGAGCAGTGCGACACGCTCGGCAATTTCGTCTTGCTGACCAACAAGGTGAACCAGAAAGCCGACCGGCTCGACTATCGCGCCAAGAAGGAGGTCTATTTCAATGGTGGTGGCGGACAGGATTTTGCGCTGACACGGGATCTGGTTGATCAGGAAGCCTGGACGTCAGAAGTGGTTAGAAAACGCACAGAACGGCTCGCCGAAATCCTCATGATGGAATGGAGCCTCGCCTGATCGGCCTTTCCTAGCGTGACCCCTGTTCGAAGCGGCCTCCTGTGCTAACGAGTCTGCAACGATATACATTAGGGAGCCTCACCATGAGCTTGTTCGACCTCACCGGAAAAACTGCTGTCATCACCGGATCTTCGCGTGGCATAGGCAAGTCCATCGCCGAGCAGATGGCCGAACAAGGCGCACGCGTGGTGATCTCGTCCCGCAAGCCGGGCCCTTGCCAGGAGGTGGCTGACGCGTTGAACGCCAAGCATGGCGATGGGACGGCGATTGCGATCCCAGCCAATATTTCTTCGAAGGATGACCTGAAGAATCTGACCGAGAAAACACGGGCCGAATTCGGCCAGATCGACATTCTCGTCTGCAATGCGGCGTCGAACCCGTATTATGGCCCGCTGGAAGAGATCGATGACGAATCCTTTGAGAAGATCTTGTCCAACAACATCATCTCAAACCACTGGCTGATCCAGTTGGTCGCGCCTGAAATGAAAGAGCGCAAGGATGGCGCCATCGTCATCATCTCGTCGATCGGCGGCCTGAAAGGCTCAAGTACGATTGGCGCATACAATATTTCCAAGGCTGCCGACTTCCAGCTGGCCCGCAATTACGCACTCGAGCTCGGCCCTCACAATATTAGGGTGAACTGTGTCGCACCAGGCCTGATTAAGACAGATTTCGCCCGGGCCCTGTGGGAGAACCCCGAAATGGCGGCACGCGTAGAAAAAGGTACGCCCATGCGTCGCATCGGCGATCCGGAAGATATTGCCGGCGCCGCTGTCTTTCTCGCGTCCAAGGCGGGCGCCTACATGGCCGGCCAGATGGTGGTCGTGGACGGCGGGTCCGTGATCGTTTGATCCGTGCATCTTACAGACTCTCCTGAATCTGGCCCCGTCGACGAAACCAGTTTCGATACGTTTCGCCAGATCGACATTCGCGTCGGAACCATTATTGAGGCCGCGCCGTTGGAAGGCGCGCGCAAGCCTTCCATCCGTCTTCTGATCGATTTCGGACCGGGCGTCGGCAAAAAGAAATCGTCGGCGCAAATAACCGAACATTATTCCCCCGAACAACTGGTTGGGCGACAAGTCGCGGCCGTGGTCAATTTTCCACCGCGCCAGATCGGCAAATTCATGTCTGAAGTCCTTACACTGGGATTTCCGGACACGGATGACCGAATCGTCTTGTTCGCTCCAGATCATCCAGTCCCCAATGGCGCGAGACTCGCATGACAGAACGCACGCTTTCCACCCAAGCCAAAACCTTCCTCAGCAATTTGCAGGATGGCACATGGCAACCTCCGATCGGCCTCAAGAATCTCGGCATTCGCCCGGACCTCTGGCTGATGGAATTCGACTATGGCTATACGCGCTACGAATGGCCGAATACGGGCGACCGCGATATCAGTGAGAACCGCGCCTTCGGCGGTTGGGTAGCTGGCTTTTCAGACCATATCGTATCCATCACCATGGCAAGCGCGCTGGCCGAAGGCGAATGGTTCACGACAATGGAATTGCAGACCCGCATTCTACGCCCTGTCGGCCACGGCCTGATCACGATCGAAGGCCGACTTGTGAGTCGCGGTCGCACGACTGGGCTCGTCGAAGCCGAGTGGAAAGATACCAATGGACGCCTGTTGGCAAAGATCACCGCCGCCAAGGCCATCCGGACGCGCGACGAGCTGGGCCAGCCTGCCATCTCGAAATAAGGCAATATCAGGACATCAGGAACCTGAGCATTAGCGCTCCGTTTATAGCATAAGCTATTGAAGGAGCTGACCATGATGAAGTCATTGAAATATGTTGCCGCAGCTGGCGCCCTAGGCGCTGCAACCGCACTCGCCACATCTCCCGCATACGCTCAACTCGGCATCGGCGTAGGGGTAGACACCGATGTGGACGTCGGGGTCGGGGTAAGAACCGCTGATCCTCATCCGCGTCATCGACACGAAACATATGTTTACGATGGTTACGAGTCCGGTCATTGGCACACGCGCCATGAGATACGTCGTGAGCACCGCTGGAACGCGCGCTATAAAGGTTATGACTGCTACGAATCGTTCCAATATACTTGGGAAGACGGCGAGCGCGTTCGCTATGACACCACGTTCTGCTACAATGACAATGGCCGCAAGTATGAACCCGATGGCGTTCGTGCAACCGTGAAAGTGCGCTAGCAACTCGATGAACTGACCGTCAAATCCCCGTGCTTGAGGCGCGGGGATTTTACGTTGGGAGCAACAGGCATGCGTCGCCATACGAGTAGAAATGGTACTCGCTGGCAATAGCGTGCGCATAAGCCGCCTGCATGATCTCCGTCCCCATAAGGGCGCAGACCAGCATGAACAGGCTGGAGCCCGGAAGGTGGAAATTCGTCACGAGGGCGTCTGTTGCGCGAACGGCATCGCCCGGCTTCAGGAAGATATCCGTAGGGCCGGTTGCCGCGTGCAGGATACCATCCGTATCAACACAACTCTCCAGTGTGCGCATAGCCGTTGTGCCGACTGGCACTACACGGTGTCCACCGGCCCGCGCTGTGTTCAGCTTGGCCGCCACCTCCGGCGTCAGGCGTCGCCATTCCTCATGCAGCCGATTCGCTTCAAGCTGCGCCGCTTCCAGGGGTTTGAACGTGCCGAGTCCAACATGGAGGCGGACGGTCTCTCGCACAATGCCAGCCGCATCGATGTCAGCCAACAAGCGCGGTGTGAAGTGCAAACCGGCTGTAGGAGCGGCAACGGAAGCTGCATCCTCGCCAGCAAACCTGGTCTGATAAGTTTCCCGGTCCAAGGCATCCGCCGGGCGACGACGCGCGATGTAAGGCGGCAATGGCATCGCGCCATGGGCATCGAGTGCATCGGTCAACTCATCGCCCGCCAGCGAGAAGCACAATTCTATTTCGCCGCCTTCATGACGACCAGTGATCTCAGCGGAAAAGCCTTCGGCAAAGATAATCGTGTCGCTTTCTTTCAGCCGACGACCCGGCCTTGCGAGTGCGCGCCAGCGCCGCGCATCCATCCGCTCGGTCAGATTGACATCGCACGCCACGTCCTGCCCAGACTCATCACGCGCCGGACGGACGCCGGTCAATGCAGCTGGCAGCACACGCGTGTCATTGAACACCATGACATCACCAGCCGACAGGTAGCGCGGCAGGTCACGTACAGTCGCATCTTCCAACCGCCCATCGCCATGCACCACCAGCAGACGCGCAGAATCCTGCGGATCAGCCGGGCGCAGCGCAATCAAGTGCTCCGGCAGGTCAAACTCGAATTCGGACAAGTCCATGCGGCGATGCCCCGACCAGAAAGTCTCTAGTCTTCAACGACCGTTGGAACGGGCGGCAGGCTACAAACATGCGGACGGCCGGGCCCGGTGATCAGGTCGGCAAACAGATCACTGTCCGTGCGCATGACCCAAGCCTGGGGGCGCTCACCTTCCGGCAGGTCAGCCGCTATGGCGGCCGATTCCAACGTGTCCGGATTCGTGACCACTCCATCAGTGCCATCCGGACCTTTCTTGATCGACATGACCACATCCTGCCCGTCAAGCACACGGCCCCAAGCGGTGTACTGCTTGTCGAGATGTTCGGTATGTCCACGCATCAGGAAGAATTGCGAATTGCCGGAGTTCACATCATTGCCAAGGCGCGCAGTAGACACCACGCCCGCGCAATGCGGGATCCAGCTTTCGATGGTTTCGTTCCCGAGGTCTTGAGCCAGCCAAAGCGGGCGGGTCGCGATCGGAAAGCCGTTGATATAGCCATTGTCTGCGTCGTCGCGCTCACCAATCGCATAATCCAGCGGCATCTCCTCCGGATTGCGGCGGAACGTGAATTCAGCTTCGATGCCCGGCAGGCCAGAGCCCACACCATTGATGGCGCGAATGTCGCCACCCTGTGCCATGAAACCTTCGATCACGCGATGGAACTTGGTGCCCGCATAATCGCCAGACCGGATAATGGTGGAGAACTGCTCGAAATGCTTGGGAGCAACTTCCGGGAACGCTTCGATCAGAATGCGCCCCTTGTTGGTATTGAAAATGAACAGACGCTCTGGGTCAACGGCACGCCAGCTGGCCGTATCGGCCTTGGCGTCTTCAACCGTATAAGTTGCCGGGGCGTCTTCCGCTGGCGCTGCGCTTTCTGTGGTATCGGCCGTGGCTGTCAGGGCGATGGCGGAAGCGGCAAGCGCGAAAGCGGCAAACTTCATTTTTCATACTTCTCCAGCAGGGCCCGTTTTACGTCGGGCGTTACAAACGGCGTGATATCTCCGCCCAGGCTCGCGATTTCCTTCACGAGCCGAGAGGCCACGGCCTGATGCCTAACATCGGCCATCAGAAACACGGTTTCAATGTCGGGATTCAGTTGCTCGTTCATCGCGGTCATCTGGAATTCGTATTCGAAATCCTGAACCGCGCGCAGGCCGCGCACGATAATGTGTGCTTCACAAGCCTCGGCGAACTTCATGAGCAATCCATGCATCGGCATGACCTTAATATCGGCCAGGCCCGGTCCGTTCATTTTGGCGCACTCCGACCGCACCATGTCGACCCGCTCCTGTAGCGGGAACAGGGGTTTCTTGGCTTCATTGATCGCCACGCCGATGATCAGCGTGTCCACCAGCTTGCGGGCGCGGCCAATGATATCAAGATGGCCGTTCGTCGGCGGGTCGAATGTTCCTGGATATAGTCCAACGCGATGCAAAAGCCTGTCCTCCCCGCCTTTCAGGTCCGATTTACGTACGGGATTTAGTCTCCCGCATCTTCGGCATCATCCATAGCGGTTTCAGCGTCTTCCACAAGCCGTGCGACAGAAACCACGCGTTCGCCTTCGGCTGTGCGGAGCACCCAGACGCCCCCCGTCGACCGACCGGCGATGCGGATCTGCTCAACAGGCGTGCGGATCAGCTGGCCTGCATTGGTGACCAGCATGACCTGATCGCCGTCGCCCACCGTGAAGGATTGCGCAACCTGTTTGACCGGCCCCTGCTTCTTGTCGCGTCCCCAGATATTCTGGGCGACAAGGCCTTTGCCGCCGCGCCCGGTGACACGGTAGTCATAGGCCGACGAGCGCTTGCCCATGCCGTCATCGGCAATGGTCAGGATGAATTCCTCGGCGGCGCCGAGTTCGGCAATGCGTTCAGCGCTCAAGGCAGCCTCGTCGACGGCTTCTTCGCCATCATCGTCCGAGACTTCCTCTTCCTCGCCCGTCGCAGCGCGGCGCATCGCGGCGGCATGCTTCAGATAGCCGCGCGCTTCTTCCGACGTAACGTCCATATGACGCAGGATGCCCATTGAGATCACTTCATCTCCTTCACCCAGACGGATGCCCCGGACACCGGTCGAATTGCGCCCCGCAAAGACACGCACATCCGGAACGGCAAAGCGGATACACTGGCCAAGCGCTGTGGTCAGCAGGATATCGTCCTTCTCGGAACAGATCTTCACTGACACGATGCCGTCATCATCTTCCAGTTTCATCGCGATCTTGCCGTTGCGGTTCACGCGAGTGAAATCTGACAACTTGTTACGGCGGACCGTGCCGGTCTTCGTCGCGAACATGACGTCCAGCTCATTGCGGGACTCATCGTCCTCCGGCAGCGGCATGACGCTTTCGATACGCTCATCGGCGGCCAGTGGGAAGATATTGACCAGCGCCTTGCCGCGCGAGTTCGGCCCACCAATCGGCAAGCGCCAGACCTTCTCCTTGTAGACCATGCCGGCCGAGGAGAAGAAGAGGACTTCAGTATGCGTGGTCGCCGAGAACACGTTCACGACGAAGTCCTCGTCCTTCATGTTCATGCCCGAGCGGCCCTTGCCGCCCCGATGCTGCGTACGATAGGTCGAGAGCGGGGTGCGCTTGACGTAGCCGCCATGCGTCACGGCCACGACCATGTCTTCGACCTCGATCAGGTCTTCGTCTTCCATGTCGATGCCGCCAAAGGCGAATTCCGACCGACGTGGAACAGCGAATTTCTCTTTAACTTCAGAGAGCTCGCCCTTGATGATGTCCAGAACGCGCTGGCGCGACCGCAGGATGCTGAGGAATTCCTCGATCTTCTCGGACAGACCCTTGGCTTCATTGCCAATCTCGTCACGGCCGAGGCCCGTCAGACGGGACAGCTGCAGCGCAAGAATGGAGCGCGCTTGCTCATCGGACAGATAGATCGTGTCGCCGTCGCCCTTGCGGGTCCGGCGGTCCGCGATCAGATCCAGCAGCGGGCCCATATCCATGATCGGCCAAGCTTTCTCGAGCAGAGCTTCGCGGGCTGCATTCGGATCGGGCGAATAGCGTATGATGCGAATGACTTCGTCTATGTTGGCCACGGCCATGGCCAGGCCGACAAGGACGTGGGCGCGGTCGCGTGCCTTGTTCAATTCGTGCTTGGTGCGGCGAACCACGACTTCCTGACGGAAAGCCACAAAGCAATCGAGCACTTTGCGCAGGTTCATCAGCTCCGGGCGACCACCATTCAGGGCCAGCATGTTGACGCCAAAACTGGTTTGCATCTGGCTGAAACGGAAGAGCTGGTTCAGCACCACTTCTGCACTCGCATCCTTTTTCAGTTCGACCACAACACGAATGCCGTTCCGGTCGGATTCGTCCCGCAGGTCAGCGATGCCTTCGATGCGCTTGTCACGCACGAGTTCCGCGATCTTTGTAATCATCGCGGCCTTGTTCACTTGATAGGGAATTTCGGTCACGATAATGGCCTGACGGCCATTCTTGGCTTCTTCGATATCGGTCTTGGCGCGCATGATCACGCTGCCGCGGCCGGTGGTCATCGCCTTGCGGCTGCCGGACATGCCCATGATCTGGCCGCCGGTCGGAAAGTCAGGACCGGGGACGATTTCGAGCAGGGCGTCTTCATCCAGCGTCGGGTCTTCGATGATTGCCAGTGTCGCGTCGATCACTTCGCCCAGATTGTGCGGCGGGATATTCGTCGCCATACCGACCGCGATGCCGCCAGCACCATTGACCAGCAGATTCGGATACTGCGCCGGCAGGACAATCGGCTCTTTCTGGGATCCGTCGTAATTGTCCTGGAAGTCGACCGTATCCTTGTCGATATCGGCGAGCAGATAGGTCGCCTCCTTCGTCATGCGGCTTTCGGTATAACGCATGGCGGCTGGTGGATCATTGTCGATCGAGCCGAAATTGCCCTGACCGTCTACGAGCGTCACGCCCATCGAGAATGGTTGGGCCATGCGCACCAGCGCGTCATAGATCGCAGAGTCACCGTGCGGGTGGTAGTTACCCATCACCGCGCCGACGATATTTGCAGATTTCTTGTACGGCTTGCTGGGCGTATTGCCGCCCTCGTTCATCGCATAGAGAATGCGGCGATGAACAGGTTTCAGACCATCCCGCACATCCGGTAGTGCCCGACTCACGATGACGCTCATCGCATAGTCGAGATAGGAGCTTTTCAGCTCGGATTCGATAGAAATCAGCTCAATGCCGTCCGGAAGGGGCGCGCTGCCCTCACCGCCATTTTCTGGCGTTTCCGGGTCGTCTGGCGGAGTTGTGTCGTCGCTCATGGAGAATTCGTCCTGGCTACGGTGAAATTAACGGGAATCACCTGTTCCGATACAGGAACATGTCTAGCATCCCGCCATGATTGAAACAAATGCGACAGGGCCAAAATAGCAGTAAATACGGGCGAAATCGCCCTAAAACGGGGTCTCGGAAGCAGGGCTCAGCGCCCCGATGGTTTCGAGCGCTTTGCGGACCGCCTCTCTGCGCGTTTTCAGTGCCGGATTTTCAGCGTTCATGTCCAGATTGAACGCGAATGTATATGTACCCGGAGCGCCACCTTCGGTCTGTTCCAGCCAGCCAACATACCAGCCGATATCCGTTTCACCGGATACACTCTTCCAACCCGTCTTGGCATGGATCGACCAGCCATCACCCTCCTCGGCGAGCATCATCGGAATCGCCTGCTCATAGGTCCGCGCCGAAAGCGGCAAAGTGCGGGCAGACAGTTTCGCGAGAAACACGACTTGCTCCCGCGCGGAGGTCTTCAGCGGGCCCTTCAGCCAATAGGTCTGAATATCATCCTCGGTGCCCGTGTCAGCGTTCCCATAGCCAAAGCGCGCGAGCCAAGTGCTCAGCGCGACATTGCCGATACGCGGCGTGACCGTCTGGTAAATCCACACCGTGGAACGCTGGAAGGCCGAAGCGAAATCCTGACTTTCATTCCACACCGGCAAGAACCGCGTCTCACCATCCCACTCAAACCATTCATCGGGGCCGCTGACAGCGCCTGTCTCCAAGGCAATCAGCGTGTGCGGGATCTTGGAGGTCGATGCGGCCACGAAACGCTCAGATGGCCGCTCACCGCTGGTGGTCCATGTTCGACTGTCTTCAAGCCGGTAGACGACGAGCGCCGCTGTATCCGGCGTCAGGGATTCGCTGGCAAGGACAGAATCAAGATTTCCGACCGGGACGATCGGCGGAGACTGGCATGCGCCCAGTAAGGCGACCACAGTCGCCGCCAACCAGTGCCCAGGATGCCAGCCTGCCCGCATAGCGCTAGAACGGGATCTCGTCGTCGAGGTCCTGGCTGAAACTTTCCTGCGGGCCGCTCATCTGGCGCGGCGCGCCGGCCTGCCCCTGATAGCCGCCGAAATCATTGCCGGACGACCGGCCACCGCCTTCATTACGGCTGTCCAGCATGGTCAGCGTGGAATTGAAGCCGCGCAGCACGACTTCAGTCGTGTAGCGATCCTGGCCATCCTTGTCCTGCCATTTGCGGGTCTCGAGTTGGCCCTCGATATAGAGCTTGGAGCCCTTTTTGATATAATTCTGGACAACGCGGACAAGGCCTTCGCTGAAAACCGAAACGCGATGCCATTCGGTCTTTTCCTTGCGTTCGCCCGTATTCTTGTCCTTCCACGTCTCGGACGTGGCGAGCGAGAAGCTGGCGACCTGGCCGCCATTCTGGAACTGGCGGACTTCCGGGTCCTGTCCAACATTTCCGACAAGAATGACCTTGTTCACTGATCCTGCCATGGTTCCAACTCCGCTCCGGTCTGTTTCGCTTTCGATTCGAATCCGCTTTTACTCTGCTCAAGGCGGTGTGTCGCCCGCTGCGGTGAAAATTCCCCCCGCCTTCGGCATGAAAAAGCAGCGCCCGCTGTATGTTCACATTTTGTTCTTGTCGTCAAGCTGGACTCAAGGCACACATAGGACCTAGCAGATATTTAGTCCCGTTTCGCTGGCGAAACGAGCATCAATCCAGCAGAGAGCCCGTCAATGGCAGAGTCTCCCTTCATCCGCGTGCGCGGCGCCAAGGAACACAATCTCAAGAATGTCGACGTGGATATCCCCCGCGGCGAGCTGGTCGTGATGACCGGCCTCTCTGGATCAGGCAAATCCTCGCTGGCATTCGACACGATCTATGCCGAAGGCCAGCGCCGTTATGTCGAGAGCCTTTCGGCCTATGCGCGCCAGTTCCTGGAGCTGATGCAGAAGCCGGATGTAGAGAGCATTGAGGGCCTGTCGCCCGCTATCTCGATTGAGCAGAAGACGACCAGCCGGAACCCGCGCTCGACTGTTGGTACGGTCACCGAGATTTACGACTACATGCGCCTGCTGTGGGCACGCGTCGGCATCCCTTATTCGCCAGCCACCGGCCTGCCCATCGAGAGCCAGACCGTCAGCCAGATGGTCGACCGCACAATGGAACTGCCCGAAGGCACGCGGCTCTACCTGCTGGCGCCTATCGTCCGTGGCCGGAAAGGGGAGTACCGCAAGGAATTCGCCGAATTGCTCAAGAATGGCTACCAGCGGGTCAAGGTCGACGGCGAGTTTCACGAACTGGAAAACCCGCCCAAACTGGACAAGAAATTCAAGCATGACATCGACGTCGTGGTCGACCGGATCGTCGTGCGCGAGGGCATGGAACAGCGCCTCGCCGAAAGTTTCGAGACGGCGATCGGACTCGCCAATGGCATCGCTATCGGCGAATATGCCGATCTCGAAGACGGCGAGACCGAGCCGAAGCGCATCACCTACAGCGCCAATTTCGCCTGCCCGGTCTCCGGCTTCACAATCCCTGAAATCGAACCCCGCCTCTTCTCGTTCAACAATCCCTTCGGGGCCTGCCCGACCTGTGACGGCCTCGGACAGCAATTGAAGGTGGATGCCGGACTGGTTGTTCCGGACAAGGATCTTGACCTGCTGAACGGTGCGATCGCGCCCTGGGCCAAATCGACCTCACCCTACCAGACCCAGACTCTGCAGGCCTTGTCGGCGCACTACCGATTTGACCTGAAGAAGCCCTGGAACAAATTGTCGGAGGACATCCACCAGATGATCCTGTTCGGCACGGGCGAAGAAGAAATCAATTTTGTCTACGATGACGGCATGCGCCGTTATGAGGTGAAGAAGACGTTCGAAGGCGTCATCCCGAACCTTGAGCGCCGCTATCGCGAAACCGACAGCCAATGGGTGCGTGACGAGATCGCGAAATTTCAGGCAGCCGCACCCTGCCCGGCCTGCGGTGGCAAGCGTCTGAAACCTGAAGCGCTGGCGGTGAAGATCGACAGTCTCGACATTTCCGACGCCTCGGTCTTCTCGATCAAGCAGGCACATGACTGGTTCGCTGCCGTTCACAAGTCGCTGACGAAACAGCAGAATGAGATCGCCGGACGCATCCTGAAGGAAATCAATGACCGGCTCGACTTCCTCAATGATGTCGGCCTGGAATACCTCACGCTCAGCCGCGCCTCGGGCACGCTGTCTGGCGGGGAGAGCCAACGCATCCGGCTCGCCAGCCAGATCGGCTCCGGCCTGACCGGCGTGCTCTACGTGCTGGACGAGCCGAGCATTGGCCTGCACCAGCGCGACAATGATCGCCTGCTGGAAACGCTGAAACGCCTACGTGACCTTGGAAACTCCGTGATCGTCGTGGAACATGACGAGGATGCTATCCTGACCGCTGACCATGTTATCGACATGGGACCGGCCGCAGGTGTGCATGGCGGCCAGATCATTGCCGAGGGCACGCCCGATGAGGTGATGGCCAGTCCGAAAAGCCTGACAGCAGACTATCTGAACGGCACCAAGGAAATCCCGATTCCGACGCGCCGTCCGGTCGAGAAAGCCAAGCGCAAGGTGACCCTGAAGGGGGCCACCGGCAACAATCTGAAAAATGTCGACGCCACGATCCCGCTTGGCAGCTTCACCTGCATCACGGGCGTCTCCGGCGGCGGCAAATCCACGTTGATCATCGAAACGCTCTACAAAGCACTGGCTCGCAAGCTGAACGGCGCGTCCAGCCCGCCACAGCCGTACCAAAGCCTTGAAGGCCTGCAGCATCTCGACAAGGTCATCGACATTGACCAGAGCCCGATTGGCCGTACACCGCGCTCTAACCCGGCCACTTATACCGGTGCCTTCGGCCCGATCCGCGACTGGTTTGCCGGACTGCCCGAGGCCAAGGCGCGCGGCTACGCACCTGGCCGGTTCAGCTTCAACGTGAAGGGTGGGCGTTGTGAAGCCTGTCAGGGCGACGGCGTCATCAAGATTGAGATGCATTTCCTGCCAGACGTCTATGTCACGTGCGAAACCTGCAAGGGCAAGCGCTACAATCGCGAGACGCTGGAAGTCCTGTTCAAGGGCAAGTCGATTGCCGACGTGCTGGACATGACCGTGGAAGACGCCGCGAAATTCTTCTCCGCCGTGCCTGCGATTTCGACCAAGCTCGACACGTTGAACCAGGTCGGCCTTGGCTATGTGAAAGTCGGCCAGCAGGCGACGACTTTGTCGGGCGGCGAAGCCCAGCGGGTGAAGCTCGCCAAGGAACTCTCCAAGCGCGCCACCGGCAAGACGCTCTACATTCTCGACGAACCGACGACCGGCCTGCATTTCGAGGACGTTCGCAAGCTTCTCGAAGTGCTGCACTCCCTCGTCGACACCGGCAACACGGTCGTCGTGATCGAGCACAATCTGGATGTGGTGAAAACGGCGGACTGGGTGCTGGACCTCGGTCCTGAAGGCGGCGATGGCGGCGGCGAACTCGTCGCTTATGGCACACCGGAAGATATTGCTGCCTGCACCGACAGTTGGACCGGTAAACACCTCGCCGAGACGTTCCGACGTCAGGACGAGCGCCGCGCCGCGCGCAACAAGCGATTGCGAGCCGAAGGCACGAGCAAGGCAAAGCCTGCCGCCAAACCGAAAAAGGCCGCCGCAAAGGCGCCTACGAAAGCCAAAGCTGCAGCTAGGCCGAAGGCCAAGGCCCCTGCAAAGGCCGCAACCAAGGCAACGCCAAAAGCCAAGAGCCCGGCAAAGCGGAAATCCCGCACGCCGAGCCCTGCCAAGTAATCGCCTGTCGCGCTAGACGAAGGTTTCGTTGATCGCCGCCGTGTCCGTCCAGTTCGGGTCGGTCTTCGCAGCCAGCGCTGCGGGGCCACCGAACACATGCATCATGATGCCAGCCAGCCCCATATAGATCAGCCCGAAGAAAATCGCGGGGATGATGAATCCCGGCGATGCAAAGGCAGCAAGTATCGCGGCCGGATCGTCCGATCCGCTCTGCATGACCGGCATCAACGCCAGGACAGCGGTCACCGCGAAGACCAGATACAAGACAAAGATGATCGCCATCATGATCAGCGCCAGGATCAGCCAGCTGCCGATCAACGTCCACACCTTGCCTTTGGTGGCGCGCCACGCACTGCCGAACCGAATCTTGCGATCCCGAATGGTCATGGCGGCCGCGGGTGAGAAGCGCACAGCAACCCATATTGCGAACACCATGTAGGCAAGCATGACAATCACCGCCACAGCTCCGGCGGCCAAGGCGCCATCACCGCCCGCGGCGGCTCCGATGATCATGGGGATCATCATCAATATGAACATCCCTATATAAAGCAGGATCAGCAGACCGAACCAGAACAGGCCGACCACGAACAGGCGGCCTTCATCACCGCCAAGCTTCAGGCTGAACCCGTCGGCGCGCATGTAGCGCCGCTGGCTGGCGGCTTCGAACATGATCCACATCAGGATACCAAAGACAAAAGAGACCAGATAGCCGAGCGCCACCCGGCCCATATTCTCCGGCATCACCTGATCCATCATGTCGGGATCTTCCATGACGATGGGATTGAACGCAGCACCATAGATGGGCGCCATGAGGTAGAGGCTGAGCCCCTGCACAACAATTCCGATCAGCGCGTATGCCAACGCATACTTCCAGAGAAACCCTTTCGGTCCCCCGGTTTTGCGGAAGTGCCCCATCGCATTCCCGACTGAAAATTCCAGAGTATTCATCAGCTCGCCCTCTCTTTAGCTGAAAGTATCCACACGATACGTATCGTCCACACTGCCGCGCGGGTCATGCCTCGCCGCAAACGCAGCCGGCGCGCCAGCGACATGCATGAGCAGCCCCGACAGGAACAGGCGCCCGATCAGGTAGACGGCCAACACCACGATCACCCCACTGCTCATGAAGGCTGCGGCAATGTCATCGCCAGTCTGAACATTCTCAAATGCTGGCGCCATCATGAACATCATAGGCAACTGGAGCAGTTGGTCGGCGATGCTGACGACGATTCCACCCACGATGCTGAGGATGAGATATGCACCGAGGATTGGCCAAAACCGGCCACGCGACACGTTCCAGGCATCGAAAAACCGGAAAGCCTTGTCTTTTATGGTGAGACCAAAACACGGTGCCAGCCGCGTTGCGAAAAACGCGTAGACAAAAAACAGCACGATCCAGAGCCCGAATGCACCCAGGATCGTACCCACGACGCGGCTCGCGATCTGTGACTCGGTAACGCCATCGGCCGCAAGCCCCACTGCCGTGGACACGGCCCCAAAGAACATGAGCACCGGTACAATGATGAACAGGGTTTGCATCACGGCCCAACAGAGTCCGACCGCCATCATTCGTATTTCATCCCCTCCGAAACCGAGGGAAAATCGCTCATCGCGAACATATCGCCGTTGCGACGCGGCTTCGAACATTGCCCAGATGATCCAGCTGCCGAGCATGGCGAAGACCGCCCACCCGACCAGTGGCTCCATCGCACCCAATATCGCGGCGAATACGGCTTGAGGGTCCCCCCGACCGACCGAGGCCTGCTCCAGCATTTCTATGGTCTGGAATACTTGTAAAAAATCGTCTTTGGCGAAAATCAGGATCGCCAAGCTGCACAGGGTGAACACACCGGCAAAGGCGAGAGGAAAGACCCAGAGAAAGCTCCGCACATGCGCCGCACGGAACGCGAACATCAGCGCGCCATCAAATGAAAACCGGCTTGGCATGTGGCAGAGCCCCCCTGAACTGCTTATCAGGCGTCAGGATAGGACGATTTAGATGACAGGTGCAATCATTCGCTTGGCTCGGCACCAGGGTGCAGCTGGTGCAGGGTGGCCACCGCCAGGCCATGTCCGCCAAGCAGGAACGGCACCAGCAGGGCCATGCCAATCGCGCCTGACAGGAAGGCCCCAATGGCGCTATCGCCCCAGATATCCCGCAAGGTCCAGTTGATCAGAACCGCCACAGCAAATGGCAGGATGTGTGTCGCCAGTCCCGCGAGACCGAGTTTCACAGCGTGGCCCTTGGTCCATGGCCATGTGCGAAACACCAGTGTCTGGCCCGTCGCAACCGTTGCAGCGCCAACCAGCAACAGACGCAATGCTATGAAGAACAGTATGGCTGCACCCGCCAGACAGGCAAGGATCAGCACCGCGCCATAAGCGGTCGGCAGCATGTCGATCAGCGCGGCCTGCACGACTTCTGGCGGCGTCTCCGCATCAACATCCACCCGACCGGAAGCCTTGAGCAGGATTCCGGGCAGAATCAGGAGGAAGAACCCGATGAAGACACCCACAAACAGGAATGCCACGTAGATCGCCAGATTTGCATGGGCGAGGCGCAACCGGTCTCCCGTCCCGGTGTCCAGCATGGCGCGGTACACAACCAGCGAAAATTCGATGCCGACTACGAACACGACCAGCGCAGCAATGGCCGGCGCTGCATCGCCCATTGAAGATCCAGGTCCCACGGCGAACGTGTAAACCCCGCCTGCCACAATCAGGGCCAGCATGATGACCAAGCTGGGCCGCGCCGCTTTCAGCGCAAGGGACCAAGCCTCTGAAACAAGGCCGGGAATGGAGAGTTCACGAGTCATACCCGACTCCTTACACGCCTCACCGCGCGCTCGCCACGAGGAATCACGGCAAACGCCATCTTGACGGAGGGGCCGTCGCCCCGCACATCCGGCCCATGAGCATCAAACCCATTCATATTATCGGCGGCGGCATGGCCGGGTCGGAGGCCGCCTGGCAGGCCGCAAATGCAGGCGTGCCCGTCATCTTGCACGAAATGCGCGGCGTCAAAGGCACTGATGCGCACCAGACCGACAAACTGGCGGAGCTGGTCTGTTCCAATTCGTTCCGGTCGGACGATCACGTCTCGAATGCCGTCGGCGTGCTGCATGAGGAAATGCGCCGCGCGAATGGCCTGATCATGCATACGGCAGCCGAGCACCAAGTGCCCGCCGGCAGCGCGCTGGCCGTGGACCGCGAAGGTTTTGCAGAAGCTGTCACTGCCAAGCTGGAAGCCCATCCGAACGTCACCATCATCCGCGAGGAAATCGACGGTATCCCGCCCGAAGACTGGGACAGCGTGATCGTGGCCACCGGGCCGCTCACCTCGCTCAAGCTCGCGGAAGCCATCCACGCCCATACTGGCGAGGATGATCTCGCTTTCTTCGACGCCATCGCGCCAATCGTCTATTTCGACTCCGTCGACATGACCAAGGCTTGGCGCCAGAGCCGCTATGACAAGCCCGGACCCGGCGGAGACACAGCGGCGTATATCAACTGCCCGCTGGATGAAGACCAGTACAATGCCTTCATCGACGCGCTGATCTCGGGCGAGAAGACCGAGTTCAAGGAATGGGAAAAAAACACGCCTTACTTTGAAGGCTGCCTGCCGATTGAAGTCATGGCAGAGCGCGGTCGCGAGACGCTGCGATTCGGACCGATGAAACCGGTCGGCCTGACCAATCCACACCAGCCGGACATCAAGGCGCACGCCATCGTCCAGCTGCGCCAGGACAATGCCCACGGCACCTTGTGGAACATGGTCGGCTTCCAGACCAAGCTGAAATATGGCGCGCAGACCGATATCTTCCGGATGATCCCCGGCCTCGAAAAAGCAGAGTTTGCGCGGCTTGGCGGCATCCATCGCAATACGTTCCTGAATTCGCCGAAACTGCTCGACGAGCAGCTGCGCATGAAAACCCTGCCGCGCTTGCGCTTTGCTGGCCAGGTTACCGGCGTCGAAGGCTATGTCGAAAGCGCGGGCATGGGCTTGCTCGCCGGTCGCTTTGCCGCGGCAGAGCGCCTTGGCCGTCCATTGGCGCCGCCGCCCGAGACGACCGCACTCGGCTCGCTAATCCGCCACATCACCGGCGGACACCTTGAAGGCAAGGCGACGTTCCAACCGATGAACGTGAATTTCGGCCTGTTCCCTGAGATCACCGACTTCCCCAAACACGGGCCCGACGGTAAGCGCCTGCGCGGCAAGGACAAGGGCCGCGCCAAGAAACGCGCGCAGGCCGTACGCGCACTGGAAGACTTTGATTCCTGGCTGTCGGCCACCAGCCTGGTCCCGGCAGAATAAACATGCGCCTCGCCGTCACAGAGCCCGGCGTGCCCGAGATTTTCCATTCGCTACAAGGCGAGGGCGTCTCGGCCGGCAAGCCGAGTGTATTTGTGCGCTTTTCCCAGTGTAACCTGCACTGCGTCTGGTGCGACACGGCCTATACATGGAATTTTCTGGGGACGGAGTTTGCTCATCGCGATGACCTGCCGGGCGCCCCGAAAAAATTCGACCGCACAGCAGAGACCGTCGATGTATCTGTCGACGCCCTGACCGAGAGACTGATCAGCCAGCCTTGCCGCCGCATCATCTTCACCGGTGGTGAACCTTTGCTGCAACAACGCGAACTCGGTGAGTTAATCCAAAATCTCAAAACCTTCGACCCAGACTTCTATATCGAGATCGAAACCAATGGCACGATCAAGCCTATTGGTCTCGCGGCGGAGCTGATCGACCAGTTCAATGTCTCGCCGAAGCTGGCCCATTCCGGCAATTCGGCCTCAATCCGTCTCAGGCCCGAAGTGCTCGACTTCTATGCGAGCGACCCGCGCGCGAACTTCAAGATCGTCGTCGCAAACCCGTCAGACCTCACAGAAGTTCACGCCCTTGTTGCACAATCCGGTATGCCCACCGGTCGCGTATGGCTGATGCCCGAGGGCCGTACGCCCGCCGAACTTCGTGCGCGAGAAACATGGCTTGCCGAGGCATGTCTTGAAGCTGGCTACAATTTCACTGACCGCCTGCACATCCATCTGTATGGCGATACACGCGGCACCTGAGCCTTATTTGGCCAGCATCCACACAGCCATTGCGATCATCATCAGGTTTTCGGTCAGGGAGACAAAGCCCAGCGGCACATTGCTGTCTCCGCCGACACAGGCGCATTTCAGGTCTCGCTTCTCGATATAGACCGCACGGAAAACTGATACCGCACCAATCGTGCCAATGAACAGGGCGACCGGCGCCGCCAGAAAGATCAATGCGCCGGCAATCATCAGCACGCCTGCCAGCAATTCCGCAAACGGATAGATATAAGCGTACCTGACCCATTTCCGCGCCAACAGGTCGTAGCCGAGAAACGAGTTGGAAAAGCTTTCAAGGTCCCGCAATTTCTGGATGGACAGGATGCACATGCTGATCGCAATGAACCACTCCGCTGCACGGATGGTCAGCAAGCTGCCATAGGTGGCCCAGCTGACAGCTAGCGCCATCAGGGCAGCCGACGCGAAGATGGCCATGACCGGCGTATAGGTCTTCGTGTCCTTGTCCTTCGCAGGCTGGCCGAAGAATTCCTTCAAGGCGTCGTATCCGCCGATCCGCTTTCCGTCGATGAAAGTCTGAGGCGTCGTCTTTACATCATGCTCTCGCTTGAAGGCATCGGTCTCCTCGCGGCTGGTCAGGAGATGATCATCCACCGCATACCCTTTGCGGTTCAGAAGCGCCCGGCTTTTCAGCCCGAACGGACAGACATGCGACGGTGTTTTCATCCGGTAGAGATGGGCGACGGGTTTGGTCGTAGACATGGGAAACTCCGATTGTGGACTTCAGACCTTGCCTATATAACCCCCGTACCATGGTACGGTTGCAACACGATCTTCAAATCTCGATTGGAAAATTGGCCAAAGCTGGAGGCGTAGGTGTGGAAACCGTCCGCTATTATCAGCGTCTGGGTCTGATGCCGCTACCGGAGCGCCCACAAGGCAGCGGCGTCTCAGGTGGCATCCGCCAATATGGCCGTGCAGATATGGAACGCCTTCGCTTCATTCGCTCTGCGCAGGCCGCCGGCTTCACGTTGAAGCAAATTGCCCGCCTGATCGAACTCGACGCGATGACAGACCGCACGGAAGCGAGACAAATGGCAACAGATCGTCTCAAGGCGCTGGATGCCCAGATCAACGAGCTACAGCAGGCCCGGGCGTCATTGAAACGGCTTGCGGAAGAATGTGCATATGAGGATGGCGGCCCATGTCCCATCCTGAAGGCGTTCGAGCCCTAGACCTTGCCGCTACGGACCGCCTGCAGCACGCAGAGCCGTTTCTGGATCGCGTTCGGCGTCTTGCCCTCGGTGTAGAGTTTGCGCAGCCGGAAATGCGCAATGGCTGGCCGGATCGGCTTCGGTGCAGGCGGCAGGATCGGGCCGAATGCCTTGGAGTCAGAGCGGCGAGCGGCGGCAAAATAGGGCGCGACGTTCCGGATTTCCTCAGCCCAGTTATGCATCGGCGTCAGCACATGCGCCGCCGTCAGCGCAAGCCAGCCTTCCGGTTCCAATGCCCGGTCCTGCGCTTCAAAGGCAGCCTGATAACCATCAATCAGATCCTGCAAGGCGCGTGCTTTCAGGCGCCCGGCCTCGATCTCTTCTTTCAAGGCCCGCGCGACGTCATGTTCGCGCACTTTGCCCATTTCAATTTCGGAAATTGCATCCCGCCACCATTGGAACCGGATCAGGCCAAGACCCTCTTCCGAAACCACCAGGCGCACCCGTGCCAGCTCGTATGCCAGCGCATAAAGTGCCGTCAGCGCCTGTCGCTGATCGTCCTTCGCATAGCGGCTGGAAATCCAGCGGTCTTCGTCTGCCCGCAGAATCCGCTTGTCGATTGCGGCCCATTGAGATTTGGAAAGAGGGCTAGTCTGGTTTGACATGCAACCCATATGTGGGAAGACGCGTAATTAGACCAGATACTTTGCTGCAAGAAAGGACGCCCAAAATGGCATTTTCC